>Ga0209262_10000153_pt1 | contig 40937 bp, 37 predicted proteins | sample Lowcelwee11metaG_FD_187171 | JGI IMG/M metagenome (GOLD analysis project Ga0209262, IMG submission 187171) | Freshwater pond sediment microbial communities from the University of Edinburgh, under environmental carbon perturbations - Low... | ecosystem: Environmental > Aquatic > Freshwater >... | reverse complement strand
ACGGCGCAAGGTCTCGTGCAGTGCAGCGAACCGCGTCTGCAACGCAGTGACCTTGTCGGGGGCGTCCAGCCAGTCCAGCGTGGCGCGGCCCAGCGCCTCGGGCGTGGCAGCGTCCTGCAGCAACTCGGGCACGACAAATTCGCCGCACAGGATGTTCGGCAGACCCACCCAGGGCTGCAGCTGTTTGCGGCGCATGATGTGCCAGGACAGGCGGTTCATGTTGTAGGCGATCACCATCGGCCGTTTGAACAGCGCGGCTTCCAGGGTGGCGGTGCCACTGGCGATCAGCGTGACATCGCAGGCGGCCAGCACGGCGTGCGACTGACCGTCAACAAGGCTCAGCGCGTCGCCCAGAGCGCTGGTCGCCGCCAGCTGGGCTATGCGTTCACGCAGCGCGGGCACCGCAGGCACAACAAAACGAAGGCCCGGTCGGGCTTTGAGCATCCAGGCCGCGGCCGCAAAAAAACGCTCCGCCAGGTACTGCACTTCCGAGGCCCGGCTGCCCGGAAGAATCGCCACCACGCGGTCCTCTTCACGCAAGCCCAGCTGGCGCCGGGCGGCCGCGCGATCGGGTGCCATGGGGATCATGTGGGCGATCGGATGCCCCACATAGGTGGAAGCGATGCCATGCTCGGCCAGCAAGGCCGGTTCAAACGGAAAAATGCACAACACATGGTCGGCCCCACGCCGCACCTTCTCCACCTTCTCAGGCCGCCAGGCCCAGAAAGAAGGGCAGACAAAATGCACGGTGCGCACGCCCGCGGCCTTGAGGTCGGCTTCCAGTCCAAAATTGAAATCGGGCGCATCCACGCCGATGAACAGCGCGGGCGGCTGTGCCAGCAGGCGCTCGCGCAAGCGCTTGCGGATGCGCAGAATGCCCAGCAGCTTGGGCAGCACCTCCAGGTAGCCCCGAACGGCCAGTTGATCGCTCGACCACCAGGCGTCAAATCCCTGCTCGACCATGCGCGGGCCACCGATGCCTGCGGCCTCAAGATCGGGCCAGCGCTGGCGCATGCTTTGCAACAGCAGGCCAGCAAGCAGATCGCCGGACGTCTCGCCAGCCACCATCGCAAACCGGCGCTGCGCTGTTTCCATGGATGCGCCCGGCAAACCGTCAGCGGGCAATGCCGCGGGTCGCAGCGGCGAGGAAGCGGTTCATCATGTCCACATCTGCGGCCGCTTCGGGCATCTCGCTCGCCAGCGCCTCGATGCCGCTGCGCGACTGCTCCAGGGTGAGTCCCTGGCGGTACAGCAGCTTGTGCATCTGCTTGACGGCCGCAACGCGACTGGGGGTGAAACCACGCCGACGCAGACCCACGACATTGAAGCCGCGCACCGCCAGCGGATTGCCATCCACCAGCATGAAAGGCGGCACGTCCTGCGACACCGCGCTGGCGAAGCCGATCATGGCGTGTGCGCCCACCGACACGAACTGGTGAATGCCGGTGAGGCCACCCACGGTGACCCAGTCGGCCAAGTGCACATGCCCGGCGAGCGTGGTGTTGTTCGCCAGGGTCGTGTGGTTGTCGACATGGCAGTCGTGGGCGATGTGCGTGTAGGCCATGATCCAGTTGTCGTGGCCCACGCTGGTCACGCCACCCGCACCGGGCACGCCCAGGTTGAAGGTGCAGAACTCGCGGATGGTGTTGCGGTCGCCGATGGTCAGCTCGGTGGGTTCACCGGCGTATTTCTTGTCCTGCGGGACCGCGCCCAGCGAGTTGAACTGAAAAATGCGGTTGTCCCGGCCAATGGTGGTGCGGCCTTCGATGACGCAATGCGCCCCCACCGTGGTGCCCGCGCCGATCTTCACATGCGGGCCGATGACGGTGTAAGGGCCGATGCTGACCGTGGTATCGATCTCGGCCGCCGGATCCACCAGCGCCGTGGCATGAATCTGAGTCACGAACTGCCCTCCGCTGCGCTCAGGCGACGGTGCGCATGGTGCACATCAGCTCGGCTTCGCAGACCATCTTGCCGTCCACGGTGCACACGCCCTTGAACTTGAAGATGCCGGCCTTCATGCGCTCCAGCGTCACGTCCATGATCAGTTGATCACCCGGTTCGACCGGGCGCTTGAAGCGCGCAGCGTCGATACCGGCAAAGTAATAAACCGACTTTTCATCAGGAACCGAACCGACCACCTCGAAGGCCAGCAAAGCGGCCGCCTGCGCCATGGCTTCCAGCATGAGCACGCCCGGCATCACGGGCCGGTGCGGAAAGTGCCCTTCAAAAAAGGGCTCGTTCATGGTCACGTTCTTCAGCGCCTTGATGCGCTTGCCCGGTTCGAGTTCGAGCACCCGGTCCACCAGCAGGAACGGATAACGGTGTGGCAACTTCTTGAGAATCTGGTGGATGTCCATCATGGCTTGGGCGTCACTTGCGTAGCTTGTTCGATGGCCTGCTCCACGGCTTTGAGCCGTTCGCGCAGGCGGTTGAGTTGTTTGAGGGAGGCGGCGTTCTTTTCCCAGCTCGCATTGTCGTCGATGGGAAACATGCCGGTGTAGTGGCCAGGTCTGGAGATGGAGCGTGTCACCACGGAAGCCGCCGAGATGTTCACGTGATCGGCCAGGCTCAGATGGCCGAGGACGATGGCGCCGCCACCCACCGTGCAGTGCGCACCGATGGTGGCACTGCCCGCCACACCCACACAACCGGCCATGGCAGAGTGGGCCCCGATGTGCACGTTGTGGCCAATCTGGATCAGGTTGTCGAGCTTGACGCCATCCTCGATAACGGTGTCGTCCAGTGCGCCGCGGTCGATACAGGTGTTGGCCCCGATCTCGACGTCGTTCCCGATGCGCACCGCACCCAACTGCTCGATCTTGATCCACTGGCCTTTGTGAGGCGCAAAACCGAATCCATCGGCGCCGATCACCACACCTGAATGCAACACACAGCGTTCGCCAATGCAGCAGCGTTCGCCCAAGGTCACGCGCGGGTGCAGCAGCGACTGCGCACCGACCACCGCGCCCGCGCCGATCACCGTGTGCGCGCCCAGACGCGCACCGTCGCCGATGCGCGCACCAGGTCCGACGGTCACAAACGCGGCGATGTCCGCACCCTCGCCGATATGGGCATCGGGATGGACGCTGGCCAATGGATCGATCCGGGGGTCGGGTCGAGGCTCGTGCTGCGCACGCCACCATTGGGTCAGACGGGCAAAGTAGAGATAGGGGTCGTCCGTCACGATGCAGGCACCCCGAATGGCGGCCGCCGCCTGCAAGGCCGGTGGAACGATCAGCGCCGATGCGCGGGTGGTCTCGATCTGGCTGGCATAGCGGACCTGCGCCACGAACGCCAGGTCGTGCGTACCCGCTGTGGACAGGGGCGCCAGCCGCTGGATGAGTGCGTGCGCGTCGCCCTGCAACTGACCACCCAGGGCCTCAACAATAGACCCCAGGGATCTGGACACCGTCACCCCCGGGCGCCTTATTTGGCGCTGTTCAAAGCATCAATCACCTTGGCAGTGATGTCGAGCTTCGGGTTGATATAGGCTGCGTCCTGAATGATCAGGTCGTACTTTTCAGCCTCGGCGACCTTTTTGAGCGCGCGATTGGCGCGATCAACCACCTGCTGCAGTGCTTCACTTTTCCGAAGGGCCAGGTCTTCCTGGAACTCCCGCTGCTTGCGCTGGAATTCGCGATCCTGCTCCACCAGTTGACGCTGGCGAGTGATCCGCTGCGCTTCGGGCAAGGTAGGCGCTTCGCGTTCAAACTTCTCAGATGAACTCTTGAGTTGCACACCGAGAGCCTGAATCTCTTTCTCACGCGGTGAGAAATCCTGCTCCAGTTTCGCCGTCAGAGATTTGGCCAACGCCGAGTCCCGGACAATCGAGTCCAGGTTGACAGCACCGATCCGAACTTCTTGAGCCGACACAGACGTCCCTGCGGCTGCCATCAGGAATACCGAGAGCAACCCATGCAAAAAGAGACGAGGAAACTTGTTCATCAAAAGGACGTTCCGATCTGAAACTGGAATTTTTGGATTCTATCCCCGTCGAACTTGCGTACAGGGTTGGCATAGGCGAAGCGCAGTGGGCCGATGGGTGAGATCCAGCTCAGGCCCACACCAACTGAGGCCCGCATTTCGCTGAAGTCCACTTTCTGCGATTCACCAAACACGTTGCCCACATCGACAAAACCGAACCAGCGCAACGTGCGGTCGTTGCCTGCGCCCGGAAATGGCGCGATGAACTCCATGTTGGCCACAAAATTGCGCGCGCCACCGATGTTGACGGTCTCACCTGTGGTTGACCCGATGACCGCTGACGTGGGGCCCAAGGTGCCTTGCTCGAAGCCACGAACCGAACCGAGGCCACCACCGTAGAAGTTGCGCAGCACCGGATAAGGCTTCCCGCCCATGCCTTTGCCGACACCCAGTTCCGTGTTGAACGCCAGCGTGTACTGACGCGTCAAGGGAACGTATTGCTGAAACTGGTAGCTCAGCTTGACATAGCGTTTGTCGCTGCCCACACCAAACTCAGTATTGAAACGCTGCAAACGGCCATCGGACGGCACCAGCGCACTGTCGCGTTCGTCGCGCGCCCAGCCGATGGTGGCCGGCAGGTAGGTTCCCCCCTGACCGCGGTAGGCTTCAGGCAATTGATCGCCTTCATCGACTTTCACGCGCTCGGCACCGACACCGAAATAGACGGTGTCGCGCTCGGTGAACGGCACACCAAAGCGCACACCGACGCCGGGGGTGGAAATTTCGTAGTCACCACCTTGTGCATCGTAGGGACGCGTGGTCTTGTAGTACAGGTCGAAGGTGCGGGAAATGCCGTCCGCCGTGAAATACGGGTTGGTGGTGCTCAGCACAAACTGGCGGTTGAAATCACTGGTGTTGAGGTCCAGCCCCAGGTAGTTGCCGCTGCCGAACACGTTCTCCTGCTTGATGCTGGCCAGGAAAGACAGTTTGTCAGCCTGGGAATAACCGGCACCGATGGACAGGTTGCCGGTGGGCTTTTCCGCCACGCTCACCGTCAGGTCCACCTGGTCATTGGAGCCGGGCACAGGTTCGGTATCGATCCCGACCTCGGTAAAAAAGCCCAGACGGTCCACCCGGTCGCGCGACAGGCGGATGCGGTCGCTGTCGTACCAGGCCGATTCGAGCTGACGGAACTCGCGGCGAATGACTTCATCGCGTGTGCGGTTGTTGCCTTCCACATTGATGCGACGCACATAGACACGGCGCGACGGCTGGGCGCGCAACACGAACGCCACCCGGTTGTTGACGCGGTCGATCTCGGGCGCAGCTTCGACTTGTGCGAACGCGTAGCCAAAACCACCAAAATAGTCGGTGAACGCCTTCACGGTACGGCTCACGTCTTCAGCGTTGTAGGCTTCACCAACCTTCAGGCTGACCAGCGACTTGAACTCATCTTCCTTGCCGAGGTATTCACCCTGCAGGGCCACCGAGGACACCACAAAGCGATTGCCTTCGGTGACATTGATGGTGACCGACATGTCTTGTTTGTCGGGCGAAATGGCCACCTGGGTCGAGTCGACACGAAACTCCAGGTACCCACGCGTCAGGTAGTGCGAACGCAGGTTCTCCAGATCGGCGTTGAGCTTGGCGCGCGAATAGCGGTCGGACTTGGTGTACCAGCTCAACCAGCCACCCGTGTCCAGATCAAACAGGTTGCGCAGGGTGGCCTCGCTGAAGGCCTGGTTGCCAACGATGCGGATGTCCTTGATCTTGGCGACATCGCCTTCGATCACACTGAAGTTCAGGTTGACGCGGTTGCGCTCGCCCGGCGTGACCGTGGTGGCGACCTGCGCTGCGTACATGCTGCGGTTGATGTACTGGCGCTTGAGTTCCTGTTCGGCACGGTCAGCGAGCGCTTTGTCAAAAGGCCGGCCCTCGGCCAGACCGACATCGCGCAAGGACTTCTTGAGCACCTCGGCATCAAACTCCTTGATGCCGGAGAAGCTCACATCGGCCACCGTAGGCCGCTCTTCGACAATCACCACCAGCACATCACCATTGACCTGCAGGCGAACGTCGCTGAAAAGGCCCAGACCAAACAGCGAGCGGATCGCCGTTGAACCCTTTTCGTCGTTGTATTGCTCACCGATACGGAAAGGCAACGAGGCGAACACGGTACCGGGCTCCACACGCTGCAGGCCCTCGACGCGGATATCACGCAAGGTGAAGGGGTCCACCGCCCATGCGGGCAAGGCCGTCAGCAAGAGGGACGCTGCCGCCGTGAACGACAAGCCACGCAGTCTGTTTGTGATTATTTTCATGAGGAAAAACGTTCAGCCAGCCAAGCGGGCCACATCATTGAACAAGGCGACGGACATCAACGCCAGAAGAATCGCAACACCACCGCGCTGCAGGCGCTCCATCCAGACGTCAGACACGCTGCGCCCGGTCGCACCCTCCCAAAGATAATACATCAGGTGTCCTCCATCGAGGACCGGCAGCGGCAGCAGGTTGAGCACACCGAGGCTGACGCTGATCAACGCCAGAAACAGCAGATAAGAGGTCAGTCCCAGACTGGCCGACTTGCCCGCGTAATCGGCAATCGTCAAAGGACCGCTGAGGTTCTTGATCGACGCCTCGCCGATCACCATGCGCCCCATCATCTTGAGCGTGAGCCAGGAAACCTCCCAGGTGCGCACGGCACCCAGCCACAGTCCGTCCACCGGACCATGGCGCACCAGGGTCATGGCCGGCGCGGCGCCCACATAAGCGCCGATGCGCCCGACCCAGGCCCCTTCGTGCTGCTCGGGTTTCGGTCGCACCGGCAATGTCAGACGTTCAGTGCCCCGCTGCAGCAGCCACTGTTGCTCGCGCGGCTCCCCCTGCGGGCCTACCGCGTCGCGAATCAGGGTGCGCAGGCTATGACCATCGGCCACCGGTCGACCATCCACCTGCAGCACCAGATCGCCCGCCCGCAAGCCAGCCGCTTCGCCGGCGCCGCCCGGGAGCATCTCACCCAGCTGGGGTGCGGTCCAGGGCGCCAGGATGCCGATGCGCCGGAACAGGCTCGCATCGACATCGCGAACATCCAGCGTGCTCAAGGGCAACGTGATGGCATGCGCGGGGTCACCCTCTTCGCGCGCCACCCACAACGTCATGTCTTCGCCCGACAGGGCCGCTTGTGTCAATTGCCAACGCAGGTCTTCAAACGACAGCACGGCGACCGGCTCCGAATCGTTGCGTGCGCCGACCTGAGACACCCACTCTCCGCCTTGCAGTCCCGCCTGTTGCGCCAGCGAACCGGTCACTGGAGCCGCCAGCACCGGCTTGGGCTCTTCCACACCCGACCAGTTCACCACCGCATACAACACCACGGCAAGCAACAGGTTGGCCACAGGCCCAGCCGCCACGATGGCAGCACGCGACTTCAACGGCTGGGTGTTGAACGCAAGGTGGCGCTCGGCGGCGTCCACCGGCGCTTCGCGCTCGTCCAGCATGCGCACATAGCCACCCAGGGGCAGCGCACACAACACGAATTCGGTGGGGCTGCCCTTGCGCTGCCAGCGCAGCAGCGGCCTGCCGAAACCGACCGAGAAGCGCAGCACCTTCACACCACAGGCCACAGCCACCCGGTAGTGCCCATATTCGTGCACGGTGATCAGTAGCCCAAGGGCCACCACAAAAGCAATCAGGGTCAACATGGGCAGGGTCCTGCAATGACGGGCACAAGTTTGTTACGGGACGACACCACCGACTGGTGTCCGGGACCGTTCAGAAAACCGGTCAGGCCGCGCAACGTGCAACCACCGTGCCAGCCACTGCGCGCGCCTCGGCGTCGATGGCCATCAGATCGCCCAGGCCCACCGGCTTGGAGGGGCTCATGGCGCCCAAAGTTGCATGGTTGACCGCATGGATCTGGTCAAAGCGCAGCCGCCGATCGAGAAACGCGGCCACGGCCACCTCGTTGGCCGCGTTGAGCACGGCGGTCGTGCCTGTCGGACCGGCCAGGGACTCCCAGGCCAGACGCAGCCCCGGAAAGCGTTGATCGTCCGGCTTCTCGAAACTCAGCGCGCTCAAGGTCGAAAAATCGAGTGCGGCTGCGCCCGACGCGATGCGCTCCGGCCAGGCAAGCCCGTAGGCAATCGGTACGCGCATGTCGGGCGTTCCCAGTTGGGCCACCACCGAACGGTCGTGGTACTGCACCATGGAGTGGATCACGCTCTGCGGGTGGATCACCACCTCGATCTGCGCGGGTGCCAGACCGAACAGGTAGCGCGCTTCGATCACTTCCAGCGCCTTGTTCATCATGGTGGCTGAATCCACCGAGATCTTGCGTCCCATGACCCAGTTGGGATGGGCGCAGGCCTCTTCGGGTGTGACAAGGTGGAGGGTTTCCGGATCACGCTGCCGGAAAGGCCCGCCGGACGCCGTGAGCACGATTTTCTCCACCCGGCGATTCCAGGTGGCCGCATCTTCGGGCAGCGACTGGAACACGGCCGAATGCTCGCTGTCGATGGGCAACAACGTGGCCCCACCCTCGCGCACAGCCTGCATGAACAGCTCACCGCCCACCACCAGGGCTTCTTTGTTCGCCAGCAAGAGTTTTTTGCCGGCCAGCGCCGCAGCGAGGCTGGGGGCCAGCCCGGCCGCGCCCACGATAGCCGCCATCACAGCGTGCACGTCGGGATCGGAACTGACATCACACAGGGCGCGGTCGCCCGCCAGCACCTGTACCGGCAAACCCAGCGCTTTCACCCGAGCGGCCAGTTGCGCGGCATGGGGGGCGCTGGCCATCACAGCGTAGCGTGGAGAAAAGACCTGGCACTGCTGAAGCAGCATCTCCACCTGGGTAGCCGCGGTGAGGGCAAACACACGGTAGCGGTCAGGATGGCGTGCGATCACGTCCAGCGTGCTGGTGCCGATCGATCCGGTCGAACCGAGAATGGTGATGTTCTGGGGAAAGGATGTCATGTTGTTCACAGAGTGGCCAGCATCATGGCCAGCGGCAGCACGGGCAGCAGCGCATCCACCCGGTCCAGCACACCACCGTGTCCCGGCAGGAGCTGGCTGGAGTCTTTCATGCCGGCGCCGCGTTTGACCAGCGATTCCAGCAGATCCCCCACCACGCTCATGGTGGTCAAGCCGATCACGGCCAGCCACGCAACCAACCCACCGTGCAACTGCAACCGAGTGAACAAGCTGGGCTGATCGGTCAGATCGAGCCGATCAAACCAGAGCCATCCGAGTCCGAGCAACAGCACACCCACCAGCCCGCTGACCGCACCCTCCCAGCTCTTGCCGGGACTCAGCGTGGGTGCCAGCTTGCGGCGCCCAAAGGCACGCCCACCGGCATAAGCCGCGATATCCGCCATCCAGACGAGACTCAACACGGAAAGCAGAAAGCCCACACCCAGCTGACGCGCCTGCACCAGCGCGAGCCAGGCACAGGCCAGCAGCAGCAGCCCCAGCCCCAGCCGGATGGCAGCAGGCCAGGCGCTCCAGCCGGCCACACCCCGTCGCAGCATCACCACGGCCAAACCCACCCAGACCATGGAAGACACCAGCCAGACCGGTCGCCAGGTCTGGCCCAGTCCACCCAGCAGCCAGAACACGAGCAACACCAGCCCCAAACCCACCCCCACGGTTTTGGCCACGGCGGGCGCACAGGCGTTCAGCCGCGCCCACTCCCAGCCGCCGGCCACCATGAGCAGCAGAGACAGCAGCACAAAGGGCTCGCTGGATGGGTAAAACAAGGCGGGCAACAAAACCGCCATCAAGAGCAGCGCGGTGATGATGCGCTGTTTAAGCATGATGTGGTCCGGGGACACCCGCTGTCGGGTTCTTGACCACCTGATCAGAGGTCTGACCAAAACGGCGTTCGCGACCGGCGTAATCGGCAAAGGCACGGTCCAGCTCCACCGCATCAAAGTCGGGCCACAGGCAGGGCGTAAAAAACAGTTCGGTGTACGCGGCTTGCCACAGCAGGAAGTTGCTGATCCGCATCTCGCCGCCCGTGCGGATCAGCAAGTCCGGATCACCCGAATGGGCGAGCGCCGTGGTTTCGCACAGGTTGGTTTCGGTGATCTCGCGCCCCTCGGCCACCAACTGGCGCGCCGCCTGTGCAATGTCCCAGCGTCCGCCATAGTTGAAACAGACGTTGAGCACCATGCGCTGGTTGTGGGCGGTGGCGTCCTGGGCACGTTGCAGACCCTGAACCACCCTGGGTGAAAGCCCGCTGCGATCGCCCGGAAAATACAGGCGCACGCCGTTCTTGGTCAGCTTGGGCACCTCGCGCGACAGCGCCATGACCAGCAAGTCCATCAGGCCGGACACCTCGTCCACGGGCCGGTTCCAGTTCTCGGAGGAGAAAGCAAAAACCGTGAGCACCTGAACACCGCGCTCCAGGCACGCCCGGACCGCGTTGCGCAGCGCATCCACCCCTTGTTTGTGGCCGGCCACCCGCGGCAGATAGCGGCGCTGCGCCCAACGGCCATTGCCATCCATCACGATGGCCACATGGCGCGGCACGATGACAGGCGTTGTCGGATCGGAAGGCAAGGAGTCGGCCATCAAGACACGGGTTCAGAAAACAGGCAGGGATGACGCACCCGCGTCACACCGCCATGATGTCTTGCTCTTTGGAAGCGACCAACCGATCCACCTCGTTGATCATTCGGTCGGTCAGCTTCTGGATGTCGTCCGTCGAACGACGTTCGTCGTCTTCCGACGCCAGCTTGTCCTTGACCAGCTTCTTGACCGATTCGTTGGCATCACGACGCAGGTTGCGAATGGCCACCTTGGCCGACTCGCCCTCACCCCGCACGACCTTGGTCAGCTCCTTGCGGCGCTCTTCGGTCATGGGCGGCATGGGCACGCGGATCAGGTCGCCCTGGCTGGACGGATTCAGACCCAGATCGGACTCGCGAATCGCTTTTTCAATCTTCGCACCCATGCCCTTTTCCCAGGGAGCTACACCGATCGTGCGGGCGTCGAGCAGCGTGAGGTTGGCCACTTGCGACAACGGCAACATGGATCCGTAGTAATCCACATGCACCGTGTCGAGCAGCTGGGGGTTGGGTCGTCCCGTGCGCACCTTGGCCAGGTTGCTCTTGAACGATTCCACCGACTGCTGCATCTTGTGTTCGGCGGTTTGGCGGACTTCAGCAATGCTCATGAATGCTCCTCAATTCGACAGGTTTCGGTGAATCAGTGGGCGTCAGACGTGGACCAGCGTGCCCTCTTCGCCACCGAGCACCACATTGCGCAGGGCGCCCGGTTTGAAAATCGAAAACACCTTGACGGGCAGCTTCTGGTCACGGCACAGCGCGAAGGCCGTGGCGTCCATCACCTGCAGATTCTTGGCCATGGCTTCGTCAAAGGTCAGCGCCGTGTAGCGGGTGGCGCTCGGGTCCTTGTTCGGATCGGCGCTGTAAACACCGTCCACCTTGGTGGCCTTGAGCACGATCTCCGCACCGATCTCAGCGCCACGCAAGGCTGCGGCCGTATCGGTGGTGAAAAATGGATTGCCGGTGCCGGCAGCAAAGACCACCACCTTGCCTTCTTCGAGGTACTGCAGCGCCTTTGGGCGGACATAGGGCTCGACCACCTGCTCGATCGCGATGGCCGACATGACACGCGCCACCAGACCCGCTTTGTCCATGGTGTCAGCCAGCGCCAGCGAGTTCATCACCGTGGCCAGCATGCCCATGTAGTCGGCCGTTGCCCGATCCATACCGACGGAACCACCGGCCACGCCTCGGAAAATGTTGCCTCCACCGATGACGATGGCCACCTCCACACCGAGGCGTGTGACTTCGGCAATCTCTTCCACCATGCGCACGATGGTGGCGCGGTTGATACCGAATGCATCGTCGCCCATCAGGGCTTCACCCGACAATTTAAGAAGGATGCGTTTATAGGCTGGCATGGGCAACTTTCAGAAAATCAGATATCGGTTAGCTCAACCGGCAAGTGTACCGAGGAGCCGGTACAGAACGACCCGGCAAGCGACACATTCACCGCAATGTGCGGGCATCACACAAGACAACGGGCCTTTCGGCCCGTTGTCTTGTCTCGGCGAAGGGGCTGGCAGCGTCCAGCGCCGGATCAGGCGCCCTTGGCAGCGGCCACTTGCGCAGCGACTTCGGCGGCGAAGTCGTCCACCTTCTTCTCGATGCCCTCGCCCACCACGTACATGGTGAAGCCCTTGACGGTCGTGCCAGTGGCCTTGAGCATCTGCTCAACGGTCTGCTTGTCGTTCTTCACGAACGGCTGGTTGAACAGGCTGACTTCCTTCAGGTACTTCTGCACCGCGCCATCGATGCGCTTGGCGGTGATTTCGGCGCTCTGCGCTGGCTTGCCGGCGGCCAGAAGTTCCTTGTTGGCCTCGTCAGCCTTGGCAGTGGCGACCGAGCGCTCCCGCTCGATGAAATCGGCCGGCACGTCGGCGCTGGTCAGCGCCACAGGCTTCATGGCGGCGATGTGCATCGCGGTGTCTTTGGCGGGCACGTCTTCGCCTTCAAATTCCACCACCACACCAATGCGGGTGCCGTGCAGGTAGCTCACGAGCTTGGCGCCGTTGCTGTAGTGCTTGAAGCGGCGGAAGCTCATGTTCTCGCCGATCTTGCCAATCAGACCCTTGCGCACGTCTTCGAGCGTCGGGCCAAAGTTGTCCTGGCTGTAGGCCAGGGCGCCCAGCGCTTCGACGCTGGCCGGGTTGTGCTCGGCCACCAGCTTGGCGGCAGCATTCGCCAAGGCCAGGAAGCTGTCGTTCTTGGTCACGAAATCGGTTTCGCAGTTCACTTCAATCAGGCCACCAGTGGTGCCGTTGATGAACCCAGCGACCACGCCTTCGGCGGTCACACGGCTGGCCGCCTTGCCTGCCTTGGTGCCCAGCTTGACGCGCAGCAACTCTTCGGCCTTGGCCATGTCGCCTTCGGCTTCGGTCAGTGCTTTCTTGCACTCCATCATGGGTGCGTCGGTCTTGGCGCGCAGTTCGGCGACCATGCTTGCGGTAATTGCCATTTCAGTTCTCCGTTGGCCGCCTCCCCCGTTGTGGGCCGGGCGGACTTTTCAATTGATCGATTTCGCTTGTGAAAAAGGGGCTACAGGAGCCCCTCTTTCGCGCAGCGGCGAGGCTCAGGCGGCCGCGTCTTCCTTGACTTCGACGAATTCGTCAGAGCCTTCGGCCTTGACAGCCTTGACCACGTCGTTGACGGCGTTGGAGCGGCCTTCGAGGATCGCGTCAGCGATGCCGCGGGCGTACAGCGCCACGGCACGGGCCGAGTCGTCGTTGCCAGGGATCACGTAGTCGATACCCACCGGGTTGTGGTTGGTATCCACCACGCCCACCAGTGGAATACCCAGCTTCTGGGCTTCGAGGATGGTGATCTTGTGGAAGCCCACGTCGATCACGAAGATGGCGTCAGGCAACGCGGTCATGTCCTGGATACCGCCGATGTCCTTTTCCAGCTTTTCCATTTCGCGAGCAAACATCAACTGCTCTTTCTTGGTCATGCTATCCAGGCCGGCTTCCTTCTGGGCTTGCATGTCCTTGAGGCGCTTGATGGAGGTCTTGACCGTCTTGAAGTTGGTCAACATGCCGCCGAGCCAGCGCTGGTCAACGAAAGGCACGCCGGCACGGCGGGCTTCCTGGGCCACGATGTCGCGCGACTGGCGCTTGGTACCCACCATCAGGATGGTGCCGCGATTGGCGGACAGGTTGCGCACGAACTTGGCGGCTTCCTCGAACATCGGCAACGTCTTTTCGAGGTTGACGATGTGAATTTTGTTGCGGTGACCGAAGATGTACGGAGCCATCTTGGGGTTCCAGAAGCGGGTTTGGTGACCGAAGTGGACACCGGCTTCCAGCATTTCGCGCATGGAGATAGACATGAGATTTCTTTCCAGAGGTTGGGACTAAAATCCAGCCCTGATCGCCAGGAGCGAATGAAGCCAACAGACATCATTCACATGCTCCGACAACACCCGGTTGGGCTGGTTTGCGTTTACTTTGCCCTCAGGCTCCGAGCAACAAACCCGGAACACCCATCAGCAAAGCCAATCGATTATAGCAGGCCAAGCCATTGCCACTTACATTGCCAGCATGAAACCCAACGTGGAAACAATGGACACATCAGTTGACCGCGCCACCGAAACCTTGACCGGGACCTGATCAACATGCGGCGGGTCGGCAATCACGGCACGGAACCGCTCTACGGGCTGGAGGCAACACGCTCGATCGAACGCATCGCCTCCAGCGCCCTGCTGCCCCACACACTGATGGCCCGCGCTGGCCTGCGCGTGGCCGAACTCACCCGAGCCCTGACCCCGCACGCGCGACGCATCTGGATGGCCTGCGGCCCAGGCGACAACGGCGGTGACGGGCTGGTGGCGGCTGCCCACCTGCACCGCTTCAGCCAGACGATGGGTGGCCTGCCGGACATTGTGGTCTCGCTGTGCGGCGACCCGGCCCGACTGCCGCCGGACGCAGCGCAGGCCCTGCAACAGGCCCTGGCCGCTGGCGTGCAGATTCAAGACGCTCCCCCTTCGAACTTCGATTTCGCCGTTGATGCCTTGCTGGGCATGGGCTGCCGTCGCCCGCCCGAAGGGCTGCTGGCCGAGCACCTGCGTGTCCTGCGTTCCAGCGGCGCACCCGTTTTGAGCGTCGACCTTCCCAGCGGCCTGGACACCGATACCGGTGTGCTGCTGCGCGCACCGGGCGAACACGCCCAGGCACCCCACGATCGCCACACCTTGGCGCTCCTGACACTCAAGCCCGGCCTCTTCACCGCGGACGGCCGCGATGAGGCTGGTCAGGTCTGGTTCGATAACCTGGGTGCACCGCCCTGTGACGGCGTTCTGGCCCAGGCACAACTCTTCTGCGAATCACCACATGCTGGGACGTCACTGCGGCGGGCACATGCCAGCCACAAAGGCAGCTATGGCGAAGTGGTGGTGCTTGGCGGACAGGACATCGCACACGCTGGCGCTGGCATGACGGGCGCTGCTGTGCTGGCCGCCCGCGCAGCCTTGCACAGTGGTGCCGGCCGGGTCTATGTTGCGCTGTTGGGCGAGGCACCCGACAGGCCGGCCGTGCGCTGGGACCCGGCGTGTCCCGAGCTGATGTTCCGCTCGGTGCAGGCGCTGATGAGCAGCGCATTGCTGCAAAACGCCTGTGTCGTTTGCGGGTGTGGCGGTGGCGATGTGGTGGTCGAGTTGTTGCCCGCGGTGCTGGCGCAGGCGCCCACACTGGTGCTGGATGCCGACGCGCTCAACGCCATCGCCCAGGACAGCCGCCTTCAAACGCGCTTGCAGGAGCGCAGCGCGTCCGGCTGGATCACGGTGCTGACACCCCACCCGCTGGAAGCCGCCCGCCTGCTTGGCAGCGACACCGCCACGGTCATGTCGGACCGGCTGGCGGCGGCCCAGCGCTTGAGCAACCGGTTTGCGGCCATCTGTGTGCTCAAGGGATCGGGCACCGTGATCAGCACACCGGGGCGCATTCCGATGATCAACGCCAGCGGCAACGCGGCGTTGGCCACAGCCGGAACCGGCGACGTGCTGGCCGGCATGATTGGAAGCGCCTTGGCATTGCCCGCGGGGAGCTTCGAGCAAACCGTTCAACGGGTGGCGGGTGCCGTTCACCGGCATGGCCACCTCGCCGACCGGTGGATTCAGGTCGCGGGCGCTGGCCACCTGACCGCCAGCCTCCTGGCCGCCCCCCCCCGCTGAGCCAGTCGGGCTTCCGTCGTTTCAGCTCAGCAGGATCAAGCCCACCTGCAGCACGATCAACAAAACCAGCACCGACAGGTCAACCCCGCCGACCGGGGGGATGATGCGGCGCACCGGTCGAAGAATCGGTCCGCACAAACGGTCCAGCGTGGAGAGCACTGGCGAACCGGGTTGCACCCAGGACAACACGGCATAGGCCAGCAACAGAATCATCAAGCCCTGCAACACCACCCGCAGCAGGAGCTTCACGGCCAAGGTCGGAATGGCCAGCGCCATCGCCGCAGACGAAGCCGGCGTCCCGGCGAACAGCGAGGCCAGCATCAACCACAGGCCACCATAAGCCAAAGCCAGCAACAAGGCGGCCATCAGGCTGCCCCAATCGACGCGGCTTTGCGCCAAGGTCTTGGGCAGAATGCGCCGCACCGGCTGCACCACCCAGTCGGTGACCGCGATAGCCAGTCGCCCGGGTTGCGCAGACATATGAATCCGCAAATGGTTCATCCAGGCGCGCAGCAATGCGGATGCGATCAGGAAAAAAAACAGCGTTTCCAGCAGGAAAAACAGGACGCTCATGAAAACGGACCCTTGATCAAAACAAGCCAGCAGAGGGCCCCGGCGACGGTGCCGGGTTCAAGGTCAGACCACACCATTGCGACTGCCCTCCTCCAACCAAAACAGACCCGGCTTTTTAGCGGCGCCCTTTGCGAACCTTGCCCGCCGAGGGTCGTGCATTGCCCCGTGCGGACTTTTTGCTCGCCGCACGCTTGACCGACGCCTTGACCTCCTGAACCAGGGCGTCGGCGGCACTGGCCGGGCGGGGTTTTGACGCCGTCTCGGAGCGGTTGCGCCGGGCCTTCCCACCACGCCCGCCAGAAGCATCCCCATCACCCGCAGCGCCCGCGCCGCCCGTCTTGTCGCGCATCGCACGCAACAGCAGATCGTCTTCACCCGTGACCAGACGGAAGTCGATGCGGCGGCCATCCAGGTCCACACGACTCACCTGCACCTGCACCCGGGTTCCCAGCGCGTAGCGTATGCCCGTGCGCTCGCCACGCAACTCCTGACGCGCTTCGTCAAACCGGAAGTACTCGCCCCCCAGTTCGGTGATGTGCACGAGGCCCTCGACGTACATCGCATCGAGCGTGACGAACAAGCCAAAACTCGTGACCGAGCTCACCACACCGCTGAACTCCTCGCCCAGGTGCTCGCGCATGTACTTGCACTTGAGCCAGGCTTCCACGTCGCGGCTGGCTTCGTCGGCGCGCCGCTCGTTGGCACTGCAATGCAGGCCCGCCGCCTGCCAGGCAAGGGTGTCGGCCGAGAGCTTTTTCACAGGCTCGCCGGCCACCGGCGGCTTGGCGCGGCTGGCCAGACGTTTGCTGAGCTTGGCGTGCGCTTCACCCGGGGTCGGCAGGGCCGGCAGCTGGTAGCGCTGCTGGGCCAGGATAGCCTTGATGACGCGGTGCACCAGCAGATCGGGATAGCGACGGATCGGGCTGGTGAAGTGGGTGTAAGCCTCGAAGGCGAGGCCAAAGTGGCCCTGGTTCATGGGCGTGTAGATCGCCTGCTGCATGGAGCGCAGCAGCATGGTGTGGATCTGTTGCGCCTCGGGCCGGTCTTTGGTGGCCGCGGCGATCTGCTGGAACTCGGCTGGCTGCGGGTTGTCGCTGATGGTCTGCGACACGCCCATGGCCTTGAGGTAGTTGCGCAGGATGTCCTGCTTCTCAGGCGTCGGACCTTCGTGAACGCGGAACAAGCCCACGTGTTTGCCTTGGCTGATGAAATCGGCCGAACAGACGTTGGCCGCCAGCATGGCTTCCTCGATCAGCTTGTGCGCATCGTTGCGGGTGCGCGGAACAATCTTCTCGATGCGACCGGATTCGTCACACACGATCTGGGTTTCGGTGGTTTCGAAGTCCACCGCTCCGCGCACATTGCGCGCGGTCAGCAAGGCACGGTACACATCGTGCAGATTCAGCAGATAAGGGATCAGCGGCTTGCGTTGCGCCGCCTCAGGCCCGCGCGTGTTCTGCAGGATGGCCGCCACTTCGGTGTAGGTGAACCGCGCATGGCTGAACATCACCGCCGGATAAAACTGGTACGCATGCACCTCGCCCTTGGCGTTGACCAGCATGTCGCAAACCATGCACAGGCGCTCCACGCCCGGGTTCAACGAACACAGGCCGTTGGAGAGCTTCTCCGGCAGCATGGGAATCACGCGGCGCGGGAAGTACACCGAGGTCGCGCGATCGTAGGCATCGATGTCAATGGCCGAGCCGGTCTGCACATAGTGGCTCACATCGGCAATGGCCACCAAGAGGCGCCAGCCCTTGCCCCGTCCCACTTTGGCCGGTTCGCAATACACGGCATCGTCGAAGTCGCGGGCGTCTTCGCCGTCAATCGTGACGAGCGGCACATCGCGCAGATCGACGCGGTTCTGGTGATCGCTGGAGCGCACATGGTCCGGCAGCGCCCGCGCCTGGGCTGTGGTCGCATCGGAAAACTCGTGCGGCACTCCGTATTTGCGCACCGCGATTTCAATCTCCATGCCCGGGTCGTCAATCTCCCCGAGCACTTCCTTCACGCGGCCGACCGGCTGGCCATACAAGGCCGGTGGTTCGGTCAGCTCGACCACCACCACCTGCCCCGGCTTGGCCGAGCCCGTGGCGCCTTTGGGAATCAACACGTCTTGCCCGTAGCGCTTGTCTTCGGGCGCAACGAGCCAGACACCACTCTCCTGCAGAAGCCGCCCAATGATGGGCGACTTCGAGCGTTCGATGATCTCTGTCACCCGGCCTTCCGGTCGACCTTTGCGGTCCTGGCGCACGATGCGCGCCTTCACACGGTCCTTGTGCAGCACCGCCCGCATTTCGTTGGAGGGCAGGTAGATGTCGGCCTGACCATCATCACGGATGACAAAACCGTGTCCGTCACGATGACCCGACACGACACCTTCAAATTCGGCCAACAGGCTATTTTTTTCGTTCACTTTTTGAGTTCAATTTTTGATGCTATACTAGCGTTTTTCCTGAAATGCCCAGGTGGCGGAATTGGTAGACGCACTAGTTTCAGGTACTAGCGCTGAGAGGCGTGGAGGTTCGAGTCCTCTCCTGGGCACCAATCATAAGGGCTTGCAAACGTGATGTTTGCAAGCCCTTTTTTTGTTTTTCCAGACGGAAAAACACGGAAGCCGGCACGCTCACAGCGCGCCGGCTTTTCACTTTCATATTCAGTGTTTGACAGATGACCCGCCTGACGGCGGTCATCGCGACATGCCGACGCGGCAACGGTCAAAACGGCACCGCCAGCAAGTCGTGTCCTTCTGCGGCCACAATGCGTGCCTTGGTGAACTCGCCCACCTTCAGTGTCTTGCTGATCTTCTCGGGCGGCAGCAACCGCACCAAGCCATCGATCTCGGGCGCATCGGCATAACTGCGGCCCACGCCACCCTTCTTGCCCATGCCGGGCGCCGAATCCACCAGCACCTGCATGGTCGCGCCCACCCGCTCGCGCAGCTTGTCGGCCGACACCGCCTCAGCCACCGCCATGAAGCGCGCACGGCGCTCCTCACGAACGGCATCTGGCACCGGGTCGGCCAGCGCATTCGCCGCCGCACCGTTCACCGGCGAATAGGCAAAACAACCCGCGCGATCAATGCGGGCTTCCTGCACGAAATCCAGCAGATGCTGGAACTCGGCTTCGCTCTCGCCGGGGAAGCCGGCGATGAAGGTGCTGCGCACAACAATCTCCGGGCACAGCTCGCGCCAGCGGGCAATGCGCTCCAGGTTGCGCTCGCCGCTGGCCGGGCGCTTCATGCGCTTGAGCACATCGGGATGGCTGTGCTGCAACGGAACATCCAGATACGGCAGGCACAGACCTTCGGCCATCAGCGGAACGATGTCGTCGACATGCGGGTACGGGTACACATAGTGCAGGCGAACCCAGGCACCAAAGCCCTTGGCCAATTCGCCCAGCGAGCGCACCAGATCGAACATGCGCGTCTTGACCGGCTTGCCGTCCCAGAAGCCGGTGCGGTACTGCACGTCCACCCCGTACGCCGAGGTATCTTGGCTCACCACCAACAACTCTTTGACACCTGCTTCGAAGAGCTTGCGCGCTTCGGTCAACACATCGCCGATCGGCCGACTCACCAGATCACCGCGCATGGAAGGGATGATGCAGAAGGTGCAACGGTGGTTGCAGCCTTCGCTGATTTTCAAATAGGCGTAGTGGCGCGGCGTGAGCTTGATGCCTTGCGCAGGCACCAGATCGACAAACGGGTCGTGCGGCTTGGGCAGGTGCAGGTGCACTGCCTCCATCACCTCGTGGGTGGCGTGCGGACCGGTCACGGCCAGCACGCTCGGATGCATCTGCCGCACCATGTTGCCACCGCCATCGGCTTCGCGAGCACCGAGACACCCCGTGACGATCACCTTGCCGTTTTCGGCCAGGGCTTCACCGATGGTGTCCAGGCTTTCCCTCACCGCATCGTCAATGAAACCGCAGGTGTTCACGATCACGAGATCGGCACCGGCAAAGGTCTTGGAGGTCTGGTAACCCTCAGCGCTGAGCTGCGTGAGGATGAGTTCGGAGTCGGTCAGCGCCTTGGGGCAACCCAGGCTCACAAAACCGACCTTGGGCGCCGCAGCGCCCGGGGTGGCAACAGTTTCAGTCATGGCCCGATTGTCTCAGACCTGCCCATCCACGGCGTGCGCAAGGTAAACGGTTTGGCACAGCAACACGCCAAGCCAGATTGCCGGTGCCAGTGCCCAGCACTGCGGCGGGGCATGGGCCTGTGTATCAGCGCTTCAGACCCAGGGCCGCCAACATCTGCTCGCTGTTCTTCTGCATCTGCTCCTGCATCTGCGTGAACGCGCTGCGCGACTGCTCCATGTAGGTGCCCATCATGCCCTGCATCATGGGCGACTGGACGTTCGTGAACTGCTTCCAGACTTCGGGGTTGAGCCCCTTTGTCTGCTCGGACATCTTGTTCTGCAGATCCATGAAGATCTGCACGTTCTTCTCCAGGTACGCGCCCATGAAATCCTGCATGGAGTGGCCGTAGAACCGGATGATGTTGGCCAGCACCTGCTCGGTGAAGATGGGCACGCCCGCGGTTTCTTCTTCCAGAATGATCTGCAACAGGATGCTGCGGGTCAGGTCGTCATTGGTCTTGGCGTCGCGCACCACAAAATGCTCGTTCTCCATCACCAGCGCCTTGACCTCGGCCAGCGTGATGTAGGACGAGGTATCGGTGTCGTACAGACGTCGATTGGGGTATTTCTTGATGATGCGCAAGACGCCCGGGTTGGCGCTGCTGGCTTCGGCCTTGCTTTTGTGCACTGATGGACTTTCAGAATGGGAGCGGCTCGGGAACCAGAGCTGGTCAGAGCATACGGCACATTCTAGGAACCCACCCTGACAACTGTCAGCATGGGTTTACCCTGTGGGCTCCCGCGACGCTTGGCGATGTGATCGAGCGCATTTTGGACACAAAAAAAGGCCAGACGGAACCGTCAGGCCTTTGATGCATCGGAAAAATTTGGTAGGCGCGATTGGACTCGAACCAACGACCCCCACCATGTCAAGGTGGTGCTCTAACCAGCTGAGCTACGCGCCTACAAACTGTCCGAAGCCTCGCAGTATAGCAGCTTTCCGGGCCACATTTCACCAGCATGCATCATTTTCGGCGCACCACGCGAACACCGGCCACATCACCCACCACCGCCATCGCTCTCGCGACCTGGCGCGAGTCGAGCACCTCGATGGTGAACGTCATCCATGCAATGCCTTTGACCGACTGTGTCTGCACACCGATGACGTTCATTTTTTCGCGGGCAAACACTTCAGAAATGTCGCGCAGCAAACCCTGCCGGTCCTGCGCTTCGACCGCCACGTCCACCGGATACACCTCGGCCGAACCATCGCGCCCACCACCGGTCTGACCTCCCCATTGCACCTCGATGACACGGTCCGGACTCTTGCGCTGCAGGTGTGCAAAGTCACTGCAATCACTGCGGTGGATGCTCACGCCCTTGCCGCGCGTCACGAACCCGCGGATGTCGTCTGGCGGGGCGGGCTTGCAGCATTTCGCCAGTTGCGTCATGAGCGAGTCGACCCCGACCACCAGAACACCCCCCGGCGAAGGCCCGGTGCGCTTGCGCGGCTTCTTCAACCAAGCCAGTTCTTCAGCCGGCTCGTTCGGCTCGGTGGGTCGCAGATGGGTTTCGATGGCCCGCAGCGAGAGCTCGTCTTTCCCGACCTGCTCAAACAGCACCTGCGACGATGCGAGGCCCATGGCCGTGGCCAGATCGTCGAACTTGAGCGCCGTGCGGCCCTCGCGCTGCAGCAGCTTTTCAACCGCGTCGCGCCCTCTCGCGATGGTCTCTTCCATGGCCAGCGCATTGAACCAGGCGCGCACCTTGCTCTTGGCCCGGTGGCTGACCAGGTAGCCCAGGTCGGCGTTGAGCCAGTCCCTTGACGGCCCACCCTCCTTGGCCGCCGTGATCTCCACGGTCTGCCCGTTTTGCAACGGTGTGTTCAGCGTGACCATGGCGCCGTCCACCCGTGCGCCCCGGCAACGGTGACCCAGGTTCGTGTGCACGGTGTAGGCGAAATCCACGGCCGTGGCGCCTTGAGGCAACTCCACGATGGCGGCATCGGGGGTCAGCACATAAATGCGGTCGTCAAACAGGCCCTTGGCGTTGCCACTAAGGTCACGTTCCCAGGCCAGCAGCTGGCGCAGCACGGCGATCTTGGCGTCGTACTCCGAGCTGGCCGAAACGCCCGCGTAACCTTTCGCACCCGCTTCCTTGTAGGCCCAGTGCGCCGCCACGCCATGCTCGGCGTGGTCGTGCATGGCCTGGGAACGGATCTGGATTTCAAACGCCCTGCCCTGTTCGTCACGCACCACGGTGTGCAGCGACTGGTAGCCGTTGGGTTTGGGTTTGGCGATGTAGTCGTCAAACTCTTCCGCTACCGGCTTGAACTGCGCGTGCACCAGTGCCAGCACACCGTAGCAGTCGTCGGTCTGGGGCACGACCACCCGAAGCGCACGAATATCAAACACCCGGTCAAAATCGAGTGCCTTGCCACGCATCTTCTTGACGATGCTGTAGATGTGTTTGGGCCGGCCCTGCACCGAAGCCTGTATGCCCTGCAGCTGGAGTTCCTGCTCCAGTTGTTGGCGAACCTGTTCGACATGCGCCTCACGCTCGGCACGCTTCTCGTCCAGAAAGCGTGCAACCTGCTTGTAGGTGTGCGGCTCCAGGAAACGGAAAGCCAAGTCTTCCATTTCCCACTTGATCTGCCAGATGCCCAGCCGATTGGCCAGCGGCGCAAACACATGCAGCGACTCGCTGGCCAGGGCCTCACCCGGATCACCCTTGCAGGCAGCGAAATAACGCAAGGTTTGCAGCCGGGAGGCCAGACGCAGCATCACCACGCGCAGATCACGCGAAAAGGCCAGCAGCATCTTGCGCACGTTTTCGGTCTGGCTCGCCGCCAGTTCCGAAACGAGCGCCTTGCCCGGTGACACGACGGGCAAGGCCTGCTCCTGCGCGGCCTGGCGCTCCTCGAGCTTCTTGGCCTGCACTTCGGCCGACTTGATACGCGCCTGATGCTGCAGTTGCACCAGCTTGGTGGTCTCCATGGCCAGGGCGGCAAAATTGTCTCCAAAGGCCTTGGCAATCACCTCCTGCGGGCGGTTCAAGTACGGACAGGTGTACACCAGATAGGCGGCCGCCTGCATGGCTTCGGACCCGCCAATGTCGCTCAGGATGGCGGCCACGGCATCGGCGTGGGCCAGGATGTTCTCGCCGGTGTCCAGCTGTTCAGATGCCAGCAGCGGCTCGGCGAAAGCGCGCGCCCGCGCCAGTGCCTGCGGCTGGTGGGGCAAGCTGTCGGAAGTGGCGGCCACGATGGCCGACGAAGACCCCAGGCCCGGTTGGGCCGCATCAGGCGGTGACGAGGCCCCCTCGGGCGAAAAAGCGGCTAGCGAACGTTTCATGTCAACTCACAGGGCCGGCTCACACCGCCCATAAAAATTCCTGCACCACGGCAACCTGGTCAGGGACCAGCAGGGTCGGTGCGTGTCCGACACCTGCGAATTCAACACAGCGCGCCCTCGGGCCTCGCTGACCCATCTCGGCTGCGGTGGCGCGGGTCAGCAGATCGGAGTCAGCGCCCCGCAGCAACAGGGTGGGCGCCGTGATGGCGTCGTACAGATCCCAGAGTGTGCGTTCGCCGTCTTGCACAAACTGCCGTGCGGCCGCCTCTTCCATGCCGGTGGTCATCGCCTTGTAGGGCTGCGCGATGGCTGGGTCGTAGTGCAACCACCAGCGTCCATCGCGCTCGCGCAGCATCGGCCGCGAAAAGGCCAGCCACTGCGCCGGCGAATGAGGCCCAAAGCCAGTGGAAATGGAGGCCAGGTAAGCCACGGCGTCCTGCTCGCTGGCGAACGACGGATTCAGGCCCAGGTAGTTGCCGATGCGTTGCAGTGCCACCCACTCGATCGCCGGACCGACATCGTTCAGCACCAGTCGGCGCGGTGCCAGCGCGGGCTGGGCCGCGATCGCCATGCCGATGAGCCCACCCATGCTGGTGCCGACCCAGTCGATCACGGCGTCTGGCATCTCGGCCCGCACCTGCAGCACCAGCGCCGCGAGATCGGCCACGTAATGGCCCAACTGGTAGGCCATGGGGTCGGCCAGCCAGTCGCTGTGACCCCGTCCCGCCACATCGACCGCCAGCACGCGCGAGCGCGGCGCCAGGGCCTGCGCCAGCACATCAAAATCACGCCCCTGACGCGACAGCCCGTGCACACAGATGACGACATGGCGCCCCTGCGTTTCCGGGTCGGCAGACCAGTCCCAGAAGGCCATGCGGCGCACCCCACCGTCACGGGCCGCTGGCCCACTGACTGGCAAAAATCGAAGCTGTGGTGACTGCGTGGACCGGTCCATTCCCTGTGTCTCCGTGATAATGATTCAGGTGTTTTTCAATCTATCGTAATGGAACAGGAGCTTACCCATGCTTGCCAACAAAACTGCCCTTGTCACCGGTTCCACCAGCGGCATCGGGCTGGGCATCGCCAAAGCGCTCGCACGCCAGGGCGCCAACATCGTGCTCAACGGATTTGGTGATGTCGAGGGCCCGAAAGCCGAGATTGCGGCCTTGGGAGTCCAGGTCGCGTACCACGGTGCCGACATGAGCAAGCCCGCCGAGATTGAAGACATGATGAAGTTCGCCGCAGAACGGTTCGGGCGCGTGGACATCCTGGTCAACAACGCCGGCATCCAGCACGTGGCGCGCGTCGAAGACTTCCCGGTTGAAAAGTGGGACGCGATCATCGCGATCAACCTCACCAGCGCCTTCCACGCCTCGCGCCTGGCGATCCCGGCCATGCGCGCGGCCAACTGGGGCCGCATCATCAACGTGGCGTCGGTGCACGGCCTGGTGGGTTCGGCCGAAAAGTCGGCCTATGTGGCGGCCAAACACGGGGTGATCGGCCTGACCAAGGTGACGGCTCTGGAGAACGCGACTTCCGGCGTGACCTGCAACGCGATCTGCCCCGGCTGGGTGCTCACGCCGCTGGTGCAGAAACAGGTGGACGCCAAGGCGGTTGCACTGGGCGTTTCGAATGAAGAAGCGAAGAACGTCCTGCTGGGTGAGAAAGAGCCGTCGATGCAGTTCACCACCCCGGAGGAACTGGGTGAGCTGGCCGTCTTCTTCTGCTCGCCCGCTGGCAGCAACGTGCGCGGTGTGGCCTGGAACATGGATGGTGGCTGGGTGGCGCAATAACAAGCCAACGACTCGATGCAAAAGGCCCGCCATGCGGGCCTTTTGTTTGGAAGCGGAGCAACTCAACGCAGCTGGATCGAACCGGACACGGTCACGCTCACCGTGCTCTTGCCCGCCTCGACCGGCACCGGAGCATCGGCCACCGAGGACTTGGCTTCCATGGCCATCATGCGCGGCCGCACCGGTCCACCGCCCTGATCGGCCGAACTGACCGACACCTCGCGCAGGGTGTAGCCGCTGAAACCAAAACCCTTGGCAACTTCAGTGGCCTTGCTTTTGAAGCGCTCGATCGCCTGCGCCTGCACATGCGATTCGAGTTGCTGCTGGGCTTTGCGCGACAGCGAGAAACCCACCTGACCCATCGTGAGCGTCTGGACCTTGCCCGCCGTGCTGCTGATGCGGCCAAAGTCGCGCCCCTCCAGCCACAACTCGGCACTGCCCTGCCAACCGTTGATCTTGCCGTTGGTGCCGTAGCGCGGGTACAGGCTGAACTGCCCGGTCCGCAGTTCCAGCTGCTCGGGTTGCGCCGCCGGCCGGGCCACGGCCAATGCCGCGTCAAGCGCTTGCTTGAGCTGGTTCTGGACCGCGGTGGCGTCGTTGCCTTCGCGCGTGGTGCTCAGGCTCATGGAGAGCCAGTCCTGTTCCACCTCCAGAAAGCTGCTCGCGGACAGGTTCACCACATGGGCCGGATCGTGGGCAACGGCGGGCGTCTGGGCCCACCCAAACGGCATCAGTCCACAGCAGGCCAACGCGACCAGCAGCGACCGACGGGGAACAAATGAAGTTTCAGCGCCATTTTTCTTGTGACTGGTTTCCCGCATGAGGCTCTACTTTCTCGGCTGTTGGTCAAACGACTGGCTGCGCAACTGCTCGCGCAACCGCTGCCGTTCTTCGGTCGAGAGTCGGTAGGGTTTGATCACCTCTGCGTCACCATCGCTGTCCGAATAACGCAAGGCATCACGCAGCCGCAACGGGCCACGCGACTCGCTGACGGGAGCGTCCAGAGGCAGCACCATGGCCGCCGCCTGAACTTGGTCCTGATGTGCGGGTTTCTCCTCGGCGCCGACCATGGGCGAGAGACACAGCAAAAGACTTACCAGAGAAAAAACCAGCTTCATGTTGGAACGGGGCGTGGATAAAAGCCTCATTGTGGGAGGCAAGCATGGTAACGGTCTTGACCCCTTGGGCAACAGTTGTAACAGCCTGTCAAGAACACAAAAAACGTGTACTGACAAGCACTTGCCGCTGCCACAATGGCCTCTGTTACATTTTCCGAGAGTTGCTGCCATGCCACAAACCAACACCCGCCCGAACAAGATCCTGGTCGTTGACGACGACGTCCGCATCCGCGATCTGCTGCGCCGTTACCTGATGCAGGAAGGCTTTGAGGTGATGCTGGCCGAAGACGGCAAAGCCCTCAACCGCGTGCTGCAACGCGAAGCGGTGGACCTGATCGTGCTCGACCTCATGATGCCCGGCGAAGACGGCCTGTCCATCTGCCGCCGCCTGCGCGCCAACGCAGACCGCACGCCCATCATCATGCTGACCGCCAAGAGCGAGGATGTGGATCGCATCGTCGGGCTCGAAGTCGGCGCCGACGATTACCTGGGCAAACCGTTCAACCCGCGCGAACTGCTGGCCCGCATCCACGCCGTGCTGCGCCGCCGCCCGCCCACCGAAGTGCCGGGCGCACCGTCGCAGGATGCCGAGATGGTGACCTTCGGCCCGTTCGAATTCGACCTGAGCCTGCGCACCCTGCGCAAGGAAGGCGTCGACCTGCCCCTGACCACGGGCGAGTTCGCCATGCTCAAGGCCCTGGTGCGCCACCCGCGCCAGCCGCTCTCGCGCGAAAAGCTGGCCCAGCTCGCCCGCGGCCGTGAGTTCGAACCGTTCGACCGCAGCCTGGACGTGCAGGTCTCGCGCCTGCGCAAGCTGATTGAAGAGGACGCCGCCTCCCCGCGCTACCTGCAGACGGTCTGGGGCGTGGGCTATGTCTTCGTGCCGGACGGCAACGCCTGATGTCCGAAGAGTCGCGCGTTCCGTTTGAAACCCAGCCCGCCGCCCTCGAAACGGCGCCGGCGCCACTGGAGATCCGTCCGCCCAGAGAAGTCAGCCTTTTCTGGCGCACGTTTTTCCTGCTGGCCATGCTGCTGCTGGGTTGCATCATCGCGTGGCTGCAAAGCTTTCGTGCCCTGGAGTTTGAACCCCGTGCGCTGCAAAGCGCCCAGCAACTGGCCTCGCTGGTCAACCTCACCCGCGCCGGCCTGATCCACGCCGACTCCATCGCGCGCGTGTCCCTGGTCAAGACACTGGCCGACGAAGAGAAGGTGCGCATCGCGCCGCGCGAGCCGGGCGACACCTACCGGCTCTACAACACCGACTCGCTCAGCCGCCGCATCAGCGAACAGGTCAAGGCCCGCCTGGGTCCGGACACGGTGGTGGCCCGCGAAGTGAACAACACCGCCGGTCTGTGGATCGGGTTCAGCATCGACAACGATCCCTACTGGCTGCAGACCGACCCCTCGCGCGTCGAACTGGTGGCCGGCATCACCTGGCTGATCTGGCTTGGCACGGCCGCCCTGCTCTCCCTGGCCGGTGCCGCCCTGATTGCGCGACTGATCAACCGCCCGCTGAAAAAGCTCTCGTTTGCCGCGAGCCGCGTGCGCGAAGGCGATTTCAACGCCAGCCAGCTCAACGAAACGGTGGCCACCAGTGAAATCCGCCAGGTCAACATCGGCTTCAACCGCATGGCCCAGCGGCTCTCCAAGATCGAGCAGGACCGCGCACTCATGCTCGCCGGTATTTCCCACGATCTGCGCACACCTCTGGCGCGCTTGCGGCTGGAAACCGAGATGAGTGTGGGCGACCCGCAGGCGCGCGAACACATGGCGGCCGACATCGAACAGGTCAACGCCATCATCGACAAGTTCCTCGACTACGCGCGCCCCGACCATCTGGAGCCCGAGCGCGTGAGTCTCAACCAGGTCATCGACGCCGCCGTGTTTTCGCTGGGCAGCGCGCCCGACGTGGAGGTGGTGACGAGCATTCCTGCCGACACGGTGGTCATGGGCGATGCGGTGGAACTGCACCGCGTCTTCTCCAACCTGCTGGAAAACGCCCAGCGCTATGGCCGGGAACCGGAAAGCGGCCGGGTGCGGATCGAGATCGCTGCCCGCAACAAAGACGACTGGGTGCTGATCAAGCTGCGCGATCACGGCACCGGCGTGGTCCCTGAAATGCTGGCCCAGCTGACCCAGCCATTCTTCCGCGGTGACGCCTCCCGGACCTCCGCCACCGGCACGGGCCTGGGCCTGGCCATCGTTGATCGGGCAATCGCCCGGATGGGTGGGCGTTTTGCACTGGCCAACAGCAGCACCGGCGGACTGGCCGCCCACATCAAACTGCCCCTGGCCAAACCCTGATGTGAAGCCCGCTCAGGGCATCCGGGACAGCAGGACCACCGCCCGGGCCTCGATCGACAGCCCCTGCCCCACAGGCCCCAGTTTTTCGGCGGTCTTGGCTTTCACGTTGACCTGTTGCACCGCCAGGCCTAGCGCGCGCGCGATGGATTCGGCCATGGCAGCGATGTGGGGCGCCAGCTTGGGCGCCTGCGCGATCACGGTGCTGTCGATGTTGCCGACCTCGAAACCGGCCGCGCGCACCCGGCGCATCGCTTCGGCCAGCAACACGCTGGAATCGGCACCCTTGAAGCGCTCGTCGGTGTCCGGGAAATGGCGGCCGATATCGCCCAGCGCGGCCGCACCCAGCAGCGCATCGGTGATTGCATGCAAGAGCACGTCAGCGTCCGAATGGCCCAGCAGGCCCATGGTGTGGGGAATGGTGACGCCGCCGATGATCAGCGGGCGGCCCGGCACCAGGGCGTGCACGTCCCAGCCTTCGCCGATGCGGAATGGAAGGTGCACCTGCGTCATGAACGGCTCCTGAGAATGGCCTCGGCCAAAGCAAAGTCTTCCGGGTAGGTGACCTTGAAATTCTGTGCACTGCCGGGCACCAGCAGCGGCTGCTGGCCCGCCAGTTCCATGGCGCTGGCTTCGTCGGTCACGCCGGCGAAGCCATTGCCGACCTGCGCCGCCAGCGCCGCCTGCAGGGCGCCAATGCGGAACATCTGCGGTGTCTGCGCCAGCCATTTGTCTGACCGGTCCACGGTCGCAGCAACCCGGCCCGCAGTTTCCACCTTGAGCGTGTCCGGCAGTTTGAGCGCCAGCAGACCGCCCACGGCATCATTCTCACACGCGTCCATCAGATGCTCGATTTGTGCCGGGGTGACCAGGCAGCGTGCAGCATCGTGCACCAGCACCCAGTCGCTGGCGTCGGCCCCACTGTCCAGCAAGGCCTGCAGGCCGTTGAACACACTGGCCGCCCGCGTGCTGCCGCCGCACCGGGCCAGTTGGAGGCGCGGATCGTCCACACTCAGGAAGCGGTCGCCGGGCGCCACCACCACCAGGCAGCGTTCGATGCGGTCCACCGCCTGAAACGCCGCCAGCGTGTGCAGCACCATGGGCATGCCGGCCACGGGCTCGTATTGCTTGGGCGCGGCGGTGCCAGCGCGCGAACCCGAGCCCGCGCAAGGCAACAAGGCATGGCAGCGGGTCGCCAGATTCGGGGGAATTGGAGGGAGAACGTCGGTCATGGGAGTGACCGCATTCTAGAATCAGCCCTTCACACACCCCCCACCCCACCAGGTGGGGGGTGTTCGTCATGGGCTGTTCGAGGCCATCGGTCCCGAACAGCCCACACCGCGCGAGCCACCAACGCCCATGGACCTGCCCAAACTCACCCCCGGCAAACGCTTCACGTTGCCGCGCCCCAGCGGCGCGGCCGACGCCCTGCTGCTGGCCCAGCTCGGTGCGCGCGAAAAGGCCGCGGGCCGCCTCACGGCCATCGTCACCGCCGACGCCACCGACGCGCAGCGCCTGATCGACGAGATGGCGTTCTTCGCGCCCGGGCTGCGTTGCGCGCTGTTCCCCGACTGGGAGACCCTGCCCTACGACACGTTTTCGCCGCACCAGGACCTGATCTCCGAACGCCTGGCCACGCTCTGGCGCATCCACAACCGGGGCAACCTTCACGACAAGGACACCGGCGCCGACGTGGTACTGGTGCCCGCCACCACCGCGCTGTACCGGCTGGCGCCGCCGTCCTTCCTAGCGGGCTACACCTTCCAGTTCAAGGTCAAGCAGAAGCTCGACGAGGCCAAGCTCAAGGGCCAGCTCACGCTGGCGGGCTACCAGCACGTGACCCAGGTGGTGAGCCCGGGCGAATACGCGGTGCGCGGCGGTCTAATCGACCTCTTCCCCATGGGCTCGCAGGTGCCCTACCGCGTGGACCTGTTCGACGACGAGATCGACAGCATCCGCACCTTCGACCCCGACAGCCAGCGCAGCCTCTACCCGGTGCCCGAGGTGCGGCTGCTGCCCGGGCGCGAGTTCCCGATGGACGACGCGGCGCGCAGCAAATTCCGCAGCCGCTGGCGCGAGCTGCTGGACGGCGACCCGACCAAGAGCCGTGTCTACAAGGACATGGGCAACGGCGTGGCCACCGCCGGCATCGAGTACTACCTGCCGCTGTTCTTCGAGCAGACCGCGACGGTGTTCGATTACCTGGGTGAAGCGGCCACGGTGGTGTTGCACGGCGACCTGGAACCCGCCTTCCAGCGCTTCTGGCAGGACACGCAGGACCGCTACCGCCTCGTGAAGAGCGATCCCGAGCGCCCGGCGCTGCCGCCCGAGAGCCTGTTCCTGTCGGCCGAGCAGTTCTACACCGGCGCCAACGCGCACGCGCAGCTCGCCATGCGCCCGGCGGTGGAAGACGTGGCCGACAACGCCTTCGCCCAGAAGCTGGGCGACCTCTCGGTGGTGCGCGGCGCGGAAGACCCACTCTCGCGCCTGCTGGGCCACATCCGCAACACGGCGCACCGCGTGCTGCTGCTGGCCGAAAGCGATGGCCGGCGCGAGAGCCTGCTGGACTTCCTGCGAGCCAGCGGCCTGAACCCGCCCGCCTTCGATTCGCTGGCCGAGTTTCAGGCCAGCGACGAAAAGACCGGCATCGCCACCTCGGTGCTCACGGTCGGTTTCAGTTCGCTGGAAGACGGCATCGACTTCGTCACCGAGACCGAGCTCTTCGCCGCCGGCCCCACCACACGCCGGCGAAAGAAGCAGGAACAGGTCAGCGACGTCGATGCTCTGATCAAGGACCTGAGCGAGCTCAACGTGGGCGACCCGGTGGTGCACAACGCCCACGGCATCGGCCGCTACCGCGGCCTGGTCCACATGGACATGGGCGAGAAGAACCCGGATGGCACGCCCGCGCTGATGGAGTTCCTGCACCTGGAATACGCCGACAAGGCCGTGCTCTACGTGCCGGTGAGCCAGCTGCAGCTGATCGGCCGCTATACCGGCGTGAGCGCCGACGAGGCACCGCTGCACCGTCTGGGCAGCGGCCAGTGGGAGAAGGCCAAACGCAAGGCCGCCGAGCAGGTGCGCGACGCTGCCGCCGAGCTGCTGAACATCTACGCCCGCCGCGCAGCGCGCCAGGGCCACGCGTTCCGCTTCTCGGCGCAGGACTACGAGATCTTTGCCAACGACTTCGGTTTCGACGAAACCGCCGACCAGCGCGGCGCGATCCACGCCGTGATCCAGGACATGATCAGCCCGCGCCCGATGGACCGCCTGGTGTGTGGAGACGTGGGTTTCGGCAAGACCGAGGTCGCCTTGCGCGCAGCGTTCGTGGCCGTCACGGGCGGGCGCCAGGTGGCGTTTCTCGCGCCCACCACGCTGCTGGCCGAACAGCATTACCAGACGCTGGTGGACCGCTTCGGCAAATGGCCAGTGAAGATCGCCGAGATGAGCCGCTTCCGCTCGCAGAAAGAAATCACCGCAGCGCAGAAAGGCATTGCCGACGGCTCGGTGGACATCGTCGTCGGCACGCACAAGCTGCTGAGCGAAAAGACCCAGTTCAAAGACCTTGGCCTGCTCATCATCGACGAAGAACACCGCTTCGGCGTGCGCCACAAGGAGCAGATGAAGGCCCTGCGCGCCGAGGTGGACGTGCTCACGCTCACCGCCACGCCGATCCCACGCACGCTGGGCATGGCGCTCGAGGGCTTGCGCGACCTGTCGGTCATCGCCACCGCGCCGCAGCGCCGCCTGGCCATCAAGACCTTCGTGCGCAGCGAGAGCAACGGCGTGATCCGCGAGGCCGTGCTGCGCGAATTGAAGCGCGGCGGGCAGGTCTACTTCCTGCACAACGAGGTCGAGACGATCGAGAACCGCAAGCAGAAGCTGGAAGAGATCTTGCCCGAGGCGCGCATCGCCATCGCCCACGGCCAGATGCCAGAGCGCGATCTGGAGCGCGTGATGCGCGACTTCGTGGCGCAGCGCTACAACCTGCTGCTGTGTTCGACCATCATCGAGACCGGCATCGACGTGCCCACGGCCAACACCATCGTCATGAGCCGGGCCGACAAGTTCGGCCTGGCCCAGCTGCACCAGCTGCGCGGCCGCGTGGGCCGCAGCCACCACCAAGCCTACGCCTACCTCATGGTGCCGGACATCGAAGGCCTGACCAAGCAGGCCGCGCAGCGGCTCGATGCGATCCAGCAGATGGAAGAACTCGGCAGCGGCTTCTACCTCGCCATGCACGACCTGGAGATTCGCGGTGCTGGCGAGGTGCTGGGCGAGAACCAGAGCGGCAACATGCTGGAGGTGGGCTTTCAGCTCTACAACGAGATGCTCAACGAAGCCGTGCGCTCGCTGAAAGCCGGTCGCGAGCCGGACCTGCTCTCGCCGCTGTCGGTCACCACCGACATCAACCTGCACGCCCCCGCCCTGCTGCCCAGCGATTACTGCGGCGACGTGCACCTGCGCCTGTCGTTCTACAAGAAGCTGGCCACCGCCAAGAGTACCGACCAGGTGGACGCGCTGCTCGAAGAGATCGTGGACCGCTTCGGCAAGCTGCCTGCGCAGGCGCAGACGCTGATCGACGTGCACCGGCTGCGCTGCATCAGCGCGCCCTACGGTGTGGTGAAAGTCGACGCGGCGCCTGGCGCCACCAACATCACCTTCAAGGCCAACCCGCCGATCGAGCCGATGCGCATCATCGAGCTGATCCAGAAGAACCGGCACATCAAGCTGGCGGGCAACGAAAAGCTGCGCATCGAGCGCGCCCTGCCGGAGGTGAAAGACCGGGTGCAGCTGGTGCGCGACGTGCTGCGCTCGCTGGGCCAGCCCGTGAAAGCCGCCGAGCCGGCCGGCCTTTGAGCCAGATCAACAACGGCCCAACAACCCACCCTGCTTTACCGGCCGTTCACACTGCAGAGGACCTTCTTCAAATACCGCACGCACACTAGGGTTTCTACTTAAGAAGGGAACCCGACCATGAACTTCAACCCGCACCGCCCCTGGATCACGCCCGTCGTGATCGGCGCCTTTTTCCTGTCCGCCGTCACCGGCGTGCTGATGTTTTTTCATCTTGACAGTGGCCTGAACAAGACCGCACACGAATGGCTGAGCTGGGCCATGGTGATCGGTGTGGCGCTGCACGTGCTGCTGAACATGCCGGCCTTCAAGCGCTATTTCACCCAGACCCCGGGCCGCGTGATCATGGGCGCCTTCGCCCTGGTGCTGGCGCTGAGCTTCATACCGGCCAGTGGCGGTGGAGGCAGCGAGCCGGGTTTCGCACCCCCGGTGCGCGCCCTGGCCAAGGCCCCGATCACCGTGCTGGCCCAGGTGGCGGGCACCAGCACCGAGGATATGAAAGCCAAGCTGCAGGCACAAGGCCTGACCATCACCAGCGACCAGCAGTCGGTGGCCGATCTGGTGGGTGGCGATCTGAAGGCACAGATTGGCACGATGACCAAGGTGCTGGCGCAGCCCAAGTCCTGAGCAGAGGGGTTGTCCCGGCTCCCGCGATAATTCCGGGATGACTTCTTCCTCCACCGAATTTGCCCCCGGTCTGACCGTTCAGGGCTTCACCCCGCCGCTCAAGCTCGCCGATTTCAAGCTCATCGCTTTTGACATGGACTCCACGCTCATCAACATCGAGTGCGTGGACGAGATCGCCAATGCGGTGGGCCGCAAGACCGAGGTGGCGGCCATCACCGAAGCCGCCATGCGCGGCGAGATCACCGACTACAAGGACAGCCTGCGCCAGCGCGTGACCCTGCTCAAGGGCGTGACCGTGGCCGACATGGAAGGCGTCTACACCGAACGCCTGCGCATCAACCCCGGTGCGGCCGAACTCATCCAGGCCTGCAAGGCCGCGGGTCTGAAGGTGCTGCTGGTGTCGGGTGGATTCACCTTCTTTGCGAACCGCGTGCGCGACACGCTGGGCATCGATTTCGTGCGTGCCAACGTGCTGGAAATCGAGAGCGGCCCCAACTGCGGCCAGCTCACCGGCCGCATGGTGGACCAGCCTTGGGGCGACATCTGCGACGGCGCCGAGAAGCGCCGCACGCTGCTGGAAGTGGCGTCCTTGCTGGGCATCGAGCCCCGCCAGTGCATCGCCATGGGCGACGGCGCCAACGACCTGCCCATGATGGGCGTGACCGGCCTCTCGGTGGCGTATCACGCCAAGCCCAAGGTGCGCGAGCAGGCCATGGTCGCCATCAATCAGGGCGGGCTGGACCGCCTGCTCGAAGTGCTGTGCTGAGCCGTTCATGAACGCCACCCAGGGCTGGTGGAGTCGCCTGCGAAAGAACCTGCGCACACGCTGGAAGAACCACCTTGGCACGCTGGCACTGGTGCTGGCCGTGGTGTTCGGCGTGCAGGTCTGGCAGACGCGCAACGTGCCGACCGGCCCGGCGCCCGAGCTGGCCTTCACCCTGATCCAGCCCAACGGCAGCCGTATCGACACCACGTTGGCCTCTTGGCGCGCCCAACACCCGGGCCAGCCGGTGGCGCTGCACTTCTGGGCCGAATGGTGCCCGATCTGTCGCACTGAAGAACACAGCATCACCCGCGTAGCGCGCGACTGGCCGGTGCTGACCGTGGCCATGCAGTCCGGTCCGACCGATGCCGTGGCCCGTGTGCTGGCAAAACGGGAACTGCCCTGGGCCACCGCCATCGACACACGCGGCGCGTTGGCGCAAACGCTGGGTTTTCGGGCCGTGCCCGCGTTCGTGGTGGTGGATGCCGATGGCCGTTTGCGCAACGCCAGCGTGGGCTACACCAGCGAGATCGGCATGCGCCTGCGGCTGTGGTGGGCGAAGCTCGTCTGACGAAGCGCCCTTTCAACCGCCTGCGCGCTTGACCTTGTGTCCTTGCGCCTGCAGCGCGGTCATCACTTTGTCCACGTGATCGCCCTGGATTTCGATCACGCCGTCCTTCACCGTCCCACCGGTGCCGCAAGCCGCCTTGAGCTGTTTGCCCAGCGCGGTCAGGCCCGCCACATCCAGTGCCAGCCCCTTGACGAGCGTCACCGCCTTGCCGCCCCGGCCCTTGGTTTCGCGCGACACACGCACGATGCCATCCCCCGCAGGCACCACCGCCTGCTTGCAGATGCACTGCGCCACCGGCTGGCGGCAGCTGGGGCACATGCGGCCCGCGTCGGTGGAATACACCAGGCCGCCCAACGAAGACAACTTGTTTTTCATGGGCCCGCATCGTAACGCAGTGCTGCCGCAAAGGGGCCGACCGTTAAACTCGACCCCCCATGCCATTCACCTCCCTCGGGCTTGCCCCCACCCTCGCCCAGGCCGCCGCCGAACTCGGCTTCACCGCGCCCACCCCCATTCAACTGGAAGCCATTCCCGCCGTGCTGAGCGGCGCCGATCTGCTGGCCACGGCCCAGACCGGATCGGGCAAGACCGCGGCCTTTGCTCTGCCATTGCTGCAGCACCTGCAAACCGGGCCCGTGCACACCCCGAGGCGCGTGCGGGCCTTGGTGCTCGTGCCCACACGCGAACTCGCCGCCCAGGTAGGTGAAGTGCTGCGCAGCCTGGCGCAACACCTACCCGCCCGCCCCCGCATCGCCGTGGCGTTTGGCGGCGTGTCCATCAACCCGCAGCTCATGGCGCTGCGCGGCGGCGCCGATGTGATGGTCGCCACGCCGGGGCGCCTGCTGGATCTGGTGGAACACAACGCGCTGCGCCTCTCGGCGGTGGAGCTGCTGGTGCTGGACGAAGCCGACCGCCTGCTCGACCTGGGTTTTTCGGATGAGCTCACGCGCGTGCTGGCGCTGCTGCCCGAGCGCCGCCAGAACCTGTTTTTCTCCGCCACCTTCCCGCCCGCTGTGGAAGCCCTGGCCGGCGGCCTGCTGCACGATCCGCAGCGCGTGGACGTGCCCACGCCAGCCCAGGCTGAGGCAGTGGTGCTGCAACGTGCGATCGCGGTCGATGCAAGCCGGCGCACACAGTTGCTGCGCCAACTGATCAAGGACAACGGCTGGGAGCGCGTGCTCGTGTTCGTCGCCACGCAGTACGCCGCCGAGCGGCTCGCCGCCAAGCTGCACCACGGCGATCTGTTCGCGACGTCGTTCCACGGCGGCTTGAGTCAGGGTGCACGCAAGCAGGCGCTGCAGGAGTTCAAGGAAAAGCGCTGGGACGTGGTGGTCACCACCGATCTGGCCGCGCGCGGCATCGACATCGCGCAGTTGCCCGTGGTGGTGAACTTCGACCTGCCGCGCTCGGCGGTGGACTACGTGCACCGCATCGGGCGCACCGGCCGGGCGGGAGAAAGTGGTTTGGCGGTCAGTTTTGTGAGCGCGGACACCGAGGCCCATTTCCGACTGATCGAAAAACGCCAGGGGCTGAGCCTGCCCCGTGAGCAGATCGCCGGCTTCGAACCCACCGAAGAGGCTCCACCACCCGCGCCGGGCGGGGGGGGCATCAAGGGCAAACGCCCGAGCAAAAAAGACAAGTTGCGCGCGGCGGCAGAGGCCGCCAAGACCGGCGAGTCGGAATAACGGCAACGCCATCGGCCACCCACTCGCCGGGTGACCCGCTGTGAAGGATCAGTCGTCGGAGTCGGAAGGCGCTGGCGACGACCCGGCATCGTCGTTCGCTTCCGGGCCAGCCGGTCGTGGTTGGCGCACACCGGGTTTGGCCAGCAGTTCGACGTAGCACTGTTCGCCACCCGCCTTTGCCAAAACGTCCAGCAGGCCGATCAGCTCGGCGGGGTTGGCGGTTTGAGCACTGTCCTTGTCCGCACCGAAGCGGCAGTCAAAATCCCAGAACGTTGCGCCCTCGGGCAGATCGCGGCGGCGCTCGCGCTTCATGTATTTGCGGATGTCGTGCTTGACGGCATCCAGCACGCGGTCGGTATTTTTGCCCTCGGGCCGCAGGGGATAGGTTTTTCGCATGGGGAGTCCTTCAAAGGGAGTGAGCGCCCTGGGAGGACGTGAACGGGGTAGCGATTATGCGGGCAAGACGATCTCGTAGCCGCCTTCGTCCAGGTGCCGGTGCGGGCCGAACACGGCTTCGACGGCAGCCGTCTCGGCCAGTTGCCAGTGTTCGAGCACCGTGCGCTCCTCCACCGTGAGCGCCTCCACGTCGGGCGCGTCGCCGTACCGTCCGACGATGGCCTGGTAGGCCGCATATACAGGCGCCACCAGCGCTGCATCGCCCAAGGTGGACTCCAGCGCTTGGCGGAACAGCCGCTCGGCCGCCAGGCGCTGCGCGGGCGTGGTGTCGTCGGACACGTAGAGTCGGAGGGTGTAGGTCATGAGAGCATTCGACACGTTCAGGTGCATCGAAGCGCGTTGCACAATGCTTTGATTATCGATCCCACAGCTCAGCGCCAGTCCCATACCCCCAACCATGCAGATCACACGCCCAACGCCGAACAAGGACGAGATCGCCCTGCTGCCCGAATTCGCACGCCTCGGCCTGGACCGCATCACGCTGGTCGACACGGTGGTGCAGGCCCGCGAAGCCGCAGCGGCGTTGCGAGACCACGCGGCCTGGGGTTTCGACACCGAGAGCAAACCCACGTTCTTCAAGGACCAGGTGTCCGACGGGCCGCACATCGTGCAGCTCTCCACGCTGCAGCATGCCTGGGTTTTCCAGCTGACGGACACGGCCTGCCGCGAGCTGGTGGCCGGTCTGCTCGCCGACCCAGCGTTCACCAAAGCCGGCTTCGGCCTCGGCGACGACACCAAGCGCATCGTGAGCAAACTGCTGGTGGAACCGGCCGCGGTGCTGGAACTCAACCACGTGTTCCGGCAGCGCGGCTACCGCAAGGACATGGGTGTCAAGGGCGCGGTGGCGGTGCTGTTCAACCAGCGCTTCATCAAGTCCAAAAAAGCCGCCACATCCAACTGGGCCAACCCGCGTTTGAGCGAAGCGCAACTGGTTTATGCAGCGAACGATGCGTACGCTGCGGCGCGGGTGCACGCGGCGCTGGCCTTGTAGCGCCGCGGATAACCAAGGGTAGCTTGGAATAAAGCGGCAGACCGGTTTACCCCCGGAGCACCACAAAGAAAAACGGGTTAGCTCATTTCTGAGCTAACCCGTTGATTTTATCGTGGCGGGATTCGAACTCGCACACACCCCCATAGGAATCAACCACTTACAGAAGCATCCCTGGATTTGTCGCAGACTTGTCGCAAAGCGTCCAGATGACTGAGTCGGGTCGATGTGCTGGCTGCGATTTCGTCAAAGGTCTTCATCGTCTTCCTCATCATCGTCCTCTTCGTCGTCCTCAGCACCCGCTCCTGCTGCGGCATCGTCCACGCCGGCGGGCATGACGTTCACGTGGTCAGCCCAACTTGCCGCGCGGCTCCATTCGGCCTTGTAGATTTTCGCTGCACTTTCACCGGGTGTCATGTCCGGCCTCTGGACCCATTTTGCATAGACCTCCGCCACCATCCGGGTGTCCAAGTGCCCCATCTGGTCGGCCACCCACTCAGGAATTTCACCAGCAGAGACCATCGCCGAGGCGTACGTGTGACGCGTCTGGTACGGTTTGCGATAGCGAACGCCAGCCGTTTTGAGTGCCGCAATCCAGTGCTGGCGCACGCGCTCTGAGTTCTGCCATCGGTCGTTGGTTTTGGGGTTGTGAAACACCCAGCGCCCAGCGGTGCTTGTGATGTCTTTTTGCGCAAGCAGCGCTTGCCTGGCCGGCTCGTTCAACTCGACCCAGCGCGCACGCTTGCTCTTGGTTTTCGTGAAGGAGGCCTTGGACCAGGACAACCGGACGCACACCTGATTCTTCTTCCAATCAATGTCGCACCACCGCAGCGCAATCAATTCACCTGTGCGCAACCCCGACCAAAAGGCAAACAGGAAATAGTTGCGAATCTGTCCTGCCATGGCATCCAGCACGCCAGCCCGCTCGTGGTGGTCGAGCGGGTCGGCTTGCTTCGCAGCGTCTTCGTACTTCGGGTCCAATGAACTCGGCAACGGCTCGTCGAAAGAGGGTTGTCCGTCAGGCCCGAGTGCAACGCTCGCTCCTCGGCGACGCGTGGTCGGACGCATGCGCTCAAATGGGTTATCGTGAATGAGCCCTCGTTCTCGCGCCAGGGCCAACGCCCCTCTCAATGGCGTCAGAACGTTGCTGATGCGCTTGTCGCTCAGCGGCTTTTTTCTAAGCTGGCCGCGAAATTCGCTTTTTCTAAGCTGGTCGCGAAATTCGATGAGAAACGCTTGAGTAACTTCATCTGGGCGCATGTCAGAAAAGACTGGGGCAAGGCTTGAACGCACGGCCTGTGCGTGGGTGGCCAGCGTGTTCGTGGCTGATGGATTTTCTTGCTTGTAAATGGTGAGGAAGTCGTCAAGCAAGGTGCGCATCCTGACAGTCGAGACAACTGGAGCGGTCGCTGCGGCTTCCCGCGCGGCCTTTTGCACCTTGCGACTGTCCGGGAATGCTGCCTCGTACGAGAACCGGTTGTATTCAATGTCTCGCAGCACTGCGGCGCGCTTCGTAACGGCCTCACGTACCAGTTTGGTCGTCGGCTCGCCTGCCAGCGTCTCTGTGCAGCGACGACCGTCGTACGCGAAGTCAATCTGCACACCGCGTCGACTGCGGATGCTGATACCGGGTGGAAATAGCTCTGGCGGGGCCCCGGCTTCGGCCGGGAAATGTGTTGCGCCGACTGGCAACGGTACGTTTAACGCGCCATCGGCGCGTGGTTTGGCTCGGGCCATGACAACTCCTGCCTCTTAGGGCATAGAGCGTCAGGGTCAAGCATTGCCAAACGCGAAAAATAAAACTGATTGCCTACAAATTCAAAGACTTCGCCATACAGCATTTGCTGCGCTCGGGGAGGCGTCCGGGGCCTCGGCAATCAGCGCAAATACCATTTTAACATCCGCTGCTGAGTCCGCCACTCATCCAACGCTGGATGTGGCTCAGATTGAATGCGATACGACCATCCGGCGCTTCAACCCAGAAGCGCCCTCGCGTCCATACTGCTCCTTTCTTCTTTGCATAGATGGCGTTCTTCGTGTAGCCGGTTTGGTCGATAACGACCTCGATGAGCACCCAACGGTCAGTGGTTGGGGGAAGGCCTTGTTGTTT
>Ga0209262_10000152_pt1 | contig 41137 bp, 46 predicted proteins | sample Lowcelwee11metaG_FD_187171 | JGI IMG/M metagenome (GOLD analysis project Ga0209262, IMG submission 187171) | Freshwater pond sediment microbial communities from the University of Edinburgh, under environmental carbon perturbations - Low... | ecosystem: Environmental > Aquatic > Freshwater >... | reverse complement strand
AGGAAAGACCGCATTTCTCGCTACAATTGAAAACGCCCGATGAGGTCCATCGGGCGTCTTTGCAGGCCAGCAATTAAGCTGGCCAATCCGTCTCAACAGGTGTCAACCTGGATTAGGACGGGTCAGTCTCAGGTGCTGCCTGCCGGTGACGGCGGCGTGGCCTTGGGCCGTATCCCTTGCGGATAACGGTAGCCTTCCTATTTCCGGCTAGCCTTCAATGGTTTGCCCTTGCCGCCACGGTTGCCGCGGCAGATTTCCAGGCGTTCGCCCTTGAGCTTGCCGGCGACGCCATCGACGACCGGCAGAATATCCTCCAGCGCCGTCTTGCCGGGGTCGGCATCGATCAGCTTGAGGCCGCGTCCCTTGGGCAGCAGGCGGATTTCCTCGACATTGAAGACCAGGCCGCGCCCGTCGCGGGTAATGCAGGCGACTTCACCCTCGGGCGCCGGCGCGAAGACAACCGGAATTTCGCCCTCCGGCAATGTCATGAACGCCTTGCCGGCCTTGCCGCGCGACAGGAGATCCTCACCTTTGCAGCGGAACCCGTAGCCGCCGCTGGCGGCGACCAGATATAGCTTCTCACCCTGCACGGCGAGCGCCAGGCAGGGCTTGGCGCCACCGACAAAATCGACCAGCGAGGTGGCGGGAATGCCGTCGCCCTTGCCGCCGGGAATGTCGGACGCCGGGATCGAATAGGCGCGTCCCCTGGTGTCGAGCAGGATCAGGTGATCGACCGTCCGGCACGGCAGGCATGCCAGCAGACTGTCGCCGGAGCGGAAGGTAAGCTGGGCCGGGTCGATGTTGTGGCCGGTCCGCGAGCGCAGCCAGCCGTGTCTGGAAACGATCAGTGTGGTTGGCTCATCGACGATGGAGACCGTCTTGGCATCCGACATCGTGACCTTGGCATCGGCTTCGATCAGTGTGCGGCGCTCGTCGCCGTATTTTTTCGCATCGGCTTCGATTTCGGCGGCGACGCAGGCGCGCAGGGCTTCTTCCGAGTCGAGCAGGTGATTCAGGCCCTTGGCTTCTTCACGCAGTTTGGCCAGTTCTTCGCCGATCTTGATCCCTTCCAGGCGCGCCAACTGACGCAGGCGGATTTCGAGGATGTCTTCGGCCTGAATTTCGGATAGCTTGAACACCGCCATCAGGTCGGCCTTGGGGTCGTCCGATTCGCGGATGACCTTGATGACGCGGTCGATGTCGAGCAGGATCGCCTGCCGGCCTTCAAGAATGTGGATGCGCTTTTCGGCGGCGGTCAGGCGGTGGCGCGTGCGGCGTTCGACGGTGGCGAGCCGGAAGCGGCACCATTCGGCGATCATGCTGTACAGCGAGGCCTGGCGCGGCGTGCCATTGACGCTAAGTACCGTCAGGTTGATCGAGGCGTTGGTTTCGAGGCTGGTGTGGGCGAGCAGCATGCGCACCAGATCGTCCTGACCCTGACGCGATGAGGCGGGTTCGATGACCAGGCGCACCGCGTGTTCCTTGCCTGATTCATCGCGCACGCCGCTTTCGGAAATCGACGACAGGAAGGCGGCCTTGAGGTTGAGCTGTTCGGGCGTGAACACCTTCTTGCCGGCCTTTTCCTTGGCGACCGGGTTGGAACAGGCTTCGATTTCCGACAGCACCGTGGCGGTCGATACGCCCGGCGGCAGTTCGGTGATGACCAGCTTCCACTGGCCGCGCGCGAGGTTTTCGATCTTCCACTTGGCCCGGACGCGCAGGCTGCCGCGACCGCTGCGGTAGGTGGCGGCGATTTCCTCCGGCGTCGAGATGATCTGCGCGCCGCCGGGGTAATCGGGGCCGGGGATCAGAGCCAGTAGGTCGTCTTCGCTGAAATTCGGGTCTTTTATCAGGTTGACCGCGGCAGCCGCCACTTCGCGCAGGTTATGGGCCGGGATTTCGGTCGCCATACCGACCGCGATGCCGGAGGCGCCGTTGAGCAGGCAAAAGGGCAGTCGGGCGGGCAATAAGGCCGGTTCGTCGTTGGCCCCGTCGTAGTTCGGCTTCCAGTCGACCGTACCTTCGTCGATTTCGGCCAGCAGCAGTTCGGCGATCGGCGTCAGGCGGGCTTCGGTGTAGCGCATGGCGGCAGCGTTGTCGCCGTCGCGCGAGCCGAAATTGCCCTGCCCGTCGACGATCGGGTAACGCAGGCTCCAGTCCTGCGCCATGCGGACCATCGCGTCATAGACCGAGGAGTCGCCGTGCGGGTGATATTTGCCGATCACATCGCCGACGACGCGCGCCGACTTCACATGGCGCGGGCTCTTGTACAGCCCCATGCGGTGCATGGCGTAGAGGATACGGCGCTGCACCGGCTTCTGGCCGTCGGCGGCCGAAGGCAGGGCGCGGCCGGTAACGACGCTCATTGCGTATTCGAGATAGCGGCGGGCGGCGTAGTTGGCGGGTGAGGGGATGTCGTCGGCCGGGCCGCTGGCCGCAGGCGGCAGGTCGGGCGGCAGCGCCGGCAAGGCAGCGTCTTCCGTTTCCGGTTTGGCGCTGGCGTCGAAGAGGTTGAGCTGGTCGGTCATGGTCTTGCGGCAGAATCCTGAATCAAGGCGGCGGCGGAAGTGCAGCGTTCCGGCGTTGGGTGCGCGGCGGTCGCGGGCGGAATGTTACGCGTTTTCGGGGTGGCGACAAGCGCTCAATCGGCGGCACTGTCATCGAGCAGGCGTTCGCATTCCTGCAGCAGTGACAGCGCCAGTTCGGAATGATGGTTGGGGTCGAGCGCTTCCATCATCTCGTGGGCGGTGTACAGGCCGGCCTCACGGGAGAGGGTGGCGGCGATCTGGCGTGCCAGCGTGTCGCCCAGGGCCGAGAGCTGCTTGCGTTCGGCCAGTGGCAATTGACGTTGCGAGCGGCGCAGCCAGTCGGCAGCCAGGGTCGCCGCCTGGGCGTCAGTCATCCACTGACCATGCTCGTAGAAAGCCGAAAGTCGTTCGGCGGCCAGCGCGAAGATCAGCGCCACACGCAGGCCGCGCCCGGTGATCGCTGTGCCGCCCGGATCCTCGTGTCTCATGGTGCCGTATTCCAGACGGCGCAGCGCCCGAGCAGTTCGGTGGCACTTGGATCCAGGCGTTTCATCGAATTCGGCATGGCCGTGAATTTAGCGCAATTTTCCCGGCCCGGGGCACGGGCCTTCGTGTCGTTCCGGCTTGGTGCCGCGCTGGGCAGCGCGGTTCGGCGGTAAACTCCATGCTGATGAACACACTTGAAAAACTGCGTGCCGGCCAACTGGCGGGCTGCCGGCACCTGAAGCTGACCTGCGGACTGAAGACTTTTCCGCGCGAGGTATTCGCGCTGGCCGATACGCTGGAAATCCTCGACCTGTCGGGCAATGAACTTTCGGCCTTGCCCGATGATCTGCCGCGGCTCAACCGGCTGCGCATCCTGTTCTGTTCGGCCAACCGGTTCACCGAGTTGCCGGCCGTGCTGGGGAAGTGCCCGCAGCTGAGCATGATCGGCTTCAGGGCCAACCGGATCGGTTCGGTGCCGGCGGCGGCGCTGCCAGCCAATCTGCGCTGGCTCATCCTGTCCGACAACCGGGTCGAGGAACTGCCCGCCGGACTCGGGCGCTGTGCGCAGCTGCAGAAGCTCATGCTGGCCGGCAACCGGCTGTCGGACCTGCCTCCTGAAATGGCTGCATGTACGCGGCTTGAACTGCTGCGGATTGCCGCCAATCGTTTTTCGACGTTGCCCGAGTTCCTGTTTTCCCTGCCCCGACTGGCCTGGCTGGCATATGCCGGGAATCCGCTGGGCGAAGAGGGCGGCGGCGCTGTGAACGAAGTGCCGATCGCCAGCATCGCCTGGGACGAAGTGAAGTTGTCCGGCAAGTTGGGCGAGGGTGCCTCGGGCGTGATTCATGAGGCGCAATGGCAGTCCGGCACCGGCGCACTGCCGGTTGCCGTCAAGCTGTTCAAGGGAACGCTGACCAGCGATGGCCTTCCGCACCACGAGATGCACGCCTGCATCCGCGCCGGTGCGCATCCGCAGCTGATTCCGGTGCTCGGCCGGATCGACAGCCACCCGGAAAATCTCGATGGTCTGGTCATGGCGCTGATCGACCGGGGTTTCGCCAACCTGGCGGGACCGCCCAGCTTCGAGTCCTGCACCCGGGATGTTTATGCCGGCGATGCCCGCTTCAGCCCGCAGGCAGTGCGTTATATCGCCCTCGGGGTAGCTTCTGCCGTCCGCCATCTGCACGCGCAGGGCATCCTGCATGGTGATCTCTACGCCCACAACATCCTGTATGCGACTGACGGCGAGGTACTGCTCGGCGATTTCGGCGCCGCGTCTTTCCTGCCGCGCCGGGATCGTGCGCTGGCCGATGCACTGCAGCGCATCGAAGTACGGGCTTTTGCCTGCCTGCTCGAGGAGTTGCTGGAACGCTGTACGCCGGTGGTCGACGCCGAAACCATCACGAAAACGCTGTCCGCCCTGCAGGCCGCCTGCGCCCGGGAAACCCCGGCCGAGCGGCCCCTGTTTGCCGAAATCGAGCAGCGCCTGAGCGTCCTGAACCCCTGAGTTAACGGCCGGCCAGCGCCCTGGCGATGAAATGGCGGCCGACGCGCGGCTTCGGCACCCGTTCGGCGAACCAGCTGCGCACATCCTGGTCGAGTCCGATGCCGTGCATGTAGTTGTAGAGTGCCTTGTTCAGCGCGACGCCCAGCGCGTCGTGGTCAACGCCGGTCGGGTCGCTGAATTCGACATCGTTGGTGGCGAAGCTGATCGGCGGTAGCGGCTTGAGCTTGATGCCGTATTCGGCGGGGTTCTTGCCGACCGGTGAATGGACGGTGCAGGCAAAACGGTGGAAGAAGCCGGACTGGATGCAGCCCTCGGCGAACAGCTGGCGCACGTATTCGAGCGCATCGACGGTGTCCTGCACGGTCTGCGTCGGGAAGCCGTACATCAGATAGGCATGCACCATGATGCCGGCCGCGCTGAAGGCGCGCGTCACGCGGGCCACCTGGTCGACCGAAACGCCTTTCTGCATCAGCTTGAGCAGGCGGTCGGAGGCGACTTCCAGCCCGCCGGAGATGGCGATGCAGCCGCTGTCGGCCAGTTGCAGGCAGAGTTCCGGGGTGAAGGATTTTTCGAAGCGGATATTACCCCACCACGAGATTGCCCGGTTGCGCCGCTGCAGTTCGTCGGCCAGCGCCTTGAGTGCCTTGGGCGGCGCGGCTTCGTCGACGAAATGGAAGCCGGTCTGGCCGGTCTCGGCAATGATGCTTTCGATGCGGTCGACCAGCAGCGCGGCCGGGGCGCCGTCGTAGCGGCCGATGTAGTCGAGGCTGACGTCGCAGAAGCTGCATTTCTTCCAGTAGCAGCCGTGCGCGACGGTCAGCTTGTTCCAGCGCCCGTCCGACCACAGCCGGTGCATGGGGTTGAGCATGTCGAGCAGCGACAGGTAACGGGTTAGCGGCAGGCCTTCCCAGGTCGGCGTGCCGACTTCGGCAAAGGGAACGTCAGGTTCACCGGTATTGAAGTAGCGAACCTGGCCATTTACGCGGGCGAAGGTGCGCACCAGGTTGAGGCGCGGGCGCTGGCCGGCCAGATGTTCGAGCAGGGCCAGGATGGGCCGTTCGCCGTCGTCGAGCGTGACGAAGTCGAAATGGTCGAAGACGCGCGGCTCCTTCAGTTCGCGCAACTCGGTATTGACGTAGCCGCCGCCGAGCACGGTGACGATGGCCGGATTGTGCGCCTTGATCGCCTGCGCCATGCGGAACGCGGCATAGACTGAACCGGGGAAGGGCACCGAGAGCAGGACGATCGTCGGCCTGTTGCGGTCGACCGCCAAAATGGTCAGTTTTTCAAGCGTGCTGTCGACCAGCGTCGATGGCGCGGCCAGGGCCTTGGCCAGCGGCTCGAAAGTCGGCTGGCTGCGGGCCAGCGCTTCGCCGTAGCGGACAAACTCGAAACGGGAATCGACCGCCTCGCCCAACACATCTGCCAGATCGTCCAGATACAGCGTGGCGAGGTGGCGCGCCTTGTCCTGGATGCCGAGCGCCCCGAAGGCCCAGGCCAGCGGGTCGCCGCCATCGTCGTCGATGTAGTCGTCGAGTGCAGCGAAGCGCGGGCCTTCCGGCAGGAAGTTGCGGCCGGCGATGCGAAAGGCCAGCGACGGGTCGCCTCCCTGCAGGAAAGCCACAACCGGCGTGACGGTGGCCAGATAACGGTCGAACTGATCGGTAAAGCAGTGCAGCGAGGCCGAACGTTTTTTCGCTGGAACCGTCTTCACCTGCTCGTGAATCTCGTGCAAACCGCCTGGCGAGAACAATTCAAGCACCAGCGTGAGGGCGATATCCGCCTGCACGGCAGCAATCCCTCGGGAACGCAGAAAACCTGTCAGATAAGCCGTCGACGGGTAAGGGACGTTCAACTGCGTCATCGGCGGAATCAGCGAGAGAACGCGGGCAGCTCCGGACATGGCCTATCTGCCGAGTTTCTGGCGGATCTGTGGCAGGGCAGCCTGCGCCGCCCGTTCGCCCTCCAGCATGGCGTCGTGGCGGGCGGTGAAGTCCCAGGATTTGACGTAGGGCAGTTTCGGGCGGATGACGATGTCGGCGCCGCGTAGTTCGTTGCTGCCAATGACCCCGCCCATGATCGTGGTGGTCTGCCACAGGATCGCGGTCAGACTGTCCACCGGCTGGCCTTCCGGGCGGTCCGAGATGTCCACGGCGATGACGATGTCGGCCCCCATTTCACGCGTGGCCTGTACCGGGATCGGACTGGTCAGCCCGCCATCGACGTAGGTTTTTCCGCGCACCCGGGTTGGCTGGAAAACGCCGGGCACCGCGGCCGATGCGCGTACCGCCAGGCCGCTGTCGCCGGTACGGAAGACCATCCGCTCGCCGCTGTTGAGGTCGGTGGCGACGGTGGCAAAGGGCTTGTTGAGCTTTTCCAGCGGGCGATTGCGCAATTGCTGGTTGACGAAATCCTGCAGTGCTTCGCCCTTGAGGAAACCGCGGCCACCCAGCGTCCAGTCGGCGAAAATTTTCTCGTCGAGTTGCTGGGCGATCTTCTGCATGGCGAAAGCGTCGTAGCCGGCCGCATAGAGCGAACCGACTACCGCGCCGGCGCTGGTGCCGACCACGTAATCGGGAACGATGCCATGCGATTCCAGCACCTTGATGACGCCGATGTGGGCAAAGCCGCGTGCCGCGCCGCCACCGAGGGCCAGGCCGATCTTCGGTTTGGGCGGCGGGACGGCTGTCGTTGCAGGCGGTGGCTCCGGTGCCTTGCCCGGCAGCATGGAGCAGCCGGCAAGCAGGACAACGATTGCCACCAGCCAGGGTGACTTCACGCGAGGCGCGCTCGCCCACCGCCGGCGCCCGGAAATGGACTCAGACATCGGCTTCCACCAGTCCGCCGTCCTTCTCCATCCACGCACGGCGACCGGCGGCTTCGCCCTTGCCCATGAGCAGCGTGAAGGTGGCGGTCATTTCCTTGATGGTTTCGCGGCCGGCCTGGAAAGGCACCAGGCGGCGGGTATCCGGGCACAAGGTGGTTTCCCAGAGCTGGTCGGGATTCATTTCGCCGAGGCCTTTGAAGCGGGAGACGGTGATCCTGTTTTCCGGAATTCCTTCGTCTGCCAGTTTGACGAGTGTCTGTTCCTTTTCCGCTTCGTCCAGGCAATAGACCTTGCGCGTATGGCCGCGCGCCTCGACATCGACACGGAACAGCGGCGGCTGGGCGACATGGATGTGGCCGCGCTCGATCAGCGCCGGAAAGTGCCTGAGAAACAGCGTGAACAGCAGCACCTGGATGTGCGAGCCATCGACGTCGGCGTCGGACATGACGATGATGCGGCCGTAGCGCAGGCCGCTGACATCGACGCTGTCGATCTGGTCGAGGCCGTGCGGATCGACGCCGATGGCGACCGAAATATCGTGGACTTCGTTGTTCTTGAACAGCTGGTCGCGGTCGACTTCCCAGGTGTTGAGCACCTTGCCACGCAACGGCAAGACCGCCTGGGTCTCCTTGTCGCGCCCCTGTTTGGCGGAGCCGCCGGCCGAATCGCCCTCGACGAGGAAGACTTCGTTGCGCGCGATGTCGTCGGATTCGCAGTCAGTAAGCTTGCCGGGCAGGGTGGCGATGCCGGAGGATTTCTTCTTCTCGACCTTCTGCGTCGATTTCATGCGGTTCTGCGCCGCCTTGACGGCCAGTTCGGCGATCTTCTTGCCGAAATCGGCGTGGCTGTTGAGCCATAGCTCGAAGGGGTCGCGCACCATCTGCGAAACCAGCTTGTAGGCGTCGCGGCTGGTCAATTTTTCCTTGGTCTGGCCCTGGAATTGCGGGTCGAGGACCTTGGCCGAGAGCAGCCAGGTCATGCGGCCGCAGACGTCTTCCTGCGCCAGCTTGACCTTGGCCGGCAGGATGGCATGGTGCTCGGCGAAAGTCTTGATCGCCTCGAAGACGCCGGCCTTCAGCCCGGCTTCGTGGGTGCCGCCGTCAAGCGTCGGGATCAGATTGACGTAGGATTCCGGCTTGCCGCCACCCTCTTCGAACCAGGCCAGCGCCCAGGTGGCGCCTTCGCCGACGGCGAAACCGTTGGCCGTGTCGACATATTTCTCGCCGACGAAAATCGGTGCGACCGGGGTGCCGACCATCATTTCGTTGAGGTAGTCGGCCATGCCGTTCTGATAGCACCAGGTTTTCTTTTCCTGACCTTCAATGTCGAGTTCGACGGTGACGTTGGGCATCAACACCGCTTTTGAGCGCAGCAGGTGCTCCAGTTGGCCGAGATTGACCTTGGGCGAATCAAAATATTTCGGATCCGGCTGAATGCGCACCGTGGTGCCGGTGTTGCGCTGGCCGCAATCGCCGATCCGGCTGAGCGGCTCGGTGACGAAACCGGCGCCGAAGGCGATGTGATGGACGCCGCCGCCGCGCCTGATCTCGACTTCGAGGCGCGTCGACAGCGCATTGGTGACCGAGACGCCAACGCCGTGCAGGCCGCCCGAGAAGCGATAGGCGTTGCCCGATTCCTTCTTGTTGAACTTGCCGCCGGCGTGCAGCTTGCAGAAGACCAGCTCGACGGCCGGCCGGCCTTCTTCCGGATGAACCTCGACGGGGATGCCGCGGCCGTTGTCGGAAACCTCAATGACGCCATCGGCGCGGATGGCGACCGAAATCTTCTTGGCGTAGCCGGCCAACGCTTCGTCGGCCGCATTGTCGATGACTTCCTGGACGATGTGCGTCGGGCAGGTCGTCCGGGTGTACATGCCCGGGCGCTCCTTGACGGGTTCGAGATCCTTGAGGACGCGGATGGAAGAGGCGGAATATTCAGGCATGTGCTTTGAAAACGAGGCAAAAAAGACGGTGGGCCGCGCCCTGAAAGAAGCACCCTCGGGGTGCAGCGATCAGCGGTTTGGGTTACCGGTGGATTGTACCGGCTGCGGCGGCATTCCCAATACGCCGATCATCGCCCAGACGGCGCGCATCTGGACACCGTCGCGGGTGTGGTAGTCGGCACCCGTATAACCCCACCAGTCCCAGCAGCCTTTGGGATTGAGCTGCCAGCGGAAGGAACCGAAGGCAAGACCGAAGCGCCGCACCGTCTGCGGGTAGAGTACGACAATGCGGTTGCTCGCCGCCCAACCGTTATAGCCGGCACCGTCGACGAAACGGCGGCCGATTTCCCCGGCGTCCTGCAGGCAGCCGTGGAAAGCGACGTGAATCCTGCAGCCCCCGCCACGGCAACTGGCCGGGACGAAGGCATAACCCTCGTCGGCGAGACTGGCGTCGATCGTCCGGCCGCGAACGAAGGGGCGCTGGTCGAAGACGATCATTTCGCCAGCAGGCGTGGCTGCAGGCGCTTGCAGCGGGCCGAGCAGATGCGCCAGCAGTTTGCCGGCGGCGTCGATTTCCTGACAACGGTTGATGAAGGGGGATGCGCTGGTCGGACAGGCGTTCGCCTGCGGGTCGGCGACCGAAAGCATGGCATGGCCGGCTTCCGGCACCTTGACGAAGCGGATGGCGTCGGCGGGCAGGGTGACGCGGTAAAAGGCCTCCAGCGCCTCCATGACGGGCGGCAGGACAGTCTTGTCGTTGCCGCCGGCGAGCAGCCAGACGCGGTCGTCGCGCAAGTTCCTGACCTGGTCGATGCGGTCCGCCGTAGCCAGTCGGGCGACCGTCTGCATGGTTTCGGCGGCGGTCGGCGGCAGGGCGTTGCCGGAAGGCGCCATGCAATTGCCCAGCGCCCGGCGCAGCGAACCCTCGGCACAGTAATACGGGCCGCCAGCGACGACGCCGGCGCCGCGCACGATGCCCGAATAGGCAACCTGGAACTGCACGGCCATGTAGCCGCCGGCCGAGATGCCGGAAACCGTCACGTCGTCGGTACTCGCGGCCAGTCCCGGCAACGGCGGAGCCGCCGCGCCAGCGCCGGCAAAGAGGAGCAACAGGAGAAGGGCGCAGGCCTGTTGCAGGCGTGAAGGGATGTCCATGTCAACAGGATTCCGGTTGGTTGTCAGGCGAGCGCCGTGAAAACGGGGCAAAAATGGGTGTCGACCGCGCCCAGAAGGAATTCGCCGAGGCGCGCCAGCTTCGCTGGCCGTCTTGCTACGCAGGCGCTTCATCAGCGTCCCTCGGGTACAACAGTCGCCGCCGGCGAGATTCTAGCGGGTCCGTGAGGCTGCAACTGAAAAGGGCCGGCGAAACCGGCCCATTCGAGCACACCGTCGACAACGCGGTTTCTATTTGCTCTTGATCGCCTTGCCGGCCGGTGTCGAACCGCCCTGGACGCCAAGCTGGCCGCCGGTGCCGAGGCCTCCTTGCACTTCCTGCGCCCGGTAATTGCGCACCGCCCTGACAATATTGTTGTAGGAGTCGGTGAAGGCGGCGACGATGACCTTACCTTCCGCCGTGTTGGCGTAACCGCCGGCAACGCCCCCGCCGCCACTGCCGAACAGCCCGCCCAGCGCGCCGAAGTCCACATTGCGTGCACTGCCTTCGGCGGCCGCCAGTTGCACGCCCGAGCGATTGTCGATCAAGGTCAGGATCGTGCTGGCTTCCTTGGCGTTCATGCTGCCGCCGACCAGGGCGCCCAGTGAACCGCCCAGACGGCCGCCAATTGCCGCGCCGGCGCCACCGGCGTTGTTATTGCTGAAGGTGATCGACGGGCTCATCGAGTAGTCGGCGGCGACCATCTGGCCCTTGCCGAAATTGGAACCCTTGCGCATCTCGCCGGATTGCTCGAGTGCCCGCTCGCCCATGATGTTCTGCATTGCCCGACCGCGTTCGACAATCACGAAACAGTTGGACTGCTGCACCAGCAGCTTCAATACCGGCACGGTCGATCCAAGCCGCAACTGGCCGGTCAGGATGCCGTACCACGACGCGTGCGTATCTTCGACGATGGCCAGCGTTCCCATGGTGGCCGAACACTTTTCCAGTTGAGAATTGGCGTTCTGCGCGTTGGCGCCGCCCGCCGAGCCTGTGGCAGTGGTCTTCGCCGCCGGCGAACCCATCTCCATGTTGGAGCAGGCAGTCAGTGATACGCACAGCAGGCCGCCCAGCAACGAGCGGACCTTGAAAAATTTGCGGGTTGTCATGGCGACCTCCGATCAAGGGTGGCGATAGAATATGACGCTGATGTATACCTGTATGGACGACACTATACCCAAAGCATGGCGTACATGCCCATTTGACTGGCCATTGGTGATTTGGGTCCAACAAATTCAAGTCGTTCGTGCCTGGTCCACAGTCAATCGCGGACCTGCCCAAGAAGTCTATCTGGAGTGAATTGTTCCCATGGCCGGAGCCAGCCTGCTTGCACTGATCGACGACATCGCGTCGATCCTCGATGACGTGACCTTGATGACCAAGGTCGCCGCCAAGAAAACCGCCGGTGTTCTTGGTGACGACCTGGCACTGAACGCGCAGCAGGTTTCCGGCGTGCGCGCCGAGCGCGAACTGCCGGTGGTCTGGGCGGTGGCCGTCGGTTCGCTGAAGAACAAGGTGATCCTGGTGCCGGCGGCGCTGGCGGTCAGCGCCTTCATGCCGTGGGCGGTGACGCCACTGCTGATGCTCGGTGGCCTCTATCTTTGCTTCGAGGGTGTCGAGAAACTTGCCCACAAATGGCTGCATAGCGCCGAGGAGGACGCTGCGCACCATGCCGGAGAGGTTGCCGCGGTGGCCGATGATACGGTCGACTTGGCGGTCTACGAGGCGGACAAGATCAAGGGCGCCATTCGTACCGATTTCGTTCTCTCCGCCGAGATCATCGTCATCGCGCTCGGAACCGTGGCCGACAAACCATTTGCCACGCAGGTCGCGGTCCTGGCCGGGATCGGCCTGATCATGACCGTCGGTGTCTATGGCATCGTCGCCGGCATCGTCAAGATGGATGACCTCGGGCTTTATCTTCTGGAAAAACCGGGCGCGCTGGCCAGGACGATCGGCAAGGGCCTGCTGCTGGCAGCGCCAAAACTGATGAAGGCGCTGGCGGTGATCGGTACGGCGGCGATGTTCATGGTCGGCGGCGGCATCCTGACCCACGGCATCCCGCCCGTGCATCACGCCATCGCGCAGGCCGCCGAAGCGTCGGGGATGCTGGGCGGCGTGGTTTCACTGGGGCTGGATGTGCTGTTCGGGATTGCCGGCGGGATTTTGGCGCTGCTCGGCGTCAAAATTTTCGACAAGGTGCGTGGCAAGGCTTGATGACGACCAGGAATTGCCATTCGCTCACGGGCGGCGCGCTGGCGAATAGGTGATCCGGTAGATCGCCCCGGCGTGGTCGTCGGAAACCAGCAGCGAGCCGTCCGGCATAACCAGTACATCCACCGGCCGGCCCCAGGCGGATTCGCCCTGCTGCCAGCCCGTCGCAAAAGGCTCGTACGACACGGCGCGATCGCCGTTCAGCCGCACCAGCGTCACCCGGTAGCCGGATTTCTTCGAACGGTTCCACGAGCCGTGTTCGGCAATGAAGATTTGGCCGCGATATGCCGGGGGGAACTGCTGTCCGTCGTAGAAACGCATCCCCAGCGCAGCGACATGGGCGCCGAGATTTTGCGCAGGGGGAACGAATTCGCTACATGAGCGCTCGCCGCCGAATTCCGGATCGGAGATCGTTCCACCGTGGCAGAAGGGATAACCGAAGTGCAGTCCGGCCTGCGTGGCATGGTTCAGTTCGTCGGGCGGCAGATCGTCGCCCATGAGATCGCGGCCGTTGTCGGTAAACCACAGCTCGCGGGTGCCGCGATGCCAGTCGAAACCCACGCTGTTGCGAACGCCGCGGGCAAATGTCTGGAGGTCGGTACCGTCCGGCTTCATGCTCGCAATCAGCGCAAAGCGCTCCGGATCCGCTTTGCAGATGTTGCACGGGGCGCCGACCGGGATATAGAGGCGGCCATCGGGACCGAAGGCGATGAATTTCCAGCCATGGTGGCGTTCCTTGGGAAGATCGTCGCGAACCGTGACGGGTACCGGAGGATTGGCGAGACGCTTGCTCAAGCCGTCAAAGCGAAGGATGCGGTCGACCGCCGAAACATAGAGATTTCCATCGCGGAAGGCGACGCCAACCGGCATGGTCAGGTCACTGGCGATGACGGTGGTACGTGTTGCACGGTACTGGCTGTCCAGTTGAACCGCGTGCACCTTGCCTTCCCGGGCGGAGCCGACATAGAGCACGTTGCCGTCGCCCAGTGCCATCTGCCGTGCATTGGGGACGCGCGCCAGCACCTCGATCGAGAACCCTTCAGGCAGGCGAATTTTGTCGACCGGCAATTCGCCGGCAACGGCCGGCAGGCTCGACAAAAACAGCGCCAAGGTGGCGCCAATGCGGTGGAATGTCATCCGGAATTCGCCTGTGCCATAGTTACTCAGGCGATCAGTATAGCGGTCCCGGCAACCCGAATGCCGGGTGGAAAACCGGCTTCCCGGTCAGGCGCGGCGCTTGCCCGATTTCTCGAGGGCGGCGCGGAATTCGGCGAACGAGAGTTCGCGTACAACAGTTGCGGCCAGCGTGTCGCGCAGATCGAAGCCGTCGGGGCATTCATCGCCGAGGCCGGCACCATTGCCAACGGGTTTGGGGCGCTGGCGTATCGGGGACTGCATATCGTGGCTGGGTGGCATGGCGATTTTCCGTTTTTTGTTGGTGTGTCGTCATGATGCCAAGTCATGCTGAAACCTCCCGTGATTGAATTCACGAACCGGAGGAAATCGCATTCCTGCCGTCGTTATGCCTTCACGCAAGCGGCAGGCCGGCGGCAGCGAGCCGCCCCTTGAGCCGCTCCACTTCCTCGATCAAATCCGCCACCAGGGCGGCAAGTTCCGGGTTGGCCTCGAAGTCGCGTTCAACGGCGGCCAGCCGGCGGGCGCGGGCCAACTCGGTGCTGGTGAATTGCCAGCGGGTGATCTGCCCGGCAACGACGTTGCCGAGGAAGCCGGCTTCGACCCGCTCGACGATCCAGTTCGGCTCGACGGCGCAGGCGCAGGCCAGTTCATCGAGGTTCAAGGCTACTTCATCCAGCAGAACGCCAGTCAGAATGTCATCTCGCGTCATCGCTCAGGCTCCCATTCCCTGGCGCGGATTGAAGTCCATTTCCCGTGCCATGGTTTCATAAAGTTGTCGCGCCTTGTCCGTAGCGGCGGGCGGCAGCACGATTTCCAGCACCAGATACAGATCGCCGGCTGGCTTGCCGGGAATGCCGCGCTCTTTGAGGCGCAGCTTGCGACCGGCTTGCGAACCTGAGGGAACGTTTACGCGCACCGAACCCGCCGGGGTAGGCACTTCGATCGCGGCGCCCAGGGCGGCTTCCCAAGGTGTCACCGGGACCGTTTCATGGACGTCCCGACCGTCCACGCGATAGCGCGGATCAGGCCTGAAATGCACCTCCAGATACAGGTCGCCCGCCGCGCCGCCGCCGAAACCGGGGCTGCCTTGCCCCGCGAGGCGGATGTGCTGACCTTCCTTGACTCCCTTGGGAATCTGCACCCTGAGCGTGCGCTCTTCGGTGACGACGTGGCCGGCAGGATCGAGACGGGCCCCGCGCAAGGTGATCGTCTGAGTCGCGCCGTGATAGGCATCGGCCAGTTCAATCATCACCTTGGCGTGGTGGTCGCCGCCGCGCGCGCGATGTTCGCCCGCGCCCCGGCCGCCTCCCGCTTGCCCGAAAAGGCTGGAGAAGAAGTCGCTGAATTCCGCCGAGTCAGCGTAGGAACCATGGGCACCGTCACCGGAAAACTCGAAACCCGTACCCCAGTCCGGCGGCGGCTGAAATTCCTGGCCGGGATGATAGTGGCTGCCGGCCTGGTCGTAGGCCACGCGCTTTTCCGGGTCGGACAGAACCGCGTTGGCCTCGTTGACCTCCTTCATGCGTATTTCTGCGTCCGCTTCCTTGCTGACATCCGGATGGTATTTACGCGCCTGCTTGCGGTACGCCTTCTTGATCTCGTCCGCAGTCGCAGTCTTTGAAACACCGAGAATCTGGTAGTAGTCCCTGAATTCCACCGACGCTTCTCCTCAGTTCACATGGGAATCGACGGTGCGTTTCGGCAGTTTGCGCCGTCAATCCGGGCAGGTAGTTCACCAGCGACGAACTTCGCCGTCAAGCGTTAAAGGCCGAAATTCGAATCACGTTAATTGTGCGCATGACTGAACGATGAATCACCGCAGCAGCGAGACATACACCGCGGCGATGATCGCCGTGGTGATCACGCCGCTGATGTTGGCACCCAGCGCCTGGGGCAGGACGATCGCTCCCGGATTGGCTTCGGAGGCAATCTTCTGGACGATCTTTGCCGTGGTCGGTACGCAGCTGACGCCGGCAATGCCGATGATCGGATTGAATTTTCCGCCGCTCCAGAAGTACAGCAGATAGCCGCCCAACAAGCCGCCGAGGGCGGAAATGAGCAGCGCCAGCATGCCGAGGAGCAACAGCTTCAACACCGTCGGTTCGAGCAGGGTGTTGGCTTCGCACAGCACGCCCAGCGTCAGCCCGAGGAAGAATGTGGCACCGTAGAGGAAGGTCTCGCCCAGCAGCTTGGTGAATGAGTCGATGCCGCTTTCGCGCACTGCGACACCAACGAACAGCGAAAAAAACAGGGGGGCCGCAACGGGAAACAGCAGGCACAACAGGGTGCAGGCGACCACCGCAAACACCAGCTTCTGGGAACGACTGATGGGCGGACCACGATCGTCAGCCATGCTGATGCCGCGAATGTGCCTGGGCACCAGCCACTTGATCAGGTAAGGGTAGGCGCCATAGGTCAGGCCAAGATACAGGTAGCCGACGACGGTGATCGGGACAAAAAGATGCTTGGCCAGAACCAGTGAGGTAAACAGCACCATGGGACCATCGGCGCCGCCGATCGTGGCCACCGCAGCGGCTTCGCGTTCGGTGAGGCCGAGGCTGATGGCAATGGGAAAGACCGCGATGGTGCCCAGTTCCGCAAACAGCGCGATGAACATGCTCCGGAACGGGCGGGCCATGACGTAGCCCACGTCAAGCAACACGCCAATGCCCATGAAGACCAGGCAGGCAATCAGACCGTTACTGAAGGTAAATGTATAGATCGGTTGCAACCAATTGATTTGCAGGATGTTGATCAAATCAACCGGATCGGACAGCAGGGGATCGACAAACAGCGTGCCGGCCTTGCTCCCATCAAGAAACATCACGCCGGCATTGACCGAAGACATGCCCAATCCCATCGGAATCATCAGCAAGGGCTCGAGGATATTGCGCGAGCCCAGATAGATCAGCGCAAAGCCCAACAGCATCAGGAATATCCGCCCGACCATGATCTTCGGTTCAGCCGCGACCAGCGTGGCGATGCCCTGGAACAGATCGAGGAAATTTATACCGTCCATGCGCTTCAGTCCTTTCGCGCGGCAGTCATGATCAATGACCTGCTGAATGCCATCAGGCGACGGTCAATAGCACTTGACCCCCTTCGACGGCATCATGGGGGGCCACCAGCACACGGGTGACGCGGCCCGCATGGGTGGCGACGACCTGCGTCTTCATTTTCATGGCTTCCAGTACCAGCAGGCGATCGCCTGCCGCCACGGGCTGCCCTACATTGACGTGAATTTCAACCACCACGCCGCCCATCCCGGCAACGATGTCTCCGGCACCGGTTGCGGGAACCGTCGTCGAGGGGGCCGCTGGGTGGGCCGCTGGGTGGGGCGCAATCGCGAGGTCGTGAGCCACGCCTGCCGGCACGGTGGATGTAGCCACCGGGGACAGGGGAGTGACCTCCAGTACGCTGACGTCGTACTCACGACCGTTGACCGTCACTTTGAATTGGCGAGTCATGCTCTGCTCCTGTATTTACCTGGACCGCGGTGTGTGGGAATGCTGGCTGGCGCGTGCGCTACTCGCCCAGCCATGGCTGGCGGGAGCGATGTGCAATATGTGATGCGGTCCGATGGCGGCCAAAATCGCTGCCGAGAGTGCGGCCACGTCCTCATCGGGAATCCCTTGATCAACCGGGCAGACCGTACCGGTCGGCACCTCGTTTGCTCCAGCCTGCTGCTCCATGCGCGCGGTTGCCGCGACCATTACCTTGATCAGCAAGGCCACCAGCATCGAGATTGCGATGGCTATGCCGTACACCTGTAGAGCTTTGACGATGCTGACAGTCAACATGGATTCTGTCCTTGCGCGGCTAATTACATGGGAATGTTGCCGTGTTTCTTGGCCGGCCTGAGTTCACGTTTGTCCAGCGTCTTGCGCAGCGCAAGGGCCAGCATCCAGCGAGTTTCACCGGGTTCGATCACGTCCGTGATGTAGAAATTGCTGGCCGAAACGTAAGGCGAAGCAAATTCGTCGCGGTATGCCTGCGCCAGTTCAGCAGCTTTGGCCTGCCGATCCTCGGTCTGTTGAAGTTCCTTGCGATAGAGGATATTGACGGCCGCCTCGGCGCCCATGACGGCGATTTCGGCGGTTGGCCAGGCGAATACCATGTCCGCCCCCAGTTCCTGACTGCACATGGCGAGGTATGAGCCACCGTAGGCTTTGCGCAGGATTACCGTAATCTTGGGTGTGGTGCATGAGCCGTAAGCGGAAAGCATCTTGGCGCCATGGCGGATGATGCCACCTCGCTCCTGCTCGACCCCCGGCAGAAATCCCGGGACGTCGACCAGGGTGACTATCGGTACGTTGAAGATGTTGCAGGTCCGGACGAAGCGGGCTGCCTTGTCGGCTGCATCGAGGTCAAGCGCGCCGGCCATGACCATCGGCTGGTTGGCGACAACGCCCACGACGACCCCGCAGATGCGTGCAAAACCGACGATGATGTTGCGCGCAAAGCCGGCATGTACCTCGAGCAGTTCGCCTTGATCCACAATTCGACGGATCATGATGTACATGTCGAGGGGCTCGGATGCGCTGTCGGGTATGAAGTCGTTGATCCCCGGGTCATCCATTTCGTCGATCGCTACGCTCAGATCGTGTGGGGGGTCTTCGGTGTTGTTCGCCGGGAGGTAAGAAAGTATCTGTTTGACCAGGCCGATGGCGTGCGCGTCGTCTTCGGCAATGAAATGGGCGTTGCCACTGACCGTGGCATGCATTTCGGCACCACCGACTTCTGCCATCGTCGTTACGCGCCCGGTTACCGCCTTGATAACCTCGGGACCGGTGAGGAACATGTGGGCGTTGGAGCGCGTCATGATCACGAAGTCCATCAGCGCTGGCGAATAGGCCGCCCCACCCGCGCAGGTGCCGCAGATTACTGCGATCTGTGGCACCACACCGGACAGCAGGACGTTGGTGTAGAACACGTCGCCGTAGCCGGAAAGGGCATCGACCCCTTCCTGAATGCGCGCCCCGCCAGAGTCCTTGAACGCCACCAGGGGTACGCCGATCTTCAGTGCGTGACGCATGATTCGGGTTATTTTCCGTGCCTGCATCTTGCCCAGCGTACCGGCAAGAACGCTGAAATCCTGACTGAAGACGGCTACCTGAGTGTTGCCGACATAGCCGCTTCCCGCAATCACGCCATCTGCCGGCAGCGTCCGTCCGGTCATGCCAAAATGAGTGGCATTGTGTGCCGCATGCAAACCAAGTTCCTGGAAGGTGCCTTCTTCACAGAGCGCGTCAAGCCGCTCGCGGGCGGATAACAGGCCTTTGGCATGCAGTTCTGCCAGCTTGTTCTCGCCAATGTTCTGCGTAAGGCTGGCGCGCCTGGCGCGCAACTGTTCGATCAATTCCGTTCGTATCGGCATCGTGACTCCTGGCCAGGGGAAGAACTGCTGGCGAATAGTATGTCCCAACAGAAGTGCAGTTGCCAGCATTTCCAGATGTGGGGCGAGGGCAATGATGCAAAACCGATTCCGCCATGACCGTTCACGGTCTTTTCGATTCTGATGAACCCGCCCTGATCAGGTCGATCGGTCATTTTCCGGCATCGCCAGCCCCAAGAGCAGCCACGAGATCACGCTATAGACCATCGCCCCCCAGAATCCCGACCAGAACCCGTCGACAGTGAAGCCCTGGAAAAATGATCCGGCAAACCAGAACAGGAGACCGTTGATCACGAAAATAAACAGGCCAAGGGTGAGCAGGGTCGCCGGCAAGGTGAGAAGGATCAGAACCGGCCGGATGACGGCATTCACCAAGCCGAGAAGAAGGGCGGCCCCAAGCGCAGCCCAGAAGGAACTGACGACGATGGACGGCATCAGGTAGGCAACGGCCAGAAGAGATATCGCGTTGATCAACCAGAGAAGTAATATTTTCATGGTGTGTTTCCGAAGGACAGGTTGAAGAAATCTGGATAAATGTCAGTGACCGGATGCCTCGTTCGGCGAATCCTTGTTTTTTTGCTTCTTCCAACTCCCAAGTAGGGCGGCCCCAAGCGCCAGCAGGGTCTCATCGGCAAAAGGAATCGCATCCGGGATAAAGAAGTCCAGCACGAACAGCACGGCGGTAACCCCGAACAATGTCGGAAAGCGGAGCTTGGCGAGGTAGGCGATCAACGGGCCGATCAGCAGTCTGATCATGCACCAGGGCTCCACTGTCTGGCATTCTGCAGGTCGTTAGCGGCCACCGGTTGCCTCGGTTCAATGATGAGTTTCGCAGTGATCCAATGTTCGAACCACTCCGTCAGTGAGCGGATTCCACCCAGGAGCGCGAGTCCTTGGTCGATGGCGTCGTGGTTGCCCCACACCACATTTGCCAGGGTGCCGCCTGCAACACGAGATTCGATGTCGTGACAATACAGTCCGAGATCACGCTGGACATAGAAACCGTAGGTGCGGCAGGCCACCGGTCGTTGGGTATAGACTTGACAGCCGTTGGTAGATTGATCCAGTAGCGGACAAATGAGAGGACGTGACTGCTGACTGGCCAAAGTTGCCATATCGCGGCTGATTTTTTCAAGTTTGTCCGGCGCCAAGGCCGCCAAGCCCTCACACAAAAAATTCCATTCCGCCGGTGTTAGTTGGGGCACTTCGGCAAGTCGCCGACAGCAACCGTCGCAGCCTTTACGGCACTGCCAGTCGGAATGACCCGCACGAATGGCCTGGACGCGGGCTTCAATATCCGCATGAAGTTGAGGGAGAGTAGTCATCGTGTCGCGCAATTCATTATTGGCATGAGCATGCGGCAAGGTTACATTGGTTGTCGTTTTATTCCGAGGTTAGACATTCACTTGGGCAGCCGCCATCGATACTTGCTCACGACCGCAGCCGTTGCTCCTCGCAACTCGCCACAACGGCGGGGACGCCCGATCAGGAACGAAATGGTGACCGACATGGCGCCGAGCTTGACTGGCCCGGCACCGACGATGGTTGCAGCGAGGACGGGGAAGAACATGCTGATCCGAGGTCACGGGATGAGCGGCGAATCCTTGCAAGAGGCTGATAGGAAATCGTATAGCTGACATTCGCTGATTTGTAGAAGTCGCGACCTGATCTGACAGTTCCCGTTTTGACGGTGCCTGATGGCAAATGAAATCCAGTTTAACTGGTAGAGACCAATAGCCGCTAAGCCACCTTGGCAGCTAGTCGGCACATCTGGCGAAATTCGTTTTCCTTGATGGCCAGTTCCACTTCCATAAGGACGGCGTCGACATCGGCATGGTGTTCATCGAGAACGACATGGCCGGTTAGAACCTGCTCTGGTGTCAGCGAACCACCTTCGTAGAGGCCCCAGATTTCCTTGCCGAACTGGCTATCCCGCAAGGCGGGAGCGAAGGAGCTGAAATACGTCCGCAAGTTATTCACGTCGCGCTCAAGCATTTCGGCTGCCGTGCTGTTGGCCGCCGCATCGATGGCCTGCGGCAAGTCGATAATGACCGGGCCGCTATCACCGACCAGGACGTTGTACTCGGACAAATCACCGTGGACGATACCGGCGCACAGCATCCGCACCACCTGATTGATCAACATGCCGTGAAATTCCATTGCCAGTTCTTCGTCAAGCTGGACGTCATTCAGGCGTGGCGCCGGGTTTCCCTCGGCATCTACCACCAAGTCCATCAGCAAGACGCCCTCGAAACAGATGTGCGGCCGAGGAACCCGTACGCCTGCGGAAGCTAGCCGATACAAGGCATCGACCTCGGCGTTTTGCCACACTTCTTCCTGCATCTTGCGCCCATAGCGACTGCCTTTCTCCATGGCGCGCGCCTGACGGCTGTTTTTAACCTTGCGGCCCTCCTGATATGAAGCGCTCTTCTTGAAACTGCGCTGAGTGGCGTCCTTGTAGACCTTGGCGCAACGGATGGTATCGGCGCAGCGGACCACGTAAACGGTCGCCTCCTTGCCACTCATCAATTGCCCGATGACTTCGTCAATGAGGCCCTCTTCGAGTAGTCCGGCAAGGCGTTTGGGAGTTTTCATTTGCGTTCAGGGCTAGGGACGGAGGGGGGGCTCGCCGTCTCATTCTCTTCCGAACTGTCTTCAGGCTTTGCAGCTTGCTTCTGGCGTCGTTTCTCTTCCTGCTTGCTTTTCTTTGCGAGATCTCTTTGACGTTTTTCGAACTGATAGTTTGGTTTGGCCACGAGGCCTCCTCTGGTCGCCAACATGGCGGATAAAACTGGGGGGAACTTCAATGGGGAATGATTCGCAGCGGAATCAACAGTTGAAGCGTTTGTCTGCTACATACCATTTTTCGGGTAATGCCAAGGCAGGGCTAAAGTTTTTTTGTATTCCTCTCACGAATAATTGGCGGCATAAATTTGACGGAGAACTTCCAGCCCTCGGGCGTGGCTTTCAGGATCAGGGTTTTCGAGTTAGAGCCTTCCTCGAAAACCGGAGCCAAGGTCACTAGTTCGACGGCGCCAATACCCTTGATGACGCATGCCCCAGGGATCGTGACGAAGGCTGATTCCGCTGCCACCATAATGAACTGACCTTCCTTGCTTTCAGAACAGGAAAGACCTTTCGGTAGTGTGGAGTGATCATTCTTCCACGCAGCGCGCAGGTCGTCGAGGCCCTTGAGTAATTCTTCGGTGGTCTTGATCGCCAAACTCACTTCACGGGATTTGGCATGAGCCATTCACTTAGACCTCCTTTATATCATCGGTCCCATTTTAGCTGTCATTCACGTTGTCCGCGGTTGGCCTGTGAGCGGCCCCGACTTCACTAGATATCGATTGCCTAGCATTCGCGAAACCGGCTCAATTGCCGTCTGTCCCGCTTGGTTGGGCGGCCCTTCTGTTCCGGGCCAGGCACAGGGGCCAGTTTGCGCAGTTCTGCCGCCTGGGCTCGCCAGTGAACGCTATCGGGTGTTTCCTGATAGAGAAGTTGGGCCTCTGAGGCAGGTTGGCGTTGCTCGTTCAACCCTTGAACGACGATTTCCCAATCCTGTTCTCCAGCGCGGATCTGCAAGCGGTCACCAAGTTTCACGTCCTTGGCCGGTTTGGTGGCGGCGCCGTTCAGCTTAACCTTGCCGCCATCTACTGCATCGCTAGCCAGGCTTCGGGTCTTGAAGAAGCGGGCAGCCCAAAGCCATTTATCGAGGCGCATGGTCCTTATTCCCAGTTGTTGTCAGAGGAAGTCACCCCCAGAGGCACACGTACTGATCCCGATCGACCACATCGAGGATTTCATCGATCGAGGACACGGCAGGCGTTGGCTCGTACCCCTGCCACTTCAAGCTGGCTCGCATCCAAAAAATCTTCCAGCAATCCTGGGCCTTGACGCAGGTGGCCTTGGCGAAAGGGCGTCTATGGACAATTGCGCCAGTAACCCGGGAAGCGATCGACCCCAAGCCCCTGAACTCGTTAGGCCGGTCGCAAGCCCGCTTGCGTTCCCAAGGCGATCAGATTCCAAAAATCTTCAGGAGTGTATCCACAATCCCCTGAAGGCCACGGCCGAACAGCCCAGAGTGATCGCCTGGATTCGGAGTTTCGGCATGGACACAGCACCCTTCACCCTGCCAACTGTCGTTGAACAGTTCCCGCTCCCCAAAGTAGTACGACCAGAAGGTCTCGTTGCGCGCTACCGAATAATCCAGGTTGGCGCTGAAGCCGAGCGTGGCTGCCTGATTCACCGTCCGTCCGTTGATTGCCGGTTCCACACGTACACCTCGGCAACCCTTGACGATCAGCTTCGCCGGGCCGTGGAAGACGATATAGCGGAACTGCAGCGTCAGCCAGGCGCCGACACTGCCAAATCGCCAGTGGCGGGTGATCTTCAATTGCTCGCCACGGGTCTGGATGACGCCGACCAGGCAACTTGGCTGCAGGACCAGCGTCGAGCCCGCCGGGACGTCGAGCAGCGAGAACTCGGCAAGGGGATCGGTCGATGACGAAACAGTGATGCGCTCCTCCCTGTTGGGGCGAATACGGGTCAGCCGATACATTCCGGCGAGCAGGCTGGTCAGCGGCATCGACCAGTCGAGCAGCCACCGGGTATTGCTCTTGGCATTGAGAGGCATCCCCTGCAGATAGCTCGGCAGGACCAGCAGTTCCGAGCGCTCATCCAGTGATAGGGGGAGCGACACCCTTGAGGGTGTTGTCGGACCGGACTCGCTGCCGGAGGTGCCGATCGATGTCGAGAGTTTTCCGGATGACTCCGGTAGCAACCGGACAGGCGGACGGCGTGCGGCGACCGGTGCAATCAAGTAGTAGGCAATTGCCTTGACCAGCAGGGGGGAGAGCAGAGCGAGGCCCAGAATCCATAGCGCCACGGGCAGCACTTCCTTGACCGGACGCATGAACTTACGGAGGTTCGAGCCTTCGAGTAACTTGTCATTCTCCGCCAAGCGGTCATTGGCCGGCTGGATGGTGCGATTGACCGATGCGTGATCGAGAACCAGAGGGCCAGGACGCGGCAGCTTCTGGAGGGTTAGCAGGATGCCTTGTTGGCGAGCGACTTCAGCGTCGTGCTGGTCCTTGGAGCCTTGCAGCGAACGCTCCTCTGTCTCCAAACGTTTCATCTCACGATAGGCAGCGGTGTAGGGCACCTGCCACATCAAACGCTCTCGGTTGGACAGTTCCCATTGCGCTTTCTTGTTTTGGTAAATCTGCTCAGCAAGCTTGCTGCTGCCTGTCTGGAACCACTTGATCTGCCGCTCGGCTTCAAGCTGGCCGGCGCCAAAGACATGGAGGTTGCGCACATAGACGAGACCTTGTTGCAGGAACGCAATCTCGATATCCAGAGTGGCAATTTGTTGGAAAGTGTTGCCGGTCGGCATTAGGCGCTCGATCGGATGGTTGTCCCATAGCTTCTGGCGGGTTACCTGCTTGTTGGCGATCTCCGATTCCAGCGACCTGATGCGCTCGCCCAGCAAATTCAGCGGTGTTTCCGGTGGCGGGATGCGCGCTGACAACTCATTGGAGAACTTGTCGCGCACGCCCTCCAGATCGCTCTTGACCTTGTGGAGGACGGATTGCTCCTGTTCAAGGGCTTCGAACTTTGCGTACTCGGTACTAAGGAAGTTGTAGCCCAACAAGAGGGTGACGATCACCAGAAGGCTCAACACGGTGCTGGTCGTCCAGCGGAGTAAACTTCGAAATGGGCTGCGCATGGTCGTTGCTTGGTTGTTCTATCGGCAACGGAACCTATACGGAAAACCGTAACGGTACCGCGATCCCGGATTAGTCAAAGACATGGTGCATCACGGATCATGAATGGCAACGGATACATGGCCGGTTACGCCGATTGCATGATTGTATGTGTCAATGATATCTCCGTAGGAGATACCTACAAGCAATATATGGGGACGCTTGTCACGTATTGCTTCCAGGAACCCGCCGGAGCAAGGGGCAGGGCAGCGGCCTAAACTCCGGGTCATACCCTTCCAATAAGGGTGCAGTGAAGGAGGTGATATTGGGTGCTTCGATGCCCGTGGAGAAGCCCACAGGTCACGGCCTGGCCCGCAACATACAACGCGGATGTCAAATTAGTCCGGGCTCAGTGTCACCTTCATGATTACAAGTTGATAATAGGCTAGAGCATTGGGAATGCCGAATCATCCGGCTTCAGCGCTCACTCCTGAGTCGCGGATTAGCGCAACATCGAAGGTTTTCCGGCACAATGAACCATGTGTGGCCGCTACGACCTGAATGATTCGCCCCAGATGCTGGCGCTTTACTTCCTGCTGTCAGCGCAGCCGGAAGCATTCAGCAATGACGATGTGCGCCCGACCAACACGGCACCGATTATCCGAATCCATCAAGGGCAGCGATTGGCCCTGCCTGCCCGTTGGGGACTGATTCCATCCTGGTCGAAAGAAGACAAGATTGCCCAGCATACCTTCAATGCCAGGGCCGAGACTGTGGCCGATAAACCCAGCTTCAGGGCAGCCTTCAAGCGACGCCGATGCTTGGTGCCAGTGTCAGCCTTCTATGAGTGGCGGGAGTTGCACGGTGAGAAGAGAAAGCAAAAACTTCGGTTCGCTAGCCCCGAGCAGCACCCGCTGGCACTAGCCGGCCTGTGGGAGCATTGGAAGCAGCCTGAAACCGGCGAATTGGTTGAGTCCTATACGATTATCACCACGGCAGCCAATGCCTTCATGGCGCCAATCCATGACCGCATGCCGGTCATCCTGGGCGAGTGCGACTGGACGGCCTGGCTGGATCCGGACATGAGTAACCCGATGTTGCTTCAGTCGATGTTGGTGCCGTGTCCAGATGATTGGCTGGAGTGCGACTTAGCCTGATGTTTGTTCGGGCAGTCTGAAGTGATCTACAAACGCAGCCGCGGCTGTTCGTAACTGGCCAGCGATGCATCTTCCTCGGATAGGGTCGCCCAAGGGCTCAGACTGTCATGTACGGCCATAGCAGCCAGCTCGGTGAGGCTCACGAATGGGCTCAGCATTCAGGAGCGAATCATCGCCATGACCTGGCCGGCGTCGAGCGTCGCGGCCTTTTGCTCGATTTGCGGGAGATAGCGGGTCTGCAACTCCCTAGCCGGGCCGAGCAGCGATTGATAGGTTTCGCGCAGGACGTCGCCGTTCATCTGCCGTCCGCCGGCGTAGTAGCGCTTGGCCAGATGACCCAGGGCATAGGTCGTCGCGAAGGAAAACGCCATGCCGGTGGCGGCGCGACCGATTTTGCCCGCTGTCTTTCCGGCCACCTTGCCGAGCAGGCCTCCGAGCAACTTGCGCCCGAACTGTTCAAGATACTGCGATGTCAGGCCGACGCCGGCGGCGGCGATGAATTCCTTGATATGCCCCTGGTCGAGCGCAACTCCATGCGCCTGTCCGATGCCATACACCATCTTGATCTGCAGCGGAATGATCGCCATCGACGCCCAGGACTGTGGCAACAGTTCCAGCGCACCGTTGAGCAGGGCATAGTTGAGAATCGACTGATCAAGTTCCGCATTGTTGCTGCCGGACCCGGAAGCGGTGACGGTGGCGGTGGCGGCGACAAAGGGATCAACCTCACGTTCGATCTGGCGCGCCTGGTCATTGCCGAGACCGAGGCTAGCCTTGAGTTGGTCGAGGAAGCGACGCTCGGCAGCCGTCGTCTGGCCGTCGGCCTCGCAAACGCAAAGCGCCATTTCGTAGGCGTAGTGGCGGAGGCCCTCGTCACGCAGTTCGGTGACCGCCTGGTCGAGGCTGAAACGTTTCAAGAGCACGTCCTGATAGAGTGCTCGCAGGTCGATCGCCGGCGATGCCGAGGTAAGCGACTCGGCAATACGCCGGATCTCCTCGCGCTCGCGGTCGTCCTTCGCACCATCGGCGAAGGCAGCGTGAAGGGCGATGGCAAGAATGGCTTTCTGATCTTCGGCTCGCATCGTGGATGTCTTCGTTCAGGGTAGAGGTAAGGAACTTCGGATGGGGGAGTTACGCGGAGGCCGCCGCTGGTTGGATAGGCATCAGCGAGCGGGCCGAGACGATCAACCGCTTACTGAGTCCGGAACCCAATTGGCGTTCAACCTCCCACATGGGCAGTCCTTTGACTACGGCCACTTGCTCAATTGCGGTCACTACCTCCCCGAGCTTGAGGCATAGATATTGAGCACCACGTTGAATCGAAGTTTTTACTTTCATCGCCTGCTACCTCCTCGAAAGTTGGTGGAGGAGATATCCTACCGAATCGACGGGCAAAGATGGGTCGGGGAAAGATTGGTTGTAGTTCCGGTTTTTTCGAAGATTTGATCGTGCCTGGTCAACGCCTCAGCTCGGCTCGAAATCAATTTTCCCGACGAAACCCTCGTTGTCCGGCAACGCCTTGATCGCGCTGACAGCAGCCATCATCGCCTCTGTTTCGCCGCCGCGCACTGAAAACTGATCCGACTCGGGCATCGGCGCCCCAGCCGACATCGGAATGATGCTGGCATTTCCCTGCCCGCGCACCGTCCCAAAATCGGCCACGAGAAAATATTTTCGATACATTTCAGCACCATCATCGGCGCTGCGCGTCAGTTTCAGTGTCGCATTAATCATCTGGAAGGCACTGTGTGCATGGAGAAATGAGAAACTTCGTTTGGCACAGATCGAAGACTACGACCTGAACCCTGACTGAATCGCCCTGGCTCCTAGACACTCCACAGACCTCGTATTGCGATACTTCAGTTGGCTGATGCGGATGCCAGCGGCGCCCCGGACGGTCTACGGGTCCCCCTCGATTATAAGGCTCAGGGCCAGCACAGGGAGCACCTACCCCCACGCCAAGGAGTAACACCTACCCCGGGCGCCCCCTACGCCAGCGTGGGGTGCTAGGCCCACGCCCGGGGCACCAACCCCAACACCGGGAGCAACACCGACTCCCGGCGCACCGACACCGGGGGTCGCTACGGCAGCGGCAGGGCGCGCTACACAGCCTTTCGGCACGCCAACCGTTTTGCAAGAGACAAGCGCACCGGCCGGCGACGCCAAGAGCGTTGAACTCAGGGCCACTAGCGACAAAAACCGAATCATGCTTGTCTCCTCTGTGGCGTCACTGGGGAACGTAACTGCCATAGAAAATAGCACCAAATGGTCCGATCTGGTTAGACATCGACCAATCTTCCGGTCTGGCTTCACACGAGTGGTATTCGATGCCCACAAAGGTGAAAGCCTCGCACCAGGGGGGAGTGCGAGGCTTTCAAGACGGCCGGTTGGGGAGAGGGAAGGATTGGCCGCCTAGGCTGTTGGGGGACAGCGCATGAATACAAGATACCGGTGTGACTTCGCCAACTCAAGTAACTGCTTGCAACAGTGTGTATCCAGATTGGCGGTTATTGAGCCAGGCGTAAAGACATAGCGAATCAGGCTACACCGAGCTCTGAATAATATTGAGCGATCGCTGGAATGTTGCCGATGCGCTGCATGTGCGTTTTGAGCTTCGGTGCTACGGTTTCTATCAAATTGATCGGAATGTACTCCAACTGACCTGAGCTCAGTCCGCGCACTACGACGAACACTTTCAGGTCGGCAATGGTGAGGCGGTTGTCTGCAAAATACTCGCCGCCGTGGCTTTCAAGTTGCTGCTGCAGCCATCGCAAGTACTGTGGCAACGCTCCGGCCACCAAGGTCTCGCGAGCATTCTTCAAGGCGTCGCCTTTCATGCCGAGCGTGGCCACCAATTTGATATTCAGATCTTCTAAAGCACCCATCACCTCGTCACATAACAAGGCCTGTAAATGATCTTCGGGATACAAACCAGTCAGTTTCCCGGCGTAGCGGGTGATCGCATCACTTTGTGTGATTTGCAGATCATTAATGTGCAGGGTCGGCACCTGATTCAGGGGGGTCGTCTTACGGACTTCCGGAAAGTCACTCGACGCAAAACGATAGTCTTCAAACTCGACCCCGCCGATGTGCAACGCGAGCCGTGCCGGTTCCGCCCGTCCTCCTGGAAAATCGAAATAAGTGATTTTCAGTTTATCCATGACTTGATTCCATTCTTAACAAGTAGTATTCAACAGCCGTGAAGCGCCTCTCGGCAGAGACAAAGCGAGACACCTTTAGTTGCATCTCCTGTTGAAGGAGAATGCTCGTACGCTTGGGGAGTTGGCTAAATGAGCACACCACGCATTGTAGTTTTGACCGGCGTCACCCGGGGTTTGGGGCGCGCCATGCTCAAAGAACTGGTGGCCGCCGGTCGCACCGTGGCTGGATGTGGTCGCAATGCCGGGCACATCGAAACCCTTCGCCGGGAATATCCTGCGCCCCATCTCTTTGCCAGCGTGGATGTCAGTGACGATGTTCAGGTATCCAATTGGGCTGTTCACATACTCAACACTGTGGGCGTTCCTGATCTTCTGATCAACAACGCCGCCCTGGTGAACAAGAACGCCCCGCTCTGGGAGATTCAGGCCAGCGAATTCGACGGGCTGGCCAGTGTAAATATAAATGGCGTCGCGAACGTCATCCGACACTTTGTGCCAGCGATGGTCAAAATCAATCATGGTGTGATCGTCAATTTCAGTTCGGGCTGGGGACGGAGCGCATCGGCTGGTGTTGCACCCTATTGCGCTACCAAATGGGCGATCGAGGGATTGACAAAGGCGCTGGCGCAGGAATTGCCTCAAGGGATGGCGGCAGTACCGCTGAACCCCGGCATCATTGATACGGACATGCTGCGCGTCTCGTTCGGCAATGAGGCAGGCGCTTATGAATCGCCTGAACGGTGGGCAGTACGAGCAGTCAGGAAAATTCTGGCTCTTGGGCCGAGAGATTCCGGTAAGTCACTCAGCATCGATTGACGCTTACGGATTGTGGTCTTCCATCTGTCGAGACTACGCCGAACCCAGGTTTATTCGGCGTGAGCTACACCACAACGTCTGAAATTAGCGACGGTCTGACCCGAGGGGGACTGTGATTACATAGGCCCCATGGAAAAGGCGAGGGAGGGCGTGCGAAGGTTTCAGGACGGCATGTTTTGAGGGATGGAGGGGATTGGCGTCAGACTGATCTCTGGTCAATCAGCGCATGGAGCACAGACTTTTGCGCAACCTCGCCAACTTACATAACATCTTGCAACAGCGCGTATCGGGGTTTGGCGGTGCCGCCTTAGCGAACATTCTCCGCTGAATGCATGATTACGACATCACCTGCGAAACGGACGGTGATATGGCTCTTCTCGTCGCCCCATTTGCAGGACTTGAAACCAACGACATCATCGCAACTTGCCGGGTTGCCCAGAATGCCCGTGACCTCCTTGTATTCCATGCCGGTTTTCACCTTGGCGTAGTTTTCCGCAGTCACCTTGCTGCAGGCGGCAAGAAGACAGATGGAGACAAGGAGAGCCATTCGCCGCAGTGTGGGGGGCACGGTAGTCACCTCTTTGCGCTTCTTCACCTGTCGTTTCATCCTGTCCTCCCCCTTTTCGTCAAATCAGGTTACTGACTGTCCCGGCGCGATGGGTTGATATACAAGGCCACCGCAACCTGCCGCAATTTTCATTCGATGATACAGGAAGGTGCGGGGTGCTGCTCCGATAACGGTCTGAGGACTCAATGCATGAACAGCCTACGAACGAAACCGTGGCTGTTCGCAACTGGTCTGCGACGCATCTTCCGCGGAAAGTGTTGCTCTTAGGGACAGGCTGTCATGAACGGCCACCATCGTGCGCGAGGCTTCGTTTGCCGAATTCCGGGCAGCGCTCACGCAATACCGCATGCAATTGTACTGAAGCTTACACGCCGGACTCGTAGCCCAGAAAAAAGCGAAAGCCCCGCGCATCCGAAGATGGGCAGGGCTTTCAGGAGAGTTACGACGCTTAGATTGTTGAGGTCATCGTGTCTCCTCTTTCTGTGAGGAGGTCGAATCGGGTAGCCCAAGTGCTTTGCTGTAGGAATCTTGGGTGGCACAGCCGGCAAGACAGAAAATAAAAAGCATGGGCAGAACGAATTTCGAGATCATGACTTTTTCCTTTTTGTGGAATAGATGAAATAAACTCACGAACTGGTTTAAGCGTTCCAGGTTGGCAATTTCTTGCCTTGCCATTATATGTTTCGCCTGCCGAACTATGGAGCCCCCGACCCTACGACCTGAACCTTAGCTGTTCGCGGTTGGCTTGCGATGCATCTTCCTTTCAAATTGCTCTATTGGCCCTGAGCCGCGTCCGGCAAGTCGCCGCAAGCCGCCTTGCATTGCCTGTACGCTTCCTGACAACTGCCGCATGCGATACCACCACAACGCTTCTGGCAGTGCCATAGCCGGTCGGCGCAGGCATGTACGCATTTGTTCCAGGCAATCTGCTGCTTGGAGGGGTAGGACGCCAGCGGTAGGCGCAGCACGCTGGCCGTCGACCTACAGTTGCTCAGATCAAAGGTACGTTGCGGACCGGGTAGAAATTCCCATTCTGCGTCAGTGAAGGAAAGCTCCGCCTGCAATGTGGGCAGATCGCTGTACTTGAGCATCTCGCCAGTAAGCAGGGTATTGAGACCGATGCAGTCGGCTCGCCGCGCAAGTTCAGCTGAAACCACCTTGCCGGAGTCGGCAAGCCCATGGCGGGCGCACTGGTGAGCGTAGAAGAACAGGCGCGTAGCTGAAGTCAGTCGCGGTAGCACCTCCGGGTTGTAGCGAATTGCCGGCCGACCCTGCTCAGTAACTGTGCGCACCAGCATCGTCTGCTCAAAGTCGGCCACTGCGCGTAGTGTTTTGCCTTGGCTATCCATACAGGTCTCGAAAATCGTTACCTCTTCAGCCGCAATCGGCCCAGGCAACAGGAGACCCAGCGCTACCCCGACCATGCCTAGCAAACTTTTAGTCGACATTCGCGTTTCCCCCTATCGTTGCTGAGGTTCCCTTGGTTTTTCGTCTGCCAAAGATCGGATTTCATGCTACCAGTGTTTCCTGATGCTGGGCTCTGATCCAGTTCTCCAGGATTGAACCGGCAACCCAATGGGAAAATTCAGCCCAAAGCGTTTGGCGGGGGTGTGGGAGAAGTACAAGGAAGAGTGCATGTCGTTAGCAGAGACGCACCAATGGACGTCCGAGCAACTGGTTGAGGTCAAGATTGCTCTCGATGCGCTACCTGACCAGAGCTCTTTGCGGCTGTGGGAGGAAGTGGTCGACCGAAATATCCGCGAGTCTGGATTCATTCGGCGTCAGTTGCACTGCAAGGTTCGGAGTTAGCGTTCCGGCAACTGGAGACAGGGCAGCGTATGCGGCCTATGCCAAGGTTCGGCGATCAGTACCCCTACGACCTGAACCCTGACTGCCCGCAACTGGCTTGCGATGCATCTTCCTGAAACATCGCATTGCAAAAGGCCAGGCAATTCTGAACTTCTACAGATCATGAGCCAGACGACGGGCTGACCTTTTCTGCCGCCTTTTGCAAAGCGTGACCAGTCGCTTCTGCTCCGCGCCTAATTCCACGAGCTGCTGCCGATAGCCCGACTTCAATCCCATGGCCGGCAGCTTCAGCGCCACGCCTGATGCCGCGACCTGTAGCCTCAACGCCACGTTTTATCCCATGAGCAGTGGCTTCCGCTCCTCGCTCGACAGCCAACTCGGTCTTGTCGATCACGCCTTGGTCAGCCAGCGCTACGCCAATCAGGAAGTAGCTGCAAAAAAGAGCGGTCAGTGAGCGTTTCATGCCTAATCTCCTTCGGATGATGCCTGTTGGATAGATACCATCTAATGCCTTGATGTTCTGTACCAACTTGTATCTATTTTCCATCTGATCCACCGCGCTAAACGCTTGCGTTCGGCCTCCCATACTTCCTCGGCGTAATTCTCGGAGATTGTCATTGCTACGAACGCAACCCCGGCCGCTCGCAACTGGCTGGCGACGCATCTTCCTCGGAAAGTGTTGCTCTTAGGGACAGACTATCGTGGACGGAGATGACGACAAACAAGACCAAGCAGAACGCAATGACCGTATGCACGACGAGCATCAGCCAATGCCACGGCGTTACATTCGAGCCCTCGATCGTGCGCTCGATCAGGACGCCGTTCTCGTACTTTTCGCGAATGATGCGGGGCATAGTGTGACGCGTAATTGGAGATTCAGGCCGACGCCTTGCGCAGGATTTGGTAGAGCTCGTCCTTGAGCGCCAGCTTCTCCTTCTTCAGCGCTTCGATGGCAAGGTGCGTTGCCGGTTCGATGCCCGATTCCATGTTCCTTATTCTCTGATCGAGTTCGTTGTGCTTTTCATAGACATTGAGGAAATGGCTGTCGGTCGTCTTGAGCTGGGTAATCAGGTCACGGTATTCGGGGAACATAATGGAACTCGTTGGAAGTTGAAAATATGAAAGTACGGATCAAGCCGGGAAAGTCGACAGCTTAACCGTAAGCGCGCGCTGGATTCCAGCAATGGGGCCGATGTTGCATGGTAATGCAATTGCATTATTTTGTTTTCGTAGCCAAGCATGGCACAACTATTATCTGCCCGACCGAACCACTTAGGGCCTGGTAGGGCCCATTGAACCTGCGCTACTGGAAGGTGGGTGGCAATTCAGCACCAGCCGTTAGCCGGGTCAACCATCGAGCATCCTGATCAGTTCGAACAGCCGTTTATAAAACTCGGGGTCGGTGACGGTTTCCTCGCCGACTTTCACAAGGGTGTCCTTGTCCAGCGACCAGGGCAGCGAAAGGGACCCGAGAGCAGGAACGCTCACACCCGCATTACTCCCCTTGGATTTCATCTCGAACTGTGTTTCGAGTCCGCTCGCATAGATGACGGTCCCCAGATTGCTGGGCAGGCAAACCAGGATGATCGACAGCCTGGTGGCTTCATCGGGCTTGGGCCGGAAATATTTTTCGCCCCGTATGTTGCGAGGTTTCGATTCATCGACCTGATACCCCTGGCTCAACAACGCGCGCTTGGCGATTTCACACGCTTCCTCAGGCTCGCGGCTGCTGTAATACTGAAATGGGGTCTCGCTCGGGAATCCCTCGGTCTGATATGAACGCGGGACTTTCGTCGAATTGCAACCGCCCAGCAGTGCTCCCGCCAGTGCGGCGATCGCCAGGGAACGACAACAGGGGAGAATGGATCTGTGAATAACTTTCATCAAGCAGCTATTTTAAGCAGTTGCGTTGATGGATTGCCAGCCCGGGGAAACGGTCGACGTCTGTGGCGGGCCAGGTTGGATGCGTGATTCTTCGCGTCTGCTTATACTTCATATCCGGAAGGCCACCACTCGAGCTGGAGCAAGAAGCATGGACATGATCATCACTTCAAGCGCGTTCCCGCACAACGCCGCGATCCCGAAGGCTTACACCTGCGAGGGAAGGGACATTTCCCCGCCACTTGCCTGGAATGGAATTCCCGGAGCTGCCAGAAGCCTGGTCCTGATCGTAGACGATCCGGATGCGCCGGATCCTCAGGCGCCACGCATGACCTGGGTGCATTGGGTCTTGTACAACCTGCCGGTCAGCGTTGCCGGGCTGCCCGAGGCGGTGCGGTCGCTGCCCGCCGGCTCACTGGAGGGAGTCAACGACTGGCAGCGTACCGGCTACGGCGGCCCGTGTCCCCCGATCGGGCGGCACCGTTACTTCCACAAGCTCTATGCGCTTGACGCCGTGCTGCCGGACCTCGGACGACCGACCAGGACGGCCCTGGAGCAAGCCATGAAGGGGCATGTCGTTGCCGAAGCCCGGTTGGTCGGTACCTATCAAAAGGGCGGTTGACCGCGGGGATCGACAGGCCGTTTCTTGCGGCGATCCTGCCTTGCGGCATGGGGTTGTTGCGGTCAACGCCCCGGAACTCATGGTTTCCCGACGTTTCCCGGCTTCCGCGCCGAGATGGCTCGACCGCGCCGCCAACTGCGGAGTGGACATTGCAGGCAAATGGTTACAGCGACATTTTGCTTCCACGAGGAACTCAACGACTTCCTGCCATCCGAACGGCGGGGCAGGGAGTTTCCGATTCCCTGCGCGCGCAATGCCACCACCAAGCACATGATCGAGGCGCTTGGCGTGCCGCATACCGAGGTCGAACTGATTCTGGTCAATGGCCAGTCGGTCGGGTTCGACCACCTGCTGCGCGACGGCGATCGGGTTGCCGTCTACCCCCGGTTCGAATCGCTCGACATCAAGCCCCTGCAGCGCCTGCGCGAGTGGCCGCTGCGGTTAATCCACTTCGTCGCCGATTCCCATCTGGGCGGACTGGCTCGGCTGCTGCGCATGGCAGGTTTTGATACCTTGTATCGCAACGACTACCGGGACAGCGAGATCGCCGAGATCGCCGGCCGTGAACGACGTATCGTGCTTACGCGCGACCGCGACCTGCTCAAGCAGCGCGACATCAGCCACGGCTGTTATGTGCACGCGCTGAAGCCGGCGCGGCAATTCGGCGAGATTGTCGCGCGGCTGGATCTGGCCCGCAGCTTCAGACCTTTCACCCTTTGTCTGGAATGCAACGCCCCTGTTCGTGCCATAGAAAAACAATCGATTTTCCGCGAGTTACCGCCGTCTGTTAATGTTCGACATGAACATTTCACGATCTGCGATCTTTGTGGTCGCGTCTTCTGGGAAGGGTCGCACTGGCAGCGCATGCGGCAGTTGCTGGAGACGACGATCGCGCAAGGCGGCATGTCTTCTGACGACCGGTGAAGCCAGCGGTCGAACGCCGCGTTGGCCGACCCGCCAGGCTGTTCAACCCTTGATGCAGACCAGCGGCGCGAGCCGGGCCACCTTGCCGGCCAGCCCGGCGTGGTCGGAGGCTTCCACGACGGCGCCGACGTCCTTGTAGGCAAGCGGAGCCTCCTCGGCGACGCCACGCCAACTCGGGCTGCGAATCAGGATGCCGCGTGCCGCCAGATCGTCGATCAGCGTGCGGCCGTTCCAGCGGCGCGTGGCCTCATGGCGGCTCATCGCGCGACCGGCGCCATGACAGGCCGAGCCGAAGGCGCGTTCCTCGGTCCCTGCCGCACCGGCGAGGATGTAGGACGCCGTTCCCATGCTGCCGCCGATCAACACAGGTTGCCCGACCGCCGCGTATTCGCCTGGCAACTCGGCGTGCCCGGGGCCGAAAGCCCGCGTCGCACCCTTGCGATGCACGAACAGGTGGCGCTTGTGGCCGGCGACCATGTGTGCCTCTTCCTTGCAGGTGTTGTGCGAGACGTCATAGAGCAGCGGCAGCCTGACGCCGGGAAACACCTCGGCAAAGGCCTCTCGCGCCAGGTGGGTGAGGATTTGCCGGTTGGCCAGCGCGCAGTTGATGGCGGCGCGCATGGCGCCGAGATAGCGCTGGCCGAGCGCGGACTTGATCGGAGCGCAGGCCAGTTCGCGGTCGGGCAGGGCGATGCCGGCGGCCGGCGCCGCCACCACCATCTCGCGCAGGTAGTCGGTGCCGATCTGGTGACCGAGGCCGCGCGATCCGCAATGGATGCTGACCAGGACATCCCCGGCAACCAGCCCGTAGGCGTGAGCGGCAGCGGGGTCGAAGACCTCGCTGACTACCTGCACCTCAAGGTAGTGGTTGCCCGAACCCAGCGTGCCCATTTCGTCACGCTGGCGCTTTCTCGCCAGTTCGGAGACGCAAGCCGGGTCAGCGCCGGCAACCCGGCCCTGCTCCTCGATGTGCTCGAGGTCGGCAACGGTCCCGTAACTCGCCTGCACTGCCCAGCGCGCGCCCCCCTTGAGCATCGCCTCCATGCTCCTGGCGTCGAGGCGGATACTGCCGGTACTGCCGATGCCGGCGGGAATGCGCGCAAAAAGCACATCGGCGAGGCGCGCCTTGTGCGCTTCGATGTCAGCCAGTTTGAGACCGGTGCGCAGGGTGCGCACCCCGCAGGAGATATCGAAACCGACCCCGCCGGCCGAGACGACGCCGTCGTCCTCGGCATCGAAGGCGGCAACGCCGCCGATGGGGAAGCCGTAGCCCCAATGGGCGTCGGGCATCGCGTACGACGCCGTGACGATCCCGGGCAGGCTGGCGACGTTGGCCACCTGCTCGGCCACCTTTTCGTCCATCGCTTCAAGCAGTTCGCGCGAAGCGAAGATCACCCCCGGCACCCGCATGCGGCCCGCCGCCGGAAGCTCCCATTCATAGTTGCCGCGTCGTTTCAGTCGTGAAATGTTCATTGCCTGCCTTCGCTTGATGGATTCGGGTGCTGGCTTGACTCAAACATCGACCACGCACTGGGCCAGCCATTGTCCGTCAGCTTGTCGCCCGACCGCCAATTCACAATAGGAGGCCCCCTTGACCTCGGCCGCTGGGTGATGGCGCGAAATGTCGACCAGTTCGCCCCAGGCGGTGGCCGTCAAATGGTGATTCGTGATGCCTACGTCGAATCGCGAAAACAGCATGTGCCGCGTCGCCATTTCGTAGATCAGGGCGTTGAGCCAATCAACGAGCAACAGTTCATCGTCTGGCGCCGCGCATTTCACGGTCACCGTTTCGCGATCCGCGATCCGGTCCGGATCGCAGATTACCGACGTCATGGCTGTAGCGGCGCCGGCAAAGGCATCCGCCAGGGTCGCGCCGCTGCCACGGATGCCGACATCGGCCTCATGGGCAAAGGTCTGCCACTGCATCAGCGCACCCGACGCGCAAGCGTCCGGGCGATGAGCAGCGCATCGTCGGTTACCGGTGGCCAGGGGCAGGAATGGGCGGGCATTTTCGGGCATTCAGCGAACGCTATCGGGCGGCCATGGAACCGGAAGATCCTGCAACACTGCCGGCAGGTCGTCCGGGAACGGCGCGCTGGTGTCGATGGTGAGGGTGCAGGCTTCTTCGTCAGGCGCAATGGGCTCGCGGGCGCGCATCTGGTACGCCAGCACCGCCTGGTCTGCCTCCGAAGCGTCGCGGCCGGCCGCCCGGCGGGTGGCCAGCCGGGCCTGCAGGACTGCTTCCGGCGCAGTGCAGGCGAGGATGACGAAGGGAACCCCCCGTGCTGCCGCGAGTTCCCGGAAAGCCTTGCGCTGCCAGGCCTTTAGGTTGGCTGCGTCCACCAGTACCGGGTAGCCCGCCGCAAGGATATGGCGAGCCAGTTCGACGAGACGGTCGTAGGTTGCAGCGGTCGGCGCCGCATCGTAGATGCCGTCGCCGACAGCGCAGTCACTGCGGGCGAGGGCGGGCAGACCGAAAAGGCGCTTGCGCTCGATATCCGAACGGATGCGCAACGCGCCCAGTCTCTCCAGCAGTTGCTGCGCGAGCCAGCTCTTCCCCGAACCGGCAAGTCCATGCATGAGCAGCAGCCTGGGTTTGCCCGGCAGGGTGGCTTTCACCGCACAGGCCAGGTACTGATCGCAACTGGCGAGATCCGTGAGCCTGCCTGCCGGATCCTCCTGACTGGCCCGTATTGCGGCGACCTTGGCCCTCACCAGGGCACGGTAGACAGTATAGAAGGCGAGCAGTGGCAAACCGCTGTAATCACCATTCGCTTCCAGGTAGCGGTTAAGCAGGCGATGCCCGTAGTCGGCACGGCCACGCTCCTCCAGGTCCATGGTCAGAAAGGCGATTTCGTTGATCACGTCGATCCAGCGCAGCCCGGGGTCGAATTCGATGCAGTCGAAAATCCGCAACCCGGCACCCGTTCTTACAACGTTGCCGAGATGCAGGTCGCCGTGGCATTCGCGGATCCATCCATCACGCAAGCGGGTCGCCAGCAGGCCGGCCAACTGGCTGAATCGTTTGCGGCTCCATGCTTCCAGGTCAGCGAGCCGGGAGCGGTGGACCGCGTCGGATAGCTGTTCGCCGAGCTGGGCGAAGTTCTGCACCATCGGTTCCCACACGGCTTCCGGCGAGCCGAATTGCCCGTCAGGCGGAGCCCGTTCCGCCCCTCCGTGAAAACCGGCCAGTTGATCTGCCAGTTGGTCGATCATGTCCGGGGAAAGGCATCCCAGCGCCAATTGCCGGTCGAGCAGGTCCTCCTGCGAAAAGCGGGTCATCTGCACCGCATATTCGATCGCCTCGCCCTTTCCGGCAAAGCGCGGCACATCGGGGGGGCCGGTGATTGCTAACACCGCCAGATAAAGCTCGGGGGCCAGGCGACGGTTGAGACGCAGTTCCTCCTCGCAATACATGCGGCGTCTGGCCAGGGTGCTGAAATCGAGGAATCCCAGCGCGACCGCTTTCTTGATCTTGTAAGCATAGGCGCCGCTCAGCAGCACGTACGAGATGTGCGTCTCGATGACCTCGACCTGTTCGGCCGGATGCGGATAACAGGCGGGGTTGCGCAGCGCGGCGACAAGAACCGCCTGTTCGCCCGCGACATTGCGGCAGCCTGCAGTCATGGCGATCCTAAACACACATTGGAATGGTCCTTACGCAAGGAAGTCACCCCGCCGCAGATCCGGTGGCCGAGCAAGATGGCGGCTGGGGGAGGGAGGGCGTTGAACGAGAACATCATGCCGGGGGCGCAGCTTCATGGGCCAAGAGTATAGCGGCTTGGCTAAGGGCTCAGGTGGGCGACGCTCCTGCAGCGTCACCGGCCTCACGTTGCCAGGCAGCAAGCATTTCGGTTAGTCTTGATCGCAACTACGGTCTGTTCCTTTGTCCCCTCCCGGGAATCCATGTTGCGCCGCCTGCTCTCCTCGACCCCTGAGGTGGGTGGCGCGCCCGATTGCAGGCCTATGGAGGCCATATTCGAGGCACGCGTCACTGTCGCCGGCTTGGGACTGGTTTCGGAAGTGCAGGCGTACATTGACGGAGAGGCTGACAAGCTGACAAAAGCATGGCTGGCGACTTATGCACTGCAGATCAAGACACTGACCGACGACCGGAAAGAGTCCTATCGGCAGATTATTGAAATGAGCACTGATCCACAGAGCGTCGATTTGGCTAAGCCCGAATCCTGTTACGAAGCAACCAATGCACGCGAGAACGAAAAGGATATTGCCTTTCCGACATGGAAGAACCATCTGCTGAGCGACAAGGATGGCAAGTACCCAGCCGAATTAAACGAGTGGGAGCGCGCAGTTGTTGAAGCCGAGTCTAAGCGTACGAGTTTCCAATTCTGGTATCGCAATCCGCAGCAGCCGGGGCAGTCTTCGCTTGGCATCGCCTACATGGAAGATGAGGCCGATGGTCAATCTGAACTTGGTCCACGCCGCCCGTCAGATAGGGGTCGTTGGGCTGAGCTACCAAAGTGGGAACGGGTTGAGCCCCGTGGACCGTGCTCACGGCCGCTGCAGCAACTGCAACCAGTCCGAGAACAAATTTGGTCGGTGTGTTCAATTTTCCCCGGCTTTTTGGGTGTTGACCGTAACAGTCTTGAAACTGGCCGAGAAATCCTGCATCCGCGAACGGTTCTTGTTGAAATCGTACAAGCCAATCTTGGAGCGTGAGCGGAAGTCGATGAGCTTTGATGGTTCATCGATGCGAAACTCGATCTGATCCCTGAAACCTATCGTGGTGGTAAAAATCACCTCCAGATAAAGCGGCGCACTGCTGACGATGGTCGCTTCCGGGAAGGTGGCCAGCGTGGCGCGCAGCAACGCCATTGCCTGCACGCCATTGCCCTCGAAGGCGAGCGCTTCAAGGCCGTAACTGCTGAAGGAATTGACGCAGTTGCCGGGGTGAATGCAGGACAAGGCTTCCTGATTGATTTGGCGACTTGTTAGCGGCTTGGAGCCGTCATCGCTGGCATGGGCGGCAATTGCCATCGCCAGCATCAGGCTGACGAGCGTGCGGATTGATTTTAGTCTGGCCAAGTATTTCTCCGTGGGGCTCAGTGGCTGGCTGCCAAGGCAAGGGGGTTGGTTGAGGTCGACAATCAGATGTTGCCTTTGGCTGGGCGTCAGTCTGATGTCTGGTCAGCGCATGGAGACAAGATAGCGGCGCAGGCCTGCCAACTCAAGTAACGGCTTGCAATAGTGTGTGTCGAAGTTCTTTAAGCATAAGGGGCGTAATCTGTTGAAATTCCCATTGGCGCTCTGGTTGCCACTCCTAGGCCATTACTGACATTAGCGC
>Ga0209262_10000150_pt1 | contig 41330 bp, 37 predicted proteins | sample Lowcelwee11metaG_FD_187171 | JGI IMG/M metagenome (GOLD analysis project Ga0209262, IMG submission 187171) | Freshwater pond sediment microbial communities from the University of Edinburgh, under environmental carbon perturbations - Low... | ecosystem: Environmental > Aquatic > Freshwater >... | reverse complement strand
TAGACGCTCTTGGCACGCCCGACATTGGACGATCCATAGCGGCCCAGCGGAATGGTCTCGTCGGTCGGCAGGCCGCAGGGCATGCTGGAGGCCCACATCATTTCGTCCCCGGCGGCCTTCAGGCTGCGCACCGTGTACTGGTGAATTTCGGTGAGCTGTTGCAGGCAGGCTTCAACGCTGTCGTGCACACCCGTGATCAGCTCCAGCTGCGACTCGCTGTAGTCGGTGGTGATGTGCGGGTGCGTGAGCGCACTGCCCAGCGCCGCAGGGTGCGGCGTGAGGGCCAGCTTGCCATCGGCCTGGGCGCGCAGACTCTCTTTTTCAAGACCGCGGCGCATGCCGCGCAGGCGCTCAGCGCCCAGGTCTTGCAGCCGTTGTTCCAGTGAAGTCATACAGGGGGTGATTTTCGGTTCCGGGGCCGCAAGTTAACACGGCCGGGCCATTTCCACCGGCAGCACGGCCATGCGGTTTTCGGGTAGGAAACGGCGCGCGACCGGCGCGACGGGCGTCTCCTGCGCCGCGCCCGGCCCCGTGTTGGCGTTCAGCCAGGCATCGATCTGCGGCGGATCGTTGCAACACCGCAGGTCGTCAAAAGCGGCCTGCGCCTCGGGATAGCGCTTGCGCAGGTAGTTGAGCCACTGCTTCAGGCGCCCGGCGCGGTGGCGGCGCTCGACGCGGCCACACACCTGCTGCCAGAACACCGCCAGCAAAGGCAGCACCTCGCTCCATGGCACGCCGCCCAGCCCCTTGATGGCCAGCGCGAGGCCCGGGTCGGTCACCATGCCGCGGCCGATCATGAGCGCATCACAACCGCTCACTTCGCGGCAGCGCAGCGCTTGCGCGACGCTCCAGATTTCGCCGTTGGCGATCACCTGCATGGCCCCTGCGGGGAGCGATTCACGCACCTGCGCGATGCGTTCCCAGTAAGCGGGGGGCCGGTAGCCGTGGGCCTTGGTGCGGGCGTGGATCACCAGCTCGTCGGCACCGGCTTCGGCGATCGCCCGCGCGCAATCTTCGGCGCGGTGGTCGTCGTTGAAGCCGAGGCGCATCTTGGCCGACACCGGCACATGGGCCGGCACGGCACGGCGCACCGCAGACACGATGCGCCCGATCAGTTCGGGCTCGTCCAGCAGCACGGCGCCGCCGCGGCTCTGGTTCACCGTCTTGGCCGGGCAGCCGAAATTGAGGTCCACCCCGAACGGGCTCAGCCCCGCGAGCCGCGCGGCGTTCTCGGCCAGGCAGGCCGGATCGGAGCCCAGCAACTGCGGCCGCACCGGCACCCCCGCCCGCGTGCGCCCGCCGCTCCGCAGCTCGGGCACCACGCGCACGAAAGCGCGTTCGGGCAGCAGCGTGTTGGTCACGCGGATGAATTCACTCACGCAGCGATCGACCCCGCCGGTGCGCGTGAGCACGTCGCGCAGCGTCGCATCGAGCAGGCCCTCCATGGGCGCGAGCAAAAGGGTCATGGGAACGGGGAGGTGGGCAGCGAACCGGTTGAATCGGTGCGACAAGGCCCTCTGTGGGCCATCTGTGCGGGCGGGACTGGATTCTATCGGGACCGACTTGCGGCCGCAGGCGGGCGTCCATTACCATCGTCCGTTCGGTATTTTTTGCCCCGGAGATGTTCATGTCACCCTTTTTCACCCTGCCTCTGGCGGCCGGCCTGCTGGCCGCGACCTCGCTCTGTTTCGCGCAGGCGGTTGTGCCCGCAGCGCCCACGCAGACGACGGCGCCCGCCACCACAGGCACGGCCCGCATCGGCACGTTCAAGCAGATCGAAGGCGACACGCGCATGGGCCGCGCGGGCGCACAGCGCGCGCCCGCGCCCGGCGAAGGTGTGAACGTGAACGAACGCGTGAGCACCGGGAAAAACGGCGCGGCCACCATCACGCTCAAGGACGGCACCGTGCTCACCATGGGCCCCAACACCACGATGGACCTGAGCCAGTTCCAGTTCGACTCGACCACCCAGAAGGGCAATTTCGTGCTCGACCTGCTGCAGGGCTCTGTGCGCGTGGTCACCGGGCTGCTGGCCCGCATCAACCCGGAGCTGTTCAAGGTCAACACGCCCACGTCGGTGGTGGGCGTGCGTGGCACCGATTTCATCGTCGAAGCGCAGGCCGCCCAATGACCCACCCCATGCCCATGCGACACCTCCTGACCAGCCTGTCCCTGGCCGGCATCGCCTTGCTCACGGCCTGCGCGCCCGCCACACGCGTGACCCTGCTGCCCCAGGCCAACGGCCGGGCCAGCGCGGTCGAAGTGACCACGGGCAAAGGCACCCAGCGCATTGACCAGCCCTACCAGGTGGCCGAGGTCGGTCGCAGCGGGGACCTGAGCCAGGACACCACCACCGCCGACGCGGTGCGCGAACGGCACCCCCGGCTGCTGGCGCTGCAGCCGCCCGCGCCCGAACGCTTCACGCTCGAATTCGAGCCCGGCACCTCGCTGCTGACCCCCGACTCCCTGAACCGACTGGAGACCGTGATCCGCAGCGCGCAGTCCCGCGCGGGCGGCGAAATCGTCGTGACAGGCCACACCGATCGCCAGGGCGCCGCCGAGGCGAACGACGCGCTCTCGCTGCAGCGCGCCCAGGCGGTGCGCAGCTTGCTGATCGAGCGCGGGTTCAGCGCCGGCCTGATCGACGCCGTGGGCCGCGGCGAGCGCGAACCCGTCGTGCCCACCGAAGACGAAGTGGTCGAGCCGCGCAACCGGCGCGCCGAAGTCGAGGTGCGCTGAAACGCCATGGCCCACGAACCCCGACTCACCGCCGCACTGCGCGAACTGCTGAGTTCGCAGCGCGTGGCCGCGCTCGGCACGCTCGACGAAACGGGCGCCCCCTTCGTGTCCATGGTGCCCTATGCCGTGTTGCCCCAGGCCGGCGAACTGGTGGTCCACGTCAGCGGACTGGCCGCGCACACACGCAACCTGGCGCGCCAGCCGCGCGCCTCGCTCATGGTCTGCCAGGCCGAAGTCGCGGGCGAACCGGTGCATGCGCTGCCCCGGGTGACGCTGGACGTGAACGCCCTGCCCTGCGAGCACGGTAGCGCTGAGCACGCTGCCGCGCGAGACGCCTACCTGACGCGTTTCCCCGAGGCCGAACCCATGACGGCGCTGGGCGATTTCCGTTTCCTGCGCCTGGTGCCTGGCGGCGCGCGCCAGGTGGCCGGCTTCGGCGCTGCGCGCAGCCTCGACGCCGACGAACTGCTCCAGGCGCTTGGCCCGGCACCGTGAGCGACACCGCCACCGCGCAGCCACCTGGCCCGCAAGCCACGCTGGTGGCGATCCCGGCCGGGCTGCGTGTGCTCTACGCCGACGAAACCCTGCTGGTGCTGGACAAGCCCGCCGGCCTGCTGGCGGTGCCCGGGCGCGGTGAAGACAAGCAGGACTGCCTGAGCGCGCGCGCCCAGGCCGCCTACCCCGACGCGCTGGTGGTGCACCGGCTGGACATGGCCACCTCGGGCATCGTGGTCATGGGCCGGGGCATCGAAGCCCAGCGCGCCCTGGGCCTGGCCTTCGAAAAACGCCGCGTGGCCAAGCGCTATGTGGCGGTGGTCAACGGCCAGCTGGCCAACCCTCAACCAGACAACGGCTGGAACACCGTCGACCTGCCGCTGTTGCTGGACTGGCTCAACCGCCCGCGCAGCGCCGTCAACCACGAACTCGGCAAACCCAGCGTGACGCACTGGCGCATTGCCACCGAGCCCCCACCCCTGCCGGGCACCACGCGGCTGGACCTCGAACCCGTCACCGGCCGCTCGCACCAGCTGCGCGTGCACCTGCAGGCCATCGACCACCCCATCGTCGGCGACCCGCTTTACGCGGCACCCACCGAGACCGTGGATCGCATGCTGCTGCACGCGCAGGCGCTGACCCTCCCGCACCCGCGCACGGGCGCCGAGATGCGTTTCGAATCCCCCTGTCCTTTCTGAATTTGAATCTCCCGCCATGCACGATCTGATCATCCTCACCGGCGCCTCCCGCGGCATGGGCCTGGCCATGGCGCGCCAGCTCATTGCACCGGGCCAGGTGCTGCTGTGCCTGTCGCGCCAGTCCAGCGCCGAACTCACCGAACTCGCGGCCCAACGCGGCGCCACGCTCTTGCAATGGCGCATCGACCTGGCCGATACGCTGGCCGCAGCCGACCGCCTGCAGAACTGGCTGGCGCAGCTGGATGCGCCCAGCCTGGCCAGCGCCACCCTGATCAACAACGCCGGCGTGATTCCACCCATCGGGCCGCTGCATGCCTGTCCGCCCGAACCATTGGCCAACGCCTTGCGCGTCGGGCTCGAAGCCCCCATGCAACTCACCGCCGCCTTCCTGCGCGCCACCGGCGCCTGGGTCGAGGGCGGCTGGCACGGCCCGCGCAAGGTGCTCAACATTTCTTCCGGCCTGGGCCGCCGCGCCATGGCCGCCCAGGCGCCCTACTGCGCCGCCAAGGCCGGACTGGACCACTTCACCCGCTGCAGTGCGCTTGACGAGGCACAGCGCGAACATGGCGCGAAGCTGGTCTCGCTGGCTCCTGGCGTGATCGACACCGACATGCAGGTGCAGCTGCGCGCCGGGGACCCGGCCGCTTTCCCCGACCTGCAGCGCTTCGTGGAACTCCAGCGCCAGGGCCAGCTCTCAAGTCCTCAGGACGCTGCCCGCCAGGTTTTGGCCTGGCTGGAGCGCCCCGATTTTGGAGACCAACCGGTGGCCGACGTGCGGGATTGACTCCGCCAGCGGCCTCCCTGCCGGGAGACCCCATGACCCTGTTGTCACGCCGCCAGTTCACCGGCTCATTGCTCAGCTTGGGCGCTGCCAGCTTGCCAATGCGGGCCTCTGCGCAAGGCAGCGGCGACTTCTGGGCCCTGTTGCGCCTCGGTGGCTGCGTCGTGCTCATGCGCCACGCGCTCACCGAACCCGGCATCGGCGACCCGCCGGGTTTCCGGCTGGGCCAGTGCAGCACCCAGCGCAACCTGAGCGAAGCCGGCCGCGAGCAGGCGCGCCGCGTCGGCACGGCGTTCACCCGCGAAAGCGTGCCCATTGACGAAGTGCGCTCCAGCGCCTGGTGCCGCTGCACCGAAACCGCCGAGCTCGCCTTCGGCCGGCACAGCGTCTGGGCACCGATCAATTCCTTTTTCAACGACGCCACCGGCCCGGCCCAGACCCGCGAGGTGTTGCGCGCGGTGCGCGGGCTGGCGGCGCCGAAGAACCTCATGCTGGTGACGCACCAGGTCAACATCTCGGCGCTCACGGGGGAGTTTCTGGCCATGGGCGAGGTGTTTGTCACCAGCCCGGGGGCTGGGAACCGCTTGCCTGTTCTGGCACGCCAGGTTTTCTGAGCGCTGGCGAAGGCCGGGACTAGCTGGTTTGGCGGCCGACAAGGTCGGTGTAAGCCTGCCGCGGATACCATGTGTTGTTGGCCCGGCGATCACCGCCCTCACTGGGCAGGCCTCCCCGCACCACACCCCCACCACAAACAGGAGATGAACATGAGCCGAGAAGTAGTTGTCGTCAGCGCCGCCCGCACCGCCATTGGTACCTATGGCGGCAGCCTCAAGGACACGCCCCCCACCGAGCTGGCGGCCCTGGTCGTCAAGGAAACGCTGGCGCGTGCCGGCGTGGACGGCCAAGACGTCGGCCATGTGGTGTTCGGCCATGTGGTCAACACCGAACCCAAGGACATGTACCTCTCGCGCGTCGCCGCGGTCAACGGCGGCTGCGCCGAGGGCACGCCCGCGTTCAACGTCAACCGCCTGTGCGGCTCGGGCCTGCAGGCCATCATTTCGGCCAGCCAGGCGATCTTGCTGGGGGACTGCGACATCGCCATCGGCGGCGGCGCCGAGAACATGAGCCGCGGTCCCTACGCCAGCCTCTCGGCGCGCTGGGGCGCCCGCATGGGCGACAGCAAGATGGTCGACATGGTCGTCGGCGCGCTGCACGACCCCTTCCACACCATCCACATGGGCGTGACGGCCGAAAACGTGGCCGCGAAGTTCGGCATCACCCGCGACATGCAGGACGCGCTGGCGGTCGAGAGCCACAACCGCGCCGAGCGCGCCACCGAAGCCGGCTACTTCAAGGACCAGATCGTGCCGGTCATGCTCAAGAGCAAGAAGGGCGAGGTGGCCTACGCCACCGACGAACATTTCCGCCCCAACTGCAAGCTCGAAGACATGGCCAAGCTCAAGCCGGTGTTCGTGAAGGAAAACGGCACCGTGACCGCGGGTAACGCCTCGGGCATCAACGACGCTGCTGCGGCCGTGGTGCTGATGGAAGCCGGTGTGGCCAAGGCGCGTGGCGCGAAGCCGCTGGCGCGCCTGGTCGGTTATGCCCACACCGGCGTGGACCCCAAGATCATGGGCATCGGCCCGGTGTCGGCCTCGCGCCTGGCGCTGCAGAAAGCCGGCCTCACCGTCAACGACATGGACGTGATCGAAGCCAACGAAGCTTTCGCTGCCCAGGCCTGCGCCGTGACGAAAGAGCTCGGCCTGGACCCAGCCAAGGTCAACCCCAACGGCTCGGGCATTTCGCTCGGCCACCCGATCGGCGCCACCGGCGCGCTGATCACCGTGAAGGCCCTGTACGAGCTGCAGCGCATCAACGGCCGTTACGCGCTGGTGACGATGTGCATCGGCGGTGGCCAGGGCATCGCCGCTGTGTTCGAAAGGCTGTAACGCCATGCGCTGGGCTGCTGCGATTCAGGAACTGGAGCGCGGCCTGCTGCAGCGCGACGTGGCCGCCCGCGCGCTGCTCCTGGCGGCGCTGGCGGGCGAGCACGTGCTGCTGCTCGGCCCGCCCGGCACGGCCAAGAGCGAGCTCGCGCGCCGCCTGCAGCGCCTGCTGCCCGGCGCGCACTATTTCGAGCGCCTGCTCACCCGCTTCACCGTGCCCGAAGAGCTGTTCGGTCCGCTCTCGCTGCGCGCGCTGGAAGACGACCGCTACGAGCGCCTGACCGAGGGCTACCTGCCGAGCGCCGAGGTGGCGTTTCTCGACGAAGTCTTCAAGGCCAATTCCGCCATCCTCAACACCCTGCTCGGCCTGCTGCACGAGCGCCAGTTCGACAACGGCAGCCAGCGCGTGGCCGTGCCGCTGGTGTGCCTGGTGGGCGCCAGCAACGAACAGCCGCAGGACGACAGCCTGCTCGCCTTCTACGACCGTTTCCTGCTGCGTGTGCCGGTGCAGCCGGTGGACGATCATCACTTCACCGCCCTGCTGCTGGCCGACGCGCCGGGCGCGGGTGACACCCCGGCCGAGGCGCTGATCGACCCGGCGCGGGTGCAGGCCCTGCGCGAGCGCGCGCCGCAAGTCCCTCTGGGCGAAGCCGCGCTGGCGCTGTTGCTGCAGGCCCGGCAACACGCACACCAGACCGGGCAGACCGTGTCGGACCGCCGCTGGCGCCAGCTTGTGGCCTTGCTGCAGTTGCAAGCCGCCAGCCGCGGGGCCACAGAGGTCAGCCCCTGGGACCTCTGGCTGCTGCCCTTTGCGCTGGCCGCCGACCCGGCGCAGGTGCCCGCCTGGACCACGTTGTTTCTGCACCAGGTCGCACAGACCGCACCCTTGCCGATCGACGGACTGGAACGCGCCGTGCAAGCGTTCGAGTCGCAGCTCGACACCGAGCGCCGCGCCCCGCCCGACGCGCAGGACGACAGCGCGGGCAAGCTGGCACTGGCGCGCGCCATCACCCGCCCGGGCGAAGAAAGCGAGATGGTGCGCATCACCAGTGCGCGCGCCCAGCGCCACTACAGCCCGGTGCACATCGCCGCCCGCGTGGCGCAGTGCGACGAGCTGCTGGAGCGTCTGCTGGCGCTGCACGACGAGTGGCTGGCGGTCGCCCACGCGGTGCTGGCCCAGGCCCGGTCGCACGACTGGCTACCCCCGAGCTGGCTGCTGCAGATTGAGGCCGCGCACGCCGAACGCTGTGGCCAGCTGGCGGGCCTGTGTGCACAGCACCAGTCCACCCGCAACGGTTTTGCAGACCTGCCGTTGGACGCAGAGGCTACCGCCCACGCACCGCCGCCGGTGCATTGGGACTCCCCGTGAACACGTCGACAGGCTCGGCCCGAACGGGCGGGTCGGTCGCCATGGCGCCAACGGCCACCGTTTACCCTGAGCCAGTCGAAGGGCTGCGCTTTCCCGACCAGCCCTACCACCACCTGAACGCCCTGCCGCGCGAACTCTGGCGCTGGGCCGTGGTGTGCAGCAGCGGCCCGGCCACGCGCCGTCTGCCGGAACTGGCCCACTGGGTGTGCGCGCTGATGGACGGCGCCCTGCCCGACCCGGCGCACGACTTCGGCGACGCCGCCGCCACGCAGGCCCTGCGCCCGCTGCTGGCTGAGCTGGACCTGCTCACCCTCACGCGCCAGAGCGCGCCCCTCACGCGGCAGGTGCTGCAAAGCCTGCTGTGGCACCTGGACAGCCTGATCGACCGCCCAGCCGACGAACCCCGCGCACAGGCGGTGGCCCGCATGCAGGCCAGCTTCCGCGACAGCTGGGACGTGCAGCGCCAGGGCTGGGACGAGGTGCTGGCGCTGCTGCAGTCGCTGGGCGATCTGGCGCACCTGCGCTGGGACGACCTTGCCGGCCAGCTCAACCGGCGCGAGTGGCAGGAAGCGCGCCGCATCGGCCAGCTGCTGCAGCGCCTGCCGGCACTGGCCAGCTTCATCGACGGCGTGGGCCGCCGCGACACACACCGGCAGCGCCCGCCGACGCGCACCGCCCGGCCCGATCCGGCGCCCGACGCACAAGCCGCGCAACGCCAGGCCGACGAAGAAGAACGCCGCCCCGAGCCCACCGCGGTGGACGGCGTGCGCCGCTCGCGCAATCTCGCACGCATGGCCGGCAGCGAGAGCCTGAACCTGACCCACCCGGTGCTGCACCGCCTGTGGCGCGCGCGCTTCGCCGAGGCGCAGCTGCTGACCTACGACGACCGCGCCCGCGAAACTTCGCGGCGGCCACTGCCGTTGCCCGAACACCGGCCGCACCGGCTGGCGCCCACCCACGCCGGGCGCGGCCCGCTGATCATCTGCCTCGACACCTCGGGCTCCATGCGCGGCGCGCCGGAAAACGTGGCCAAGGCCTGCGTGCTGCAGGCGCTGCGCAGCGCCCACGCCGGGCAACGCCGCTGCCGGCTGCTGGCCTTTGGCGGCCCCAGCGAACTGCTGGAGCGCGACCTGACGCTCGACGCCGCCGGGCTGGAGCACCTGCTCGACCTGATGGGCCAGAGCTTCGACGGCGGCACCGATGTGCAGACGCCGATCGAACGCGCCATCGCCCTGGTGCAGACCACCGGCTGGCACGAGGCCGACCTGCTGGTGGTGAGCGACGGAGAATTCGGCGTCACCCCCGCCACGCTGCAGCAGCTGCGCGAGGCCAAGGAGCGGCTGGCCTTGCGCGCGCACGGCATCCTGATCGGCGACCGCGAGACCATCGGCCTGCTGGAGGTCTGCGACCACCTGTACTGGGTGCGCGAGTGGCGGCGCTATGGCAGCGGCGCCCGCGCGGTCGCCGCCGATTTCTCGCCGGTGCACAGCCGCAGCCTGACCGCCCTCTACTTCCCCAACGCCATCAGGCGGTGAGTCAGCTCGCCTGAAAACCGCCGCTTCGGTAGGTCAGCACCAGCGTGTCGCGCCAGCCCAGCTCGCCGTTCACCAGCGGCTGAATCGGCGTGGTTTCGTGGATCACGCGTGCGTCGTCCAGCAACAGCAGCGACCATGGCTCGGTCAGCGTGAAGCGCTGGCCATTCGGGCCGTCGGCCTCGAACACCCGGCTCTCGCCGCCCTTGATGCGGTGGCGCCCGAGCATGAACACGGCCACCAGATCGACACCGTCGCGGTGCGCACCCTCGGGCGTGGGCCGGCCGATGCCGTCGGTGGTGTCGATGCGAAACGGGTGCGCCTCGACAAACCAGGGCTGCTGGCCGCGCAGGGCCGACACCGCCTCGCCCACCCGCGCCAGCACGCGGCCCCACACCGGCAACGCCACCAGCTCGGGCTGCATGGGCTCGAACATGCGCTGCATGCCGCCGTGCAGCGCGTTGTATTCCAGCGGTTGCCAGTGGGCGCGGTGTGGCGCCTGCTGTACCGCCTGGCCATCGACCACAAAGCAGCTGTGGCGCCGGCGCCGGTAGTGCCCGCCGTCCTTCAGGTAGGCGTCGGCAGGCAGGTCGCTCCAGCCGGCGTGCAGGGCATCGAGTTCGGCCACGTCGGCCGGCAGCCAACGCCGCACATCGGTAGCAGCGATCAGCGCAAAGCCGTGCGATTGCAGGGCGGCATCAACCCCTTCAAGGGGCACACAGGGTGGCGGGAAAGCACTGGTGGTCATGGCGGGGCAGTGTAACGGCGCTGGCTGTGCCCGCGTCAGTGCGCGGGCCATGCGCAAAAGCGGCCTGCGCAGTTTCTGCGCTGGATCAAAACGCGGCCGTTTGCACGCTGTCAAGCTGTGGGCAAAGCCAAGGAGGTTGATATGAACACTGTTGAATGGTCCGACGCTTTGCAGCTGGACTTTGAACCCATGGACGCCGTGCACCACGAGTTTGTGGACCTGCTGGCGGTGGCACAAAATGCTCCCGACGCCACCCTGCCACTGGCTTGGGCCGCCGTTGTGGATCACACCGTGGAGCATTTCGGCCGCGAAGACGAGTGGATGCGAAAAACACGGTTCTCCGCGGCTGAGAACCACATCATCCAGCACCGCGTGGTGCTCAACGTGCTGCGGGAAGGCATTGCGCTGGCACGCGCCGGCCAGATGGAAGCCGTGCGGGAAATGGCTGGCGAACTGGCGGTCTGGTTTGCCAAGCACACCCAGTCGCTGGACGCCGCGTTGGCGCTGCACATGCGCCGTCACGCCGACGGCATCGGAAAGCCACCCTCCCGCCGCGCCAAGAGCGCACATGCCTCACCGCCCACCCACTGAGGTGCCGGAAGACCCTCTCAGTACATGGGGTAAACGATATGAGCTTTGATATTTGTCAATGGTTATATTGTTTCCGAACCGGAGACCCCCATGGCACACGTCCTTCACACCACTGCGTCCGAGACCGAGCAGCCCACGCAATCGCCTGCGGCCGCTGAACCCGCTTCCGCTGCCGACCGGGGTCCCTCGGTTTTCTCCCTGTCGCTCGCGACCCTTCAACCCGGTGACCCCATCCGCTGGCTCCAGCTGGGTTGGCAAGATTTCCAGCGCTGCCCGCGCATCGGGCTGTTCTACGGCCTGTGCTTCTTCATCATGGGCCATGCCCTGCTGGCGATGTTCCAGAACGCCCCCGCCTATGTGCTGGCGCTGAGCGCCGGCTTCCTGCTGATGGGGCCGTTCCTTTGCCTGGGTCTGTACGACGCCAGCAAGGCCATGCAGACGCACGACCACCGGCCTTCGTTGCGCGCCTCCCTGCAGGCCTGGCGGCCCACCAAGGGCACGATGGGCATCTTTGCCGGCGTGCTGCTGATCCTGGAACTGCTCTGGGGACGGGCGTCGCTGGTGGTGTTTGCCGTCACGTTCAACACCATGCCCTCGACCGAAAAGCTGCTGCCCCAGCTGATCAACCCCGAAAACATCGGCTTCCTGATCACCTACACCATCGTCGGCGGCATCTTCGCCGGCCTGATCTTCATCACCAGCGTGATCTCCATCCCGATGATCATGGACCGCAAGACCGACGCCATCTCGGCCGGCCTCACCAGCATCCGCGCCTGCCTGCAGAACCCGGGCGTGATGCTGATCTGGGGCGCCTTGATCACCGGGCTCATCCTGCTGGCCATGCTGCCGGCCTTCCTGGGCCTGCTGATCGTCGGACCGGTGATCGGCCACGCCACCTGGCACGCCTACCGGCACATCGTGCCCATGCAGACCGAAGACAGCGCCTGATCTCGCCTGATCTTCAGGCGTTGACGTTCACCACCAGGCGCCCGCGCACCTGGCCCGCCAGAATCTCGCTGGCCGCGCCGATCGCATCGGCCAGACCAATTTCGCGCGTGATCACAGCGAGCTTGCCGCGGTCCAGGCCAGTGGCCAGCTGCGCCCAAGCGGCTTCGCGCCGGGCCAGCGGCGCCATCACGCTGTCGATGCCGTAGAGCGTCACTCCGCGCAGGATGAACGGGGCCACCGATGCCGGCAGGTCCATGCCCTGCGCGAGACCGCAGGCCGCCACGGCGCCGCCGTAGCGCGTGCTGGCGCAGGCGTTCGCCAGCGTGTGGCTGCCCACCGAATCAACCACGCCGATCCAGCGCTCCTTCTGCAGCGGCTTGCCCGCAGCACCCAGTGTGCTGCGGTCGATGAGTTCGGCCGCGCCCAGCGACTTGAGAAAGTCCGTCTCGCCCAGGCGCCCGGTGGACGCCACGACCGTGTGCCCCAGACCCGCCAGCAGCGCGATGGCGATGCTGCCCACACCGCCGTTGGCCCCGGTCACCAGCACCTCGCCGCTGCCGGGCAACACGCCCGCCTCGGCCCAGTGTTTCTGCAGCGCCCTCACGCACAGCATCGCGGTGTAGCCCGCGGTGCCGATGGCCATGGCCTCGCGCGCGCTCAGGCCCGCAGGCAGGGCCACCAGCCAGTCGCCCTTGACACGGGCCATCTGCGACAGGCCGCCCCAGTGCGATTCACCGACGCCGAAGCCGTTGAGGATGACGCAGTCGCCGGCCTTCCAGCGCGGGTGCGCGCTGGTCGTCACGGTGCCCGCGAAATCGATGCCCGGCACCATGGGGAAGCTGCGCACCACCGGTGACTTCCCGGTGATGGCCAGGCCGTCCTTGTAGTTGAGGGTGGACCAGTCCACCCGCACGGTCACGTCGCCGCTGGCGGGCAGCTGCGCCTCGTCGAGTTCGGAGAGCGCGCAGCGGTAGCCGGCGTCATCGGTCTTGTGGATCAGCAGGGCCTTGAACATGGGCGTCTCCTTGGGATGCTGGCGCGGTTTCGCGCCAGAGTCGGGCCAGCAGCCACCAGCCCAGCGCGGTGTTGATGAGGGCGCTGCCCGTGAGCAGCGCCTGCAGCAGGCCGGTGGGCTGGGCCAGGTGCAGCGCCCAGGCCATGGCCGACGACAGCAAGTTGAAAACGATCACCAGCCAGAACAGCGGCCGGCGGGGTTGCCAGAGACGGCGCAGCGGAGAAACAAAAACGGCCATGCCGCATTGTGCCGGTCACCCTGCCAGATCAGTTCGGCTCCTGCTCCTGCAGCAGCCGCCACATCACCTTGCCACTGCCACTCTTGGGTAGTGTCTCGACGAACTGCACCACGCGCGGACACTTGTAGACCGCCATGTTCTCGCGGCACCAGTCCAGGATGTCCTGTTCGCTGGTCTGGCCGCGCGCGCTGTCGCGCAGCACCACCACGGCCTTCACGCTTTCGCCCCGGTAGTCGTCTTTCGTACTGATGACGCAGGCCTCGGCGATCGCCGGGTGGCGGAACATCAGCGCCTCCACCTCGGCCGGCCAGACCTTGAAGCCGCTGGCGTTGATCATGCGTTTGAGGCGGTCGGTGATGAAGAAATAGCCGTCTTCGTCCACCTTGCCGAGGTCGCCGGAGCGGAAGTATTTTTCGCCGTTGAAATCGATGAACGCCGCTTCGGTGGCGTCGGGCCGTTTCCAGTAACCCGCGAACACCGACGGCCCGCGGATGATGATTTCGCCCGCCTCGCCCACCGGCATTTCCTGCAGCGTCTCCGGGTCCACCACGCGCGCATCGGTGCTCAGGAATGGGATGCCCAGGCACTGCTGCTTCGGGTGATCGGGCGGGTTGTTGTGCGAGGGTGCGGCGGTCTCGGTGAGGCCATAGCCCTCGGCGTAGCGCAAGCCAAACTGTTCAAAGAGGCGCTGCGCCACCGCCTGCGGCATGGCCGCACCGCCGCCGCCGATGAAGACCAGGCTGGAGAGGTCGTACTGGTCGAAGCGCGGGCTGGCCAGCAGGTCGATCACCATGGTGGGGATGTTGCTCCAGTGCGTGACGCGCCAGGCCGAGATCTGGCGCCCGGCGAGTTCGCGATCCCAGCGCGGCATGATGACCAGCGTGGCGCCGGTGTACAACCCTGAGTGCATGCCCACCACCATGCCGGTGATGTGGAACATGGGCACCACCACCAGCGACACGTTTTCCGGTGTGCCGCCAGTCCACAGGCTGCAGGCGACAGCGTTGTGCATGATGCTGGCGTGCGTGTGCATGCAGCCCTTGGGCAGGCCGGTGGTGCCGCTGGTGTAGGGCAGCACACACAGGTCTTGTGGCTGGCGGTCGTGCGCGGGCGCCGGTTGCGTGCAGGCCAGCGCGTCGGCCCAGTCGGCCACACTGCCCCCGGGCAGCGCCGGCAACGGGTGGCGCGTCGCCAGCCAGTCAGCCCACGCGGGCGGGATGTCGGCCTGCGGGCCGATGGCGTCGTGGTAGTGCGCCACGATCAGGTGCGACAGGCGCTGCGCCTCGGGCAGGCCGGCGTTGGCCTTCTGCAACTCGCCCGCGAGGTCGGCCGCGCAGACGGCGACCTTCACGTCGGGGTCGGTGATGTAGTGCTTGAGCTCCTCGGCCCGGTTCATCGGGTTCACCGGCACCACCACCGCGTTGGCCCGCAGGATGGCGTAATGCGCCACGATCCACTGCGGGCAGTTCTGCATCAGCAGGATCACGCGGTCACCCGCGCGCACCCCCTGCGCCTGCAGGTGACCCGCCAGCCGCTCGGCCTGCGCCAGCAGCTCGCGGTAGCTCAATTGCTGATCGAAGAACACCAGCGCCGGCTTGTCCGGGTAGCGCTGCGCGCTCACCACGAGGTTGTGCCAGAGCGAAGTCACCGGCGGGCTGATGCGGTGCGGCAAGCGCTTGGGCCAGAAACGGTGGTGGGCGCGCGGCTGAACATGAACGGCCTTCGGGGCCGCGTTTGCAGGGCTCATCGGTGTGTCTCCTGATACTTCTTTTCAACGCGAGCATACGGGGCTGCGCTGCAAAAAGAAAAGCAGCCATGTCGCGCCTGGGACCGCTGTTGGGCGATGTGGGTGGCACGGAACGTGCTGGTACCAAAGAACGGATTTTGTCGTGGGTCAAAGGCGATACGGTGATACCTTTTACGCATAGTTTTCCCACGTAAACCCCGATGCCATCGGCCGTACAGCGGTAATACAGTCGCTCTGCGGGCCAGATATGCCTCCTTCTGGTGCACATTGCCCGAATCATCAACTTTTAGACCAAAACGGAGTTACCGATGAAATTGAATGCCCTGAAATTGACCGTGATGGGAATGGGCGCTGCAGCCGCCCTGATGAGCCTGCCGGCACACGCCGGCAAAACCGTGGACGCCATCAAGGCACGCGGCCAGCTGGTCTGTGGTGTGAACGTCGGTCTGGCGGGCTTCTCGGCCGCCGACAGCAATGGCAACTGGTCAGGCCTGGATGTGGACTATTGCAAGGCCGTGGCCGCTGCCCTGCTGGGCGACGCTGCCAAAGTCAAGTGGGTGCCGCTGACGGCCCAGCAGCGCTTCACCGCCCTGCAGTCCGGCGAGGTGGACATCCTCTCGCGCAACACCACCAACACCCTCTCGCGCGACGCCTCACTCGGCCTGCACTTCGTGGGCGTGAACTACTACGACGGCCAGGGCTTCCTGGTCAACAAGGGCAAGATCACCAGCGCCAAGCAGCTCAAGGGTGCCACGGTGTGCGTGCAGTCCGGCACCACCACCGAGAAGAACCTGACCGACTTCTCGCGCGCCAACAAACTCAACATCAAGGCCGTGGTGTTCGAGAAACTGGAAGCCTCCACCGGCGCCTACTTCGCCGGCCGCTGCCAGGCCTACACCACCGACGCCTCGGGCCTGGCCTCGATTCGCGCCAAAGAAGCCAAGGTGCCGGCCGACCACGTGATCCTGCCCGACCTGATCTCCAAAGAGCCCCTGGGCCCGATGGTGCGCCGCGGTGACGACGACTTCTTCGCCATCACCAAGTGGGTGCTCAACGGTCTGGTGGAAGCCGAGGAATACGGCATCCAGCAGGCCAACGTGGACCAGATGAAGGCCAGCACCGACCCGCAGGTCGGCCGCATGCTGGGCTCCACCGAAGACCTGGGCAAGCACCTGGGCCTGGACAAGGAATGGCTGGCACGCTCGGTCAAGGCGGTGGGCAACTACGGCGAAATGTTCGAGCGCAATGTGGGCCCGAAGACCGCCATCAACCTGCCACGCGGCAAGAACAACCTCTGGAGCCAGGGCGGCTTCATGTACGCAGCCCCGCTGCGCTGATCCGGCACCACCGGCACTTGGCCGTCGCAGGCACAAGTGTTCTATGAACGTTGTTTCGTAGGGCACTTGTGCCATTTTTTTAGCCCCTTCCTCATAGGGAAACGCATCCATGTCCAATCAGTCCATGATTGAAGCGCGGCCGCTACCCGCCAAGAAACGACGCTCGATTTCCTGGAACAGCCGCGAAGGCCGCAGCGTCATCTACCAGGTGGTGGCGATCGCCTCGGTGGCCACCCTCATCTGGCTGCTCGTGCGCAACACGCTGCGCAACATGCGTGAGCGCGGCATCCAGAGCGGTTACGACTTCATGGGTCAGCCCTTCGGTTTCGATGTCAGCGAGACCATGATCCCGTACGACGTGATGAGCACGTACTGGACGGCCTTCTCCATCGGCATGCTCAACACGCTCAAGGTCGCCCTGATCGGCATCGTGCTCGCCACGATCCTCGGCACGCTGATTGGCGTGGGTCGGTTTTCGCCCAACTTCCTGTTGCGCAAGATTTGCTACTGGTACGTCGAGTTCTTCCGCAACGTGCCCATCTACCTGCAGCTGCTGATCTGGTACATCGTGTTCACCGAAGTCCTGCCCAGCTTCGAAGAGGCCTGGCAGGTCGGTCACTTTTATCTGAGCAAGAACGGCTTCTCCTTCCCGTGGCCGGTCTGGCAACTGGGGCAGACACTGGCGCTCATCGGCCTGGTACTGGGTGTGGTGGGCTCCTGGCTGTACGCCCGCAAGGCCAGCAAACACTTTGACCTGACGGGTCAGCAAAGACCGGTGCTGTTGGTGTCGCTGGCGCTGATCGTCGGCCTGGCGTTGCTGGGATGGCTGGCCGGTGGCGCGCCCACGGGCTGGAGCCTGCCGGTGAAGGGTGATTTCCAGATCGAGGAAGGTGCCGCCTTCAGCCCCGAGTTCTCCGCCCTGCTGCTCGGACTGGTGCTCTACACCGCGTCGTTCATCGCGGAAATCGTGCGCTCCGGCATCTCGTCGGTGTCGCTCGGCCAGCACGAAGCCGCCGCCTCGCTCGGTCTGAGCAAGCGCCAGTCGATGCGTCTGGTGGTGCTGCCGCAGGCACTGCGCGTGATCATCCCGCCGCTGACCAGCCAATACCTGAACCTGACCAAGAACTCCTCGCTCGCGGTGGCCATCGGCTACCCCGATCTGGTGTCCATCGCCAACACGACGCTGAACCAGACCGGTCGCGCCATCGAAGCCCTCTCGATCGTGATGCTGGTTTACCTCACGCTCTCCCTCATCACCTCGGCGCTGATGAACTGGTTCAACGCCAGTGCAGCGATACAGGAGCGCTGACATGCAACAGACCTATCAACCGATTGACGCACGCCCGATGCCGGGCCTGAGCACGGGCGTGCTGGCCTGGCTCAAGACCAACCTGTTTTCCAGTCCGGGCAACAGCATCAAGACCCTGGTGGTTCTGGCCATCGTCCTGTGGGCGCTGTACGGCGCGATGGGCTGGACACTGACCAACGCGGTTTTCGGCGCCAGCCTCGAAGCCTGCAACAGCCTGCGCGGCATCGGTGCCTGCTGGGGCGTGGTGACCGAAAAGGGTCGCCTGATCGTCATGGGCCGCTACCCCGACACCGAACACTGGCGCCCGGTGATTGCCACCGCGCTGATGCTGGGCGTGGTGGGCATCAGCTGCATGCCGCGCTTCTGGAACAAGGCGCTGCCCTTGATCTGGGTGGTGATGCTGGTGGTCTATTTCACCCTCATGAAAGGCGGCGTGCTGGGTCTGACCGAGGTGCCCACCGACCAGTGGGGCGGCCTGCCGCTCACCGTGATGCTGACCGTGGTGTCGATGACGATGGCCTTCCCGCTCTCGGTCTTCGTCGCGCTGGGGCGGCGCTCCAACATGCCCGCCATCAAGACCCTGTGCACGCTGTACGTGGAGCTGATCCGCGGCGTGCCGCTGATCACGGTGTTGTTCATGGCCTCGTTCATGCTGCCGCTGTTCATGCCCGAAGGGGTACAGATCGACGTGCTGATCCGCGTGGTGGTGGGCATCACGCTGTTCTCTGCGGCCTATATGGCCGAGGTGGTGCGCGGTGGCCTGCAGGCCCTGCCCAAGGGCCAGACCGAGGCCGCCGCCACGCTGGGCCTGAGCTACTGGCAGACGCAGCGCAAGATCGTGCTGCCGCAGGCGCTGTCGATGGTGGTGCCCTCGCTCATGAACACCTTCATCGGCATGTTCAAGGACACCTCGCTGGTCACCATCGTCTCGCTCTATGAGCTGACCGGCGCCCTGGCCCTGGCGCTCAACGCCGATGCCGACTGGCGCCCCTTCAAGCTCGAAGCCTATTTCTTCATCACGCTGATCTATTTCGTGTTCTGTTTTGCCATGTCGCGCTACTCACTGTGGGTTGAAAAACGCACCGCCGTGAGCAAAGTCCGCTGAACAAAGAACATCCCAAAATCAGAAAGCCTCTCATGAGCCAATCAGAAGCCCCCATCATCCAGTTCGACAACGTCAACAAGTGGTACGCCAGCAATGGTTACCACGTGCTGCGCGACGTCAACCTCAGTTTCGCCAAGGGAGAAAAGGTCGTGATCTGCGGCCCGTCGGGCTCCGGGAAATCGACGCTGATCCGCTGCATCAACGCGCTGGAGGAATACCAGCAAGGCAAGCTCACGGTGGACGGCACCGTGATCGGTGACGATCTCAAAGGCATCGACAAGGTGCGCCGCGAAGTCGGCATGGTGTTCCAGCAGTTCAACCTGTTCCCGCACCTCACCGTGCTGGAGAACCTGATCCTCTCGCCCACCTGGGTGGCCAAGTTGCCGCGCAACGTGGCGATCGAAAAGGCCATGGTGCAGCTGGAGCGCGTGCGCATCGCCGAACACGCCAACAAATACCCGCTGCAGCTCTCGGGTGGTCAGCAGCAACGCGTGGCGATCGCACGCGCGCTGTGTCTCACACCGAAAATCATGCTGTTCGACGAGCCCACCTCAGCGCTCGACCCGGAGATGATCAAGGAGGTGCTGGACGTGATGATCGGCCTGGCCGACCAGGGCATGACCATGTTGTGCGTGACGCACGAGATGGGCTTCGCCAAGGCCGTGGCCGACCGCGTGATCTTCATGGACCAGGGCCAGGTGGTGGAACAGAACACCCCGACCGAGTTCTTCAACCACCCGCAGACCGACCGCAGCAAGGACTTTTTGTCCAAGATCCTGGGGCATTGAGCCCCCACACTCCGCCGCTTCGCGGGTCGTTGCCCCCCGAGGGGGCTGGGCCTGCCTTGGGGCGGCCCGGCGGCTGGCCCGTCTGAGCCCCCACACGCCGCCGCTGCGCGGGTCGCTGCTCCGCTCAGACGTGGCGCCGAGGGCCAGCGGGCAGCGATTCGGGCAGCGCTGCGTCGGCCCGCTGGTGCAGCGCCTCGATGATGTGGCAGTGGTCGTCCGAGCCGTCGCAGCGCTTGCGCAGCGCGAGCAGGTCTTTCTCCAGCGCGCGCAGCTCGGTCAGGCTCTGGCGCACATGGCCCAGGTGTTCGTCCAGCGCCGCGCTGGCAGTGGCGCAGTCGGCCTTGTTGTTCAGATCCAGACCCAGCAGGGTGCGCACCTCGTCGAGCGACATGTCCATCGCGCGGCACTGCCGCACGAAGCGCAGCCGGTGTATGTCCGATTCGCTGTAGAGCCGGTAGTCGTTGTCGCCCCGCGCCTGCGGCTGCAGCAGGCCCTCGCGCTCGTAGTAGCGGATGTTGGCCGCGCTCACGCCGGATCGCCGGGCCGCCTCGCCGATGCGGTGCTGTGGTGTCTGTGACAAAGGCGCGGTCGTCATGCTTGACCTTCAAGTGGCTTCAAGGTTTCCAATCATGACATGCCCCTAGTCAACCTACACAGAAAGTCCGCTTCATGGCCTGCACCTCCTGCCATTCCAGCTGCTCCACCGACAACGCCGACACGAGCCAGCCAATCGACCCGCGCTGGCGCCGGGCGCTGTGGATCGCCCTCGCCGTCAACGCCACCATGTTCTTCGTCGAACTGCTCGCCGGCCTGCAGGCGAACTCGGTCTCGCTGCTCGCCGATGCGGTGGACTTCGCGGGTGACGCCGCCAACTACGCGCTCTCGCTGGCGGTGCTCAGCATGGCGCTGGTCTGGCGCAGCCGCGCGGCCTGGATCAAAGGCGTGACCATGTTCGCCTACGGCGTCTTCGTGCTGGCCCGCGCGGGCTGGATGCTGCATGCGGGCAGCGTGCCCGAGCCGCTCACCATGGGCGTGGTCGGCGCCATCGCGCTGCTGGCCAACGCGGGCGTGGCCGTGCTGTTGTACGCCTTCCGCACTGGTGACGCCAACATGCGCAGCGTCTGGCTGTGCTCGCGCAACGACGCGCTGTCCAACGTGGCGGTGATGCTCGCCGCGCTCGGTGTCTTCGGCACCGGTTCGGCCTGGCCCGATCTGGCCGTGGCTGGCGTGATGGCCGCGCTGGCGATGACGGCCGGGGTATCGGTGGTGCGCCAGGCTCGGGGCGAACTCGGCGGTCTGCGGGCACACGGTCACGCCCACTGAACGGCCTGTTACCGATCGGACCGTGACCCGGCAGGGTTTTTGGTGGGAACTTCCTCCCGCCAGCCCGTATCATGAACACCCATGCGCCATTTCCTCATCGCCCTCATGATCGCCCTGCTGCCCGTGCGCGGCTGGGTGGGCGAGGCCATGGCGTTCTCCATGCAGGCGAACCCCGCCAGCCCGGCGGCCCACGCCGGCTGCCCGGACCACGCGCCGCCATCCGCATCGCTCACCGCACAGCCGACACCGCCCTTGTTCGAGATGGTCAACCTGGTCGCCGACGCGGACACCACCGACGACGGCACCCACCAGCACAGCGCCTGCGACATCTGCAACGGCCCGGCCATGGCCGCATCGGCGACCGGGCTGCTGGCCCTGACCACCATGCACCCCCAGCACGCCTCACGTGTCGAACGCTTCGCCAGCTCCGAGCTGCGGCAAGGCGTCAAACCCCCCATTTCCTGAAGATCCACGCCACAGGTGCGTCCGCCGCCGGCCAAAGCCGGTGCGCAGGCGGACGCCGTTTCGGGTTTTCAGGAGATTTTCATGACCGTTTTACGGTGGCACCAGCCGCCTTTGCGCCTACCTGCTGAGGGCTGGCGCACCACTTTCATCGCACTCGCGCTGAGCCTGCCGCTGCCGGCGCTGGCGCAGACGCCCTCGGCGGCGCTGGTCGCGTCCGACCCCGCCACGCCGACCGTGCCGCCCGCCTTGCTGGCCCGGCCCACCTCGGGTGCAGAGACCGCCCCTGAACTGCCGACCGACATCGAACGCGCCCGCGCCATCTGGCAACGCGCCAACCAGCGCGTAGCCGAGTTCCCGCGCGGCCACATTGATCTGCTGCGCTGGGAAGCGCAGAACCCCGCAGCGCCTTCGGTCCAGCCCGGTGAAACCACCGCGACCACGCCGGTGCTGGACATGGCCGGCGCATTGCGCCAGTCGCTGCGCCACCGGCCAGGCCTGTTCACCCACGCCGGCATGAACGATCTGGAACGCGCCACCGTGCAGCGCGCCTATGCAACACACGTGCGCGCGCTGCAACGCGCCTGGATCGACGCGGTCACTGCTCGCCAGCGCCTGCGCCTGATGGGCGAGTCGCTGGAAGCGGCGACCACCGGCGCCGAACTCGGCCGGCGCATGGCGCAGGCCGGCAACTGGAGCCAGGCCCGTTGGCTGCGCGAGCAACTCACCGAGGCCGAAGCACAGCTGGCCTGGACCCGAGTTGCACAGGCGCAGCAGGCCACCACCGAACAACTGGCCCGCCTGCTGAGCGTGTGGGATGCCCAGGCGGTGGCGCAGCTGACGCTGCGACTGCCGGCCCAACTGCCCGAACCGCCGGCCCAGCTCGCACCTGGCGCCACCGACGTGGAGGCCGCTGCGCTGCGCAACTTTCCACCGCTGGCCCAGCAACGCCTGAAGACCGAACGCGCGCTCGTGGCCGTGAGCCCGGAGCGCCTGGCCGCCTGGTCGCAGGCGGTGGACGAAGCCCTGAAAACGCCCGCCACGCCGGCCGGTGCAACGCCTTGGCTCGCGCCCCAGATCGGCGATCTGCGGCTGGTCCGCGACCACTCGCTGGAGGCCGCCGTGGAGGCCGAATCGGCGCTGCTCATGGCGGCCGCCGAACGCCGCTCGATGGCACGCGAAGCCTGGCGCCAGCTCCACGCTCAACACACCAGCGCCCTGCAGACACAGCACATGCTGCGCCTGCAGACTGCGCAGGAGCAGGAAACCCTGCTGCGCTACAACGGCATGCTGCAAAGCAGCTGGGACCTGCTCGCCAGCGCGCGCGACCGCCTGAACGCGCTCGGCGCCACGCTGCAGGCCCGGCGCGATTTCTGGCTCGCCCAGGCCGACTGGGACGCCCTGCTGGCCGGTGCCGATGTCGAGCCCAACAGCCCGGGCACGAGCAGCGACAACAACAAGCGCGCCACCGCGGGAGGCCACTGAACATGACACAAGCACTCAACCGAAGACATTTCTTTGCCGGCGCCGCCACCGCCGTGGCCGCCGCCAGCGTCAGCCGCGTGGCGCTCGCCGCCCTGCCCGAGGCCGTGCAACAAACCTCCGCCGACACGGCGGCGCCCTGGACACCACCCGGCGTCACCGGCGCCGGCCGGCCCTACAACCCGGTAGTCACGCTCAACGGCTGGACCCTGCCCTGGCGCATGGTCAACGGCGTGAAAGAGTTCCATCTGGTGGCCGAGCCTGTCGTGCGCGAAATGGCGCCCGGTTTCCTGGTCAACATGTGGGGCTACAACGGGCAGTCCCCTGGCCCGACCATCGAGGTGGTGGAAGGCGACCGCGTGCGCCTGTACGTCACCAACCGCCTGCCCGAACACACCACCATGCACTGGCACGGCCAGCGCCTGCCCGCGGGCATGGACGGCGTGGGCGGGCTCACGCAACCGCAGATCCCACCGGGCAAGACCTTCGTCTACGAGTTCGTGGCGCGCCGGCCCGGCAGCTTCATGTACCACCCGCACGCCGACGAGATGACGCAGATGGCCATGGGCATGATGGGCCTGTGGGTCACGCATCCGAAGGCGAAACACCCGCTGATCGAGGACGTGGCGCGCGACTACTGCTTCCTGCTCAACGCCTTCGATGTCGAGCCCGGTAGCATGACGCCGCAGGTCAACACCATGCTCGACCAGAACATCTGGGCCTGGAACAGCCGCGTGTTCCCCGGCATCAGCCCGCTGGTCGCGCGCCTGGGTGAGCGGGTGCGCGTGCGCATCGGCAACCTGACGATGACCAACCACCCGATCCACATCCACGGCATCGAGTTCGAAGTGACCGGCACCGATGGCGGCCCCGTCCCCAAGACCGCGCGCTGGCCCGAAGTGACGACCGACGTGGCCGTGGGCCAGATGCGCCAGATCGAGTTCATCGCCGACGAGCCGGGCGACTGGGCCGTGCACTGCCACAAGAGCCACCACACCATGGGCGCCATGGGCCACGGCGTGCCGACCATGATCGGCGTGGACCACAGCGGCCTGGTGAAACGCCTTCAGAAGGCGGCGCCCGACTACATGGTCATGGGCGAACGCGGCATGGCCGACATGGGCGAGATGCAGATGGAACTGCCCGCCAACACCTTCCCCATGATGACCGGCACCGGGCCCTACGGCGCCATCGAGATGGGTGGCATGTTCACCACCCTCAAGGTGCGCGCCGAACAGAAAGCCGGCGACTACAGCGACCCCGGCTGGTACAACATTCCGCCCGGCACGCAGGCGCGCGAAGTGGCCACGCCCGAGGCCAGTCCGGCCAAACCGGCGGCCAGCGCCGCGCCTGCGCAATCCGCCCCGAGCGCCACCGTCCGGAAGCCCCTGGGCAGCGGCGGCCACCAGCATTGACATGACCACCAAGGACACCCCCATGAAACCCACCCGACGACGCTTCCACCACCTGCTGGCCCTGGCCCCTCTGGCCGCCTGGCTGGCCCACCGCCCGGCCAGCGCCCATGGCGATCGCCACGACAACGGCAAGCCCGCCGCACCGGTGGTGAAAGAACAAAAACCCTGGGGCATCGCCGCCGACCCGAAAGAAGCGAACCGCAGCATCGACATCCGCATGAGCGACGACATGCGCTTCACGCCCAGCCACATCGACGTGCGCGAAGGCGAGACGCTTCGCCTGCGCGCGGTCAACCGCGGCAAGCTGCTGCACGAGATCGTGATCGGCACGCCCGAAGAGCTGCAGGCGCACGCCGAGCTGATGAAGAAACACCCCGGCATGGAACACGACGAGCCCTACATGGCCCACGTCCCGGCCGGCCGCCGCAGCGACATCACCTGGACCTTCAACCGCGCAGGCGACTTCGAATTCGCCTGCCTCATCCCCGGCCACTTCGACGCGGGCATGCGCGGCAGCATCCGCGTCAAACCCCTGGCCTGATCCCTCATCCGTTTTTTTGGAGCAAACCATGCAACGACGTTCCCTTCTCCTCACCGCCCCGGCCCTGCTGGCCGCCGCCACCTTGCCCGCCTGGGCCGCCACGCCATCAGCCAAAGACCTGCCGGTGCTGCAGGTCTGGAAAGACCCGAGCTGCGGCTGCTGCAAGGACTGGATCAGCTACCTGCAGCGCGACGGCTTCCAGGTGCAGGTCTTTGAAACCGGCAACACGGCGATGCGCCAGCGCCTGGGTCTGCCGCAGAAGTACGCCTCGTGCCACACGGCGCTGATCGGTGGCTACGTGGTCGAGGGCCATGTGAACGCACGCGAGATCCGCCGCCTGCTGGCCGAAAAACCCAAGGCCATCGGCCTGTCGGTGCCCGGCATGCCAATCGGCAGCCCGGGCATGGACGGCCCTGAATACGGTGGCCGCCAAGATCCGTACGACGTGGTGCTGGTGCAGCCCGATGGCAGCGCCCGCGTCTACCAGTCGTACTTCCGCCAGTGAAGCGCAGCAACGCCTCAGGAGCCAACATGCCACAAACACCCACGCACCCCCTGCGCCGCCTCATCACAGGTCTGGCCGCCGCCGCCGTGATCGGCAGCACGTCCCTCGCGCACAGCCAGACCACCGCGCCTGCACCCGCATCGCCCGCCGCGGCCACCGCGAGCAAGCTGCCGTTGGTCGATGCCGAAGTCCGCAAGGTGGACGCACGCGCCGGCAAGATCACCCTCAAGCACGGCGACATCCCCAACCTGGAGATGCCGCCGATGACCATGGTGTTCCAGGTGCAGAACCCCGCCCTGCTCGATCAGCTCCAGCCCGGCGACAAGGTCCGCTTCAGCGCCGACAAGTTGTCCGGCAGTTACACGGTCATCGACCTCCAACGTGACGCCACCAGCGCTCCCGCCAAATAGTCCAGCCAAAAAAGGATGCTTTGGCATTCTTTTTTGAAACTTGAATTCGAGCAGGCCCGGATACCCCTACCTGTTCGGGGCTTTGTGCGCGGGCCAGCCGCCTAGACTTTCCTGACGGTCGTGCGTCTGAGAGGACGGGAGGAATGTGGCCGGTAAAAGAATCCACAAGGAACCGATCCATGCGCACCAACCTGCCCGTCACACACCAGGAGTTCGTCGTCCCCGACGGGGTCACCCTGGTCTCCACCACCGACCTGCAAAGTCGCATCACCTACTGCAACCCGAACTTCGTCGCGGTCAGCGGTTACAGCCGCGAAGAGCTGATCGGGCAACCGCACAACCTGGTGCGCCACCCCGACATGCCGGCCGAGGCCTTTCGCGACATGTGGGCCACGCTGCAGAGCGGTTCCCCCTGGTCCGCGCTGGTGAAGAACCGGCGCAAGAACGGCGACCACTACTGGGTGCTGGCCAATGCCACGCCGGTGGTTGAACGCGGTCAGACTGTGGGCTACATGTCGGTGCGCACCAAGCCCACGCGCGAGCAGATAGAAGCCGCCGAAGCCCTGTATCAGCGCATGCGCACGGAAGCCGAAAGCGGCCGCCCCGGCATCGCGCTGCACCGCGGCCGGCTGGTGCGCACGGGCTGGCGCGGCACCCTGCAGCACTGGACCCGCCCCACCCTGGGCCGCAAGATGGGCGCCATCACCATCGGGCTGGCGCTGCTGGTGCAGTTCTTCGAAAGCGCCACCGAGGGTCAGCCCGAAGCGGTGCACCTCGCGGCGGTGGGCGTCACGGTGGTGCTGGCCATCGTGGCGGCGGCTTTCATGCGCCGCCTGATGGTGCGCCCGGTGGAAGCGGCCGTGACCTTCGCCAACCTGATGGCCGCGGGTGATCTGTCGGCCCGGTTTCAGGGTCAGACCTCCGGCGAACTGGGCGACCTCGCGCGCGCCCTGAACCAGCTCAACGTCAACCTGCAGGCCGTGGTCACCGATGTGCGCCACGAGGTGGAGGGCGTGCAGGTCGCCTCCAGTGAAATCGCCAGCGGCAACCAGGACCTCTCGGCCCGCACCGAAGCGCAGGCCAGCAGCCTCGAAGAAACCGCCGCCTCGATGGAGGAACTCACCAGCACGGTCGAGCAGAGCGCCAGCTCGGCGCGCGAAGCGGCAACGCTGGCCTCGCGCGCGACCGAGGTGGCCCGCGAGGGCAACGACGCCATGGGCGCCGTGGTGGCCACCATGGAGCAGATCAGCCGCTCGTCCAGCCGCATCGGCGAGATCATCCAGGTGATTGAAGGCATCTCCTTCCAGACCAACATCCTGGCGCTCAACGCCGCGGTGGAAGCCGCGCGCGCCGGCGAACAGGGCCGCGGCTTCGCCGTGGTGGCGGCCGAGGTGCGCAGCCTGGCCCAGCGTACATCGACCGCAGCCAAAGAAATCAAGCTGCTGATCGACGAGTCGGCCAGCCAGGTGGCGCAAGGCGGCCAGCTGGTGCACAACGCCGGCAAGACCATGGGCAACGTGGTCAGCGCGGTGCAGCAGGTCAACGGCCTGATCGCCGGCATCACCGGCGCCTCGCAGGAACAGTCCATGGGCCTGTCGCAGATCAACCAGGCGGTGGTGCAGCTCGACAACGTGACGCAGCAGAACTCGGCCATGGTCGAAGAGCTGGCCGCCGCGGCCAGCTCGCTGCAGAGCCAGGCCCGGGTGATGCAAGACGCGGTGCAGATCTTCCGTCTGAGCAACGAGCACATGCCCCGCCGAGGGTGACCGACACCGGCGCGCAGCAGCTGCGTGCTAAGGTAGCGCAATGTCCCAAAACATCCGCTACACCCTGCTGTCGCTGCGCGATCTGGCGGTCTCCGTCGGGCCGTTTGCGCTGCTGACGCTGGCGCTGCTGGCCCTCACCTACTGGTGGCTCGACCCCAATCCACCCAAGCGCGTGGTGCTCGCCACCGGCCCAGCTCAAAGCGCCTACGACGAGTTCGGCAAACGCTACGCGACCGCGCTCGCGCGCTACGGCATCACCGTCGAGCTGCTGCCCTCCGAAGGCTCCTCGGCCAACCTGGAGCTGCTGCGCTCGGGCAAGGCCGACATCGGCTTTGTGCAAGGCGGCAGCGCCGACATCGGCTACGACGAAGAAGAAACCATCGTCTCGCTGGGCAGCCTGTTCGTCGAGCCGCTGTGGCTGTTCTACCGTGAAGACGCCGCGCAACGCCTGAAGCAGACGCCCACCATCGCCAGCCTGGGCGACCTGCGGGGCGCCCGCGTCAACGTGGGCACGCCCGGCAGTGGTGTGCCCCGGCTGTTCAACACACTGCTCGACGTCAACCGCATCGAACACCAGAGCTTGCAACTCAGCGAACTCGAGCAAACCCCGGCCACCGTGGCGTTTCTGGAGGGCGAGCTGGACGCCGTGGTCTTTGCCTCGGCGCCCGAGTCGCTGATGGTGCAGATGCTGCTGCAGTCGCCCGGCATCCGGCTGATGGACTTCGCGCAGAGCGAGGCCTATGCGCGCCGCTTCGGCTACTTCACGCCGGTGGTGATGCCGCAGGGCGTGGTGGACCTTTCAAGAAACATCCCCGAGCGCGACATGCGGCTCGTGGCGTCCACCACCAGCCTGTTGTCGGGCGCCCGCACGCACCCTGCCATCTTGCAGCTCTTTGCCCAGACCGCCACCAGCCTGCACAGCGGTGGCAGCTGGTTCAACCGCGCCCGCGAATACCCGAGCCTGGAACACAGCGAGGTGCCGCTCTCGCCGGAGGCGGTGCGCGCCATCCGCAACGGCCCGCCCTTCCTGCAGCGCTACCTGCCGTTCTGGCTCGCCAACCTGGTCGAGCGCATGTGGCTGGCGATGGGCCTGATCCTGGCGCTGGCGCTGCCACTCTCGCGCGTCGTGCCGCCGCTCTACGCGTTCCGCATCCGCTCGCGCGTGTTCCGCTGGTACGGGCAGTTGCGCAGCATCGAACAGCGCAGCCAGGACAACGATGGCCCGCTGCCGCTGTCGGAACTGCTCGAACAGCTCGACGCGCTGGAAAGCAAGGTGGAACAGGTGGTGGTGCCGCTGTCCTACACCGATGAGCTCTACGCCCTGCGCAACAACATCGCGCTGGTGCGGCAGAAGCTGCTTCAACGCGCCTGAGCAGCGAACCTAGCTTTTGCCGGAGTTGAGCAAGGCCTGGCGCGCCACCGCATCCAGCGCCTCGTCAACCACGCCATGGTCGGCCACCACATGCAGACGGCCCAGCGCCTGCAGCCGTTCCAGCCCGTGTTGCGTGAGTGAAATCGCGTGCCCATCGGCCGCGGTGAACAGGAACATGGTGCCGTGCGGACTGGCCCAGCTCAGCTGGCAGCGCAGCATCTGGTCTTGCTGCATCAGGTCGACCCAGCACCCCACGGTGAGCGATCCACCGGACGGCATGGCGGGCTCTCCCCGGGTCAACTCGTCGTGCTCCGACATGGGCTCCGTGTCCAGGAACGCCGGCTGGGTTTCGATCGCCAGGTCTTCCATGAAACCGGTGTCGCGCGCCTCGTCCGGCTGCATCCAGGGCTCGTACTCGTCAGGGTCCTGCTGGCTCGGCGGGTTGTCTTGAGGTTGTGACCCGTTGCGTTGCGTCTTGTAGGCCGCTTCATGCAAGCCCATCAGGGTCTGGAAAAAACTCTCCGCCTGCGGGCGCGGATAGTCGATCGCGTCCAGCCCTTCGCGCAGGGTGCGCAGCAGGCCGGGAATGATCTTGATCAGCCGCGGGCGGTTGAGGCTGGCCTGTGCCAGCTGGCTGGACCACAACAGATCGGGCAACAAGACCATGTAGCGGTGCGCCGCGGCGTCCGCCGGCAGCGCCTCGCCTTGCTCGACGGCATCCAGGCGCGCCTGCGCCACCACCTGGGCCCAGGGCCCGCTCAGGAAGCGCCGCACCACACCGGGCGCGCGCGCGAAATCGTTGCGCGCCTGAATCTCGGCGGCCACACGCTCGGCCAGCAGATGGCGCTGCTCCACACGCACCAGTGTCTTCATCGCCAAGCCACGCGCCGGCGCCTGGCGGCTGGCGATGGCGGCGTCCGCCTCGGTGAAGCGCTGCAGCAGCACGGGCATCAGTTCCGGCAGGCTCTGCGTCGGCGCCTGCAGGGCCATCACGGTTTCGTGCACGCGCTGCGCGTAGGCCGCGAACCCGCGGTCCTGCTCGCTGGTGAAGGCCAGGCTCTGCGTGGTGATGGCGTCGAGCAGGCGGCGCGCGGGGTTGTGCCGGTCGGCAAAAAAACGCGGATCGCTGCGCGCAAGCTGCAGCAGGGCGGGCTTGAGGCGCTGCACCATGTCGCGCACCGGTTGCAGCAAGCGCTGGTCTTCGGCAATGCGCCGCAGCATCAGCGTGACCACCTCGGCCGCCAGCGTGCGCACCATGGCGTTGCCCGAGCCGGACACGCCCTGGTCAGAGACCTTGCCACCGCTTTGCTCCAGGTTGCCCACCAGCAACTGGTGCAGGTGGTCCAGCGTGAGCAGCGCATCGTTGCCGAGCATCGAAGCCGCCGGCACGCTGTCCGATCGCCCAGCCGACGGCGCCACTGTCGTTGCGGGCCGGGCCTTGGCCGTCTGCACGACCACGTAGCCAGCGGGCTGCACCCCCATGCTGTCGAGCAACACGGTCAGGGAGCGGTAAAACTGCTGCAGCTCATTGCCCAGCGACACAGCGCCGGCATGCAACCAGCGTGCGCGAACGGCCTCGTCCACATGCAGGCCCGACAGCGCTTTCATGAGCGCACCCACCACCGCATCGGGCCGCAGCGGGTTGGTTTCGATCCGCACCACGTCATGCCCCTGGGCACGGCAGAGCCGGGCGTTGAAGGCGACCAGTTCTTCGTCGGCGGCCATCTTGACGACCTGCTGCACGCGCGCAAGCTCCACGGTCTCCTGCACCTGCTGGTGGTCCATCAGCTCCAGATCGTCAAAGCTCAGCGACTGGAGGCTTCGCGCCGCCGCAGGATTCCCTTGCGCGGCTGTCGTGCCCTGCACCGCCTGGGCGATCTCGGCAATGAAGCGGCTGGCCAGCAACTCACGGTGGCCAACCAGCGCGATGCGCGCCTGGGAGAACACCTGTTTTTCGTTCAGATTGCCCGCCGACGTTTCACGCTGGTGCAGCGTCTCCAGCAGCTTGCCCAACCAGCGCGGCACCCACCCCCGCGTCAGGACGAGCGCCTCGCCCAGACAGACGTCAAAAGGGGAATCAGCGCGGGCGCTCATGGCAGTGGTGGATGGGTCGCCAGACAAGAGAGTGTTCACTTGCCTGGATTATGGGCAGACCCCTCGCCAGCTAAGCCCGGAAGAAGCGAAAAAAACCGGCCTGTTCAGGGTTTTGAGAGCAAAGCCTGCAGACCCGCCGCACCCAGTTCGCGCAAGGTGGCGATGTTGCGCTCGACGATTTTTTCGGCGTCCCCGGCGTCGGAAGCCACGGCGCGCTCCACGCTCTCCTCGCGCAGCAGGTGCAGCGTGGGGTAAGGCGCGCGGTTGGTCGCGTTGCTGATGTCGTCGGGCTCAACACCTTCGAACTGGAACTGCGGGTGGAAGTTCGCGACCTGGATCACCCCCTCCAGCTCGTGCTCGGCCACCACGTCGTCCACCACGTTCATGAAATCGTTGAAGACGAAGAAGTCCGGGAACAGCGTGGGGTGTACCAGCAACGTGGTGTCAACCTCTTCCGCCGGCGTGTTCACCAGCAGGTCCAGCTCGCGGTCCAGCTCGTCCAGAAATCCATCCAGATGCCGCGCCCGGCTCACCACGATCCGCACCTGGTTCTTCACATAAACCGAGCGCGCGAACGGACACAGGTTGAGCCCGATCACCGCCTTCTCGATCCAGTGGCGGGTGTCGGCAAGCACTTGTTCGTCGGTCATGAGAGAAAACGCAAATCGAAAGAGGGGGAGTTCAAACCAGAATGCCGCGGGTCCGGGTTTCCCGGCCCGCAGGCATTGCCCCCCAGTGGGGGGTGACGCGCCGCAGGCGCGGCGCGGGGGCGTCATCACTTCAAGGCTTTGTAGCGGAACCGGTGCGGCCGCGCACCCTCTTCGCCCAGGCGCTTCTTCTTGTCGGCTTCGTATTCCTGGTAGTTGCCGTTGAAGAACACCCACTGGCTGTCGCCTTCGGCGGCCAGGATGTGCGTCGCAATGCGGTCGAGGAACCAGCGGTCGTGGCTGATGACCAGCGCGCAACCGGCGAATTCCAGCAAGGCGTCTTCGAGCGCGCGCAGGGTTTCCACGTCCAGGTCGTTCGAGGGTTCGTCCAGCAGCAGCACGTTGCCGCCTTCGGCCAGGGTCTTGGCCAGGTGCAGACGACCGCGTTCACCGCCCGACAGGCTGCCGACACGTTTCTGCTGATCGCCACCCGAGAAGTTGAAACGGCCGCAGTACGCGCGGCTGGGCATCTGGAACTTGCCCACCGTGATCATGTCCAGGCCGCCCGAGATGTCTTCCCAGACCGTCTTTTCATTCGCTAGGTCGTCGCGGCTCTGGTCCACCACGGCCATCTTCACGGTCTGGCCGATCTTGACTTCGCCGCTGTCGGGCTGCTCTTTGCCCGAGATCAGCTTGAACAGCGTGGACTTGCCCGCGCCGTTGGGGCCGATGATGCCGACAATGGCACCGGCCGGGATCTGGAAGCTCAGGTTGTCGATCAGCAGGCGGTCGCCGAAACTTTTGCTCACGTTCTTGAACTCGAACACCTCGTTGCCCAGGCGCTCAGCCACGGGAATGAAGATCTCGTTGGTTTCGTTGCGCTTCTGGTAGTCGACGTCACTGAGCTCTTCAAAACGCGCCAGGCGCGCCTTGCTCTTGGCCTGGCGGCCCTTGGGGTTCTGGCGCACCCACTCCAGTTCCTTCTTCATGGCCTTGGTGCGCGCGTCTTCGGTGCGCTGCTCCTGCTCCAGGCGGGCTTCTTTCTGTTCCAGCCAGGTCGAGTAGTTGCCCTTGTAGGGAATGCCGTGGCCGCGGTCGAGTTCGAGAATCCACTCGGCCGCGTTGTCCAGGAAGTAACGGTCGTGGGTGATGGCGACCACGGTGCCCGGGAAGCGCTTCAAGAACTGCTCCAGCCACTCCACCGATTCGGCGTCCAGGTGGTTGGTGGGTTCGTCGAGCAGCAGCATGTCGGGCTTGGACAGCAGCATGCAGCACAGTGCCACGCGGCGCTTTTCACCGCCCGAGAGCAGGCCGATCTTGGCTTCCCAGGGCGGCAGGCGCAGCGCGTCGGCGGCGATTTCGAGCTGGTGTTCGCTGTCGGTGCCGGCCGTGGAAATGATGGCTTCGAGCTGGGCCTGTTCGGCGGCCAGGGCGTCGAAGTCGGCATCTTCTTCGGCGTAGGCCGCGTACACCTCTTCGAGGCGCTTCTGCGCGGCGCGCACGCCGCTCATGCTGGCCTCGACCGCTTCACGCACGTTCTGTTCGGGGTCGAGCTTGGGTTCCTGCGGCAGGTAGCCGATGCGGATGCCCGGCATCGGGATGGCTTCGCCCTCGATCTCCTTGTCGATGCCGGCCATGATCTTCAGCAGCGTGGACTTGCCCGAGCCGTTGGTGCCGAGCACGCCGATCTTGGCGCCGGGGAAGAAGGACAGCGAGATGTCCTTGAGGATCTGGCGCTTGGGCGGCACGATTTTGCCGACCTTGTTCATGGAAAAGACGTATTGAGCCATTGCTGTCCTGTCGCTGGAGACGGTCTGAGAAAAGTCTTCGATTATCGCTGGCCCGTCAACTTTCATCCAGATCGTCGGGCAAGGGCTTGTCGACCAGTTCCTGCACCGACGCGGGCAGCACACCCGCACCCAGCCAGTCCGGCAGGGGCTCGGGCAGATCCCAGCGGGCCTGCTTGAGCACCATCGCCAGCCCCTGAAACCACAGGTGCATGCCCTTGCGACTCACGCGCAGGACCATCGGACCCGTTTCGGTGTCAAACGTCATCACGACCGACTGGCTGTTCGTGCGCGTGGTGATCCGGGTGCAGAGGCGCTCCTGGGCGCCGCTCTGCTCGCCGGGCAACACATGGCCGGCGCGGATCTGCGCCGGACGCTGGCCGGGCGCGACTTCGTGCAGCGACAGGTCGTGTTCGATGGCGGCCCGGGTTGCCGCCGTCGCCCCGCCCTGCTCGCCCGGTGTGGCCGCCTCAAAGGCCTTGAGCACCGGTCCCACGATGTTGGCGACCATGCGCCGGGTGAGCCAGACCATGGCGTCCTGTTCGTGTACACGCATCCAGATGCGGTCCTGGGTCGCGTTGTAGCCAAAGGTGGTGGTGGTCAATTCAAGATGTCCGGAAAAGGTCTGTGGAAGTCCAGGGAACTGAGCCGGACATTCTGATCTGACTTCATCAAGCCGTGTCGTCCGGGTCCCGGGCATTGCGCAGGGCCTGCTGGGCCACGGCATCCAGCGCGCCCTCGACCACCCCGCCCCGGGAGACGATCCTGAGCGCGTCGCTCCCGAGCAACCGGTCCAGCGTGCGGCGGGTCATGGAGTGCGCCAGTCCGCTGGCGGAGATGAACATGAACAGGCTGCCGCGCGGGCTGGTCCAGGTGAGCTGTGCCCGTACCCACTGGCCCTGGGTCAACAGGTCCACCCAGGTGCCTGTGGACAAACCGGATTCGGCCGGTGGCGCGGTCTCGGGCTCCTCCGGTTGCGGCTCCCCCGCGACAAAGCCGGCGTCAGCAGCCTCGCTGCCCGCGATCCAGAAAGTTTCAGCCGCCTCCTCGGCCGGGGCGTCGTCTGTGGCGGACACCGTGGTGGGATGCGCGGTCAACACGGGCAGGACCGGGCTTTCAAAGGCCTGTTCGTGCAGGGCGACCAGGGCATCAAAAAACTGTCCCATGCGCTCGTCCGGGTATTCGATGCGCTGCAGGCCTTGCCGCAATTGCCCGAGCAGCCGGGGCACCAGCTTCAGCAGGCGGTCGGTGTCCCGGCGAATCAGCGCCGGCTGCGCACTCCAGATCAGATCGTCGGCCACACTGTCCATGGCGGCCAGCTCTTCACCCTGGGCAGGCGACAACAACTGCGATTCGGCCAGAGCCTGGGCCCAGGGACCACCCAGAAACCGCTGCACGAACTCCGGCACCTCTTTGCCCTGCATGCGGTGCTGGAAGTCAGCGGCGAGGCGCTCGGCCAGCATCTGTCGCTGCTCGGCATGCAACAGGGCCCGGGTCGCTTCCTCGCGCCGCTGGTTCTTGCGCACGTCGTCGTCGTCCCAGCGCCGGCGCAGGCGCTTGAGCAACCGCGCAAAGACTTCTTCGGAAACCTCCACCTGGTTGATTGACCGGACCGCCGCCGTGACCGAGCGCAGCAGGTCGGGGAAGCCGTCTTCGTTCGGGCTCAGGTACCCCAGGCTGCGCTGCGTGATGCTTTCCAGCAGCAGCCGGGCGGGGTGCTGCCGCTCGCTGAAGAAGCGCGGGTCGACCAGTGCGAGCTGGATCAGGGCGGGTTCGAGCAGCCCGATCTGCTGGCGGATGACCGGCAGGAGGCGCTCGTCCCGGGTGAGGTTCTCCAGCATGAGCCGCACCACCTCCTGCCCCAGCAGGCGGCCCAGGTTGTGGCCGGACACGACCGGCAGCTCGGCCACCGGCGGCTGCTCTGCGGGCGCACTGACCCGCTGGCGCAAACGCTGCATCAGCGGCTCGATCAGGTCCATGTCTTCCAGCGCGGTCAGGGACAGTGGCATGGTGTGAATGAAACCCTCGCCCGCGTCCTGCGAACTGAAATCGCCGGCCAGCAACTGCCGCAGACGACCCAGCGTGAGCAGCGTTCGACCGACCGCGTTGCGGGGCGTCTTGTCCTGCAGCAGCGACTGTGTACTCTCCAGCGGCTCGACGCCGTGTGCCAGCAGCCACTGGATCAGCTCCCGGTACACCTGCCGCAGGCTCTCGCCCAGGATGCCGGCCACCGGAACGAACAGGGCGCTGCGCTGCGCCGGGTCCGGCACATGCGCCAGCAGGACAGCCCTCAACGCGCGCGCGTAGGCGGACGGCCGCAGAGGGTTGAGATCGGGTTGCACCGTGAGCCAGCCCATGAGACCGCTCACCAGCGCATTCAGCCTGGGCAGCAGGCCGGCCGTGGCCCGCGAGAGCTCTTGTTCGACCATCGCGAACTCGATGCTGGCGTCGATGTGCCGATCATCCAGCTGGCGCAGGTCGTCAAACCGGACGGTCAACTGGCCTTCGTTTTCGTGCCCACCACCCTCGAAAAACTGGCGGCGGAGCTCACGGTCCCAGGTCGTCTTGAGGGCGTCCGACTGGTCCACCAGTTGCTCCACCTGTTCCGGGTCAATGGCGGCAAGCTCCAGCGGCAGGTTCGTCAGCCGCCCGGGGTCGGTCACCAGGGACAGGTGCGCCAGCATCTCGTCGATCATCGAGTCGGAGACCGACAGGGCTGCCTCCAGGCCATGCTGGAGAGAGGGCCGCAGCTTGCCGGTGTCGTTGGCCACGCCGGAGCGGATCAGCTTTTGGGTGTTCATTCGCGTTCAGGGTCCATGAATCGAATCGCCCGGATGGTGGATTCACCGGGAGCTTGCACACAACGAGGGCCTGCGCGCCATTATGAAATCTGTGGTCCCGGGTGCGGCGCCGGACCTTCCCAGCGCCCATTCTGCAAGACATGCGACAATACGCGGGTTGCGCTGCATCAGTGACTCGCAACACCAGCAGCCTGCTGGAGGTTCAGCGCCTCGCCCTGTCGAGCCCGCCGGCCCACCTTGTTGACCCTGTCTGCCTTCTACTGAACGGGCGCTTCGGCGCCCGACCAGGCAGATGTCCCCAGCGCCCTGGACGGGCGCCTCACCTTTAATGAACTTCGAAGAACTGAACCTGGCCCCGGCCATTGTCCAAGCTGTGCGCGAGCACGGTTACGAAACCCCCACCCCCATCCAGGCCGAGGCGATCCCCGCCGTGCTGGCCGGGCGCGATCTGCTCGGTGGTGCCCAGACCGGCACCGGCAAGACCGCCGCCTTCACCCTGCCCATGCTGCACCGGCTGAGCGTCGGCGAGCGCGCCAAGAGCAAATTCGGCGGCGTCGCGATCCGCGCCCTGGTGCTCACGCCCACCCGCGAACTGGCCGCCCAGGTCGAAGAGTCGGTGCGCACCTACGGCAAACACCTTTCGCTGACCTCCACCGTCGTGTTCGGCGGCGTCGGCATGAACCCGCAGATCAACGCCATGAAGCGCGGCGTGGACATTCTGGTGGCCACGCCCGGCCGCCTGCTCGATCTGCAGCAGCAAGGTTTCCTGGACCTCTCCGGCGTGCAGATGCTGGTGCTGGACGAAGCCGACCGCATGCTCGACATGGGTTTCATCCACGACGTGAAGAAAATCCTGGCCCTGGTGCCCAAGGACAAGCAAAGCCTGCTGTTCTCGGCCACCTTCAGCGACGAGATCCGCGACCTGGCCAACAACCTGCTCAAAGACCCGCTGAGCATCCAGGTGACCCCGCGCAACACCACGGTGCAGCGCATCACCCAGGTGATCCACCCCGTGGGCCGCGGCAAGAAAAAGCAACTGCTGGTACACATCATCAACCAGCACAACTGGAGCCAGGTGCTGGTGTTCACGCGCACCAAGTTCGGCGCCAACAATGTGGCCGAATTCCTGACCAAGAACGGCATCCAGGCGATGGCCCTGCACGGCAACAAGAGCCAGGGTGCGCGCACCCAGGCGCTGGCCGGCTTCAAGAGCGGCGATATCCGCGCCCTGGTGGCGACCGACATCGCGGCCCGCGGCATCGACATCGACGAGTTGCCGCACGTGGTGAACTACGAGATCCCGAACGTCAGCGAAGACTACGTGCACCGCATCGGCCGCACCGGCCGCGCGGGCAAGAGCGGTGAAGCCGTCAACCTCGTGAGCCTGGACGAAGAAGGCTTCATGATGGACATCGAGCGCTTCACCAAGCAGCAGATCCCGGTGCAGATCTTCCAGGAGTTCATGCCCGAGCCGGGTGAGAAGGCCGAGCCCATCGCCATGGGCCGCCAGACCATCTGGGGCGGTGCCGGCAAGCCGCCAAGCCGAGACGTGATGGCCGCCGCCGCCAAGGCCGCGCGCACCGAGATGCTGCAGCGCGTGCGCGAAAAGAAAGCCGATGCGCCGCAAGGCCGCGGCAATGGCAACGGTGGTGGTCAGCGCCAGCGCCCTGCGGCGCAGGGTGACGGCCAGCCGCGTGGCGAAGGCGCCCGCGACGGCCAACGCGCCGACGGCCGCCGTGCCGGTCCCGGCCGCAATGGCCCGGCCAACGGTCCCCGCAACGGCCCGCCGCGCAGCGGTGGCAACGCACCGCGCAATGCCGAGCGCGCTGACCGTGGACCTCGTGAAGACCGGGGCTCGCGCGAAGACCGTGGTGACGGCAGCGAGCGCCAGCCCGGCCCGAACGCCCATCTGGGCAGCCTGCGCATTCGCGAGCCGCGCGCACGCGCCGCGGCGCCGGGTGGTCAGCCCGACCCGCTGCGCACCAGCATCGACTCGATCGGTGGACGCGGTCGCGGCAACGGTGGCGGTGGTGGCAATGGCAACCGCGGTGGCCGCGGCGGCCCGGGCCGTGGTGATGGTCCGCGCGGTGGTGGCCCGGCCGATCCGCTGCGCACCAGCTTCGGTCGCATCCGCTGATCGCGAACATCGGCCCCCGGCCCTGAACCTCGCGTTCAGGGCACCCAAAACAGCGGACCGAGGTCCGCTGTTTTGTTTGTGAGACTCTGTCCGCTCAGGCGGTCAGCGCAGGTGTGGCTTCGCCACCGCCATAACCCACACCCGCGTGCAGATCGCCACCCGCGCTCACCGCGACCGCGCAGTACTTGAACTCCGGGATCTTGCCGAACGGATCGAGCGCGGGGTTGGTCAGCAGGTTGGCGGCCGCTTCGGCGTAGGCGAAGGGGATGAACACCGTGCCGGGTGGCATGCCGTCGTCGCGGCGCGCCTGCAACGTCACCGTGCCGCGGCGCGAGCGCACGGTCACCACGCCACCGGCCGGCACACCCAGTCGCGCCAGCTCGGCACCGCTCAGGCTCGCGGTGGGATGGGGTTCCACGGCGTCCAGCACCTGGCTGCGCCGCGTCATGCTGCCGGTGTGCCAGTGTTCGAGCTGGCGGCCGGTGATGAGCACGAAGGGGTAGTCGGCATCGGGCAATTCGGCGGCGGGCTTGAAGCCGGCGGGCACCAGTTGCACGCGGCCGTCTGACGTGGCGAAGTGCTCGGTGAAGACGATGGGCTGGCCCGGGTCTTCAGCGCTCAGGCAGGGGTAGGTCACGCTGTCTTCGCGTTCCAGCCGCTCCCAGCTCACCCCCGAGATCACGCCGTGCATGGCCTGGCGCATTTCTTCGTAGACCGCGGCCACGCCGGACTCTTCGCCTTCGTAGTTCCAGTCCAAGCTCATGCGTTGTGCGATCTGTTGAATGATCCAGAGATCGGGTTTGGCCCCGCCCGGCAGGTCCAGCGCACGCCGGCCCATCTGCACCATGCGGTCGGTGTTGGTTACCGTGCCGGTCTTCTCGGGCCAGGCGCTGGCGGGCAGCACCACGTCGGCCAGCCACGCGGTCTCGGTCATGAACAGGTCCTGCACCACCAGGTGCTGCAGGCTGGCCAGGCCTTCGCGAGCGTGGTTCAGGTCGGGGTCGCTCATGGCGGGGTTCTCGCCCATCACGTACATGCCCCAGATCTTCTGTGGATCGCTGGCGGGAGCCTGGGCCTTGTGCAGGATCTCCACCACCGTCAGGCCGGGCTGGTCATCGAGCGGGCTGCCCCAGAAGTCCTCGAACCAGGCGTGCACTTCGGGGCGGTGCACGTGCTGGTAGTTGGGAAACATCATCGGGATCAGGCCGGCGTCGCTCGCGCCCTGCACGTTGTTCTGCCCACGCAACGGATGCAAACCCGTGCCCGGCCGGCCGATCTGGCCCGTGATGCTGGCCAGCGCAATCAGGCAGCGCACGTTGTCGGTGCCGTGGGTGTGCTGGCTCACGCCCATGCCCCAGAGGATCATGGACGCCCTGCTCGTGGCATACGCGCGCGCCACTTCGCGGATGGTCTCTGGCGGTATGCCGCAGATGGGCGACATGGCCTCGGGTGTCGTGTGCTGCACCTGCTCGCGGATGGCGTCGAAGTTGTCCACCCGCCGGGCAATGAAGTCGGGATCGGTCAGGCCTTCTTCAATCACCACATGCAGCATGGCATTGAGCAGGGCCACATCGGTGTCGGCCTTGAATTGCAGGCTGCGCCAGGCGTGGCGGTGCAGGTCGGTGCGTCGCGGGTCGGCCAGCACAATCTGCGTGCCGCGCGCGGCAGCGTTCTTCATCCAGGTGGCTGCGACCGGGTGGTTGCTGGTGGGGTTGGAGCCGATCACCATCACGAAGGCGGCGTGTTCCACGTCATTCACGGGGTTGCTCACCGCGCCCGAACCCACGCCTTCGAGCAGCGCGGCCACGCTGCTGGCGTGGCACAGGCGCGTGCAGTGGTCCACGTTGTTGCTGCCGAAGCCGGTGCGCACCAGTTTCTGGAACAGGTAGGCTTCTTCGTTGCTGCCCTTGGCGGAACCGAAGCCGGCGAGCGCTCGTCTGCCGTGGGTATCGCGCAGCGCCTTCAGGCCACCGGCCGCCACCTCCAGCGCTTCGTCCCAGGTGGCTTCGCGGAACACGGCGCGCCAGTCATCGGGCCGCGCGGTGGCGTTCGGGTCTTTGGGCGCACCGGTCTTGCGGATCAGCGGCTTCGTCAGTCTCTGCGCGTGGTGCGCGTAATCAAAACCGAAACGACCCTTGACGCAGAGGCGCCCCTGGTTCGCCGGGCCGTCGCGGCCCTCGACGGCCACAATTTTGTTGTCCCTGACCTTGTAGGTCAGCAGGCAGCCGACGCCGCAATACGGGCACACCGAATCCACGCTCTTGTCGACACGCTGGTCGCCGACCAGCGTCTTCGGCATGAGCGCGCCAGTGGGGCAGGCCTGCACACATTCGCCGCAGGCCACGCAGCTGCTCTCGCCCATGGCGTCGCCGAGGTCGAACACGATCTGCGCGTGGCCACCGCGGTAGGCCACACCGATCACGTCGTTCATCTGTGTCTCGCGGCAGGCGCGCACGCAGCGGGTGCACTGGATGCAGGCGTCCAGGTTCACCGCCATGGCTGGATGGCTCAGGTCGGGCGCCAGCGCTGGCGTGCACAGGGCTTTCAGCTCGGGCCGCGCCGTCACGCCCAGCGTGTTCGCCCAGTGGCTGAGTTCGCCGTGCGGCTGGTCGCTATGCCCATCCACCCACTTGTGGCCCGCATCGGGGCGGTCGGCCAGCAGCAGCTCCAGCACCAGCTTCTGGCTCTTCAGGGCACGCTCGCTTTTCGCCTTCACGTCCATGCCGTGCGTGACCGTGCGGCAGCACGATGGCGCGAGCGTGCGCTCGCCAGCCACCTCGACCACACAGGCGCGGCAGTTGCCGTCGGCGCGCAGGCCGTCGGAAAAGCACAGGTGCGGAATGTCCACGCCGTGGCGCTGAGCAGCCTTGAGCACGGTCTCGCCCGCCTGGGCCTGCAGCTCGACGCCGTCGAGCTGGAATGAAATCGTGGAGGTGCTCATGTCAGGCTGCTCACTTCGTGCGGGAAGTATTTCAAAACACAACGCATGGGGTTGGGTGCGGCCTGGCCCAGGCCGCAGATCGAGGCATCGGTCATCACCACGGCCAGGTCTTCCAGCGTGTTCGCATCCCAGTCACCCGGTTGCGCCATCAAGGCCGCCGCTTTCTCGGTGCCGACGCGGCAGGGCGTGCACTGGCCACAGCTCTCGTGCGCAAAGAAGCGCATGGCGCTGAGCGCGGCGTCGCGCGCGCTGTCGGCCGCG
>Ga0209262_10000149_pt1 | contig 41351 bp, 38 predicted proteins | sample Lowcelwee11metaG_FD_187171 | JGI IMG/M metagenome (GOLD analysis project Ga0209262, IMG submission 187171) | Freshwater pond sediment microbial communities from the University of Edinburgh, under environmental carbon perturbations - Low... | ecosystem: Environmental > Aquatic > Freshwater >... | reverse complement strand
AAACTGCTCGATTATTATAGTCTGCGTTTTCAGATAGAATTCAATTTTCGTGATGCCAAACAATTTTGGGGCTTAGAAGATTTTATGAATGTCAGTCAAACTGCTGTGACTAATGCCGCTAACTTGTCATTTTTTATGGTCAATCTTTCTCACTTGTTATTGGAGAAACATCCTCAATTATTTGTCAACTCTAGTATAATTGACCTAAAAGCCTTTTTTCGAGGTTATAAGTATGTAGAAGAAACTATGAAAATACTTACGGAAAAACCTGAGCCGATTTTATTGACTCAGATTTTTATACGGATTTGTTCTTTAGGTCGTGTTCCTCCTATTCCTGCTACTTCTTCTCATTCCTAAATTTGGCGAAGGTATTGGTAGAGACATAGCTTAAAATATCCTAATTGTTTACGTATAACTATCCTTGCAGAATGGCAACAACTAGACATTCTATCGCTAACTGAACGCTAGAATAGGTAACTTTACTCTGTCGCCAACTTGTAAACTACTTTAATTCATACCTTCCACCGACCATCTTTCAGGTTACTACGCTTAACGATAACATAAAGCCACCTAACATTTATTGTACGAACATTTTCTGTCTTGTCAAACCCTAGAGGACAAAAAATCGTGAGCAAAGTTGAGTATTAGCGATAATTAATAATTATATTAGGGGCAATTCATGAATTGCCCCTAATATTTGGGGATTTTTAGCAAGAAAAAAATCAATCAGCTTGCAAAAAAGACTCAACTAAATTAACATCTTCCTTACTACCAATAATTAATGGTGTCCGTTCGTGTAACTTAGTGGGAACCACATCTAAAATAGCCTCTGTACCTGTACTCGCCTTACCGCCCGCCTGTTCTGCCAAAAATGCTAAAGGAGCAGATTCATATAATAAACGTAATTTACCCTCCGGTTTTTTCACACTGCCCGGATACAAGAATACTCCTCCCTGATATAAAACCCGGTGAAAATCTCCCACTAAAGCCCCACCATAACGAGCAGTATAACCTTCATGCCGATGCACGTAGCGAATATAATTTCTAAAAGATTCTTCCCACTGCCAAAAATTTCCTTCATTCACACTATAGATCGGTCCGTGTGCCGGTATTTGAATATTCTCATTCGCTAAAATAAATTCTCCTAAACTGGGATCTAAAGTAAAGGCATGAACCCCCGTACCAATTGAATACACTAACATGGTGCTAGGACCGTAGAGAATATAACCGGCTGCTATTTGCTTGTGACCATTTTGTAATAAATCTAATGCTTCCCCATTTTCATCATTGCCTTCCTGTTGGCGAATGGAAAAAATAGAACCGACATTTAAGTTAATATCTAAATTAGAGGAACCATCGAGAGGATCATAAAGTAAAGTGTAGCGACCAATTGGGCAGTTCTCAGGAATATAATAGGGTGTATCCATTTCCTCGGAAGCCAAACGACAAACTAAACCACTTTGTTTAAATACAGAAATAAATACATCATTGGCATAAATATCCATTTTTTTGACTGATTCACCTTGCACATTGGTTTCACCAGTCACACCCAAAGCATCTTCTACTAATCCCGCCCTTGACATTCTACGGGCAATCAATTTACCAGCGAGGGCAATCCGATTCATTAAGGAGCTAATATCCTGAGCATCTGCCGAAAAACTATGTAATTGTTGGTGAACATGACGGGAAAGAGTCGTACAATCTCGATCCAGACCGGCACTATCTTCTACCCGTTTAGCGATCGCAGCTTGCATTTCTTCATATAACATAATTTTTTTCTCCGTCTAATAAGTTTTTATACAATTTCTGACCAATCTGACTAAGCAAATATGCTAATAAAAGCAATGGGTTAAAGTATCAATAAATCTACTTTAACCCAAATCAATTAATTTATGCTGAATCTTGATGGCATATTACGGCTGAGGAGGATTCATTTTATCGTAAAGACGTTTCATTAATACTACTATTTCTGCACGAGAAATCGCTTGCTCTGGTTTGAAATTACCGTCTTCATAACCATTAATTAATCCCTCTTTCACAGCCCATTCTAACGATTCATAATACCAATTGGTTTCGTTATTACGTATGACATCTTTAAACATATGTTGCATCTCACTTACATAAATATAACCATACTGAAAAAATACCTTTGATTCTACCAATTTAGGAAAATCGGCTTTTTTGATTCTATAGGTATTAAATTTTTGATAACCATAATAGTTATCAACCACCAATTTAACATAATCTGGTTTTTCTTGATCTCTGACTAATCTAATCGCATGGCCGTAATTAGGATTACCGATTTCTGGCATATCTAAAATACCGTCTGTTTGGACATCAGTATCATATTGAGAATTACCAGAATAGCCTGTCACCACGCTATAACCTTTTTCTAAAACCTCAATAAATTTCCCTTGTGTTAAATCTATTTGATAACTAGAAAGATCACTATCGGCATGGGTTTCTTTCCACCATTTTCTCACTAAATCTATAGCTTTATTAATAAACCAGCCCTGGGAGTCAGAAAAATCATCTTTTTTTGCTTCTGCCACTAACCCTAATAGTTGCTGATTAGTGAAACGATAGCCGGTTAAATCAGATATAGCTCCTGCCGAAGCACAAATAGTACATGACATATCATGTATATCTAGCTGATTGTATTGGATTTTATTTCGCCAAAAGGTAATGGGAGCATGGGATAATTGATCTAAAATACTACCTAGTCGCCAATCATTTTCGCCATAGGCTTCTTTCGCTCCATAATATCCTGCTGGTAGAGGGGGTTTTTCTGTCATAAATTCTCTTGAGTTTTCAGTTATGTTTAATAGTTATGTTTAGTATTCAATCTAAAATAATTACTTTCGGGAAAATCCATAGCCAGCAGTATTCTGGCAGTTATTTATACACTAAGTACAGGATAAAAAAATAAATAATATTTGCTTATCAATGTTTTCTGCGTTTTCCTTTCCCCTCTCCCCAAGTGAGGAGAGGGGTTGGGGTGAGGGCATAAAGTTGATGAATTATGCTCAATTATTTAAGGTTGAAATATATCAAAGGTATCAGTATTAAATAATTGATTAGGATCCACTGCTGATAAGGTTTTACTATTAGCTTTTTCTGACATCAAACAATCACAAACTAACTGAGCTACATCTGCCCGGTGAATCATGCCAGAAATTCGATAATTTTCTGTAAGAATAGCGTTGCCAGTGGGGGGTTCTGATTTTAAACCACCAGGCCGAATAATAGTATAGTTTAAGCCACTATCCCGTAAATGTTTTTCGGCTTTTTCTTTTTCTAATAAAACTTGATTGAGGGTTTGTAATGCTTGGGGTGATAAGGCGACAAAACTTTCGGCTGTGCCAATGGAAGTAACTAAAATAAATTTTTCTACCTGTAATTTGACGGCTAGATCAATTAAATTTTTATTAGCCAGAAAATCTGGTCTCACGCCATCTTGGGGTAAGCCACCAATAGTGGTAATAATTGCTTTGATCGGTTTGTCTATGGCTTTTTCTAGTTGGTCAAAATTCATGGCATCGGTGATCGCAATAGCAGCCCCCAAGTTAATTAACTCTTCTGCTGTATCCTGGGAACGTAATAGGGCGATCGCTGGTAAATTTCTTTGTCGTAAACATTTAACTGTTTCTTTCCCTACCCCCCGACTCGCTCCACCGACTAAAATATGATTGGTCATTTAGAAAAAATTTATATTTGTGATAGGTTTGAACAATAGGGAGCGAGACGCTCCCACTCCCAATATTTACTACAACAACCTATTAAATAAAGATGGCTATAGGAATAAGCTATTTTTCGCAAGAATAATAACTAACTGGAAAATTAAAATTTAGAATTATTTACCTTGCATTTTTAATAGGAAAAAGCCACCACCTAAACCTACTAAAATCAGAGTAAAGGACAAAAAAGCGGCCGTAAAAATTTCGCCAGTCATGATGTATAAATCTCCTATTTAATCTAATTAAGGAATATTCTAAGATAATTTGTCGCTGAAATTTTAGCCAAAGTTTTAGCCCAATATTTTATACTGTTAGTTATACATATTAGTTATACAAAATTAAAATTAGTCAAAATCAAAATGAAAGTGATGCGTCCCCATCTTGCTATAACCATTGGTGATCCAGCCGGTATTGGTCCAGAGGTCGTCTTAAAAGCCTTGAGCGATCGCCAGTCGTGTCCTGACTGTCACCTTACAGTAATTGGTAGTCAAGCAATTTTGCAGGAAACCTATTTACAACTAGAGGCCAAAGGAATAGCGGCGGCGAATCCCCAGGATTTAGATATATGGGATGTCCCTAATCACGAAATAATTACAGCGGGTTTAGGTAATGCTGTAACTGGTGATCTGAGTTTTCGTTATTTGAATAAGGCGATCGCTTCTACCCTGAACGGACAATTTCAAGGAATTGTCACCGGACCGATCTCTAAATTTCATTGGCAAAGTGCGGGTCATAATTATCCAGGGCAAACCGAATTATTAGCGGAAAAAGCTAAAGTAACTGAATACGGTATGTTTTTTGTTGCCCAATCACCCCATAGTAATTTTATTTGGAAAACTTTATTAGCGACGACTCATATTCCCCTCAGTGCTGTACCCAAAACCTTAACTCCAGCTTTATTGAACACTAAATTAGATTTACTGATTAAGTGCCTACAACAGGATTTTGGTATTACCCATCCCCGCATTGCGATCGCTGGGATCAATCCTCACAGTGGGGAAAACGGAGCTTTGGGAGACGAGGAAAAAAACTGGTTAATTCCCTGGTTACGACAAGCGGGCGATCGCTATCCCCAAATTACTTTAGAAGGTCCGATCCCGCCTGATACCATGTGGATAAAACCGGGGCAAGCCTGGCAAGGTAATATTCAACCGGCTCATGATGCTTATTTAGCCATGTATCACGATCAAGGTTTAATACCAGTGAAATTAATGGCTTTTGATCTAGCCGTTAATACAAGTATTGGCCTACCCTTTATTCGCACATCGCCGGATCACGGTACTGCCTTTGATATTGCCGGGGAAGGTGTAGCGAATGCTACCAGTATGCAAGCTGCTATTAAGTTAGCTAGTCAGTTAGCACATCAGAGATTTATAAAAGTTTAGTAAAGTTCGACAAAATCAATTTACAAACGGATATTGATTTGTTAACGTGATACTTACAAGCACCCTAATTAATAAGGCTTGCAATTAAATTCCATGGATGCACCAACAGAAACACCGATAGAAGAGCCGATTATTGCTCCACCTGATGATCAGCCCTTAACTGATCAGGCATCGGCCGATCAATCAGCAAAACCTGGTTATGTAAAACAGGCCATGCGTAATATGGTGAAGAAAAAAAGTAAATCCTTAAGTCATTTTTTCCTGATGACTATTGGTCTTTTAGGTTTCTTAATAGGTATTTCCTACTTAACCAGGTGAGCATGAATTTAGAAGTAAGTATTCAAGATTGTTTTTGGTCATCAGAGGGAGAGAACAATTCTCTCGGTGATCATATTCTGAGTGAGAACCCGATCAGCGAGGAAACGTGGCATAACTGGTTCACCAAGTGGTTAGAATATTTGTTGCAATTAAAAGCATCGGCTATGCCAACCACAGAGAGCGGTGTCATGTTAGAAGAGCTATTAGGAGGGGAAAATTATGAATTAACCTTACGTTTAACCGATGATGCGGAAATACAAAGTCTCAATAGTCAATATCGAGGTAAGGATCAACCGACAGATGTTTTAGCCTTTGCTGCTTTAGAAACCGCCGGACCTGATTTATCGAATTTAGCTAATGATCTACCAATTTATTTAGGTGATTTAGTAATTTCCATAGATACCGCCGAAAAACAAGCCTCTAGTCGAGGTCATATTCTTTCCATAGAATTAGCCTGGTTAGCTAGTCACGGTTTTTTACATTTATTGGGATGGGATCACCCCGATGAGGAAAGTTTACAAGTTATGTTAGCCCAACAAAATAAACTTTTACAAACAGTAGGTTTAGAGACACCTAATTATGATTAATCTAAGATAATTAGAGAAGTTAAGAGAAAAGTAATTATAGAAATTGATTTAAGAAGTTAATTTAAAAAGTTTAATTAAAGCAATCATCGCCGGTTAATATCGTCTAATTATCAATACACTAAGATTTTGATCCCGGCAGAAATTTTGAGAGAATACACAAAAATTATCGTTAACGCAGGCAGGATAATCAGTATGAAACTAGATGAACATTTGATTCCCTATGAAGATGAAATTTCTAATAATAATCACAAAGGTATTCATAATAATCCCCGTCATCCCCATAAACCCTTTTTTACTCGTCCCAATCGGGAGTTGTCTTGGCAGGTAGCCAATAGTTTATTTAATAGTTTTAAATATGCCGGTAATGGTATTAGTTATGCTTTTCATAGTCAACGTAATTTCAGAATACATACAGTAGTTGGTTTCATCGCTATTCTATTAAGTCTCTGGTTAAATTTACCCAATTTAGAAATTGTGGCAATTTGTATGACGATTAGTTTAGTTTTGTCGATGGAACTATTGAATACTGCTATTGAGTCGGTAGTTGATTTAACCGTTAAACATAGTTATCATGAATTAGCGAAAATTGCTAAAGATTGTGCGGCCGCAGCAGTATTAATATCGGCTTTAGCTTCTTTATTAGTCGCTGGTTTATTAATTTTGGCTCCCTTGGTCGTGAAAATATCTACTATTTTAGGTTAATTCTTTTCATTCCAAATAGCGTCACAATAGCTTATTATAGAAATTTGCTCAACAAAATACGAGGGAAAATATTTTGATTATTGTGATTGATAACTACGATAGTTTTACTTATAACTTAGTCCAATATTTAGGAGAATTAGGGCAGGAAATACCTGTTGCCAATGATATTAGGGTATTTCGGAATGATCAAATTACTTTAGCAGAAATTACCAATCTGAAACCTGATGCCGTGGTGATTTCCCCTGGTCCTGGCAGACCAGAAGATGCGGGGATTTCCCTCGATTTAATTAAAAATTTAGGACCTACTTTACCCATATTTGGCGTATGTTTAGGTCATCAAAGTATTGGGCAAGTATTCGGCGGGAATATTATTTCAGCACCGGAATTAATGCACGGCAAAACCTCAGAAATTTTCCATGCGGGGGGCGGAGTATTTCAAGGTTTAAATAATCCCATGACTGCTACCCGTTATCATAGTTTAGTGATTGAAAAAGAAAGTTGTCCTGATGTATTAGAAATTACGGCTTGGGTGGCGGATGGCACTATTATGGGAGTGCGTCACCGCCAGTTTCCCCACATTGAAGGGGTGCAATTTCATCCCGAAAGTATTTTGACGAGTGACGGTAAATCTTTATTACGTAATTTTCTCCAACGTTTGTCTTAAGGTAAGGGCAGGTTTTTCATAAAATAACAGAGCAGGGGCAATTCATGAATTTGCCTTTAATATTTGGGAGGAAAACCTGCCATAAATTAACAACCAATTACCGACGTTTCCACCATAAAATACCAGCTGTAGTAAAACCAATCAAAGGTAAAATAACTAAGGCACTCCAAGCCACTAATCTTGCTTGGAATAGGGTCATAGTTAAACGACGATTAGTTGCTAATCGGGGTTGAATTGGTAAAGATGTTGCATCAAATTTACTTAACCATTTAATAGAATTAATCAAAACATCACCGTTTAATTGTTGTTGAAACCAACCATCGGTAGCAAATTGCGAATTACCTAATACGACTAAACGGGCTTCTGGTATTTGATTAGAATTAGTTTCTGTCTCCTTTGCTTGACTCGCTGTCATATTTTCTGTGGCAACCTCTGGCGGTTGACCGGGTATCAATTCCTGATTAGTAGAGGATGCTACCGGCGATGGTAATACGGATAAAGGTTGATCCGGTGGCTGACCAGCACTTGGTAAAATCGGTGTTAAATCCGCTGGAATATTCCTAGTAATATCGGGCGATCGCACTAAAGCTACTCCCAAAGATAAAGGACCGGGGCGATCGCGCTTGGCATCAAATTTCACTTCTCCTTTTATATCCAATTCTGCCCAACTGCGATCATTCGTCCAAATCAGCGGATATTCTTGAATACCAGGAATCTGGCGACTTTGCACGGTGCGAGCAAAAGGATAAAGAGAAGTACCATTACCAAAACTTTCTGTAATTGGATGGTCGCCATAACGGGTAATCCAAGCCACCCAAGGATCTAAACCAACCATGCGACCAACTTTCGGATCATCAATCACCATGCGATTATCTAAAAGTATGCCCCATTCTGCGAATAACTGTTCTAAACCAGGATTAGTATTCGGGTCTATTAATACTAATAATCCGCCCCCCCGATCAACAAAATTTTTAATCATTTGTGCTTCCGTTTCCAATATCGGTTTTTTCGCACTAGCAATCACTAAAACATCGGCATCATCCGGTATTTTCAGAGTTTCCCCTAAATTTAAACTGTCTATTTGAAAAGTTTTATCCTGCAAAGTTTGCTGGGCAACCGATAAACCTAACTGACCTGCTTGAAAAGTTAATTCCCCATGCCCTTGTAAAAAATAAATTTTAGCTGACTTGCCACCAGTAATATTCACAATATTATTAGTTAATTTTGGTTCCGTTAAAGGCTCAAATTTTCTGGTTAAAAGTTCCCGCTTTTCCTCAAATTGTATATATACTTCACCCTGTTCTTTCACGGCAAATTTACTGGCTAAATCTGGTCGTTGCTGTGGATCAACAAATTCATAAGTTAATTTATTATTAGAGGTAGTTTGATATAGCTCTAATATTTCTTTGTTAACCGGATTTTGTTCTGTTTCAAATAGCCAAACTTTTACAGGTTTATCTAATTTTTCTAAAACCTGAATTGTCTCCGATGATAGAGTAAATTGTTGATTTTCTGTCAGGTCTATTTTGAGATAATAACGACTAGCAAAAAAGTTAATAATACCTAAAATTATTAATACCGATAAAGTGGCAATTAAAGCATTAGTCCCCGCTTCCGTTGCTCGCCCAAATTTCATTTGATTATGGCGATTATTATAAGTTAAATAAACTAGCCATAATCCTATTATGAATAAACCAATAGTTACTAAAATTAAGGGAATCGGCAACCAATTATCAGCAATTATCCCGGCAGAAATTCCCATGATTAATAAAATGGGTCCCAATAAGAATAAGTAGGGGATAAATCTGCGGTTTTTTTTCATATTAAATTTATTATTTATATTATTGTTTATATTCATGACCTATGATCTTTGAAAACGTAAAGCATCAACTGATTGAGCTGTTAAAAATACCCCTAAAATAATATAACTAAAAAATATTATAAAACTACTAGTATCAAGGACACCTTTAATCATATTTTGATAATTATTCAACAGGGATAAATGTTGTAAACCTGCCCCAATATTACCACCAATCGCATTAGCTAATACGTCAATAATCCATAAAAATAAAACTAGGGCAAAGGTTAATATGGCGGCTAAAACTGTACTATCGGTCAGGGATGAAACAAACATTCCCAGGGATAATATGCCACCAGCTAATAATATTAAACCGACATTTCCTAAAATTAAAATATGAGGAGAAATGGGCGGGTTAGTCGCACTAATTACCATAGTTTCTATTAAGATAATTGGTAAGATCATCGTTACATAAAATGTTAAAACCCCAGCTAATTTACCAATTGCTACCGCCCAATTAGTGATCGGTGAAGTAGCTAATAATTCTAAAGTTCCCCGCTTTCTTTCCTCTGTATATAATCCCATCGATAACATCGGTAAAATAAATAAGGAAAGAGAACCCATTACACTTAAATAGGATTTCAAAAATTCATAGGCGGCATCAATCGGTGGTTTCGTGATTCCCAACTGATCACGGGTGGCTAATTGTTGAATAATTCCCTCCCCGCCTAATAATAAAGCAATGAGAAAATAGCCGGCTAATAACCAGAATATTCCTGCTATTACGTAAGCAAGCGGCAAGGTAAAATATCCCTGTAATTCCTTGCGGTAAATTGCCATAATATTATTAATAATTATTTGAATTTCTTTTAACCAGTTATTTTTAGACATATTTTGAGATATATTTTTATTCTTAATTTAATTAACATCCGCTGATTGATCATTATTGACGTTGACATTTTCTTGTAAAATAATATGATCACCTGGTAAATAATCAGGCTTAACTTCCTTCATAGTTGCCCCAGTTGTCACATCTAAAAATACATCTTCTAAACTTGCTTTATTTTTCCGCATTTCTGATAAAGTCAAACCACTATTAATAATAGCTCCTACTATTTCTTTGCTCAAATCCTGTAGTGCTTCACAATTAATCTGCATAATTACTGGTTGATCAGAATATTCCTTGACTGTATCTACTAAATCGGCATTATTAGGAGAACTATTAGATAAATTACTAGACAAATTATTAATAATTTCTACATCTATAACACCTGGTAAGTTTTTAATTAAATTAACTGCCTGATTAATTAACTCTAATTCTCCCGTAATTTCTAAATCATAACCCTCACTTTTAGCTAACTGAGCAATCATTTGATCCGGCGTACCTTCTAATACTATTTCCCCTTTATTAATAATTGCTACCCGATGACAAGTCATACTCACTTCCGGCAAAATATGAGTTGACAAAATAATTGTATGGTCATTCGCTAAACTTTTAATTAAATTTCTCACTTCAATAATTTGTCTGGGGTCTAAACCTACCGTCGGTTCATCTAAGATAATAACTGGCGGATCATGTACTAAGGCTTGGGCAACACCTACTCTTTGGCGAAAACCTTTAGATAATTTTTTGATTAAAACTTGTCGTTTTTCTAATAAACCACATTTACTTAAAGCAATATCTACCCGCCGAGAGCGATCGCCCGCTGCAACCTGTTTAATTCTAGTGACAAAATATAAAAAATCTTCTACAGTCATTTCAGGATATAAGGGCGGCACTTCTGGCAAATAACCAATCACTTGACGCACCGCCATGGTTTGTTCATGTACCTCAAAACCAGCTATTCTAGCGATGCCAGTCGTTGCCGGTAAATAACCAGATAAAATTCGCATAGTTGTGGTTTTACCGGCTCCATTCGGGCCAAGAAATCCTAAGATTTCCCCTTTGTTCACGTGAAAAGAAACGTCTTTTAATGCCGTGGTTTTGCCGTATATCTTTGATAGTTTTTCGACTTCAATCATCTCAACTTTAAATAAATTTGTTATATTAACTATAGGTATATTAATTATGCTTAAATTGTACTAAGATCGCACTAATTAAGTATAAAATTCTCATTAAGAAAACTGGTATTATGGGAGGAAATCTGCTAATAATACATTGAAAATCGCCAAAAATTTTAATTAATGGTTAGCCCCCTCATCTAAAGTGGTAGTTAATCCAAGACAATAGGACTTTAATCCTAACTCAATCATCAAAAAATTTATCTAAACAAAAATATGGCCACAATTTACGTAAATTCCAATACAGGTAATGATGCCGGGTCTGGTACTCAAGCAGCCCCTTTCAAAACTATTACTCGTGCGCTGAAACAAGCCACTGCGGGTTCCACTATTCAACTGGCCGAGGGTAATTATACGGTAGCTAGTGGCGAAGTTTTTCCCTTAGATATTCCTCAGAATGTTGCCCTGGTTGGTAATGTTGCTAATAAGGGAGCCAATACTATTATTAACGGCAGTGGCATATTTGTCAGTCCGACGGTCTCCCGCCAGAATATTACGTTAAATATGAAAAACGGTGCTGCTGTTTCTGGTGTCACTGTCACCAATGAAGCGACCAGAGGCACAGGCGTTTGGTTTGAATCAACTAACGGCTCGATTAATAATTGCACTTTAACTAAATCTAAGCGGGAAGGCGTTTTTGCTACGGGCGTGGCCAATCCAGTCATTGCTAATAATCTTTTCATTGACAATATTGGTAACGGTTTAGCGATGGCAGGTAATTGTAAAGGGGAAGTGAAAGGTAATAAATTTCAACGCACTGGTTATGGTTTATCCCTGCAAGATAAGTCAGCTCCCCTGATTGCCAATAATGAAATTACAGAAAATCGTTCTGGTATTGTTCTCTCTGGTGAATGCAAGCCAGTCTTTCGGAATAATCGGATCACTAATAATATCCAAATGGGTTTATCGATGATCTCTACATCTTTGCCCGATTTAGGTAGTGCTCAAGATGCCGGTGGTAATGTGTTTACTGGCAATGGTATTTATGATCTGCAAAATGCTACTGCTTTTCAATTAATTTCGGTCGGTAATCAATTAAACCCAACTAAGGTACAAGGGCAGGTTTCTTTTGAAGCCAATACTATTCCCACACCTACCCCTGGTCCTAGTCCTGTTCCCACACCTGGTACATCTCCCACACCTACTCCAGGTCCTTCACCAATACCCACACCCGGTCCTAGTCCTGTTCCCACCCCAGGTACTTCTCCCACACCGACTCCCGGCACTCTCAATGATGTAGTCGGACATTGGGCCGAAGCATTTATCAGAGGTTTAGTCAATTTAGGAGTAGTGAAAGGTTTTCCTGATGGAACTTTTCGCCCTAATAATAAATTAACCAGGGCTGAATACGCTGCACTCTTAGCGGGAGCTTTTGACGTTGCCCCCAAACGAGATGCCGTAAAATTTAAAGATGTACCTGATAATTTTTGGGGTAAGTCAGCAATTGAAATAATTAATCGGGGTGGTTTCATGTCTGGTTATCCTGATGGTACATTCCGACCTAATCAGAATTTGACCAGAGAACAAACTTTAGTTTCTTTAGTCAATGGTTTACAGTTAGTGGGTAGTGGTGGCACGAATATTCTGACTGCCTATGCGGATCGGGCACAAATTTCTAGTTATGCTACGAATGGAGCAGCGATCGCTACCGAGAAAAAATTAGTAGTGAATTATCCTAATAAGGATCGTTTAGAACCAGCCAGAGATATTACCAGAGCTGAAGTTAGTGCGATCGTTTATCAGACTTTGGTTTTAGAAGGTAAATTACCGGCGATTAACTCCAGTTATATTGTCTGATCAATATAACTGTTTTTAATTGTGTAGTAGGGGTAATTCATGAATTGCCCCTACAGTTTGTGGGTAATTATATTTATATATTTCAGTAGTGTAAAAATTGCTGTATTAACAAAAATATTAGTAAAACATAGTTAAGCAGATAATATGACCGATCCTGCCCAGCAACCTTTAGTTAGTGTAGTTATTCCCGTTTTTAATGGTACTAAATATATTATTCCTACCCTAGAAAGTGTCTTACAACAAACCTATAATCATTATGAAATTATTATTATTGATGATGGTTCCACTGATCAATTAAAAGAATTATTGCAACCATATTTAACAAAATTCTCAACAAAAATCAAATATTTTCATCAAGAAAATCAAGGTTTATCTGCCTCTCGTAATCAGGGTATTAAATTAGCAAATGGTGAACTAATAGCCCTATTAGACGCTGATGATTTATTTTACCCGAATAAACTAGCAGAACAGGTGGCTATTTTTCAAGCAAACCCTCATATTGGCTTAGTGCAAAGTGGTTGGGAATTAGTAGATGAGAACGGCAATTTTATTAGTGCGGTAAAACCTTGGGAAAAATCAGCTAAATTAGGCTTAAAAGACTGGTTATTATGGCAAGCAACTTTACCGAGTGCCATGATTTTTGAAAAGAGTTGGTTAGAGAAAATCGGCGGTTTTAATCCCCAGTTAAGAAAAATGGAAGATTTAGATATAGTCTTGCGTTTTGCCCTAGCTGGTGGTCAGGCAGCCTGGTTAGAAAAAATAGCCGTTTCCTATCGGCAACATTCCCATAATTTATCAAAAGATCGGGTTGGTTACACCCAAATATTAGAAGAACTATTAGACAACTTTTTCGCCTTACCAAATTTACCAGCAGATATTCAAGAAATAGAACAGAATATGCGGTATAACTGCCTAATTTGGAACTGTTGGCGGTTATATCAAAGTGCTAACTATCAGGCAATGACTACCTATTTAGAAAAAAGTTTACAATATACAAATTTCAGTATTCAGGATACTATTCACAATTGGTTATCAAATTTTATTAATTTTCACCAACAAAATCCAGAGACAGAATTTAATTTATCAGCTTTTTTAAATTTACCAGAATGGCAAATATTAATTACCAAAATTTCAACTAATGATCAAACACTGACAGATAATAATCAGCAACCAGCCCAAATTGCCCAATTAGAAAAATCTTTACATTTTAATAACTATTTATGGAATGCCTGGGAATTTTATCAGCAAGAAAATTTTGATTTAATGCAAGATTATTTAAAAAAATCTTTACAATACAGTGATTATCAAAATATTGAAAATATTACTAATTGGGTAGCTAGTTTTCACAAATACGCTACTGATCAAGATACCTATTTTGATGCCTATAAATTTAGTCAATTACCCGCATGGCAAAATTTAATTAAGCAGATTTTACAGCCACAATTACCAAAAGTTAGCGTAATTATTGCCACCTATAATAATGCTCAATATATTAGTCAAGCTATTAATAGTGTATTAAATCAAACCTATTCCCATTATGAAATAATTATTATTGATGATGGTTCTAGTGATCAGACAAAAGAAGTTTTACAACCCTATTTAGATCAATATTCTCAGACAATTCAATACTATTATCAAGGGAATCAAGGAGTATCAAAAGCCCGCAATTTAGGCATTGAAATAGCAACAGGTGAATACGTGGTTTTCTTAGATGCTGATGACCTATTTTTACCTGATAAATTAGCCAGTCAAATAGCAGTATTCCAAGCTAAACCATACTTAGGTATTGTGCATAGTGGTTGGCGTTTAATCGCAGAATCTGGCGAGAAAATTTCTGACGTAAAATTATGGGAATATGGTGAAAGTTTAGAAATAGATTTAGAAACCTGGGTAGTGTGGAAACCAGTGACTATTTCTCTCATGTTTAAAAATAGTTGGTTACAAAATTTTGGTGGTTTTGATACCCGTTGGACCCATGGGGAAGATATTGATTTAATTATGCGTTTATCTTTAAATGGTTGTCGGGCTGAATGGCTACCAAAAATCACATATTGTTATCGCCAACACCAACGCAATGCCACCCGTAAAAGTCGCCAACAAGCCACAAAAATGCTGGCAATGTTAGATAACTTTTTTAGTTTACCTGATCTACCTTTATCAGTGAAAGAATTAGAACAAAAATCCCGTTATTACACCCTCACTTGGTTAGCATGGCAAGCCCATAGAAACGAGAGTATTAGTGACATGAAAAATTTATTATATGAAGCCTTAAATATTACTCCCTTATCACCATCTGAAACCCTATTTCATTGGATTGATAGTTTTACTAGTTTATATGAACAATATGGCTATAATTTAGATGTTTATGCCTTAACCAATTCCCCAGAATGGCAGGAATTAACAGCCGGTTTGATGGCTATTCATAACTAATATGTTAATTAAGTAATTACAAATTTACCATTAAATATTTTATCAATTATTATGACTATACCCAAAGTAAGTGTTTGCTTACCAACATATAATGGCGGAAATAAAGATTTTTTACAAGTAGCTATTAATAGTGTTTTAAATCAAAGTTTTCAGGATTTTGAATTAATTATTGTCGATGATTGTTCCACCGATAATACGAGAGAAATTATTAAATCTTATTTAGGGGGCGATTTAGGGGGTGATCCCCGTATTAAATATTATGAAAATGAAATTAATTTAGGTCTATTCCCTAACTGGAATAAATGTCTAAATTTAGCCACAGGCGAATATATCACTATATTAGGTCAAGATGATCTAATGAATAGTGATAATTTATTAAAAAAAGTAGCTATATTAGATGAATTTAATCAGGTTATTTTGGTTACTTCTTCCGTAGAAATTATTGATGATCATAATCAAATTACCACTTGGGAATGGGCAAATTATTCTCATAGTTATCTGATTAATGGGCAAGAATGGCTATTGAATACACTAGGAGAAGCTAACCCGATTTGTTGCCCAGCCGTGATGTTTAGAAAATCTATTTTAGAAAAAATTGGTAATCAGTTTAATACTAATTATCATTATGCTGCTGATTTTAAAATGTGGGTAGAAATAGCCAAAATTTCAGACTTATATTTTTTAGAAGATTTTTTAATTAATTATCGTTGGCATGAAGACAATACCACTCATAGTTTTACAAGTTTTGATCAGGTCGCCGAAAGTGTACAAGTTTGGCAGGAATTTTTAGATAATTTAGCATTATCTGATCAAAAATTAGCTGAAATAAATTTACTAGCAGTATTAAATCAAAATGATTTAGAAAATCTCGCCCTATCTAGGGTGACTAAATGGGTAACAGCTAATAGAATATATCCAGCCTTAGAAAATAACAATTTATCAGATGTATTATCTTTATATGAATATTTAGCAAATTGGCGTGGTAAATCTTTAAATTCTAGTGTATTTTTTCAAACCTTAATTGATAGTTTACAAGAAGTATTATCTCGTTTAGAATTAAAATTAGAAAATTACGTTGATTGGGTAGATGCACAGGAACAAAAATTCCTAGATGCCCAGGCAGAAATTAAAAAAATTATGACATGGGCAGAAGGTTTAGATCAGGAACGACTGGAATTAATAGATAATGTCAAAAGATTAGAAGCGGAAAAACATTGGTTAGAATCTCAAGTCAAAGTTTGGATGGAAATTGCTCAAACACATTATAATAAAACTCGTTAATTGATATTTTTAAATTATTGAAATATTCTATTATTAATTATGAATATATCTCGTCGTAATTTTCATAAACTTTCCCTGCAATTTTTTGCTGGTATTAGTTTACCAGAAATGCTTAGTCAAGTTTTTAATTGGCAAATTCCCGATCAACAGGTGAATAATTCTCTACAAAATTTATTAACTTATATTAATAATGAAGATACCCAACTATTAATCCCAACCTATTTAGGTAATGATCAAAGACGTTTTTATGGGCGAGGCGAACCGCAAGATTTACAGGTTATCAATAAATTTCCTTTAGGTAGCGGTGTCACCTATGTGGGCAGAACTAAAAAATATTGGGGAGGGGCTGGTTGGACTGGTCAACCTACTATGGTCAAAGATCAGGGCAGAACCTATTTAATTATTGGGGCTTTTGATTATCAATTAAGGAAAATTGATGCTAATACTAATGAGTTAATTTGGCAATATAAATTTGATGATGTAATTAAAGGAACTGCATCTATTTACATTGATGAAACCGCTGATCATGATAATAGAATTATTATTCTACAAGGTAGTCGTAGTAGTTGGCCTGGTCGGAATAGTAGCCCTAGTTTGCGGGCAATTTCCTTTAGAACTGGTGAAGAAATTTGGCGATTGAATATTAAAAAAACGAAAAGTTATAGTCAGGATAATGATAGTTCACCTTTATATTTAGGTGATGGTTTAGTATTTAATAGCAGTGAAAACGGCATTGGCTATTTTCTCCCTAGTGACACGAAAAAAACTGAATTAAAATCAGGTGTTAAGCAACCTGAAATCTTATCAGAAGTATTATTATATGAAAATTCTGATACCCAAAAACAAGGTGGCAATTTAGTATCAGAATCTTCCCCTAGTCGTTTAAATAATCGTCTATTTGTGGCGGCTGGTTCCGGTCATGTTTATGGTATTGATATTCCCACAAAAAAGATAGTTTGGGATTTTTATACGGGTTCGGATATGGATGGTAGTGTGGTGATTTCCACTGATGAAAAACTATTTGTCGCTATTGAAAAACAATATATTCCTGGGGCGGGTGGCATTATTAAATTAAATCCTAATTTACCACCAAGCGACGCAGTGGAATGGTTTTTACCCACAGGTAATAGGAGGTTTAATACTTGGGAAGGCGGGGTGATTGGTTCGCCAGCTATTAATGATGAATATAATTCGGGTGAATATCCAGCAGTTCTTGCTACTAATGCGATTGATGGTAATTTATATATTGCTTCCCAACAGATGACAAGCGGGGAAAAGGTTTGGGGTCCTCTCAAGCAGAGAAAATATGATACACCAGTAATTTTATTTAAAGAAAATATCGGGGCATCTATTTCTACCCCTATTTTCACTGATGGTAATAAATTAATTTCCGCCACTTATAATGGTGTGTATTTATTTCAATTAAATTGGCAAAAATCTAATAGTGATAATCAGTTAGCTATTCCTAATAGTAGGGGGGAATATTATCAATTACAAGTTAATCAATTAGCACACTTTCAACCTGGTATTTCTTTTGAGGCAACCCCCGTAGTATGGGATGGTATTGTGAGGATTTGTGGGCGGGATGGTTGGCTGTATAGTTTGGGTTAATAGGATAATTTCCCAAAAAAAAATAGGGGTAATTCATGAATTACCCCTACTATGAAAATCATATTAAATTAATCAAATTACCATTTCAATAAATTAAATTCTTCCATATCCACCGTATCCCGGTTTCGATAAATCGCTAAGACAATCGCTAAACCGACCGCTGCCTCTGCCGCTGCGACGGTAATCACAAATACCACAAATACTTGACCCTTAATAGTTTGCGGGTCTAGGAAATTGGAAAAAGCCATTAAATTTAAGTTAACAGCATTTAACATCAACTCAATTGACATTAATACTCGCACTGCGTTACGGCTAATTACCAAACCATAAACCCCAATACAGAAGAGAGCAGCCGCTAATAACAAAAAATATTCTAATTGCAAACCCATAATATTAATTTTCCTTTAGTTTCTCTTTGATTTAGTTGATAGTTAATTTGATAGTTAATATTTTCCATGTCAAATAATTGACGCATTGATTAACAAAAATTTTTTAACTATCTTGCCGCTTACTTTCCGTACCAATAGTTGCTAATTCTCTTGGTCTTTCCGGTAAAGTTAAAGCCCCCGGTTCAGGTTGATTAGTACCCTTAATATTCGGTAAATAATCCCGTCTCGCTAAAATAATCGCTCCCACCATCGCCATTAATAAAAATACCGACGCTAATTCAAAGGGTAAAAGAAAATCACTAAAGAAATGTTTACCTAATAAAACCATGGTAGTAGTATTGGTTTGAGTGACTTCTGCCGTGATCGCCCAAGGAGTTGATAAAACCATGGTTCCTAATAATGCTAACAAACCGAAACAAACTAAAGCAGTCGATACTTGTCTCAGTAAAAGATTAGGAGATGCTTTAAAATTCTCTTGTTTATTCACCAACATAATAGCGAATAAAATCAAAACGTTAATCGCTCCCACATAAATTAATATTTGAGCAGCTGCCACAAAATCGGCATTTAATAACAAATATAGCCCGGACATACAGACGAATACCATGGCTAATAAAAAGGCAGAATATACAATATTAGCCATCAATACCACACCAACTGCTGCCACAATCATGCCGATGCCTAAGATCACCAGCGAAACAAATTGAACACCTTCAGCTAAATTCACAGTATTTAATCCTTTTCATCTAAAAAATATTAATGGTGAGAGATGATTAATTTAATCAATTAAGTTAATTAAATTGATATTTAATAATATAATCATCTCCCTGACATAACTTTTAATTACTTCCCTTTTCCCCAATTTCCTCTGGTCGCAAGCCTGAACGACGACTATTAGCCGGTAAATCGTGGGGCGAAATTTCACCTTTGGGTAAATAGGCAAATTCCCGTAAAGGTGTCACCATCGGATCATTCGTCACCTTATAGGGTAAACGTCCTAGAGCTACGTTGTCATAGTTTAAATCGTGGCGATCATAGGTGGCTAACTCATATTCTTCCGTCATTGATAAACAATTCGTCGGACAGTATTCTACGCAGTTACCACAGAAAATACATACCCCGAAATCAATACTGTAATGTTTCAGTTGTTTCTTTTTACTTTCTTTGATCATTACCCAATCTACGACAGGTAAGTTAATCGGACAAACCCGCACACAAACTTCACAGGCAATACATTTATCAAATTCAAAATGAATCCGTCCCCGAAAACGCTCCGAGGGAATTAATTTTTCATAGGGATATTGCACCGTAATAGGGCGGCGGTTCATGTGATCAAAAGTCACCGATAAGCCTTCACCAATATATTTGGCGGCTTGAAAGGTTTCCTTGGCATACGCACCGACTTGATTGAGAAATTTCAACATTTTTTATTCTCCACAAATCCTATTAATAGAATAATTGCCGAGCCTCACTTACCCACCAAAGGCGAAGGGAAAGGCTAATTTTAAAGCAGCAGTTAATAATAAGTTAACTAATGCGACGGGTAAAAGGAACTTCCACCCTAAATTTAATAGTTGGTCAATTCTCACCCGTGGTAAGGTCCAACGTAATAATATGGCCAAGAATACTAATAAATAGGTTTTAAACAGAGTCATGACAATACCGATAGTGGCATTGATAATCTGTAACCAGGGAGTTGTTTCACTCACACCAATCAGATCAGCTAATAGACCGACGGAAATCGGTGATTCCCAACCGCCTAAATACAAGACTGAAACTAAAAGGGCAGATAAAACCAAGTTAATATAAGAGGCTAAATAATACAGGGCAAATCTCATGCCTGAATATTCCGTTTGATAACCAGCCACTAATTCTTCTTCTGCTTCTGGTAAATCAAAAGGTAAGCGTTCACATTCTGCCAGAGCAGAAATCCAAAAAATCACGAAACCGACGGGTTGTCGCCAAATATTCCAACCTAAAATGCCATAGCCAGATTGCTGTTCCACAATATCAACAGTGCTTAAGCTATTTGACATCATGACTACAGCTAAGACGGCTAAAGCTAAAGGTATTTCATAGCTTAAAGATTGAGCAGCCGCCCGTAATCCTCCTAATAAAGAATATTTATTATTGGAAGCATAGCCCGACATTAATAAACCAATCGGCTGAATACTAGACAAAGCAATCCATAAAAAAACCGCTGTACCTAAATCAGCAATTAATAAATTTTGGCCAAATGGCACAATTAAATAAGATAAAAATACTGGCACGACGACCAATACAGGTCCCAAAGTGAATAACCAAGGGTCTGCTTTATTGGGAATAATATCTTCTTTAAATAAAAGTTTTAAACCATCCGCAGCCGGTGCTAATACTCCCAAGGGTCCCATAAACTCAGGGCCAATCCGTTGTTGGGCAGCTGCCGAAATTTTCCGTTCTAACCAAACGGATATTAATACTCCGACAGTAGCTAAACCTAACATAACCACCATGGGTAAAGGCATCCATAGTAATTTCGATATACCTGGCGATAGGCCGAAACCAGTCAGGCCATCAATAAAACTTGCCTGTAAATCAATTCCTGAATTTGTCATGTCCAAATAAAAGTTATTCCTTAAACATATTAATTCATCCATATATTTAGCATCAATTAGCCAACTCGTGCCATCAATCACTAATTTCTATAGGCAAAAAAAATCGAGTAAGTTGGCAACTTTCTCTCAATTCTGTTTGATCTGTTCAGATATATTGATGAAGTTTGAACTGGGGTAATTAGAGCAATTACCCTGAGTTTTTCCTACTTTTCAGCAATCAATCAGAGGGGCGATCGCCCATAGAAATATAGTCAATATTATGATCACCTGTATAGATTTGCGTAGGGCGATAAATCCGATTAGTATTTAACTGTTCTTTCCAGTGCGCTAACCAACCAGCCACCCTAGAAATAGCAAAAACCGGCGTAAATAAATCACTAGGAATACCTAATTTGCGATAGACCAAACCAGAATAAAAATCGACATTAGGATAAATACCTTTACCCCCTAACCGTTCTTTGACAACTTGTTCTAATTCCAAGGCAACTTCATAATATTGGTCGTAACCAAATTTATCAAATAATTTTATTGCCAAACCTTGCAGAATAGTAGCCCGTGGGTCTTTCACCTTATAAACCCGATGACCAAAACCGGTAATTTTGGCTTTTTTCTCCATTAATTTATCGACATAGGGAACGACATTTTTTACCGTACCGATTTCCTTCAACATATCGATCACATCTTCATTCGCTCCCCCATGTAGAGGACCAGCTAAGGTTCCCACAGCAGAAGCAATCACGGCGTAGGGATCGGTTAAAGTGGAAGCTGTCACCCTGGCAGAAAAGGTGGAAGCATTCATCGTATGTTCGGCGTGCAATGTTAAACAAGTATCAAAAGCAGCTGCAGCTAAAGGATCCGGTTCTTTTTCCGTCAACATATAGAGAAAATTAGCGGAATAATCTAAGGCATCCTTCGGCTGAATCGGATCATTTCCTTTGCGCATTAAGGCAAAAGCTGCCACCATGGTGGGGATTTTCGCTAATAGTCTAACCACTGCTTCCCTAATATATTCGGGGTTATCTAAGGCCCGCCGGGAATAGAATAGGCCCAAAGCCGCCGCAGAGGCCTGTAAGGCATCCATCGGATGGCCAGTTTCTGGAAAACATTTCATCATGTCCCGGATGCGGTATTTAATCCGACGGTGATAGCGGATCTCGTGTTCAAATTCTGTTAATTCATCTTGATTAGGTAAATAACCCCAAATCAGTAAAAAAGCGGTTTCTAAGAAATTACTTTTTTCTGCTAGTTCCTCAATATTAATACCTCGATATTCTAATAGGCCCTGATCACCATCCACAAAACTAATACTTGATTCAGCGGCGGGAACTCCGTCCAAACCGGGCTTATATTCTATACAAAAAGTCATGATAACCTCCTTAAATTTTGCTACATAATATTTGCTACATAATATTTGTGGCAATATTGCCACGCTACATGATTAGAATGCCTGATTATGTCTTGCTTTTAACAACTTTGAGAGATCAAGTATTTTTTTTTATAAAATTAATATGGCCATAAATTCTATGGTTTCCTAATTTAATAAAAATTACTTTTGATCAAAAAATTAAGAATTTGGGGGGAGTTAACCAAAATATTTCGCCCTGACCGACGGAGGCATTTTGACTAGGCATTTTGACACCGATGATGCCAGCTTTTTTTAATACTAATTTATCATTGGCTTGTCCCCACACTAGGGTTTCTGCCCAATTACTTAAATTGGGTGCGTGACCCACCAGGGCAATGGTTTCATATTGGCAATCTTTCAGCCACTCTAACCAAGTATCCATCTCGCCGGCTGGTTGTAGGGGGGCAAATTCTTCTAATTGTTCAGAGAGGCCGACCTTTTGCAAAATTGTAGCGGTTTGTTTGGCCCGCAAATAGGGGCTAGTCAGAATAATATCAAAATGTAAATCTAATTTCTTTAATTGTTTACCTATTTTCTCGGTCTTATTTTCCCCTTCTTTGGTTAAAGGGCGATCGCTATCATGATCATAATTGACTGGTTCGGCAGCTAAACCATGTCTGATGAAATAAATATCAATTGTCATAAATTAATTAAATTATTGATTAAATTAGTTCAATAAAGAACTCTCGCTCGCTCATTCTACACTGATGAGGTAAGGCGGGTTGACATGATATTTTTTTTCAGTATCAGAAATTGTTGAGAAACCCGCAGAGAAATCTCTCCCCTAATAATGATGAGGCAGGGCGGGTTAGTATAATATTTTTTTTGAGTATGAGAGATTGTTGAGAAACCCGCCCCTACAGCAATTGATATTTGTGATTAATTTTATTGATGCAAAAATTACTAATATTAAAAAACCCTGAACATTATAATAATTCAGGGTTTCACATACCAATAACGTATTTATGCCAATCCGTATTCTGCCCATTCCTGACGTGCTTACTCAGTTCAAAATGCAGACCACTCATCGGTTTTTTCGGTGCTTTAAACAAAGGCATATTCGCTTCCTTCGGTGTGCGATTACCTTTCCTAATATTGCAACGCATACAAGCCGTCACTAAATTTTCCCAGGCATCGGCTCCACCCCTCGATTTCGGTAAAACATGATCAAGGGTTAAATCTTCCCCCGTATAACCACAATACTGACAACAATGACTATCTCGGTGCATGACATTACGACGGGTGAGGGGAATGTCTTTATAGGGTACTTTCACATAATGACGTAAACGAATCACCGTCGGCCAGGGTAAATTCGGCAGAATATACCGACCGTCACCCTCCAAGTGTTCGGCTTTGCCCTTTAATAACAAAATCACGGCCCGTTTCCAACTGGTAATATTTAGCGGTTCATAGGATGCGTTCAATACTAATACGTTGCCCATGCCTGTTCCGTTTTGTTTTCAATTTTTAATTATCCTAGCAAAAATTAAAATATTTGATGAGTTATCTTGAATACTAAATTGCTATAGTTTGACTGTATTTAATATACAAAGTAAGAAATTTAGCAGGATGATTAGTAATAATTATTAAAATCTGACAAAATTCGGTTAAGAATAGAAAAAATTAAAAATCTCTGGAAAAGTCACTATATTCTCTATGTTCATCCCAACAAAATCGCACCGTCAATATTCTCCTGCTTTAGACAATGATCAACTGACTGAATTATCTGAATTATCTGAGTCGGATCGTTTATCGGCTATTGATGGCGGTATCTATCAACGGGCTTGGATTGAAATTGATGAAGGGGCGATCGCCCATAATATTCGGGAACTGAAAAAGCTATTAGCTCCCGGTACAGAGTTAATGGCAGTGGTCAAGGCTGACGGTTATGGGCATGGAGCGGTGCGAGTTTCCCAAATAGTATTAGAGGCGGGGGCAAGTTGGTTAGCGGTGGCAACTGTGCCAGAAGGTATTGAACTGAGGCAAGCTGGTATTCAAGCACCAATTTTAATATTAGGGGCAATTAATCAAGCAGAACAAATAGAGGCGATCGCTTATTGGCAACTACAACCGACTATTTGCCAACGGGAACAGGCTTTAATTTTTGCCAAAACCTTATCTCGTAATAATGCTAGTTTATCGGTACATTTAAAAATTGACACAGGAATGTCACGACTGGGAATACCTTGGCAAGAAGCAGAGGAATTTATTAAATTAGTACAAAGTTTACCGCAATTAAATATTGCTAGTATTTATTCCCACTTTGCTACTGCTGACAGTCCTGACCCTACTATTATGTGGGAACAAAACCAAAGATTTTTAACTGCTCTAAAAAATGCTGGTTTAGAGCCTGAGAATGATCAGCAAAATATACGTTTTCATATTGCTAATTCTGCCGCTACTTTAGCCGAGAGTGCTTTACATTATGATTTAGTGCGACCGGGTTTAGCAGTGTATGGTTTATACCCAGCTCCCCATTTGCAAGATAAAGTTAATTTACAACCAGTTATGCAAGTAAAAGCCAGGGTGACGCAGGTAAAAAATATTAAGGCTGGTACAGGAGTCAGTTACGGTCATCGATTTGTTGCGCCCCAAAATATGCTATTAGCAGTAGTGGGTATTGGTTACGCTGATGGGATTCCCCGCCTTTTATCGAATCAATTACAGGTAATTATTCGGGGGCAAATAGTGCAACAAATTGGCTCTATTACCATGGATCAGTTAATGTTAGATGTGACAAATATTCCTGATCTGCAAGTAGGAGAAATTGTCACCCTATTAGGGAAAGATGGTGATCTAATAATTTCTGCTGATGATTGGGCAAATACTGTAGGGACGATTTCTTGGGAAATATTATGTGGTTTCAAACACCGTTTACCTCGTGTTGGTGTTAGTACAAATATTTATTGAATTTATGGAAAAACCCGCCCCAAAAATATATGGGAAGCGGGCGATATTGCATAGCAATCAATACTAATATTAAGCCTCAGCTTCTTCTGATGTAGTAGTTTCATTGGCAGAGTGAATCACACTAACAACCACTAAATTATCATCAGCCACAGCCTGTACACCAGTAGGTAAATTTAATTCTTTAATATGTAAAGCATCACCTATTTTTAAACCAGACACATCTATGTCAATAGCGGCAGGAATACCAGCGGGCGGACATTTCACCGTTAAGGAGTTAATCACAATATCCAAAATTCCGCCATCTAACTTCACACCAACTGATTCGCCAGTAAAATGTAAAGGAATTTCTACTTCCACACTAGCCTGAGTAGAAACAGAGAAGAAACTCAGGTGATAAGGATAACCTTTCCAAGGGTGTTTCTGTACTTCCCGTAATAGCGTCACACCATTCCAAGGTAAATCGGTGACATTCAATTCAATAATAGTATTATTGACAGAGGCCTTTTTTAAAAGATTTTCTACGGTTTTAGCATCAATAGTTAATTCCACTGAGTCAGCACCTTGATGTCCATATAATACAGCGGGAATCCGACCGGATCTTCTTAAAGCATTTGGCTTGCTACCAGCAGGACGTTTTTGACAGTCTAATGTCAGATTCATAAGTTTTTCCTTAAAATTTTTCAGTGTTTTTTTACAACTTTCCTAGTCTATCACAGTCTTGCTAATTTACAATACCCCCTATTCTCTTGATCAAAACCCCCATAAAATAGCTATTTTTGCCATACGAATAAGAGAGAAACATAAGTTTTTCTTATTTTTTTCTGTATTAATATATGAATTAATTATCATACAAACTAATAGGGGCGAAGTCTCAATAATTCCCTAGCAATATTGTCCGGTAACATAGCGATCATCAATTGGCTGTGATAGTATCTGGAATAAATTTGCTTAAACTAGGCGGGGCATTATTAGTTTAGGCGAGTGTGGTGGAGAATATTTGAGGAGAAGAGTAAAATGTCTAAGAAAACACATTTAACCATTAACTCTGGGCGTTGTCAACCTGATTTATTGCGGGTCGGGGTAATTGGCATTGGCAATATGGGGCAACATCACGCCAGAGTTTTAAGTTTATTAAAAGATGTGGAATTAGTCGGGGTGGCGGATCTAAACGTGGAAAGAGGTTTAGATACCGCCAGTAAATACCGAGTGAAATTTTTTGAGGATTATCATGATCTCTTACCTCATGTAGATGCTGTCTGTATTGCGGTTCCTACTTTACAACATTATGGTGTAGGTATGACCTGTTTACAGGCGGGGGTTCATGTTTTAATTGAAAAACCAATCGCTGCTAGTATTAGTGAAGCAGAATCTTTAGTGAATTTAGCCGCAGAAACTAATAGAATTTTACAGGTCGGTCATATTGAAAGATTTAATCCGGCTTTTCAGGAGTTGGGCAAGGTTTTAAAAACTGAAGAATTATTAGCTTTGGAAGCTCACCGCATGAGTCCTTATTCTCAGAGGGCGAATGATGTATCGGTGGTATTAGATTTAATGATTCATGATATTGATTTGTTAATGGATTTAGTACCTTTTCCTGTATCGAAAGTAACGGCTAGTGGCAGTAGTGCTAGTGGTTCTGGTAATTTAGATTATGTGACAGCTACCCTCGGTTTTGCTAATGGTTTGGTAGCGACTTTAACTGCTAGTAAGGTGACTCATCGGAAAATGCGTTCAATTGTTGCCCATTGTAAAACCTGTTTGACTGAGGCAGATTTCCTGAATAATGAAATATTAATTCACCGGCAAACTACGGCAAATTATGTGACTGATTATGGGCAGGTTTTATATAAACAAGATGGTTTAATTGAAAAGGTACATACTAGTAATATTGAGCCTTTACACGCTGAGTTAGAACATTTTGTGCAGTGTGTGAGAGGTGGTAATCAGCCTTCTGTCGGTGGTGAACAGGCTTTAAAAGCCTTGCGGTTAGCTAGTATTATTGAAAAAATGGCTTTGGATGGGCGGGCTTGGTATCCGCAGGATTGGGAATATTGTTTGTTAAATGAAGCAATTGTAGTTAATTGTTAACTATTATTATTAACTATGATTTTTCAATGGTTATAACAATTTTTAGGTTATCGAGATACAAAAATCTTTTGATCAAATACCGTAGGGGCAATTCATGAATTGCCCCTACTTACACAATTTAGGATTAATTTTCTGTGTATATCTCCCTCACACCGTTAGATTTAGCTTGGGCTTTTGGTTTAATAGCCATGGCGATCGCCCTGTCAGTTTGGCAAAAAATCGGTTTAGAATGGCAAATTGCCCAGGCCGCCGGTCGTACTCTAATTCAATTAATTATGGTCGGTTATATTCTGGCAATAGTTTTTGATCCGAGGGGGCGTAATCCTTTTCTCGTATTAGCGATCGCCCTAATTATGATCACCATTGCTACGAAAGTTACTAGGGATCGGGTTAGTCAAAAAATTCCCCGTTTAGGTTTATTAATCTGGTCGTCTATTTTAGCTAGTGCCACCCTCAGTGTGGGTTATACTAATTTTTTCATCCTGCAACCAGACCCTTGGTATGAGCCACAATATTTTATTCCCCTCACCGGCATGATCATCGGTAATGCCATGAATGGCGGGGCGATCGCTGGGGAAAGGCTAGTCAGTATGATTAATAGTCAGGGACTCGCTATCGAAACCTATTTAAGTTTAGGGGCAACGCCAGCACAAGCAGTGGCACATTATCGGCGGGAAGCGGTGCGAACTAGTTTAATGCCGACTTTAAATTCTATGATGGTGATTGGTTTAGTCACTTTACCGGGGATGATTACCGGACAACTATTAAGCGGAGTGGCTCCCCTCGATGCGGCTAGTTATCAGATTTTATTAATGTTTATGATCGCCCTAGCGAACCTGATGACATCCCTATTAGTTACCGCCGGTTTATGTCATAAATTTTTTAATGCAGAAGCTCAATTACTCAAATTTTAAAACTAATAATATTATTGTGACTGTGATCAATGGAAACAGTTAGAATATCTCGTTAATTGAGATTATAGGGGCGAACAGCTGTTCGCCCCTACACAATTTTTTTGATCAATAATTAAATTATTATAAATAATTTAGGATTGCTATATGCTAAGATCAACCCCAAAATAATTAATTAATAACTAGGAGCCAATAAAAATGTTTGATGAAATTTATCAATTAATCTGGCAAAGTGATGAAAATAGATTAACAGTCAGTGGTCGTAATACGACAGGAGAATGGGAGGATGAAACCGCTGATATTCGCTTAGATCAAGTGATTACCTCCCAGGAAAATCGTAGTATTAATTTAGCCAATAAACGTCTTTTTGCCTATGTGAATGAAGATAGTTTATTTGATGAAAAACGCACCTACGTTAGTTTTATTGAATTACTTGATAATTATGCTGTTCGTCATATTAATCCTGAACTGACACCCCAAAAAGAAGAACAGGAAATTCAACATTTTCTCAATATGATCATCGGTACACCACCGATTCAGATTGCTCTCAAATATATTAATGAAAACCTCGGTGAAAACTTTACCCAAGAACAATTTCGGGTGAAATTAAAACAAATTTGGTTTGAGTTATACACCAATTATTATCAAGGTAAATCTAATTATTTTGCCTCTGGTTTTGAACATATTTTTGTGGGTGAAAGTAAATATCAGGCAAATACTGGTGGCAAAAAAGAGACTTTAGGCGAAAATTTTGGTTATTTTTGTTGGATTAAATTTTATTTAGATGAAAAAAATCAACGGGCTGATCTGACTAACTATAAATATAATATTCAAGGTCATCCTGGCTTAGATCAACCGAAGGTTTTAACCCTGCAAACAGAGCAATATTTAACCGATATGCGAGGTGATGTAATCGCTGAGTATATCCACCGACGGGGCGGATTTTTTGTCGGTCTCAGTCCAGAAGGACAAATAGCCATGGCAACGGTTGCCTATTTTGAAGGGTTGCACGGGAAAATCAGGGAGATTCGCCGGGTGAATATTCAAGATATTTTTTATGATTTAATCGTTTGGCGTAATACTAATCCTAACGGTAGTCGGGGCGATTTTATCCGTTTATTTTTCCCCTTATTTGCCGGGGCTGGTACTATTCTTCCTAGTAATTTTGATATTAATGATCCTGATATTACAGAAAAACCGGATGAGCCTTTAGTGTGCGATCGCCCTTTACCAGAAAATGTTGAGTTTACAGTAATCAAACCTTTTATCAATCAAAATGATGGTCCTGTGATGATTGTGGCGGCTCTACCTGATCCTGTTGGTGATGATTTAGCTAATACAGAATGGGTTGAGTTACAGAATAAAACTAACCAAGATATTGATTTAACAGGTTGGGAATTGCGTGATAAGAAAGGGCGATCGCAGGTTTTAAGTGGTATATTAGCCGCTAATAGTAGTCAGCAAATTTCGGTAACGAAAACCTCTTATTATGCGTTGCAATTAAGTAATCAGATTGGTGTGATCACTCTATTAGATAATACTCAACAAACTATTGCTAAGGTTAAATATATTAATATTCATGCGGGGGAAATTGTTCGTTTTGAAAATCTGGTGACGGTTTAGGGAATATAGCGGTTTTCATCCTGGGGCAGTATGGGCAATTCATGAATTTCCCCTACTGTCGGTTTATTAACAGATTCTTGTACATCGATAGGTTGCAATTGGCTATTTTTCAATACTTTTAGCCCTCAATGACACAATTTATTTTAGAGAGCCTTTCCTTTCCTAAACCCAACCTTAGTATTAACTAGTTGATTGCTGGGATTAATTATCATACTTATATTTGACTTTCATCACATATTTTGTTGTCCCTTTGCTTCCGAATGTCACATCAGCACCTTCTATACTATTGATATTCATTCCCATAGCCACGTCACGACTCATCTCAATCTCCATTTCATCAACTTTTTGTTTGCGTCCTTCCTCAATTATTGTTTTTATGTTTTCACTATCATCTTTATAAAGAGCACCTGTTAAATTTACTTGCTCTACAACATATTTAACTTGATCTACAGCATATCTGACAAGTGCCGATGATGAAGAAGATGATTTATCTACAGCATATCTAACAAGTGCCGATGATGAAGAAGATGATTTATCTACAGCAGATTTAACAAGTGCCGATGCAGCAGATGATTTATCTACAACATATCTAAATAGATCCATGATTGCCTCGTTATAAAATAATTTCTTAAAATACTCATAAACACATAAAGCCTGATTAACGTAGATAAACTTACGTCGCTACGTCCCCGCCAATTGATTATCAGTCTAACTATTGATTATCTGTCTAACCATTAATTATACCGAAACTTTCCTTCTTGTCAATTGATACAAAACAAAAAGCCACAACTTTCGGGATAACATACCAAATAGTCATAATATCAAGAAAGGGCGATCGCCCTTCTGAAATTCTTAAATTAAGAATCTTTGCCTAAATCCTCAACTAAAGGCAAAAAAGTAGTTAATAATTCCGACCGACTAACAATCAATGTTGGATAGGAAATACTAGCATAATTTTTACCAACTTCTAAGGGAAAAAGCTCCGTATTACCCTGTAAATCATGCCAAACCGCTCCCGCCGCTTTGACAATCACCCAAGCTGCGGCTATATCCCAAATTTTAGGAGTAGCTTCCACACCGCCTAAAGTTGAACCCATTGCCACCGTTAAAAAATTATAAATACCTAACCCTAATATTCTCACTTTCGCCGGAATATTAGGGGCAAATTGCACACTGCGAGAACATAAATTAAAAAAGTGATTTTTTGTCAAATCATCAGGACTCGGCTGAATAGGGCGATTATTTAAAAAAGCACCTATAATTTCCTCACCGTCTGCTTGCCAATAAAAACCATGGAATACTTGATTAATCGGTGGAAAATAAACATAACCAAAAACTGGAACCCCCTTATACAATAAACCTAAAGAAATCCCCCACAAAGGAATCCCCCTCGCAAAATTAGTTGTACCATCCACCGGATCAATAATCCAACACCAATCATTCGGGGGAAAAATATGTAAAGTTTCTTCACTCAATACACCATGGTCAGGAAATCTCGTCTGAATAGCTTGTCTAATTTCAGCATCAGACCATTGATCCGCTTGGGTAACTAAACTGCCGTCTTTTTTCTCCGTAAATGCTACCTGACCAAAGTCTTGTAAAAGTTGATTACCAATGCGATCGCCCGTACTTCGAGCAAATTCTAATACTTCTTGAAAAAATTCACTAATTGATAAATTCATTATTTTTGTCAGTGACACCTTTTGGGTGTATTACGCTATCGCTAACACACCCTACAATATTATAATATAGCGTAACATACCAACCAAATTATAATTCATTTCATTTACAATGTCTAATTATCGCAGACCTAATGTTGCTGGCGGTACATATTTCATCACGCAGGTAACTTATCAAAGAGAGCCTTGGCTCTGTAGTGAAATAGGCAGAAAATCTCTCCGAGAAGCAATAGAAAAATTACAAGCAAAATATCCTTTTTCTATTGATGCTTTTGTTTTATTACCCGATCATTTCCATTGTTTATGGACTTTACCGCTTGATGATCATGATTTTTCTGTGAGAATGCGCTTAATAAAAACTTACGTTACAAAACATTATGGCAAAGAATTAGGGATTAATCGGGCGGTTTCTCAATCACGCCAAAAGCGAGAAGAAAGTAATCTTTGGCAACGTCGTTTTTGGGAACATTTAATTCGGGATGAACGGGATTTTGAAACTCATTGTGATTATATTCATGACAATCCAGTTCACCATGGATTGTGTGAAAATCCCCAAGATTGGCAATATTCGAGTATTCATCGGTTTATTGCTCAGGGTATTTATCCACCAGATTGGGGAAAAGAGAGCAAAAAAGAAAAACCACAAGGATATGATTACGATTAAGTAGACTAAGTAGGGTGTGTTAGCGACAGCGTAACACACCTTAAATTAATCATTTACAAAGAGCAATACACCTTAAATTAACCATGTACAATAGCCGTACGTAACGTATCTTAAATTAACAATAGATGGTGCGTTAACGGAGTGTAACGCACCCTACGTCTTTTTCATCCGACTGAGTGGATCCATATAACTTTCTAACCACTTGAAGAAGAAAGAAGATAAAGTCGTTAATAGTAAATAAACTAAGGCTACCACAATATAAACCTCAAAAGCCTGATAGGTAGTTGCCACAATTAATTGACCCTGCCGGAATAATTCGGCAAACCCAATCACCGCCGTTAAACTGGTATCTTTAATTAAAGTAATAAACTCATTACCCAAGGGCGGTAAAATTCGTCGGAAAGCCTGGGGAAATATGACATCTGTCATGGTTTGTGTACTTGTCATACCGAGGGATTGACAGGCTTCCCATTGCCCCGGATCAACCGATTGAATACCACCCCGGATAATTTCTGCTAAATAGGCAGCCACATTTAAACTGAGGGCAATAATTGCTGCGGGAAAACGGTCTAAACTCCATTGCCAACCAAATTCTTGGAATAGGGCGGGTAAACCAAAATAAATAATAAATAACTGCACTAACATGGGTGTTCCCCTGAAAAACTCTACATAAATGCGACCGAGCGATCGCAAAATATTAGAGGGGGAAATTAGAACCATCGCTATTAATGTGCCACCAATTAAACCGAAGAAGACGGAGAAAGTAGTTAATAGTAGGGTAATAGCAACGCCTAACGGTAGATTTTTTAATAATAATTGGTAAACAGATACTGCTTCACCACTGGCATCTGCAACAGAGCCGGCATTGGCGGAATTTCCCGTGACACTAGCCACCATAGCGGGAGCAATCAAGGGTAGTTGGGGAGGAGTAGTGCCAAACCATTTTTCATAGATATTCTGATAAATACCATTTTCTAAGATACGGAATAAACCGTAATTAATAGCACTGACATCCTGAGATTTTTGCGGGAGAGCTACAGCATAAAATTCTTCTGTTAATAGTTCACCTACAACTTTTACCCCTTTTAAACCAGCATTTTTGATGGCATAAAGGGTGACTGGTCCATCATTCACGACGGCATCGACTTTACCATTGACTAATTCCTGCAATGCTAAAACCGCACCATCAAATTCTGTCACCTGCACACCAGGTACTTTTTTCGCTTCCATCGCTCCCGTTGTGCCAATTTGTACCGCAATCCTTTTATTGGCTAAATCAGCGAAATTTTTAATAGTATCGTTATTTTCCTTCACAGCGATCGCCAAACCAGCCTTAAAGTAAGGACTAGAAAAAGCTAAGGTTTGTGCCCGTTCTCTTGTCACCGTAATACCACTCACCGCCGCATCAATAGTATTAGCTTGCAGGGCGGGAATAATTCCATCAAAGGGTAAACTAGTAAATTCAACAGGGCGACCAATTTGTTTACCAATTTCTCGCATCAAGTCAATATCAAAACCTTGCAAATCATTGCCGTTATTTCCTTGAAATTCAAAAGGAGGAAAAGTCGGTTCGGTGGCAACCACTAAGGGTTTACCCTCCATCTGAGCTGTAGATATACTAGGTAAAAGACAAATACTAAAAATTAGTAAGATGGTAATTAAACTAAAAACTAAGTGACGCAACCAGGGAATTTTTTTAAATAAATTAATCATTTTATTGAGTATTTTTGATAATTAATCTGAATCACTAATTTGATGGCAGTTTTCACGCCCGCTTAAAGATAATTCATGAATTGCAAATATGGTATGTTGATCATGAATAGGTTAATACTGGACAAGTTTGAGATTTTTGATAGATTTTGATCAATGTTTATAAACTCTATAAAACTCAGATATATACATAATATGTAAATATCTATGAGCAAAAATAGTAAATTCTCACCAAATCTAATGAGAATCTCTTGATTATATTAATGGGAAAAATTTAGGAAAGTGTCATAAAGAATACAATTATCTAAGAAAAATAAGATATTTTTTTATTATTACAATAAAAATTCTCATCAAATTAATTAAATAAACTTTGAAAACTATGGAAAACTCATCCCCCATAATTGTTTGTGAAAACCTACAAAAAAATTTTGGTTCCCTAAAAGTTTTAAAAGGAGTGACTAGTCAACTTTATACAGGGGATGTGGTATCTGTGATCGGTCCTTCTGGTTGTGGGAAAAGCACTTTTTTACGCTGTTTGAACCATTTAGAAAGTATTTCAGCCGGTAGTTTAGAGGTGGCAGGAGTAGATTTATCTGAGCATCAGATTAGTCAACATGATTTGCGTCAATTACGAGTGAGAGTGGGTATGGTATTTCAGCATTTTAATTTGTTTCCCCATTTGACGGTTTTAGAAAATTTGATGTTGGCTCCTCGTAAGGTTTTAAATTTGGCAAAGGCAGAATGTCAAGATCGGGCAATTATGTATTTAGAAAAAGTTGGTTTAGGGGAAAAAGCGTATAATTATCCAGAACAGTTATCGGGTGGACAAAAACAACGGGTAGCGATCGCCCGTGGGTTGTGTATGAAACCGGAGGTATTATTATTTGATGAACCGACTAGTGCCTTAGATCCTGAGTTAGTGGGTGAAGTATTAAATGTTATGCAACAGTTAGCCCAGGAAGGAATGACGATGGTAGTTGTCACCCATGAAATGCAATTTGCGAAGGAAGTTTCTAATAAGGTTTTATTTTTCAATCAGGGTGTGATTGAGGAAATGGGTGATCCGAATGTCGTTTTCACAAATCCCCAGAGCGATCGCTTGAAAGCATTTTTGAGTCGCAGTAGTCGCTAATTGATCAATAATTTTGACACTCTTCACCATTAAGGTAAAGTATATAAATTGGCAAGGCTAATCTCTAGCTTACCTATTTTGTACACTTGATGAAATTTTCATCCTTTCAGATATGAACATAACCAATAATCATGAAACAAAGATAAACATCCTGGGAATACCGGCAGATCAAGGTAGATGGCTTTTAATACCTTTGGGGATGACTATTCTACTTTGTTTAGGCAGTGTCTATTCCTGGAGTATTTTTAGAACTCCCTTAGAAAAAGAACTGGGAATTAGTGCCAGTGCCAGCCTATTGCCATTCACATTTATTTTAGTTTTTTATGCGACTGTCATGCCAATAGCCGGTTTTTATATTCCTCGGATTGGTACTCGTGTCATGACCGCAGTTGGTGGGATGATCGTCGGTTTAGGTTATATTCTTTCCAGCTTTGCCACCAATGTGACAACGCTAGTCTTTACCTATGGGGCGATCGCTGGGATTGGGGTTGGTATTGCCTATGGTGTGCCGATGGTGGTAGTTTCCCGCTGGTTCCCTGATAAAAAAGGTTTGGCTGTAGGATTGACGATTATTGGCTTTGGGCTGTCACCCTTGATCACCGCTCCCCTCGCCAACCAACTGATCAATATCTACACCGTTCGACCCACCTTACGTATTCTCGGTATTGCTTTTATATTGATCATTTTAGCTATTTCCCTGACTATGAAATTGCCACCCCAGGGCTGGCATCCTCAGCAGAATATGGCAACTTCCACATCAATACCGGCCTCATCTTACCCGAAGAATTTGCTGCGGAGTCGATCATTTTATGGACTGTGGATTTGCTACGTGATCGGCACTTTAGTAGGTTTGAGTGCGATCGGTATTTCTAGTACAGTAGGAGAGGAAATTATTAATATTGACCCGACCGTGGCGGCTAGTAGTGTTTCCCTATTTGCCCTATTTAATGGGATAAGTCGTCCCTTGTTCGGTTGGTTAGTTGATCGATTTAAGCCTCACTATATTGCTATTTTGTCCTATGTGTTAATTTTAATCGCCTGTATATTAATGGTCAACGCTGAGGCAGGACAAGTTGGTAACTATCTGATTGCCTTCTGTCTATTTTGGTTTTGTCTGGGCGGTTGGTTGGCAATGGCTCCCACTATCACCCTGGGCTTTTTTAATCCAGAACAATATGCTCAAAACTATGGTATTGTCTTTACAGCTTATGGCGTTGGTGCTTTGATTGGAACCTTGGTGACGGGTCGCATTCGAGATTTATTTGGTACATACACCTATGTGTTTTACCCGATGGCATTTTTGGCGATCATTGGCATTATTGTGGCTAGTTTACTGCTGAAAAAAGAAAGATTTTGAATAATCTTCAAAATAATTATTAGGAATCATTTAGAATAGCTATAGTTTTATCATGAAAACCAAAATTACAGTAATTAACAAAAGGTAAATTTATGGCTATTTATTTAGATTCCGCCCTCATCTCAGAAGCAGAAACCGTGAGAAAATGGGGCTGGGTGAAAGGTATTACGACTAATCCCACTCTTTTAGCGAAAAGTGATTTATCACCAGAGGCAACATTAAAACAGTTAAGAAAATTAACAGATGGTGAATTATATTATCAGTTAATCTCTACTAATTTTGCTGATATGATCGCCGAGGGAAAAGCGGCAGCTAATTTAATCGGAAGACAAGTTGTTTTAAAAATACCCGCTACCGCCACAGGTTTTCAGGTAGTAGCCGAATTAGCGGGCAAAATAACTTGTTCTGTTACAGGTATTTATCATCCTGCTCAGGCTATTGTCGCTAGAGAAGCCGGGGCAAAATATGCGATCGCCTATGTAAATCGGGCTAATAACTTATTAGGCGATGGTTATAAATTAGTCACAGAAATGAAAAATGTTTTGCAAGGTAGTAAAACCCAACTATTAGCCGCTAGTATTAAATCACCGGATCAAGCAGCCGCAACCCTAGCCGCCGGAGCTGATCATTTAACCTTACCTTTAGATGTATTAGAAGCGATGACTACTCATGAATTATCTAATCAAACTTTTATAGAATTTAATCAAAATGGCAAAGGTATTAACTGGCAAGCTAAAAATTAGTAGTAGGTTGGGTTAAGGAACGCAACCCAACACAATTCACCGGAAATGCACAAATTATTCAGTAACCTAACACAATTCACGAGCAAATTCACAGAGAGATTTTCAGATAATTCTGATGAATGGTTGGGGCGATCGCTATCAATAATCTATTTTCAAATTACTTAGATTTAAAATCCCAAATTTTAATAGTGCCATCTAAACTAGCACTGATCAAAAAATTGCCCCGAATCACCATACTTTGTACCGGCTGGGAATGACCGACAAAGGTTTTTTCCGCCTGCCCGGTTTTCCAATTCCACACCGTAATGCGATCGCCCCCACTCAGCAAAGTATTAGCATCAGAAAACTTTAAGGTTTTAATAGATCCGCCCGGTTTTAAAACAATGCCTCCCTGATTATTAGAGAGATTCCATAACTTAATATTACCCGACTGATCACCAATCGCTAAAGTCTGAGTATCGGGAGTCAGGGCGATCGCATTAATCACCGCTGGTAAACGAGTAATTTGTTTATTTACCCTCGTATTCAAATTCCATAACTTAATCACACCATTACTTGTACCAGTCACCAGAATACTACCATCAGCATTAAAAGCTAAAGCAGTCACAGTTTCATTATGATCTAAAGTTAATATTCTTTTACCGTTAAAACCCCACAATACTACCCGTTTATCATTACCACCACTAGCAAATAGTGAACCACTGGGGCTAACCGCTAAAACATTTACCCCACCAGGATGAGCATTAGGCAATTTATCTAATAACTTCAGTTGATTATCCCAAATAATTATATTTGTATCGTCACTACCACTCACTAAATAATTACCATTAGGGTGCATACCTAAAGCGGTAATCGCACTGAGATGTTCATTTTTAGTCTTCCAGCCTAATTGTTTACCATCACTCACCTGATAAACATTAATATTACGATCGCTACTACTATAAATATTTTTACTATTAGGACTTAAACTAATATCCCTAACTGCACTACCCGTCTTAATAATTGACCGTAACAATTTCTCACTAGATAAACCCTCAATTAACATGAGAGGATTAGTCGGGAATACATGATAACGTCGTAGTCCATAAATCTGAGAAGCTATAGCCGCTAATATTAACAGGGCGATCGCACTGCTCCCAATAATAATTGCTTTTTTCTTAGCTGCCTGATCAAGGTTGACCGTGATATTAAATTGAGTATTAGTCTTTTTACCAGTATTAGTTGCTTTATTCCGACTAGCCTCAATATCCGCCTCCTTTTCCCTGGTTTCTTCCATTTCGGTCAGACATTGCAAAATCATTTGAGCATTTTGCGGACGTTTACCCGGTACTAAGGCCATCATGTAGTCAATAATATCAACAAATTCCTTAGAAACTTCTAGGCTAGATTTTTGCCACTGCAATTTACCCGTCCGAGGATTTTCCGGGAAAGCCGTCGGTGGTTTACCTGTCAGTAAATAAATAAATGTTCTACCTAAAGCAAAAAAATCTGATTGGGGAACCGCTTTACCATTCATCTGTTCCGGGGCCGTATAACCAGGGGAAACAATCCCCGTCACATTTTGGCCTTGTCCTACCTTCACTAAATAGGTTTCCGATACTTCCCTCGCTGTACCAAAATCAATTAAAACAAGGGAACCATTCAGCCGGCGCATAATATTATGAGGTTTAATATCCCGGTGAAAATAATTCTTTTGATGTACCTGATCAAGAATTTCCACCATCCGTTTTAACCAAGCCACCCCTTCTTCCTCCGTAATGGCTTTATGACGGCGTTTTTTCATCCACTCCTGTAAATCTTCCCCCTCAATATATTCCATGACTAAGCAATGCAACGGCTCGTCACTACCTTTGGCGAAAAAAGTAAAATAGCCATCCGGTTCCACCTCTGGAATACCATCGTGGCGCAAACTCATTAATACTTGTGCTTCCTGTTGAAAAAGGGAAATGGCCTTAGGATGATTTTTTAATAAAACTTTTAAAACTTTAATTTTGCCACCATCATCTACGAGGAAGGTTTTACCAAATCCTCCTCCACCTAATAGTTTTTTGACATGATACCTTCCCTGTAAGAAGAGTGATGAGCCACATTGGACACATTCTTTCTTCTTCTCATTACCTGGATCATCAGGTTTGGGGCAGTTGGGATTAATACAATAACTCACGGTGGCCAGATAACTTATTTATCTACTTTTGCGTTGATTTCAATTAAATATAACCTGATCTTGACTTAACCATGAACTGATTAACCTTGATTACTTAATAAAATCGCCTATATTCCTGATTATCTCTACATTATTTACATTTGTCAAGTTTACAGGGACATTGTTTGATAAATTAATAAAAATTTGATTTTAGTTAATCTACTCGCTAATTTAATAACTAATTTGATGATTATTTAAGCTGGTGAAATAGATAATACTTCGGCATTATTCAGGGTGACAAAATATAATTCCACATTTAATTCAGGATAACGGGTAGTAATTGACCAATAGGCCTGACGCAAATATTCTGTATGTATTTGTAATTCTTGTTCCTTATTATTTAATAGTTCAGAGCTAAATTTCACGGCATAGGCATCACAATTTTCGTGATCTAAAATTAATACCCGTTTAATATTATGTTGTTTATAGGAAAATTCTAATTGATCCCAAAAGGTTTGGGTATCGGCACTATTAGGAAAACCGGCTAAAGCCAAGGAACCACCGGCCAGGGTTGCCCAATCATAACTATTACCTAAATTTTTCATAGATAAAAAATAGCGTTCGGTGGCGAGAAAACGAAAGTCAATACAACTAAATACTAAGGCTTTAGCTTGATTATTATTAGCTTGAGCGATGGGAGAGAAGGCAGTGAAACCGATCACACTAGCAAATATTGATTTTAATACGGTACGTCGGCTGATCTGACATTGACAATGGGGCTGGCATTGATATTGGGGTGAATTATTTTGATTATTTGTATTTGCCCTTAATAATGAGTCTTTGATCAAAAACATAAATTTTTTTAGTTAAATATTATTTAATTGTATAGCCAATTGCGACCTATCAAAAATCTGTTAATAAACCTATGCCTTACCGTTAAGTCTTGAAATCTTTATCTGAAGGTAATTTTGCTAATTGCCAAGTTTGGGCAATATCAAATAAACGTTTTAATCCTTTCCATAAACATTTGATGTCTGGTTCTCCATCATTTTTTCGCCCCAAAAAACCACCCAATTTGGCAATCCAGATAATTACTGTTTTCATTGGTGGTACAACATTGGGGGGACGAGGCTTTTTGTGTAAATAACAATATAGCGATTGCCATTCATCTTGACTGAATATTAATTCACAACTGATATTCGGATGATTTCTACTTTCGTATAACAACCATAGTAATCGAAATGCCACAATCGCATAAGTTGCTAATGCTTTTTTGATTCTATCCGCTGTTTCCAGTTGTAGCTTTTCTACCCCACACCCACTCTTCAGTACATAATGATAACGTTCTATCAGCCAACGGTAGCTATACCATCGGATATAAGTGACTAGAGCATCATAGTTATCTATGCGCAAGGTTGTCAGCAATGTCCATTCGATACCTTTTTCTCCGGCTGGCGGATTTTCTTCTACGACAGAAATCGCATTGATGCAGGGTCTGTCAAGTAAATTGTGTCAAGGGTAGAAGTAAATAAAATAAGGAGAAAAAGACAATGGACATTCCCACAGAAATACTTGATGCAATATTAAAAAACTACCAAAAACCAGAAGACTTAATGGGAGAAGGTGGCATCA
>Ga0209262_10000148_pt1 | contig 41359 bp, 48 predicted proteins | sample Lowcelwee11metaG_FD_187171 | JGI IMG/M metagenome (GOLD analysis project Ga0209262, IMG submission 187171) | Freshwater pond sediment microbial communities from the University of Edinburgh, under environmental carbon perturbations - Low... | ecosystem: Environmental > Aquatic > Freshwater >... | reverse complement strand
GATCATCCTCGTCGCCGACATCGAAAAAGGGGGTGTGTTTGCCTCGATTTGGGGGGTTTACAATCTCCTCCCCGAATCCTTGCGCGCCAATGTCATCGGGGTGATCGTCAACAAATTTCGCGGAGACAGAAGCCTGTTTGACGAGGGGGTGAAGATCATCGAAGAGCGGTTCGGTATTAGCGTCCTCGGCGTCCTCCCTTATCTTAGCCTCAACCTCGGATTCGAAGATTCCCAAAGCCTGAAAAACTTCGTCCAGAACAAACCTCACCCCGCACAAAAAATCGGGATTATCAACTACCCCACGATGAGCAACTACAACGATTTTGAACCCCTCATCGCCGATGAGACCATCTTTGTCGAGTTTATCACTTCCAATGTTTCGTTGGAAAACTATGATCTCATCATCCTCCCCGGAAGCAAGCGGGTGATCGAGGATTTGCGATGGCTCAAAAAAACGGGGCTGTTTGACGCACTCAAAGAGAGACACAAAGAGATACTGGGGATTTGCGGCGGGTATCAGATGATGTTTGAATCGATCATAGATGAAGAGTGTGTCGAGACGGCGGAGCCGAGTCGCGAAGAAGCGCTCGGATTTATCGACGACGTCATCGTGTTTCAGCGAGAAAAAGTGCTCAAAAAGGGTGAGTATTCGATCTTCGGAAAAACGGTGCGGGGATTCGAAATTCATCATGGGGTGAGTGGCAAATATCCGCTCTCCTATGAAAAAGCTCACATCAAAGGGACGTTTGTCCACGGGATTTTTGAGGATGAGGCGTTTGAAGCCTATAAGAAAAAAACGATCGATGATTTTATCGCTACGATGCGTCGTGAGATTGATATGGAGAGGATTTTGAAACATGTCGTATAAAAAATGGTTCGATGCCCACGCCCAAAAACATAAAGCGATTATGAACCGCCTCACCCACCTAAGCGATGAGGAGGTGATTGTCTATTTTCGGTTTGAAAACATGGTTCAACACGAGAGCGATTTTTGCCCACTATATGCCGACAATAAAAAGTGCCACGACACCGAAGAGCTCAACTGCTATCTCTGCGCCTGTCCTAATTTTCGTTTTAACGAGGGGGGATTCGCGCGTGAGGGGGAACGAACCCTCTTTAGTACCTGTTCCATCGAAAGTCCCGACGGAGATCGCTACGTGAGTGAATCTGCGATCCACCAAAACTGCGCCGGATGTATCGTCCCCCACCGTGAGAGCTACATAAAAAAAGTGTTCGATCGAAACTGGCTCACCATCATGAAAGAGGTGCCATGTGAATAAGATATATTTGGGGATCAAATTTGCCCTGAGCTATTTTACAATCCTCCCTATCCGCTTCGACGCTGACGATGATCTCTCCCATCCGCGCGTCCTCAAAGCGATGCTCTTAAGCCTCCCCTTTGTCGGGGCACTGCTCTCTGGGCTCTCTATTGCTCTGTTTATGGGGTTGGAGTCGCTGGGGTGGTTGGGGGCGTTGATTGCCGCCGTGGCGTATATGGTGCTGTATGGATTTATCCACACCGAAGCGGTGATCGATGTCGCCGATGCGCTATACGCGGCCCACAGCGGAAAAGATCCCTATGCCATTATCAAAGATCCTACCGTCGGGGCGATGGGGGTGCTGTATGGGGTGAGTTTTACCCTCCTCAAAATCGCGGCACTTTCCTCTCTGCTGATGCACCATCTGTTTCTCCCTTTTGTTGCTATTGCCGTTATCAGTCGTCTGGGGCTTCTCATTTTGATCCGTACCTACGATTTTCGCTCGTCGTTTGTCTCGCAGCTCCATGCGAATCTCCGTATCTTCCCCCTCGTGTTAGTGATCGGTTTGTTCGGTGCTTTAGGCTTTTATCTCCTCTCCTGGAATATTTTTCTCCTCTTTGGTATGGGAGTATTCAGCGCGTTTCTCCTCTCCTCTCTCGCGAAAAAAGGACTCGGGTTTATCAACGGGGATGTTCTGGGGATGTCGCTGGAGGGCTCTGAGCTGATACTGATACTAACGGTGCTGTTAGTATGGTACTAACACTCCTGCGCCATGCGGCTCCCTCTGCGGAGTATCACGGACGCACTATCGGTCATACCGATATCCCGATCGATCCTCGGCTGTTTGGCTCTGCAGCGCTTTCTCGTTCTTATGATGTCATCTACTCTTCTGATTTGATCCGATGCACTCAAACACTTGAACATCTCGGATATACCGATATCATCACCGATCCTCGGTTACGGGAAGTAGCTTTTAAAGAGCACTTTGAGGGTAAAAGCTTTGAGGAGATCGAGCGGATGGAGGAATATGATCCCTGTTTTTTAGAATCCCAAGAGAGCTGGCATACCTTTATTTGCGAAGAGAGTATTGAGCATTTTCGTCGACGGATCGAAACATTTTTAGAAGAACTTCCCCTCGATCAAAACATTTTAATCTGTTCTCATGCGGGGACGATACGGGAGATCCTTTCTCTCTTAAAAAGCGAACCTAAAGGGCTGGGTTACCTAGAGTATACGATTGTTACGGTAAAATAGAGTCAAATATTTGAAGGGGTGCTGATGCGGTATATCGTCATAATGGTGTTGCTATGTGTAGCGCTGCTCGGCACCCCCCTTCCGATCACCTTTGTCGGGAATGAAAAAATTACCTCCGATCAGCTGTATGCGACTTTGGGGCTTCGCAAACCTTTTGCAATCGAAGTGTGGGAAGATCACCCCTCTATTGAACCCGTAGCCATCTCTCAAAGTGTTTCGGCACTCACCAGCTTCTATAAATCCAAAGGGTATTATCACGCCCGCATCACCTCCGAGACAAACGAAAAAGAGGTTGTTTTCAAGATTCAGGAGAACGATCCCATCCTCATCGGCGATATTCAGATCAATAGTCTTCTGGATATTAAGTCGGCGATTTCGCTCCAGATGGAGGGGTTGTTTGACCAAGAGGCTTTTTCAGCGTCCAAATCGGCGATTAAAAAACGCTATGGAGAATCGGGCTATTGCAATGCACAGTTCAACACAAAAGCATGGGTCGATATCGAAACCGACCGTGCCTATCTCCTCTTCGAGGCAACACCGGGAGAGCCGTGTACTTTCGGAGCGGTGAGTGTTGCATCGACTCCCAATATCGACGGGAACCTTACCGCTTCAATGCTTCGATTTGAGGAGGGGGATCCCTACAGTGTTGAAGCGATTCGGCTTAGTTACGAAGCCCTTTATGGCCAAGAGGGGATTGCTCGTGTGGTTATCAACGACAATGAACGAAACGGCAGTGTGGTTCCGATCAGCCTCAGTATCGAAGAGGCGGAACGCCCGATCCGATTTACTGCCGGTGTGGGATACAGCAGTGATCAAGGGTTCGCGGCACAAACAGGGCTGAAACACCGTAACTTTTTCGGCGATCTCAAAACCCTCTCTCTCGATGCCCGCTATTCGCAGGTTAAACAAGAGGCGTCGGGGAGTATTGCTTATCCGCTCCGCAATCGAGGATTATTAGGGGGAGAAATCGGGTATACCAACGAAATTTTTGATGGGTATAAAACGAAAAGTACCTATGAAAAGCTTACGGCGAAATACCAAGACTCTCCGGCTTCTGCCATGGTTGGGGTGCTTTTTGATGAGGTTGAAACGTATGATTCACACGATCAAAATACGTTTCCCGATTCCGTCCTCTTTATCACCTCCCCTTTAGGGGAGATCAACCTCGATACCCGTGACAAACCGCTGGAGCCGACAAAAGGGTATTGGCTCAATGCCCGCTTGAGCGGATCGCTCCAATCGGTGGTTGTTTCGGATGCTACCTATTTTAAAAGTCTCCTCTCGGGTGCTTATATCACCAGTATCGGCGAGCATGTCTTCGGCGCGAAGCTCAAATGGGGAACCCTGCGGTTATACGACGGAGAACTCCCCTCTTCGTACCGTTTTTATGCAGGGGGGATGAATTCCAACCGTGCCTATACCTATCGTGATTTAGGACCTAAAAACAGCAGCGGCGATCCGATCGGATTTTCATCACTCATCGAAGGGACGCTTGAGTACCGTTTCCCGATAGTAGGGGAATTTCGAGGGGTAATATTCAGTGATCTCACATTTGCCTCTGAAAAAACCATCCCTGATTATGCCAATGAGGGGTATTTGGGAGTCGGGACAGGATTACGCTACGTTACCCCTGTCGGTCCTGTCGCTATCGATGTGGGATTCGATCCCGATGATACAGGACAATATGCGATCCATTTTCGAATCGGCGAGCTGTTTTAACTTTTTAGGAAATCAGAGCCAATGTAACGCCATAGTGGGTTTCATCTTGGGTATAACTCATTTGCCAACCGTAGTATTCACATAATGTTTGGGCGATTTCCAGTCCGACACCGCATGATTGGATAATCGGAGTCTGATCTCCGCCGAGAGGATTATTGATACGTAATACACCTTGTTGGAATCGAATCACGATAGTACTCCCTTTTGCGGTATGGTTCAACGCATTTTCGATTAATATACGGGCAACTCGCTCAAACGGTACACGGGGAAGCAACATCATGGCTTCATTCGGAATATCGAGTCTAAACTGCAAATTCCGATGTTCCCAAAGAGGGGTCATCTCATCGATCCACTTTTCCAAAGCGTTGCGTATCAATACTTTTTCCAAAGAGACGATACGCTCGTTTTCATGAAGAATCAGGGTGATTTTTCCCGAAATCGCATCGATTTCTTCGCGAGAGGAGGCAATCGCATCGCTTTTCCACTCTCCATTTTGATCAGCAATATCAATACGAAGTCTTAGCTGTGCAAGGGGAGTTTTGAGCTCATGGGTTAGTGCTTTCATGGTTTGGCGTTGGGCGTTTTGAAGTCCGCTGATTCGTTGCTGGAGGGTGGCGATTGCATCACGCAGTGCTATGACTTCGCGTCCTCCGCTCACCATTTCAGGTTTATTATCAGGATCTTCGCATGTAAGGCAGTGGTTGACCAGTTGATTAAAGGGAGCGAAGAGAAGACGGATCAGAAAATAGATCAGTCCGATAGTAAGCAAGAATCCTATTAAAAAGAAACCCCATCGGTTTCCGATCATACTTATGAGTTCTTCATCTATTTTTTTTGTCGATGAGCTGATTGAAAAATAGCGTCCGTCTTCTAATATAACTGACCGATAGAGCCGATCAGAAGAAGAATGGGGCTCTGTTGTAAGCATTTCGATTTTAAAATCTTGAATCAATCCCCCTTTGAGAACATTGCGCACCTGATCATTTTGAGCGATATTCTGTTCCAATTGAGAATTCCATTCTGACAACGTATATTCATGAGTAATAATATTGGTTAAAAATGAGAGGCTTCGGTTGAGACATTTATGCATATGCTGATAATAGATACTGGCCAGGCCGTATCCGAATATCGCAACCGATGCGATTGTCATTCCCAGTGAAACAGCTAGAATTCTCCCTTTAAATGTTTTTAAAAGCATATCCTCTCCCTTTGAGTGTTTCGATCGGATTGATAGGCAATTTTTTGCGGATATTGCTGATGACTACGTCAATAGTATTGGAAGTCATAGCGCTTGGGTCACTGTAGATGGCATTGGCGATATCATCACGGGTAAACACTTTATCGGGATGGGATGCGAGAAAAAATAACAAATCATGCTCTTTTTTAGAGAGAGAAATCGTTTCCCCGTTTGAACTTAATGTCCCGTGTTTCATATCGATGTTAAGAGGGCCGATGGTGATTATATCAGGTGCATAGCGCCGGATCAGACCATCAAGGCGCATTTTTAGTTCTCGTAAATCATACGGTTTTTCGAGATAATCATCTGCTCCGGCACTAAGTCCTGCAATCCGCTCCTCAACTCCTCCGTAGGCACTGGTAATCATAATGGCACATTCAGGTTGACGCCGTTTTATTTTCGGGATGATCTCCATCCCTCGATCAATTCCGGCAAGATTGCGATCAAGAAGTAATGCATCATATCTATAATCTTCAATCAGTTCACATCCATCTTCGATGGAAGCAGCGGCATCTACTGTATGGGATTTATTTAATACATCAGCGAGCATTTCTCGCATTTTTTTATCATCTTCTATTATAAGTATTCTCATGTGAAACATTTTAATTTATTATCTATCTATTTTTGCTTTATCATCAAAAAAATGTCACTTTTTCATGATTTTTTCATTCAGCTCCGATACGATGCAGCTGTATAAATGACTTAAGGAGACTTCATTATGAAAAAAACAGCGATAATTTCTCTCTCGGCGATCCTCGCCACTCAGTTGATGGGTGCGGAAGATCTGAGTGAAATGATTAAAGAAGGAAAATTTGGCGGTTACGTCCGTATCCACCATATTGAACCGGCATTTTCGGATACCGTTGCAGCAACTGGAAGTGCTATCGGAGGAAAGATTAAATACCAAACAGGTGCACTTAGCGGTGTTCGTTTTGGGGCGGCAATGTACACGACCCATGATACGGGACTCACCAAATGGGATTATAAAACTCGTGATGGCTATAGTCAAGCAGCACAAGGGCTTATGGGGGATTCTTTAAATAATTATTCAACATTGGGTGAAGCTTATGTTAGTTACCGTCTTTCGAACACGGATATCACCTATGGGCGTCAAGAGTTTAAAACACCTATGACCGAAAATGCGGTTACGATCATCCCACAACTTTTTGAAGGGACGGTTGCAACAATCAAAGAGATTCCTGACTTTACGGTTACTGCAGCTCATATTACCAAAATGCAATTCGGTACACGAGCCGCTACCGATGCCGGATTAATTGGAGATTCTGCGTATCAAATTACGTCGGGGGCAGGATTTGGATTGGTTGCACCGATTGTAAGCGGTACAACAGGTTATATCACCAATCCAACGCTAGTGGCAGGAAAAGAAGCATTTCAAGATATGTCGATTGCAACAATGGGTAAAACAGCAAATATGGACACATCGGGAGTTACTACAGTAGGTATTGAGTATTCTAAAGGAAATTTGAAAGCACGTGCTTGGGATTACTACGCGCACGAGATGTACAATACCATATATGGTGATCTTGAATACAAACTAAATGCAGGACCTGCCAAAGTGACACTCGGTGCACAAATTTTAAAGCAGGATGATGTAAGCAATTTTGCCGCTTCTACCGGAGGGACCGCATTAAAAGCTGAGCAACAAGTCAAAACATTGACCGGTAAATTTTTGTACAAAACTAAAATTAGTACCGATGGTCAGATAGATGCAACTCTTTGGGGACTTCAAGCCAAGGCCGATATCGGAGATTTTACATTTTCTGCCGCATATAATGAAAATAAAGACGGACATGTTATCAGTGCTTGGCAGGGTGATCCTGCCTATACCAGTATGATCTTTGCCCGTAATGAATACCGTGCCGATACGACGGCTTATAAACTTGGTGCTGAATACAATTTTGGATCACTTGGTGTTCCGGGACTTAAATTTATTGTCAATCATGCAGCATACGATACTGATGTACAAACAACTGCAGTAGGGAATGCATTGGGAACAGCTTGGGTTGCTGGAGCAGGAACCCATACAGAAAAAACTGATGCACAAGACTACATACTTCATTATGCCGTCCCATCAGTCAAAGGACTTTGGTTCCGTCTTTTCCACGAAGAGCGTGATAACGATACCCGTAATTACGATATGTCCCACACACGTCTTATCGCCAACCTAAGCTTCTAAGGAGACCACATGGAATTTACACGACGTGATTTATTAAAAGCTTCCGGAATCGGCGCTGCGGCGCTGGCTCTAGGGGGTATTACGGCGACATCGGCTTCAGCCGCTGAAAATCCTGCCGCATCAACTGAGTTGATGCCCAAACCCGGAGGAAAACGGGTTGTTATCGTCGGAGGCGGATGGGGCGGTCTCACCGCTGCACGTTATATTAAAAAAGAGGCACCCGATAGCGAAGTAGTGGTTCTTGAAAAAAAGGATGTTTTTGTCTCTTGCCCAATCAGTAATGAATGGCTTGCAGGTGAAATCCCGATGGATTTTTTAACCCGTGATTATTTTACTGCGGCAAAAGATTTCGGCTATAAAATGATCCAAACAACGGTTACCGATATTAACCGAGATACTAAAACCGTGAAAACCACTACGGGTTCAATCGGATATGATTATCTCGTTCTTTCACCGGGTATCGCATACGATTACACCAAATGGTTCGGAAATGATACTCAAGCCGCTGAACGTTGTCGTCAAGAGTGTCCTCCTGCATTAATGAGCGGAAGTGAACACGTGGCACTGAAAAAAATGGTAGAAGAGTTTGAAGAGGGGAATTTCATCATCTCTATTCCTGATGGGGCGTATCGTTGCCCTCCTGCTCCCTATGAACGAGCGGCAATGGTAGCGCACTATTTCAAAAAAAATGGGATCAAAGGAAAAGTGATTATCCTTGATCCGAAAGCGAAACCGGCACCTAAAGGACCGGGGTTTTTAGCAGCTTATAAAGAACTTTATTCTGATATCGTCGAGTATCATCCATCCTCTCTCGTAAAAGGGGTAGATTTGGATAAGAAAGAGGTCATCGTTACTGTTACCCTTGAGGATGATCGTATCGAAGAGAGACGTATTTCGTATGCGGCAGCTAACCTTATGCCAGTCAATAAAGCATCTGAAATCATTGCGATGGCAGGTGTCTCTATGGGTAAAGCAGGGTGGGGAATGATGAACTCTCCTACCTTTCAAACCAAGGCAGATGAGCGTGTTTTTGTTATCGGTGATGCAGTTGGCGGATATCCTTATCCAAAAAGCGGAGCGATCGCAAATGGGCAAGGGCATATCGTAGCAACCCAAATTGCCAATATGATCAAAGGGTTACCATCGATGAAAGAGGTAACATTACCGCAGAATATCTGCTATTCAATGCTGAATGATAAAGAGGCGATTTCAATCGGGGTGACCTTTTCACTGATGCAGGATAAAGATCTAAATGGCAATGACACTACCGTTATCAAACCAAAAATGAGTGAGAATAATGTCCGTTCTACCGACCTTGGAAAAGGGACACACTCGTGGTTCAAAGGGATGATGAGTGATATTTTCGGCGGATAAAAATTGATGTTTTGAACACTGTTTCGTCGCAAGGTTCAACGCTAACCATTTATGGGTAAACTTTGGCATAATATCATTATGCAAAACCCGTTGAATGATGATGGTACCCCAAAAGATAATTCGCGCATTAAGCGCTGGTTGATGCGGCTATACCTAGTATTTCATTTTCTCCTTCTCCTTCTTGTTTTTGTTATGGCTGGGGCGATTTACATCGCCTTTCGCCCAGACAGTCTTGATATACTCAATACCTATTTTCTCAAACCGCTGGATATTCACTACTCCCACGCGGAGGGGTCGTTGCTGGAGGGGTTTACCCTTCATAACGTCCGAAGCGATAAAAGTGAAGCCAAAACATTTCTCATTAAATACAACCTTGTCAAAATGTTAGAGGGGGAACATACGATCGACTCGGTGAAAATCGACGGATTACGCTTCCACTTGGATGATTTTATCAGTGACGAAGAATCCCTCTGGCCGTTTCCGACCTTTAAACTTCGTGAGGTATCGATCATAAATCTCCAGCTTATCAGTTCGTACCCGATTGAACTCGATATCGATGCGAAAAACGGGACGTACGACGGAGATAACCTAAGCTTCGCTTCGTTGAATGCGACTCTGAAATCCCGTTATGCGAGCGGGGCGATTCACGGTAGTGTTCGTAACAATGCCCTCACGGGAGTGAGTGACATTTATCCCAATGCTGCTGAACTGGCTCCTTACAGCGGGAAATTTACGACACTTCCGAGAGTTCTTCGCGTGAGCATTACGGAGCTCTCAAATGAACAAGCGATTTTACGGACGAGTATTGCTGCATTGCAATCCAAACAAAACGCTGAGATTCAGGCTAAAGCGATTACCCTTGATTTTAACTACCTTTATGAAAATGGCTATTTTGATATCAACGCCCTCTATTCTCTCATCCATCGTTCAGATACGATGCAAACCAAGCACCATCTCCGTTACGCATTAGAGGGGAGAACGACTACGGAGTTTGAGGGGAAAATCTCCTCGATTCACCCCCTTCCCGCGAATGTACTGCGCGGAGAGTTTAGTGATGACGCTGAGGGGTTGAGCGGAAAACTCACCCTAGATGGGAGTATTTTAAATCTTGCCAGTAAAGATTACGACCGTTTTAGCTGGAAACTCCTGAGCGCGCATAAAAATCTCTCCTTTATCCCCTCTCTTCCGGAGGCTATTCGAAGCGGAGCACTTCGGGCTGAGGGTGAGGGAATCTACACCCTTAGTACCGATTCGCTAAAAGGGAGTGTCGATGCTTTGAGCGACCATGCCCTTTTTAAAGGGTCGTTTTCAACCCAAAACGGCCATCATGCTCTGGATGGAGATTTAACTCTCCCCTCTAATGCTCCGCTGTGGAAAAGCTGGGGACATAAACCGCCCGAACATCTTGTTCTCTCGTTACGTGATGAGGTCAATGCGACGCGTCTCAATCTTTCAGGCGATTCGTTGGCTCTTTCTGCCGTTGTATCGGGTGAAAAACTTCAAGGCAGCGGCAACTATCTGGGTACTTTTTTTGAAATGCGCGGGTCGCTTACATCGAATCTAAGCCGTATCGATATTGATACCCTTACCCCATCGGTATTCGCTTCGTTATCGAAACTGCGTCCCATTGAACTCTATAAAGGGGAATATTATGATGCCGAAATCCGGACTAAAAGCCGCCTAACACTCAGCGATACCCTAACCGTCAAAAGCGATATAAAGATACCGTGGTATGCCGCCGTTCTTGATTCTAAACGGGCATATGGAGGGACGGATGGGAGTGTTAGTTTGGAGTACCGTGATGGGAACATTACCGTCGATAACTACCGTTTTGAAATCGCTAATCACCCTATCACTACAGATAGAACATCGTATCTGCATCTCAATCCCAAGGGTGATATCATCATTGATGAACTGTGGATATTTGATACACTTTTGCTCACGGGAGTCATTGAACCCGATCTTAGTACTGCTCTTCGGTTACGTTCAAATCGCTTTAGTTATCAAGGGCCTGAGGGGCGCGCACATGCCTCTGCCGATATTACTTATACACGAGATAGTGATGCGAACCAAAATCTTTCAGGGGTGTTGAATATCCTTGATGCAACTATCACTTACTTGCCGCTTCAGGAATTCAAAGTAATGGATGATGACATTATCATTATCCAAGACGTACGCCCGCCAAGCAGTGCAAAACTCTCTATGAACCTCCATATCACTGCCGTAGAGCCGATCCGTTTTAAAACCAAAGAGCTTGATTTGGGGATCGATCCCGACATAACCCTCTGGAAAGATCCGACCGATGCGATGCAAATTTTAGGGATGGTGCGCATCCCCTCCGGAACGGCTAAAACGGGGGGAAAACTTTTCGACATCAAATATTCCGAAATCTATTTTGGGGGCGATATTCCTCTCAACCCCTATCTTAATCTGACGATAGGGCATGAAGTCGATTACAAAAAAATCCTTATTTATGTAACCCATACCCTAGATTCGCCGATTTTCTTGTTTAGCTCTGATCCGGTGATGAGCCAAAACGATATTATGAGCTATATCCTCTTCGGAGGTCCGGCTAATACACCCTCCGGCGGTGATAGCTCTACCTCGACCATCCGTGCGGATGCCACGAACTTTATGCTGGGTGCGGGACTAAAAGGGCTCATAAACGGAGCGACGAAACTACAGATCGATACGATGAATATTCTCACCACCGCAGAGGGGGGAATGGGATTTGAGGTAGGAGCTCGGTTGAACAAAGATTTGAGGGTCCTGTATAAAAACGATACCGTCTCCAGCGTCCTCATCCAATACTCTCTCAACCGTTGGCTTCGCTTGGATGCGGATATTCATGAATTGGGGCAGGGGATTAATGCCGTCTATATTAAAGATTTTCATGACTTCCTTCCCCATAACCTTCCGAAAAAGAGATAATTCTTGATTTCAATCAAGCGATAGAACTTTTGATCCTTTTATACTGTCATTATTAAAAGGCTAAAGGAACAGCTATGATTTTAGAATTTATGCGAGACGATCATCGAGCATGCGACCATTATTTCACCGAAGCGGAGAATGCGTTGTCGGCAAAAAAAACAGAGGAGGCCAAAGAGCTTTTTGATCTGTTTTATCGTGCCACTAACCACCATTTCGATATGGAGGAGCGTGAACTCTTTCTCACGTTTGAAAAACGGACGGGGATGATGGGAGGGCCGACTCAGATGATGCGTTACGAACACCAACAGCTTCGAAGCCTTCTTGAATCGATGCGTTTGGCGCTCGGCGAAAACCGCACCGATGATTTTTTCGGAATCGGAGAATCGATGATGATTATGCTCCAGCAGCACAACATGAAAGAGGAGCAGATGCTCTACCCTATGATCGATCGAACATTAGGAAGCGATGGAGAGCTCATGATTCAAACCCTGAAGGATATGGAAAAATGATCCTCCTTGACACCCGCTCCCTCGATCACCCCGTTCCGTTGGAGATGGCGGTCGATGCATTCAAAAAACTTACGGGTGATGAGGTGATCCATATGATTCACCGACGTGAACCGATTCCCCTGTTTGAGATTATTATGAAAAACGGCGGTCGATATCTCAGTGTCATGGAAGATGAAAACCTTTGGCATATCTATATTACCCGTAGCCCTGCGGTAGAGTTGGAGCATGCTTATGTATAACGGACTCTCCCTCGATCAGGCTCCCCCTATCTCGGTGGTCTTGCGCTTTTTTTTCACGGTTCCTGTATTTGGGATACTTCTTGCACTCATTGTATTTTTTAATCCTCACGCGGTGTTGTCTCATACGGATCCGTTCTCTCTCGCAGCGATTCATCTGATGTTTTTAGGGATCATCACCATGAGTATGTTCGGTGCATTGTTTCAGATGCAGAGTGTTTTGGGCGGACGTCCTATCCCCGCTGTTTTGGGAAACGCATTTTTGATTCATCTGTTTTTGGTGATCGGGGTACTTTCCCTCTCTGGAGCATTTGTGTTTGCCCTCCCTGAACTTTTTGTAATTGCGTCGGTGTTTTTAGGTAGTTCAATCCTCTATGCGGCCAATCTAATCTTACCGCTCCTTTTCGGCGGTGGATCTCACGATACCCTTCGGGGGATGAGACTGGCGTTGATCGCCCTCTCTCTCACCGCCGTTTTGGGAATTGTGATGGCGAGCGAATATGCTAACCTCTCTTTTAGCACCTTTCATGATGCGATCCGATCTGCACACTATTCGCTGGGACTTATCGGGTGGATTGCCGTACTTATCATAGCAGTAGCATTTCAAGTGATCGAAATGTTCTATGTCTCAACGCCTTATAGCACTTGGTGCAAACACAATGCCTTCAAGATCATAGCCGTGTCACTCTTTTTCAAAATTATTTGGCTTTTCACGGCTCTCCCATATATTTGGGTGTTTGATCTTGTTATGGGGGCGTTATTGATCGGATTTGCCGTTACTACGGCAAAACGGTTAAAAATGCGGAAGCGGCGTGTGAGTGATGTGAGTATATGGTTTTGGAGTTCGGGGATAACGTTGCTTGTGTTGGCGGTTGCAGCATATACTGCTTCTATCTGGAGCGGACACTCTCAATTGCTAACTATTTCCATCATCGCTTTTTCCCTTTTTGCTTTGGCTGTTATTTTAGGGATGATGGGGAAAATTGTCCCGTTTTTGGTATGGTTTCATCTCAACTCGGCAGGGTATATGGATACTCCGATTATGTCGAATATCATCCCTCAATCTCGTGCAAAAGGGGTTTTTGCCCTTTTTATCCTCACATCACTCTTGGCACTTGGCGGGGTGTTTATGATTGAACTTTTTGTGTTGAGCGGACTCACTGCGGGGGCTATGTTTATTCTCTTGCTTGTTAACCTCGTAAAAGCATTTCAACTCTACCGATATACACTTTCTCACGGGGTTCTTTTTACGTCTCAAACGCTATAATAGATTTAAATTGTGCAATGGGATGGTGATATGGACCCGTTATTTATTCAAAACAGTGTCCTCTCTTTGGTTTTAGGTTTTTTGATCGGTTTGCAGAGGGAGATGCACACGATATATTCGCATAAAGTTCAAGATTTTGGAGGGGCGAGGACCTTTTCGATGATTGCCCTTTTTGGTTATCTTTCGGCTTGGAGCAACACCTTCTTCCCCTATTTTTTCCTTATTGCATCGGTCGTGATGGGGTTGCTACTCATCGCCGCGTATGTCGTTAACAGTGTCTCTATCGCTGAAAAAGGGGCAACAACCGAATTCGCCGCACTCGTCACTTTTGTTATCGGAGGGATGCTCAGCTTTTCTCTCCCTATCTTTGCCGCATTTATCACGATCATCGTTTTGTTTGTCCTCAACATCAAAGATACGGTAAAAGAGTACGAGCAGACCATTACCAAAAAAGATCTCAGTGCCGCGATCTTATTTTTGATTATGACTTTCGTCATTCTCCCCATCCTCCCGGATAGGGCGATAGATCCTATGGGGCTTGTCAATCTTTATCGGATTTGGATTATGGTTGTTTTGGTCGCGGGGATCTCTTTTTTCGGCTACATCGCCATCCGTATTCTAGGCGCTACTCACGGCATAGGGGCGGCGGGGCTGTTTGGCGGTTTGGTATCCTCCACGGCAGTGGCGATGAGCATGGCACGACGTGTTCATGAAAACGGTTTGTTAGCAAAAAATCTCGCACTCGGTATCGCGTTGGCCTCTTCGATGATGCTTATCCGTGCAGGAATCGAGATGTGGGTGATCAACCCTTCCATAACACGTGCTTTCCTGATTCCGATTGCAGTAGGAACCGTTGCGGGGTATGGCTATATTGCCATTCTCTATTTCACCTCAAAAAAAGAACATATCCCCCAAAATATCGAATTCAAAAATCCGTTTGATATCAAAGAAGCGTTGATTATGGGGTTGGTATTTGGGATGACCCTTGCACTGATAAGTTTATCCAACCGCTATATCGGTGATACGGGGGTTTACATGGTCGCATTGCTCTCAGGGATTGCCGATGTGGATGCGATTATATTGTCTCTCTCCTCTTTGGCCAAAAACGGCCTTAACTCTACCACGGCTTATTACGCTATTTTGATTGCAATCATCAGCAATACTGTCGCAAAATCGGCACTGGTACTCTTTTTTGGAAACATTAGACTTTTCAGATTTGTTGTGAGCTATTATCTTATTTCGGTCGGGGCATTTACGGCAACGGCTCTTATACTCGCATAGCGATTGTAGCCATTAATTTTTTTCAGATACGATGTCATATCAAATCAACAAGGAACAGTAATGTTTTTAGACTATTTTCTCTCTTTCGGCCTCTACTTCGTAACGGCAATGGCCGTCTTCGGAATCTTTCTTTTTCTTTATGCGAAAGTCACCCCTTATGATGATTATAAAATGATTTTTGAAGAGAACAATACCGCCTCGGCACTCGGTCTCGGCGGAGCGGTTTTAGGGTTGTCTATCCCTCTTTACAGCGCCTTGGTTCACTCGGTTTCGTATGATGATTTTGCGATGTGGGCAGTAGTGGCTATGGCTATCCAGCTTATTTTCGCTTTTATCCTCACACGACTCGGCGGCAAGTTTTCGGTTAAAAACCATATCAATGCCGGAGATGTTTCGGTAGGTGTTTTAATGGCGTTTCTCTCTATCTCCATCGGATTGATCAATGCAGGATCGATGAGTTATTGAAAATGTCTAAAAGCGTAAGCTTCAATTTGAGGTTTATGTTTTTAAAGTAAATAGGGGATTTGTATGGCAGCTAGAGATTCGCAATATCCCTATTTTATGATCTTTTAAAGGCATTGCTTCTGAATAGGTACATTAAAAGGTACATTAGCGTCAAAGTGACTCTATAAAATTCCTTTTTAGATGTAGTTATTCTATCGGTTCATAACTTAATCAACCTTGTTTCTTAACCTCACCCTAATCTCACCGTTCACCTCGTTGTAATCTCATTGTTCACATTGTGGTAACCATTGGGTAAATACTTTCCCGTAATCTCCCCTTTTTCACTTTTCAATCCTTTAAGATTCTGATCTTTTATGATCTCCTCAAATTTAGGTGTAATGGAGATATGCCCATTTTTTGGCTAGCCTTATGTATTATGTCGATACACATAATCACACATAATGAGGTTCTTATGACTGAAAATAAATTTTTAAATATCTTGATTGTAATGTTGATAATGTTTATTGTCGCAGTGGTGTACTATTGGATAAATCAAAAACCTCAAGGCTACTTTTCTTTTGCCATATCAGATGCAGAAATCGGGAAATATTCTTCGTATAAAGAATGTTTGGAAGAAGAAAGAGCATATCATAAATACAAACTCCTTGAGGATGGTTTTGATTATGCTGAAAGTAATTGTGATTGGAAAGAGTAATTAAATGGAAGTATTACACCGAAAATATCAGATTCTCATTTCTTTATGCTTTTTACTCTTTATCTCATTAATCGGATTAAATATTCAAACTTCCAATGAACTAAAAAGTGCATTGATAGAAAAAAATAATTGTGAATTTAAAAACAAAAAATTAGAAGATGAAAAGTTCAATCTTGAACAAGAAAAAGAAGAATTGGAAGATAAGCTTCAAGAGTTTGAATATAATCAATAACAATCGCTTACTTTACTAAAAACCTCGCCGTAACCTCTTCGTTTATCCTTGACTAAACATTGACTATTTTAGGTGTGAATTATTTTACCCGAAACCCTTATAAACACCGTCATAATGGGATTTTGTGTTTCCCATAACTCGTGAATTTTCTATCGGACTTTTATCGGATTTTTATATGCCCATTAACGTGTTCATTTGTCTATTCACTATCTCTGATACTCTCCTCATTTACGGGCTTTGCTTATTCGCTTTGTGTTCATAATGTTGCCCAAATTTTGCTGTTCCCTTTTAGTGTTTCCTTTTGCTTACAAAGCACGATAACAAGGGGGTTTAAGTGTTTCCTTTTGTGTTCCTTTTTTCTTTTGACCCTCACCGTAACCTAACCGTTCACCCTTGGTGAAACCTTGGGGTTCAATGATTCAAACACTTGCCGTAATCTTGCCGTTGCTTTTTCTTTTATAGGTGTTGAATTCTTTTGTTCGGATACTCATTGTAACCCCATTAATAGGTGCTTTGCTTGTTCGCTTACTGTTGAATTCTGCTGTTGCTTTTTAAGTGTGTCCTTTCGTCTATAAAGTACAATAATTTCGGGGTTTAAGTGTGTCCTTTTTGTTTCATTTGATATTTGTTTTTTCTTCTTTTTCCATTTGCTCAAACCCATTCATGTATAAATCATAAGTAGAACCAGCCATTTCACAATTTTTGAAAAATGTTTCCTCTGTCCAACCTAATCTTGCTATTTCTGTATGTATAAATCTAACAATAAATTCATCCCCTCCCGTCATTTTCGTTGATTCCTGAAAAACTGTCATTTGTCTAAATATTCCACACATTCCAGCTACTTTAGACACGATCATTAAATCTTGAGGAGAAGCATTTTTTTCATAACTCTCTGCCGACCAACTTATATTAAAACTTAAAATAAGTAACAATACATATTTCATCTATTCCCTTTGGTTTGTATTACTTACCAATTCTATCATCTTGATTTTCTTTTTGATCTAAATATTTAAAAAGTGGGAAATAAGACTTTGCTAAAGAGATACTTTAAATTCTCTATCTTCACCACCTCTTATAAATCCCTATTTTTTGTTCATTATTTAAAGTTGATCGTAATCGCCGTATCTTTAAATAATGGATATTGTCTCATTATCGCCTTGATCTTCTTTTTTGCTTTGGCTTCGAGAGCCTTGCGTTGCTTTTTATCCATGTGTTCCCCTTGTTAGGTCTATGATCTCTTTTATATCGTGAAGCGGTATCGCTAAATGTCGGACGTTCGGTATCGTCACGGTGAACTCTATCCGCCATAATGGAGCATTTAAACCGTTCTTTATAGCTTTATTGTAGATAATCACTTTCTCTATCATCTGAATGTTTGGCGTGTTGATATAAACGCTGTCTTTGTAGTGAGTGAGATTAAATCGCTTTTGCAGTTCATCGAGTGACGGCGGTATCGGAGTATCAAAACACACGTCTATCTCTGAAACGTCTTTGAGGATGTTTAAAATGCTTTTTACGGTGTGATTGCTTGGAGCTGTTGATGAGTTGAAATAGTAAATATTCTCTTTGTCGAGTTGATAGGCACTTGTTATCTCATCAGCATTGAGCCTCTTTTTTAGCTTCGAGGATATGTTAGAGTTTGGGGTAATTTTTCGCCAACATCCTAAACGATCTAACGCGTCTTTTTTGTGTTGCTTTTGGAAGTCTATCCGTATGGTGTCGATTGCTAAATCTAACCCGTGATCGTTATTAAATTCACTTAGATAGTTTTCTATCTCTTGGAGCATTTCTTTCATAATCAACCCGCTTTTTTTCTTGGTTCATTTATTAGATTTTTGAATAGAAATACCTCTACACTACGGGGGCGATTTTTTAAAGTGCATAATAACGTCACTTTCACCACTTCAAACAAAGCCCCGCTCCACCGTGGATAGAGGCTTGTTTTTGGGTGTCTCTTTCATCCCTTGACCTCATCACCTCTTTAGATGGTATTAGTCTTTATTGTAAGGGGTGTTTTTTTGAAGCTTAAAGCGTCTTTTTGAGAGTTTTACCGCCCCGAAATGGAGCGATTATTATTCATTATTCCCGCTTGGTTTTGATTGAGCTTGTTTTTCAAATATTGCTAAAACTTTTTGAGCTTGGGTTTTGTTTCGGATGATGTAATAGTGCTTTAACCCTTTGCCTCTTGGTACACTCTCAATAATCAATCCGTGAGCTTCCCGCAACTCTGTGGCATAGTTCGCCAACCAAGAAACGCCGTAACGTCTCCCATCGGATGCCCCGATACTTTCACCGTTAAGTAAATCACGGAGGAAACGGCGCATTACTGAGCGTTTATGATAAATGTGTCTCATGATGCCACCGCCTGAGCTTCTATTTGTGAAGCGATAAAAGCGTCTAAATCGCTCTTTTTAAATATCGTTACTCTCGGACTCAATCGCACGGGATGAAGTTTCCCTTGTTTGGCGTAAAGCCATATTGTGGATACGCCCACACCTAAATATTGAGAGGCTTGTTTGTCTCTGAAATGTTCTGCCATGTGTAAAACTCCTAATTCGCACTTTGTACGTTATCTTTTGGAGCTGACTAAGTAGGAATGAGAGATTAAGAGGGTGACAATATTATTACTGATAATCAGAAAGTATTACCGATAATAGGAAACTATTACCGATTATGTATTAATTTTTAATATTTTCTAAGTCTCAATACGTCATAGTGTCATTGTTAAAAAGTTAAACTGTGGTTAAATACAGTTTAAACAGTTCCTCATAAAAGTAACAATAACCACGGTCTGCAAACTTTAGGTTATCGTTACTGCTCTGCATTGATCTATAATCACGCTCACAAATAAAATTATAACACTTTCGCTAAGGTAGTGCAAATCCATATTATAAGCCCTATTATAGGTATTTCGTGGCATTGTCTTACCCTAAACTTTCGCAAACATACTCGAAAATAGTCACTTTTCCGACAATATAAAAAAATAGTGCCGTGAAAGTAACCCTACATCACTATAACCCGCTTTTCATTTTCACCTCATCGAGATAATCCACCCACCATTGCATAAGCCCTAAACGCTCTTTTGTGTATTCGGCGTGATTATAAGCTCCTTTAACCTTGTTACTCTCGACGTGAGCCAAACATCGCTCTATTACGTCCGTATGGTATCCGTGTACGGTTATGTTCTCGTTCGCTATGGTGCTAAACATCGCTCTAAAGCCGTGGGATACTATTTCCTCTTTTGCATAGCCTAAACGTCTTAGTGCTTGGTTCATAGTGTTTTCGCTGATAGGTTTAATGGAAGTATGGAGAGAGTGAAACAAATATTTACTTTTGTGTTGAGTGTGAGGGCGTAGGGCTTCTATCACTGCTTTTACTTGTTTTGTGATCGGTACAGTATGGGGCTTTTTCGTTTTCATCTTTTCAGCGGGGATAATCCACTCGTTTTTTTCTAAATCAAATTCGTCCCATTCTGCAAAGCGAATATTATAAGGGCGTTGAGCGGTGAGGGTTGCTAACTGTAACGCACTCTTAACGATTATTTCCCCGTGGTAATCGTCTATTGCATTTAACAGTAATCCCACCTTTATAGGGTCGGTGATCGTCGGCATATTAGTACGCTCTATTTTTCCGATTACAAAGCGTTTATCAATATCGGCGGTGATGTTATGCGGGGTAATCTCACGGGTTACGGCATAGCGGTACACTTGCGAGATAATATTGAGGGTTCTTAGTGCGGTATCGGCTTTGTTCGCTAACTTCAATCTATCCAAACACTCGATTATCATCATACGGGTTACGTCATTGATCGGCTTATCTCCTATGTAGGGGAAGATATGATTTTCAAGCCGTGCGAGTTTAAGAGAATGATAGCGGGGTACAAGTTCGCCCGTGATACTGTCGATAAACTCCCGTGATATTTTTTCAAAGGTGTTTAACAATACGACGCTTTCGGCTTTAGCTTCTTCCTCTTGGATACGCTTTTGTTCTTTAAGCTCTTGTTTCTCTCTGATCGGGTCGATACCGTTTATAACTTTCGCTTTGAGTTCGTCACGTTTCGCTCTTGCTTTTGATAGTGACGTGGCGGGGTAGGCTCCCCCCGTTGTTTTTTTCGCTTTGCCCTCAACGGTGTACCGTATTTCCCAAACTTTGCGCCCGTCGGGTTTGATGTTGAGCTGTAAGCCGTTTCCATCGGGTAGGGTGTATTCTTTGTCTTTGGGTTTAGCGTTCTTTATAGTCGTATCGGTAAGCGGTGTAACCTGTCTATTCGCCATAATGTACCCTCGTTAATGTACCTTTTTTTAGGTATTGATGAGGTACATTATACGAAAGTACATTAAAAGGTACATTAAAAAGACAGATGATATTAAATGAAGCAAAAGGGTATTAGAGGCTAAATAGCTATAAAAGTGCCTACTTAAGGGGTTTGTGTTTATCTTTTTGGATTGTATTAAAGGGGATTAATTTGATGTAATGGCGGACAGCTAGAGATTCGAACTCTAGGTAGGTTGCCCTACACACGCGTTCCAGGCGTGCGCCATCGACCACTCGGCCAGCTGTCCATTTTTGAGAGATTGAAATTGTACCAAAGATAGCTTAAGGGTTACCCCTTTAGAAGCCGTAACGATCTCTCGGCGGTTTTTTCCGTGCTTGTTCACTATTCCATCGCGTGTTAATATGCTTGAGCCATGCCAAGAAAATACCTGCAATCGCCAGCACCGCACACACTTCATATCCGATAGCCCAAATAATGAAAAATGAGGCGAGGTTAAATTCTAAAAAGTATTCATAACTTGCTTCGGCAACAAATAAAAATAAAAATGTTAATCCGGCTAAATAAGGCAAAATAAGGATATAAAGACCTAATACTATCCCTTCATATCCCTCAGGAGAAAAGACGAAATCGCGATAATCGAGCGATTGGTTAAAAAAATCGTCTTCTTGTTGGCGGCGTGTTTTAATGTTCTCTCTTTGATAGACTTTCGCGCTATCGCGTGCCGTATCACTGATCAATGAAGAGTTCATCCGTTTCTCAATATTTTTATCCATTACAAAATACCTCAGGTGTGATCCTAAATTATAGCTTGTTTTTTATGGATAGATTGTTAGATTATTAGAAATAGTGGAATAATTAAAAATAATAGGCGGCCAAAACACGAATAAAGAGTGTTTTGGTCGAACTATCGAAGGAGAATCGAAACACCATTGTAGAAAAGAAGTGTTAATTTTGTGTAAAGAGTCACGATATAATGGCACAACACTATTCAAAAAGGGTTATCGTGCTCCCAAATCAACGTTTTTATTCTATCAGTGATGATTTTCGCTCCCCCTATGCCCGTGATCGAGACCGTATTATCCATTCGGGGAGTTTTCGCCGTCTTGAGTATAAAACGCAGGTATTTTTAAATTCGCAGGGAGATTTTTTCCGTACCCGTCTGACTCACAGCATCGAAGTGAGCCAAATTGCCCGCTCCATTGCTTCTCATTTGGGACTTGAAGAATCACTGGCTGAGAGCATAGCCCTCTCTCACGACTTGGGTCATACCCCTTTTGGCCATATCGGCGGTGACACCCTCGATGAGTGTTTGAGAGGGCGGGGATTTGAGCGGGGATTTGAGCACAACTTCCAAAGTTTTCGAGTCGTCACCAAACTCGAACAGCGTTATAAAGCATTTTTGGGTCTTAATCTCACCTACGCAACATTGGAGGGGATACTAAAACACTCATATCCCTATAACAAACCGTTTTTACCCCAAGAGATACGAGACGCATTTGCCCTTGATACCCATCCCAGCATCGAAGCGATGATTGTCGATCGAGCCGATGAGATCGCCTATATCAGTCACGATATTGATGACGGAGTCGCTTCGGGATTGATTAGTTTTGAAACCCTCAAATCCTCCGAACTGATTCAGACAATTTTGCAAAAAGTGTACGATGAGGGGATTCATGAGGATGAAGATGAGATGTTCCGATACCGCTTCAGCTCCCACCTTATCAACCACCTCGTCTACTCGCTCCTTGAGCACTCCCGTGATAAAATCGATAACAGCCGTGTGTTAGCATCGGTTATACCTGCCTCTGAGCCGATTGTGATCGGATTTGAACCGGAGTTGGAGACGCAGATTAAAAAACTCAAAAAGCTTCTCTATCAGGAACTCTATCAGCACAAACACATTATGCGTAAAATGTTTGCGGGAAAACAGGCGATTATCGGGTTGTTTAACGCATTGATGGAAGAGCCGAAGATGTTGCCCCGTTATTATCTGGAGCAGTGTGATCGACGTAACCTACACCGTGTTATCAGCGACTATATCGCGAGTATGTCGGATCGGTATGCGATGGAGTTATATAATGAGTTATACGGGAGAGAGGGTTAGAAAAATAAACTTTAGGGGGTTGTAGGGACATTTGTCCCTGCCACTAAAACGGATGTATTCGTTTTAGTGTGTAACATCTGATTAAACGAGCACCGCTTCGCGTTTACCCGCTTCGAGATGACCGATAACGTATCCATCTGTCGACGCTAATACATCGGCAACGTCCGCTTCTTTGACGACGAGGATCATTCCGACCCCCATATTGAACGCACGGAACATCTCGACACGCTCGACGTGTTGACCGATGAGTTCGAAGATAGGGAGAACACGGATAGAGGATTCGGTGATAACGGCACGTAGCCCCTCAGGGAGGACACGAGGGAAATTTTCGACGATTCCGCCACCCGTGATGTGGGCGAGGGCTTGGATTTTATCTTTGAGCGCTTTAAACGTTTTGACGTAGATGCGTGTCGGTGTCAAAAGAGTTTCGATCAAAGGTTTTCCTTCGAACTCATCCTCGAACTTCATCCCCATTTTTTCAAACAACACTTTACGTGCCAATGAGAATCCGTTAGAGTGGAGCCCCGAACTCGGCAACGCGATGAGGATATCACCGGCGGCTACTTTGTTACTGCGGTCGAGTTCGCTTTTTTCACCGATGCCGACGGCAAACCCCGCCAAATCGTAATCATCAGAGTGGTACATTCCCGGCATTTCCGCCGTTTCACCGCCGATAAGGGCACATTCTGCTTGACGGCACCCCTCAGCGATACCGCTGACAACGGCTGTCGCGGCAGTGACATCGAGTTTTCCGGTTGCGTAATAATCGAGAAAAAATGAGGGGGTTCCGAAGTTACAGATCAAATCATTGACACACATCGCGACCAAATCGATCCCGACCGTGTTGTGGATACCCGAATCGATAGCGAGTTTGAGTTTTGTACCGACCCCGTCGGTTGCAGCGAGCATAACCGGTTCGCGATAACCAGAAGGTAGTTCAAATGCCCCTGCGAATGAACCGATACCGCCGAGAACACCGGGGATAGCTGTTGATTTTACGAGGGGTTTGATATTTTCGACAAAACTGTTACCTGCATCGATATCGACACCGGCATCTTTATAGCTGATTTGGCTCATGGGATTCCTCACCTTAAATAGTGAGGAAATTATAACGCAAGAGTGGTTAGGAAAAATTTAGGGGATTAATCTTTTTGGGGACATTTTCCGAAAACTTTTTTGAAAACCCACAATGAGAGGCAAAAATCGAATAAAGCCCATCCGATAACCATCACGATAACCAGAGTTTGAAGAATCATAGCGTAGAGGATTTGACCATCGGCAAACAAGAACAGGGCAATAGTCAATACAATTGCCATCAAAAAACGTTGAATTTTTTCAGCACACATAGAAACTCCTTAATTTTATAGAAATAATTGGTTAAAATTATAGCCAAAGAGGGACAGTTAACCTTTAACCTCTGAGTATAATTGGAATATTCAAACCGTTTTAATCTCCACGTGTTACAATCGCTGAAAAATTCCCATATTATTGAGAAGAGAACCATTTAATGAAAACATTTATAACCCCTGAAATGATGACCCATGTCGCGATGTGTACACACAAAAATCCCCATACCGTCATGGTAGTTAGCGATCAAAATGATCTGCTAAAAGGTGAATTGAGCCGTTATCGGGACATAGAGGTTAGCTTTGTCGGTGCCAACGATCTTCTGGGTAGTTTACGCAATGGCGGCGATAAAAGTAGTGATGTGTTGCTTTTGGATACATTAAGTGATGATAGTGCTGTATATGCTCATGTTAACCGCCTTCTAAAAGAGGATGCACTTATGGTGTGTAAGCATCCTGATCTGGATGATGTGGCTTCGAATACAAAACTCATGCAGATTTTAGGAAATTACTTTAAAATCATTATGCCTTATTATGATGGAAACGGCTCGACATTGCTATTGTGTTCAAAAGAATACCATCCTACTGCCGATTTGATTTTACAGCGCAGTGATTTACTCGAAGGACAACAATTTTACAACTGTGATGTCCATATCGGAGTCTTCGCAATGCCACAGTATATCCGCAAAAATTATTTGGGTATTATCCGCAACTAATGGCCTTTGAGTATGCCATTGCACTCACAGGCGGGATAGCGACGGGTAAAAGTACCGTTGCCTCCTTGCTTGGTTTAAACGGTCTGCGGATTATCGATGCCGATACGATAAGCCATCGTATTTTGGATGAACACAGCTCTTGGGTAGCCGAGCGATTCGGGGATGAGTTTGTCAAAAATGGAAAAGTGGATCGGAGTGCCTTGGGCAAAATCGTTTTTGCCGATCCTGCAGCCAAAAAAGAGCTTGAATTATTTTTACATCCGAAAATTCGTGCCGCCATCGAAGAGCAAAGTGAAAAACAAGATAAGCTCAAATACCCCTATCTGATCGATATTCCCCTCTTTTTTGAAACATCATCCTATCCGATCAAAAACTCCGTCGTTGTTTACACCCCTAAAACATTGCAGATGGAGCGGTTTATGAAACGCAACGGCTTTTCCCAAGAGGAGTCATTGCGCCGCATCGAGAGTCAGATGGATATCGAAGAGAAGAAAGCACGTGCAACATGGGTTATCGATAACTCCTCCAATCTCAAACATTTGCAACGAGAATGTGAACAGTTTGTCGATACTATTAAAGTGCTCTATCCCGCCCCTAAGGTATAATTACCTTAATTATTAATCCAAAGGATTATCTTATGCTTCAAATCGCCAAATATTGCGCCAGTGGCAACGATTTTGTCATTTTTCATGCTTTTCACGGTGCGGATCGATCGCGCCTTGCCCGAACGCTCTGTGATCGTCAAAACGGTATCGGAGCCGATGGCTTGATTGTTCTGATTCCTCATGAGAGCCACGATTTTGAATGGGAATTTTACAATGCCGACGGTTCTACTGCGTCGATGTGCGGAAACGGAAGCCGCGCGTGTGCCCATTATGCGCATCGTTTTGGATTGGCAGAGGAGAAGATGGAGTTCTTAACGGGTGCAGGGGTGATCAAAGCACAGGTTGAGGGGGATATGGTTCAAAGTGATTTGACCCCTCCACACGTTATAAACGACGCTATTTCAGAGCATGAGATGCGATGGTGGCTGATCGATACGGGTGTTCCTCATCTCGTCACGTTTGATGCCGATATGGAAAATTTTGATATTTCGATGGCGAGAGAGCTTCGTCACAAATACAATGCCAATGTCAACATCGCCCATGTCGAGAGCAACGGATCGATTCGAGTCCGTACCTACGAGCGCGGTGTTGAAGATGAGACACTAGCGTGCGGAACAGGGATGGCGGCATGTTTTTACCGTGCATCGATTGAAAATGGTGTCGCGGACAATGCGCGTGTGTTTCCAAAAAGTGGTGAGACCCTTTATCTGGGGCTTGAAGAGGGGACAATTACGTTCAAAGGGGAAGTGAAAGGGGTTTTTGAGACTTACTGGAGAGAATAAACCCCGTGATCCAAATCCTAGAGCCGCTCCGTTGGCAGTAGTGCCGAGAGGAACGAGCGTTCTTGGATTACGGTATGATCTTTTGATACTTTTCTGACTAAACAGAAAAGTACATAGAAGAAATTATAATCCCGCTCTTTCCATAATTTGCGCCTGAGTATCTGCAATCAACGGTTCGATAATATCGTCCATTAATCCCCCTTGCATAATCTCTTCGAGACGATACAAGGTGAGATTGATACGGTGATCGGAGATGCGGTTTTGAGGGTAGTTATAGGTACGGATACGCCCTGATCGATCTCCTGTTCCCACTTGATCTTTACGCTCGCTCATCTCTTTTTCTTTTGCCTCTTGCATTTGCATATCATAGATACGGGCTTTGAGGATTTGCATCGCTTTATCTTTATTTTTGTGTTGCGATTTTTGATCTTGATTGGTGACGACGATACCGGTAGGGATGTGGGTAATCCGTACGGCAGAGTCGGTGGTATTGACACTTTGTCCCCCTGAACCGGATGAGCGCATAACGTCAATTTTAAGATCATTTTCATTGATTACGACCTCGACATCATCCACTTCAGGCATAACGGCAACGGTAATAGCGGAGGTGTGAACCCGTCCTTGGGACTCGGTTGCAGGGACACGCTGAACACGGTGCGTTCCCGCTTCGTATTTGAGACGCGAGTAAACCTGCTCCCCTTTTATGAGGGCGATGATCTCTTTGAAGCCACCTGCATCGGATGGGCTGGTACTCATCAGTTCAATTTTCCACCCTTTAACATCCGCATAGCGAACATAGGCATTAAACAAATCTCCGACAAAAATTGCCGCTTCATCTCCCCCCGTTCCCGCACGAAGTTCGATATAAATATTCCGTTTATCATTGGGATCGGCAGGGATGAGTAGTTTTTTGATCTCCTCTTCGAGCGGTTCTATAAGCGGTTCGAGTGTTCGAAGCTCCTCTTTGGCAAGCTCGCCGAGTTCCGCATCAAACGCGAGTGACTTGTTCTCTTCGATATCATCAAGGAGTTTTTTGTATTCGGTTGCTTTGGTCACAATGGCTTGAATAGAAGATTGCTCTTTTGAAAGATCGGTCATCCGTTTGATGTCATTGCCGATATCAGGAGAGCTGAGAAGTTCAGTCAATTCGTTGTAACGATTGATAAAAGGGGTAAGTTTGTCGGATAACATGAGTGTGTCCTAAAAGAGGCGTTGTGAAAAATTAGAGAAGGTGAAGCTTGCCCTGAGGGCAAAACTTATGCTGCGATTTTGTTAACAGCGAGGTGAAGACGGCTAACTTTACGTGCAGCAGTCTCTTTTTTCAAGACACCTTTGCTGACATATTTATGAAGGTTAGCGTTAGCGATAACAAGAGCAGCTTTCGCTTCATCTTTGTTTCCGGCTTCAACGGCAGTACGAACTGCTTTAACAATGTTTTTAATACGTGTACGATAGAATCGGTTACGCTCAGTGCGCTTTTCCGTCTGACGGATACGTTTTAATGCTGACTTATGGTTTGCCATGGCATTTATCCTTGTCGAATTTTTTTTAGGGTAGAATGCTACCTTAAAGAGAATTAAATTTAAGTTAAAATTTATAGAATCTGAAATAAAAAAGAAAAACTAATTTCTAAAAGGAAGAAAACTTTATGAAACTTTTTGGAACGGACGGAGTACGCGGAGAAGCGGGCTCATTTTTAACGGCAGAATTGGCGATGCGGGTTGCGATGGCGGCAGGTATTTATTTTAGTGCCCACTCCCGTACGAAAAAGATTTTAGTCGGAAAAGATACTCGACGCAGCGGCTATATGATCGAAAATGCGATTGTCACCGGACTCACTGCCGTGGGATACGATGTAGTACAAATCGGCCCGATGCCTACCCCAGCCATCGCGTTTTTGACGGAGAATATGCGTTGTGATGCAGGGATTATGATCTCTGCAAGCCATAATCCGTATGAAGATAACGGAATCAAATTTTTTGATGCCCACGGAAACAAACTCTCCGAAGAGATCGAAGCGCAGATCGAAGCGATAGCCCATAATAAAGCCCGTCTTGAAGAGGGGCAGGTTACGGGGAAAAAAATCGGTAGTGCCAAGCGTATCGATGACGTGATCGGACGCTATATTGTCCAGCTTAAAAATTCATTTAGCCGTGAATTAACATTGCAAGGACTTCGTATCGTTTTGGATACCGCCAACGGTGCAGGGTATAAAGTGGGACCGACCGTACTTGAAGAGCTTGGTGCTGAAGTGATCGTATTGCACGACAAACCCAACGGATTTAACATTAATGAGGGGTGCGGAGCTCTCCACACCAAAGATTTGCGCGAAGCGGTGAAGCAGTATCGCGCCGATATAGGGCTTGCCCTCGATGGAGATGCCGATCGTCTTATTGTTGTTGATGAAAACGGTGATGAAGTGGACGGTGATCAGATTTTAGGGGCTTTGGGACTCTTTTTACACCAGAGTGGACAACTCAAAGGGGGTGGAATCGTCGCTACTGTTATGAGTAATCAGGCATTAGAAGATACGATGAGCGAGAACGGCTTGAAACTTTTCCGCTCCAACGTCGGGGACAAATACGTGCTGGAAGTGATGCGTGAAAACGGGATCAACTTCGGGGGAGAGCAAAGCGGCCATATTATTATGCACGATTACGCCAAAACAGGGGATGGTCTCGTAAGTGCATTGCAGATTTTAGCACTCCTCCTCACCTCGGGAGAAAAGGCGAGCAAAGTGCTTCGCCCGTTTAAACTTTACCCTCAAATACTGGTCAATATCAAAGTCAAAGTAAAAAAACCGCTTGATCAAATCGAGGGGCTCTCCACTGAACTCGAAGCGGTGGAAGCTCAGCATATGCGCCATCTGATCCGATATTCGGGCACAGAGAATAAGCTTCGTATTCTTTTGGAAGGGAAAGATGCCAAAGTGATGGAGAGAGAAATGGAAAAACTGGTCAGCTTTTTCGAGAAAGCATTGAATGCTTAAACCCTCTATTATTCTTATCTTAGCGGCGCTGGGAGTTTTCATCGTCGATCAAAACATTAAGTGGATTTTTGTCGAGGGATTTCGGTATTACACCGAGTGTATTGATCTTATTCTCGTGTATAACCGCGGTGTAGCTTTCTCCATGTTTGCCTTTTTAGAAGAGGGACTCAAATGGATACAGATTGCCCTTTTATCGGGAGTGATCGGTTATACCCTTTGGCTTAGAAAAAACTGTTTTATCCTTCCTGTCGGGATTATGGTGGGTGCGGGTTTTTCTAATGTGTATGATCGCTTTATCCATGGCGGGGTAGTTGATTATGTGTATTGGCATTGCGGATTTAACTTCGCTGTTTTTAATTTTGCCGATGTGATGATCGATGTGGCCGTACTGTGGCTCTTGATTTTAAATTTTCGTCCGCAGTCGTGTAAAAGTTAAGTGTCTTTTAACTTCTACGCGGCTATAATTTCGCTCTTACATTAATCGTGATGGTCTTATAGCTCAGTTGGTAGAGCACTACCTCGACAAGGTAGTGGTCACAGGTTCGAGTCCTGTTGGGACCACCATTTCTCCTTAATTTTCCTCAAAATTTATTTATTTAATCGTAAACCAATCAACATTTCCGTATAATCCGCGATATTTTCTCATACGAGGGACACCCTTATGGATATTATTGCATTAAAGCATGATGATCAAATAATCGATTTACAAACGGCAGAAGCACTTGGAATTACGGGTGAAGAGATCGTTTACGATAACTCTCCCGATTCTCTCGAAGTTCTTCGCCACTCATGTGCACACTTGATGGCTGAAGCGATCAAAGCACTCTATAGCGATGCTAAATTTTTCGTCGGTCCGACGGTTAAAGAGGGCTTCTATTACGATTTTAAAGTCAATGAGACATTAAACGAAGAAGATCTTAAAACGATCGAGAAAAAGATGCTCGATATTGCCAAAGGCAAAGAGAAGATTACACGATACGAAATCACGAAAGAGGAAGCGCGCGCAAAATTTGCTAACGATCATCTCAAGCAAGCGGTTATGGATCGTATCCCAAGCGATACCGTGACGATCTATAAACAAGGTGAATTTGAAGATCTTTGCCGAGGACCTCATTTGCCGAGTGTCGGTTTGATCCGTTATTTCAAATTGACCAAAATCTCCGGAGCCTATCTCGGCGGTGATAGCAAGAACGAGATGTTGACCCGTATATACGGTATCGCATTTGCCGATAAAGAGTCTCTCAAAGCGTATCTCGATCAAATGGCAGAAGCCGAAAAACGTGACCATCGCAAAATCGGTGCCGAGATGAAACTTTTTACGTTCCGTGAAGAGGTCGGAGCGGGATTCCCGATCTGGCTCCCTGCCGGGGCACGTATGCGCTCACGTTTGGAGCAACTGCTCTTTAAAGCACACCGCAAACGTGGGTATGAGCCGGTTCGCGGCCCTGAAATGCTCCGTTCTGATTTGTGGAAAGTGTCGGGTCATTATCAAAACTACGGTGAAAATATGTATTTCACCAACATTGACGAACTCGAATTCGGGGTTAAACCGATGAACTGTGTCGGTCACATCAAAGTGTATGAGCATGATTTGCATTCGTATCGTGACCTCCCTCTCAAATATTTTGAATACGGGGTTGTTCACCGCCACGAAATGACGGGAGCGCTTCATGGATTGTTCCGTGTTCGTGAATTTACCCAAGACGATGCCCATATTTTCTGTACGGCCGATCAGATCGAGCAGCAAATCATCGAAGTGGTCGATTTCGTCGATAAAATCATGAAAACATTTGAGTTTAATTACAAAATGATGATCTCGACCAAGCCGGAAAAAGCGGTTGGAGATGACGCGGTATGGGAAATTTCGACCAACGCACTAAAAACGGCGATGGACAAAAACAATCTAGCCTATGAGATTGATGAGGGGGGCGGAGCGTTTTACGGTCCTAAAATCGATATCAAGATCACAGATGCTATCGGACGTGAATGGCAATGCGGTACGATTCAACTCGACTTCAACCTTCCGGAGCGTTTTGAGCTTGAATACAATGGCGAAGAGAACGTAAAAATACAGCCGGTAATGATTCACCGAGCGATTTTAGGTTCTTTTGAGCGATTTGTTGGTATATTGACGGAGCATTACGCTGGGGAGTTTCCGATGTTTATCGCTCCGACGCAGGTTGCGATCGTTCCGATCGCCCCTACGCACGAAGCATACGCACGAGAATTGGCAGATAAATTGATCGATTTAGGTGCCGATTTTGAGATTTTCGATAAAAATGAAAGTCTCAATAAGCGGATTCGTACAGCGGAAAAAGGTCGTGTGCCGATGATTATCGTTTTAGGCGATGAAGAGGTAAACAACAAAAGTATTGCCGTACGTGATCGCAGATCACGTGAGCAATACAACCTGAGCGAAGAGGATTTCCTCGCAATGGTAAAACAAAAAATTAATGAGGTACATTTTTGATTAAGAAACAAGACCGAGTCCAAATGAACGAGGATATTCGCGTTCCTGAGGTACGTTGTGTAGTAGATGGTGGTGAAGCATTAGGGATCATAACGATTCAAGAGGCTATGGCTAAAGCCAACGAACTGGGGCTTGACCTCGTATTGATCTCTCCGGATGCGAAACCTCCGGTCGCAAAGATCATGGACTACGGTAAGTTTCATTATCAAGAAGAGAAAAAGAAAAAAGAGGCGCGTAAAAAGCAAACCAAAGTGGAAGTCAAAGAGATCAAGCTTTCGGTCAAAATTGCTGACAACGATATCGGATATAAAGTTAAACATGCACGCGAATTCCTTGAAGAAGGAAAACATGTCCATTTCCGTGTATTTTTACGCGGACGTGAAATGGCGCATCCAGAATCGGCCGTAGCCGTATTACAGCGCGTTTGGCCGATGGTTGAAGATATCGGGAGCATGTATAAAGCGCCTGCAATGGAAGGGCGTTATTGTAATATGATGGTCCATCCGAAAAAAGACGATAAAAAATAATCTACTTCGTGCGGGCATTTCCCCGTACACACCTTCAGAGTGCTTTCAATTTAAACTAATTTTTTCTTAATTTATGGTATAATCCGCGTCTCATTACAGAGAATTTTTGCGAAAGGATCAAGTCGATGCCAAAAATGAAATCGGTTAAAGGGGCGGTAAAACGCTTCAAAGTAAAGAAAAACGGCACCCTAAAACGTGGTAGCGCATTCCGCAGCCATATTTTGACTAAACAAGATGCTGGGACTCGACGTAAGCAAAACACCCCTAAAGTGGTTGCTGCTGTCGATGCTAAAAACATCAAAAAGATGATCGTAGGCTAAAACCTATTAACCCTCCAGCATAACGCTGGGCAAGTCCGCATAGCGGCACCCCGTCATTAAAATTAAGATGAACCGGGTCAAGAAAGGAAAACAATGCCAAGAGTAAAAACTGGTGTCGTAAGACGCAGACGTCATAAAAAAGTATTGAAACTCGCACGTGGTTTCTATAGTGCACGCCACAAACATTTCCGTAAAGCGAAAGAGCAACTCGAGCGCTCACTCGTATACGCGTTTCGTGACCGTAAACAGAAAAAACGTGAGTTCCGTAAATTGTGGATTATCCGTATCAATGCGGCTTGTCGCCTAAACGGAATGAGCTACTCAGTATTTATGAACGGCCTTAAACGTGCCAACATCGAACTTGATCGCAAAATCCTTGCTGATATGGCTATGAACGATGCGGCAGCATTTACTGCCCTCACTACTCAAGCTAAAGCAGCGCTGTAATTACTTACTTTAGGGAGCAATCCCTGAAGTTTCTTCTCTCTTCTTAACTCTACAATCTCAAATCTTACATTTTTTAATAGTGTGCAAACCGTTCAAAGAACGATTTACTGCTCGATTTTATACCCTTTGCTCTCTAGGCATTTTTGACATTCAACACTAACAGGTGCTTTTGAGGCCTCCGTCGCGGCTTTAAGGTCATAGTAGCGGCATTCTTGAAAATCGGATTTTATATTTTCTTCTGTTTTCCCCGATGGGCAGATCATTCCATTGAATGACATTTGTTTTTCAGCGCATCCGCTGATGAAGAGTGTTGCCGCTGTAAGGGCAAAAAATAGATTTTTTTTCATGATTGATGGTCCTCTTTGAGTGAATTTTCGAATAGATAACGGTGATCTTCAGGGAGAGATTCGTAGACCATTTTGGCCAAATCGCGGATCTCCCAAAGAGCTGCTTTATCACTGCGCAGTGAAATAAAGTTTTGTAAACTTCTGGCGTTAATCGACCATGTAAGTTCCGTTTTATAGCTCTCAGGGAGGCAGTATTTCGCACGATCGTTACTGATCCCTGCAACTAACACGGCACGTAAGTTTTCAAGGGCTCTGATGCTCATTTCATCCACCATCTCTACACCGCTCATAACCAGATATTTTTCTGCACGCTCTTGATGGTCGATGCTAAAGGGAGCTTCGTCTTTGAGTTCTTTAAGGGTGTAGCGGGTTGACTTTACCGATAGTGATGCCATACGGTGACGGGCAAGCTCTTGGAGCAATGCACGGCTGATCCCTTCTACATAAAAGTTATAGACGATATGCTCTAGCGTAGAGGCGTGTTTGAATTTATTGCCCACACGATCGATAAGAGCGCGATCTGCCTCGCCGCCGTTGTCGCTTTTATCAAAGCTTTGCCAACACGTACGGATAGCATCGGAACAAATTACAAGAGGGGTATAGTGGTGTAAGGTTACTTTCATGGATAAGTCTTTGTTAGAGTTTGAGAGAGTATAGCGAAGAAGAGTTTAAAAACGGAGAGTAAGGTGCGCAAAGCACCTTACATTACAAATACATGCGGAACGATAAGGGGATATTTTTTCATTTTTCGATAGATATGTTTACGGACTACTTGACGCAAATCATTCTCTAGCGCTTTTGAATTTTCAATCAGCCCCGGTTTGAGATTGATCAAGAAGTGCTCTAATACATCTTCCATCTCTTGGGCAAACGCTTTGTCGTGGCGGTCAGCAACGATACCGAAGCTCGTTACGAGAGGTTTGGAGAGGAGGCGTGATTCTGCAGCACTCACTTGAGCCACCAACATAACCATCCCTTCACTTGCCATTTTCTGACGATCGATAACGATATCGTCTTCGATTTGGTGGTTGTTTTGGTTGTCGATGTAGGTTTTGCCGGTCTTAACGGTTTTTGCTTTACGCATCATTTTGCTATTCACTTCGATACAGTCACCGTCGCTCATCAAAAGGATGTTACGTTCAGGAACACCACACGTTATTGCGGTCTCTTTGTGTTTCATGATGTGGTTGTATTCACCATGAACCGGCAAGAAAAATTTAGGATTTGTAAGGCGCAGCATCAATTTTTGCTCTTCCATACTCGCGTGACCCGAGACATGGATATCTCGATCGTTTGCAACACGGGCACCGGCTCGTTGAAGATAGTTCAGCATGCCCGAAATTGACCCTTCATTCCCCGGAATCGCACGGGCAGAGAGGACGATCAAATCGGTCGGTTTGATTTTGATGTGTCGGTGCTCGCCGATTGCCATACGGAAAAGAGCTGAACTTGGCTCCCCTTGGCTTCCTGTTGTGACGATGAGGACATCTTTATCGCTCATACGATTTGCCTCTTCGGCATCGATGAAGATATTTTTCGGAAGTTTGATGTAATCGTATTGCATACATACTTCGAGATTACGCTCCATAGAACGTCCGATCACACACACTTTACGGTTGTATTTGATCCCCGCTAAAATAGCTTGATAGACACGGTGTATGTTCGAGCTGAACGTTGACATAATGATGCGACCTTCTGATTGTGAGAAGATACGGTCAAATCCAGGAGCAACGGTAAGCTCACTCGGAGTCCACTCTTTGTTGTACGAGTTGGTTGAATCGGAAAGGAGACATAAAACCCCTTTTTCACCGTAATGGGCAAGGCGGTGCAAGTCAGCCGTGTAGCCATCAACGGGAGTATGGTCGATTTTAAAGTCACCCGTATGGATGATGGTTCCCGCTTTGGTCGTGATTGCCAAAGAGGATGAATCGATAATCGAGTGGGTCATATGCATCCATTCGATATCGAAATCATTTCCGATTCGGTAAACCTGTCGCTTAACAATCGGGTTGAAATAACGTCGGAAATCACGCATATGGTGCTCATCAAATTTGTTACCGATCATAGCTAGCGGCAATGGTGTCCCATAAATCGGAAATTGCATCTCTTTGAAGAAATAAGGGACTCCCCCGATGTGGTCTTCATGGGCGTGGGTGATAATAACAGCTACAATTTTTTTACGGATTTCACGCAAATAGGTGAAATCAGGAACGAGGATATCAACCCCGTGCATCTCTTCATCCGGAAAACTCATCCCGATATCGATGATAATCGCTTCATTTTCGGTTTCGATGACAGTGATGTTACCCCCAATCTCTCCGAGCCCTCCTAGTGGAGTAATACGGACTTTCTCATTGTTCTCGAGATTAAGTTTAAAGTGTGGGTTAAGACGGTTTTTGTGGGCATCTTGATTTTTGAGAACAAAGTCACGTAAATTATTATCGATCGGTGTGCTTGGGCTTCCACGACGCCCGCCGCGCCCGCGATCACGCCCGCCTCGATTCGGTTCTGCATCAGTTGCATTTTCTGCACCTTCTGGACGATCAGTGCGTGGAGGACGGTTATCTTGACGCGGAGGTCTGTTATCGGTGCGTGGAGGACGGTTGTCTTGACGCGGAGGTCTGTTATCGGTACGTGGAGGACGGTTGTCTTGGCGCGGCGGGCGATTCTCTTCGCGTGGTTCTGTGTTTGAACGCTCTACAGGGGTTCCCTCTGTACCTTCAGGACGATTGTTGTTTCGGCTGCGGAAAGGGCGACGGTTGTTACGGCGCTGACGATTTTCCCCTTGGGGCTGAGCTTGTGATTCTGTTTGTTCATCGGACATAATATTTCCTTTGTGACGCTTCTGTAAAGCGTAATATATTTTTGGTATGTTTAGATGCTCTAAAATGCCCAGAAAAGGTTATTTTATAAGGGTATAGAGCCGGTGAAAGTCAGAGGTGTCAAGCTGATGAGGTCGGATAGAGCGCTCCAGATCTAGTGCTTCGAAAGCTTCAATCAGGGAGTGTCCATCATAGCGCGAGGAGAGATTTTTGTGGAGGGTTTTACGGGGCTGTGTAAAGGCCGCTCGTAAAAATTCTTCAAACCCTTCATCATTACGATTCGACCGTTTAGAAATGAGCAGTACGGACGAATCGACTTTGGGAGCTGGCTCGAATGCGGTTGGGGGGACGTGAATCACGATCTCCGCTTCACCCACACTCTGCGTAATTACGCTAAGCGCTCCAAAAGCTCTCTCTCCAGGTGAGGCAGAAAATTTCTCCGCTACTTCACGCTGTATCATGACAAGCAAGTTTCGGCACGCCGGATCAGCGAGGGCTTTGAGGATGATGTTGGTCGCGATGTAATAGGGCAGGTTTGCCACTAAATCGTACGGTTCATCCAAAAGCTCACTCTTCCAATGCTCTAATACATCTCCGCAACGGAGCTCAAGAGCTTTGGTAGCGATGGCATCGGCAAAATGGTGCTTCAAATGCTTGCACAAGTCGGTATCGACCTCAAAAGCGGTAACACTTTTGACATCAACTAAATACTTAGTTAAATCACCTAATCCAGGCCCGATTTCTGCGATACGATGAGGCGTATCGGGCATCGATTGGATGATTTGGGCTAAAACAGCTTCATCTTTTAGAAAATTTTGGCCAAATTTCTTTTTGGCAATTTTGGCACGATCTTGTTGCATTACAACTATTGTACCCAATAAAGAGTAAATCCCCTATTAAAAAATAAATCGCCCCCCTTTATCGTTACCTTTGGTAATCAAAGTTATAATTTCATAATGATTGAGCACAAGGTGTCAAATGGATAATTTTTTTGCGAAGCGGATTATTCCGTGCCTCGATGTCAAAGACGGTCGCGTCGTTAAGGGTGTTAATTTCGTCGGGCTTAAAGATGCGGGTGATCCTGTCGAAGTGGCCAAAAGGTACAATGAAGAGGGGGCGGATGAGCTGACGTTCCTCGATATTACCGCATCTCACGAAGAGCGGGATACCATTGTTCACATCGTTGAACAGGTAGCCAAAGAGGTCTTTATCCCTCTCACCGTCGGAGGAGGAATCCGAGTTCTCGATGACATCTATAAACTTCTTGCGGTGGGATGTGACAAAGTGAGTATTAACTCTGCAGCGATCAAGCGACCTGAGTTTATCAACGAAGGGGCGAAGCGTTTCGGTTCTCAGTGTATCGTCGTCGCTATCGATGTGAAAAAAACGGGGGATCAGTACAACGTCTATCTCAACGGCGGTCGGGTCGATACGGGGATCAATGCCTTTGAGTGGGCAAAAGAGGTCGTGGATCGCGGTGCGGGGGAGATTCTACTCACCTCGATGGATGCCGACGGTACCAAAGCGGGATTCGATCTCTCCATCACCGAACAAATTAGCCGTGCGGTGAATGTTCCCGTGATTGCCAGCGGCGGTGCTGGGACGATGGAACATATCCGCGAAGCGTTTGAACACGGTGCCGATGCGGCATTGGCGGCGAGTATTTTTCACTACAAAGAGATCGATATTATGGATCTCAAACGCTATCTGTCGGCTAACGGGATTCCGGTACGATTATAGGATCGAAAATCGGTATAATTAAAGCAAGTAATTTTTGAAAAGGAGGGGGCAATGCAAACGTTAAGTTTAAAAATCGAAGACGATTTTTTTCCCCATTTCAAAGCAATAGTTGACAGTTTTGTGAAAGATAAAAAAGTTCGTATTATAGAGAACGAAGTACCCGCAAATGTGATCGTCAGCAGTGTCGAAGAGGTACACCGTCGTGTGGCGGAAGCGGAAAAACGGATTGCGAATGGAGAGTATTATACTCAAGAAGAATCTGAAAAACTAATGGATGATTTTCTTGAAAACAAACTTGGCATCAAAAGATGACAATCAAAAAGGACAAGAAGTATCTTCTTGCTCTCTTCGCCATCGTTCAATACATTGCGCAGGACAAACCGTCCGCCGCAAAAAGTTTTGCAAAAGAGTTGGATAAACATATTTTGGATTTGCTTCAGTTTCCCTACAAATATCGCCAATCCCACTATTATGAGGATGAATACTACCGCGATTTGACCTACAAAGGGTACACTCTCATCTATAAAATCACCGAGGATGCGATACAAATTTTGGATATTTTCAAGTGGGTGGATAAACAATGATTCTCTGTGCCGGCAATAACGAAACGTTTGATTTTGCAACACCGATAGGGGTGGGGCTGATCGACAGCGCGATCAATCTAACCCGTCATTGTTTGGTTCATAAACCCGAATTTCTCCTCTTCATCGGGAGTGCTGGAAGTTACGGCGAACATAAAATTAATGACATCATCGAGTCCAAAACGGCGGCTAACATCGAGTTAGGATTTTTGGATAAAAGCGCCTATACGCCGATTGATAACGTTGTTTCTTCACAAACGGAAGATATCAAAGATGTTATCGTTAACTCCTCGAACTACATCACGACGAGTGAGCGGGCAATGGAGCAGATGAGAGCGCTGGGGATGGGGATTGAAAACATGGAGTTTTTCAGTGTTATGCGAGTCGCTCAGGTTTTCGGTATCCCTGCGGGGGGTGTATTTTGTATAACAAATTACTGCGACACGAATGCCCACCGAGATTTTATCGCTAATCACGGGTTTGCTAAAGTATTGCTTCGTGAACATCTCAAAGAAAAAGGGTTAATCCATGGCTAAAAAAACTATTTTGGATTACACCAAAGCAGAACTCGCTAATCTGGTGAAACCCTCGTTTCGTGCGAAACAAATTTGGGGATGGATTTATCATCAGTATGCTCTTTCGTTCGATGCTATGCAAAACCTTCCCAAAGCGATGCGCGAAGAGTTGGAGAGAGAGTATGAGATTATGCCTCTTAAAATTGCCCGTAAAGAGTGCTCCACCGATGGGACGATCAAATATCTTTTCGAATTGAGTGATGGAAAAACCGTCGAGACGGTGTGGCTTAAAATGAAAGACGAATCCATCGATGAAGAGGGAAATATCGAGCATGAAGCCCGCTTTACCGTTTGTGTTTCGACGCAAGTAGGATGCAAAGTAGGGTGTTCATTCTGTCTTACCGCCAAAGGGGGATTTACCCGTGATTTGAGCGCCGGAGAGATTGTCGCGCAGGTTTTGGCCGTAAAGATGGATAATAACCTCGCGGCACATCGTCGTCTTAATATCGTCTATATGGGGATGGGAGAACCGCTCGATAACCTCGATAATCTTGCAAAGGCAATTACAATACTGAAAGACGAAGAGGGGCTGTCGATTTCGGGAAAACGACAAACGGTATCGACCAGCGGTTTGAGTACGAAGATTGATAAGCTGGGAGAGATGGATTTAGGGGTTCATATCGCCATCAGCCTTCATGCTGTTGATGATGAGCTCCGAAGTGAACTGATTCCCATGAACAAAGCGTATAACATCGCTTCAATCATCGAGGCGGTGAAGCGGTTCCCGATCGACACACGAAAGCGGGTGATGTTTGAATACCTTGTCATTAAAGGGAAAAATGATGATCTCACTTCGGCGAAAAAATTGGTCAAGTTGTTGCATGGGATTAAATCAAAAGTCAATCTGATCTTTTTTAACCCTTATCCAGGAAGCGATTATCAACGTCCGACACGGGCGGATATGGTGGCATTTCAGGAGTATCTGATCAAACACGGAGTACTCTGTACCATCCGTGATTCCAAAGGGCTCGATATCAGTGCCGCGTGCGGTCAACTCAAAGAAAAAGAATTAAGTGAGGTTGTGTAATGTCGGGGATGGATTGGTTTCAAGTCGGGTTTTTAGTGATTGTCGTCGGTGTCGGTCTCGGCGGCTTTATTTGGGCCGCTCTGAAACAAGAGTAAGAGTATTCTCGCCGATAGGCGAAGCTTCAGTGCCATAGCGGCCAGCGTAGAGGGAGGGGCTTTGCTCCTGCCTCGTTCAAATCAAAATGTATATTTTAGCATTGCCTGAAAAACATCGTTATCGCTGTGATAGCTGTTTTCATGGTAATAGTGCCACTCTGTCCCCACTTCGAGTTTCCCCCCTTTGATCCCTATCATTTGCGTGAGATCAAAAAGCAGTTGATTTTGACTCAAAATATCACGTGCCGTCCAATCGGTAAACCCTTCGAAATGCCATTGTTCACCCATCGGTACGATGTAGTTAAGTGAGAGTTGGTAGGTATGATCGCCGACGTTTTGATGTTTTCTATAGATATTAAGTCCAAAAACGCTAAATCCGGGGATGTTCAAATCAGCCCCTGCACCGTAGAGCCATGCATGATAGGTATCGGATCGGTTGTATTGAAATGAGAGGTAACTCTCTTTAAGTATTCCGCACGAAGTAGAAAAGCCGCTGATTTTATCTAAGCTCAGGCGGGGAGAAATTTCACCGTAGAGATCATTTTTTTTATCGGTGAATTGCAGCCCCTCATGGGTATACGCGTAATCGGCAAACATAAAAAGATCACCGTACTCCCAAGTCCGATAATGCTCTGCGGTTAGGGTATGTTTGGCACCGCTTTGGGTATCCATAAATGTCGGTCCTTCAAAATCTCCGTAGAGATATTGGATATTGGTCGTTGAAAAAGCGGATAATGTAGCTGCTAAGAGGGTACTAATAAACAGAAATCGAGGCATAGGTTTCCTTTGGTGTTTCAAATAAAGCATTTATTTTGGCGATAAGATCGAGCGGATCGCTCTGGACTCCGTGTACCATCATCCCAAAATGCAAATGGGGGCCGGTGATACGTCCTGTCGCACCGCTGAGGGCAATACTATCCCCTTGTTTGAAATAA
>Ga0209262_10000146_pt1 | contig 41507 bp, 38 predicted proteins | sample Lowcelwee11metaG_FD_187171 | JGI IMG/M metagenome (GOLD analysis project Ga0209262, IMG submission 187171) | Freshwater pond sediment microbial communities from the University of Edinburgh, under environmental carbon perturbations - Low... | ecosystem: Environmental > Aquatic > Freshwater >... | reverse complement strand
ATTCCGGGACGAGATCAGTTCGTTTTTTGAGGATCTTTATTTTTTAGAGCTTCGTAATTCGAAGATTTTTAAGAACAGTATGGAAACCGGCAAGACGGTTACACAACTGTATCAAGAGACCCCTCTCTCAAAAAGTGCCTATAAAACGGTTTATCAGCAGTATCAAAGCCTTATAGAACTGTTTAATAGTGATAAATAACGCTTTTATAGCGCTAAAAAAGGGATAAATATGTCTGAAAAAATCAATATCAAAGAAGCCATAAGAGCGAAAGCAAAGGCAGGTACAGTCAATACGCAATCGTATGCTGAAGCAGATCGAAAACGGGGAGGGCGTCCAAAAAAAGAAGGTGATCATAAACTAACGAGAGTGCCTATCTATTTATCAAATGATGAACTTGAAAAAGTTGAACAGGCAGCTGCTCGGTATGGGCTTACTGTGGGTAAATTTATGAAGATGGCGGCGATGATAGAAAGCGCGAAAATGTGAAATTTGTATAGTAATAATGACAAAACAAAGGAAAATAAATGCTTGAAATAGAAGAATTAAAAACTGTGTCTCCTATCGAATTATCAGAAATTACTGGCATTCCACTCCGTACTTTGGCGGGTTGGAGAAATACAGGCGTTGGACCGTCATACATTAAAGCAGAAGGGAGAAATGGAGCAATTAGATATTTATTGAGGGACGTAAAAGCGTGGATGTTAAAAAACCGTCACAACTCTAGGGATAAGTAATACTCGTAAAGTGCTGCATACAAGCGTTCTGCACTTTTTTCATCCAAAATTGTCTCATCAAAATCATTCCATAGTTTTCGATCAAGTTTTTTAACAGCTTCGACGAATATGTTCAAATCGTAAGTTTTTGGTTTTGTGCGGAGTGCAAAAATGTTCAAAAACATAATAAATTTAAAGATTTTGTCAAATTTTTCTTGATTAAACTCAAAATATTTTCTTAAATACTCCAGTATATCGCCAGTGATCATAATATTAGCCTGCGCTGTATCTGGATGACTTAGAAGGCCGAGATATACATCAAAAACAAAATTATCGGGACTTCCATGCTGTGTCATAGCACGGTATATGACTGAGCGCTCATTGTATGTTTTAAATGATTTTGTGACAGCTGTTCTTGAAAATCCTAATTGATTTGCAATCTCTTCTTGCTTGAGATTGAGCATCTTCATAATGCGATTAACTTCATCATAATATTGAATATGTGTTGAGATTGGTGAAGTTTTTGAAAAGGCGGTAAATAATTCTTTATCTAAAAAATTGAGTAAAAATTTTTGAAAGTTCCCATCCAAACACACTTTATTAAGAAGCTTCATTTTTTCAGGATCAAATTCAAGACAAATTTTCATTGTGCAATATCTTTCAGTCACATTTAAGGTAACATAAATTACTATATAGAATATACATCATTATATTTATGACCGCCGAGCCGGCTAGCAATGGCGGTTAGAAGGAGTTTCCCGTGTCGAAAAATCCAGAATTTAATTATACCCAGTTTTGCCTTGACGGCTTTATTAAAGCCTTTCCAATCCTCTCTGAGTCCGATCCAGAGGCGGTTGCCATTCGGCTTTACGAAGACGCTTCTGGTTTTGCAGGGCGTGCGGGCCGCTCAAACGCGGGCGGGGGAGAGTCCGACATTATCTCTATGTGCGCGGCCGCAGCAGGTGTTGAATTAGAGGTCGGCGCGGCAAGGGAGATCAAGGATTCGCTTCGCGCGAAGCTCCGTCAGGCATGGCTTGCGAACGACCATGAGACCATTTTCACAAAGGCCCGCGACTTTGAACGAAGCGCCTCTATGGCGGTAATTGACCTTCGTGATGTCGTGTGGGCAGACCCTCATAGAATCTCCGAGGATGATGAAGAGACGATTGTGATCTCTGAAACGATAGAGGAGTGGATTGAAACTCTCTCTGAGCCATCTCAGGCTAGATCTCTGGTCGGGAATCATTCTCGCAAAAAGCTACGCCGCAAGCCGGCTGAACGGGCTGTGAAGAGCTTGTTTGAAGGTGTGTGAGATGGCCACAAGCTCAAAAAAATATTTTTGGCTAAGACTAAAAGAAGATTTTTTTGCTGACCCAAAAATAAAAAAACTCCGGCGAATGGCGGGTGGCGACACGTACACCATTATTTTGCAAAAAATAATGCTATTGTCCATCAAAGATGGTGGAATTGTCGAATTTCAAGGGATTGAAAAAACGTTGCATGAGGAGCTTGCCTTGATTCTTGACGAAGACGTGATTAACGTTGAAGCCGCTTTGTCGTTCATGCGCGCGGCCGGATTCATCGAACGGTTGGAAGAAGATCGTTTTCTGTTACCACTAGTTCCTCAACTAGTAGGGTCTGAAAGCGACAGTGCGGAACGCGTTCGAAAATTGCGTGAAAAACGCAAGTCAGAATTGCCAGCGTTACAATGTAACGGCGATGTAACACCGTGTAACGAAAACGTAACGACAGAGAAAGAGATAGAGTTAGAGAAAGATATAAGGGGGGATAGCGCGCGAGAGGAATATTTGCTTTTTAGAATGGCAGGGGAGGGGATTAGAAATCCGATCGCTTTTAAAAAGACAATTATGAGTGAATTGCAAAACCTAGATTCAGATGAATCCCAGAATTTTTTAGATTGGAAAAATCTTACAAATACATGGCCGAAACCGCTAAATGACTTGTATAGAGATTTTTACAGCTTTGGTCATAAGAATCGAAAGATGTGCAGAGAAATTGCAACTGATCACACCAAAGATTTTGAAGTTAATATAACCCCTTTGATGTTTGAGATTGCATTTTATGAATCCTGTAAAATCCGACAAGGAAAGGGGGTTGCATGAAACGCTTTTTAACTCCTGATGAACTTCTGCAAGAGTACGGTTTCGGCAAAAAATGGCAGGATAAAATGAGATCGAAGAAGCTCATTCCATATAAAAAACTGGGTGGATATGTGCGATATGATCGCTTTGAAATTGATGCATGGATCGAAAGACATTCTGTAGTTTCGGAAGAATCAGCTTAAGATATTCTCTTCGATAATTGTTGCTTTGTTCTAGTGATATAAATAAAAATATAGAAAAATACATTTTTATTTGTTTTACGATAAAATAAACGATAAGTTTAGAGATAGCATAAGAGATATTTTAATATCTATTAAGCTTTATTTATTACTTTAATATGTGATATATTATACTTTAAGTGAGATATAATGCTACAGTTATATACTGAACAAGAGATGTTGTCTCGTCTGGCAGAGATGTTTGAAAAAGAACGTATTGCTCAAGATATTACCCAGAAAGAGCTTTCATCTCGTGCAGGGATTCCGCTCCCTACCTACCGTGCATTTCTAAAAAATGGTACATTGTCTGCTAAAAATATGTTCAAATTACTCTTTGTTTTGCAGTTGGATGAAAAGGGCGAGAATCTCGTCAAAGAACGTGAATTAAAAACATTGGAAGAAATCCGTGTGAATGCTTTACAACAAGATCGTAAGAGGGTTCGTAAATGACAGAGATTACTGCAAAACTGTATGGTCATACAGTGGGGACATTGCTGTATGATGGACGGACGGTCTATTTTGAATATGATCCGATATTTCAAAAGATGGGACTGGAAATTTCACCTCACAAACTTGCAATCAATAGTTTAAAAGGTGCATATAGCAACACAGATACTACTTATTTCCAAGGTATTCCCGGTGTTTTTCATGATAGTCTGCCGGATAAATTTGGGATGAAAGTAATCGATCGCTATTACGAGGAAAAAGGGAAAAGCATTGCAGATGTAAATCTCTTGATGCGATTATCCTATATTGGTTCACGCGGGATGGGAGCATTGGAATATGAGCCGAGTGATCAGCCACAATTTGCTGATCAAAAAGCCGAAATCATGGATTTGCGTCAGATGTATTTGGACTCTCAAGTTATCATCAAAGGTGAACAATCCGATGCGCTTCATCACATCGCAGCTTTTATGGAAAATGCTGCATCACCCGGAGGTGCACAGCCAAAAGCTTCTATCGGATGGAACCGTGAAACGAAAGAAATTATAAGTGGTGCACAGTTGGGTGTTCCACAAGGGTTTGAGCACTGGCTAATAAAATTCAGTAAATCGGATCAGTTGGGACGTGCGCTCGATTTTACCAAACTCGAATACCTCTATATGCAGATGGCGGGAGAGATTGGGATAAGTGTTCCTCAAACTCAAATGCTCTATGATGGAAACGACTGGCACTACGCGATCAAACGATTTGATCGCGTTGAAGGAGGCAAGATCCATATGCATACGTTAGCAGGCTTGACCCATATCGATTTCAATGAACCGGGGCATTATTCGTATGAGCAGTTCTGGCGCATCGCCAAAGCATTGACCCGAGATAACTCGGTTAATCTGGAGATATTTAAGCGGGCTGTTTTTAACGTGATTGCCCGTAATCAAGATGACCATGCAAAAAACTTTTCATTTTTGATGGATGAGTCAGGGAAATGGAACCTCTCTCCAGCGTATGATATTACTTTTGCCAATGGGGAAAAATATACAGCCAATCATCAGATGTCGATCGGTGCAAAACTAAACAATTTCACGCGCAAAGATTTGATCGCTTTTGGGTTATCGCTTGAAATTAAAGAAAGTGCCGTAAAAGAGATAATTCAGCAGACTATTGAGGTTCTCAGCTCCTTCAGCCAGAGAGCCAAAGAGATAGAAATTCGAGATGATTTGATTAGGCTTGTCGAAACAGGACTCAGATTAACCATATAGAGGGGAAGTTTTTATTTTTGTTGATTTTCTTCTTTCTTTTTCCTCGCATCCTCGACAATAACATCAATTACATCGCTCGCTTTCTCTGAACTTTGGAGATAATTCATGGTGAGATATTTTTTGATTGTATTAGGGTCGTTATGTCCCAATGCTCCTGAGAGATGTATGCTTTCAAGCCCTTGTTCTGCCATCGCCGATACCATTACATTCCGGAGATAGTGAATGCCAAACTTAGGATCACCAAGTCGTGTTTTCATCCTGTCCGTTACACGGCGTATGTCTACGAGATGAGTACCAGTTCGGCGAGATTGAAATACCCAACCTTCATTTTCTTTAAATTGCTTGAGCAGCTCTTTGATCCGTTCCGGTAAAAAGATCTTTTGCTCCTCATTGTTCTTTGTTTTGCGTAGGACATAATAGTTTGCATCAAAGTTTATGTCTTCCCATCGTAGGGTGATAATTTCACCTCTGCGTCTCCCTTGCAATGCGAATAGGAAGAGAGAGTGATAAAAAGGATCTCCATTGAACTCTTCTTCGATCGCTACGTGGATCTTGTTTAATGTCAATGTTGCATTGACTACGATTTTTTTCGTTGGAGGGAGCTTAATTTTAATTCCGTCGCATGGATTGAATTGAATCATGCGGTTCGCGATAGCTTTTTTCATTGCCGGATTCAAAACTTCCATTGTTTGTTTTCGGGTTCTGGGGGAGAGCTTTGCTTCTTCTTGTTTTTTCAGTGCATCTTCAATGTGCTTTTGACGAAGATCCACAAGTTTTTTCATTCCAATATGAGGCTTCACATATCGATCATAGTGACTTTGACGAATTGACTTGTATTTTCCCTCTGGTACATTCTTCCAAAATTCTTCCATGTATGCAGCAAGTGTAATTTCTGTATTGAAGACAGCATCACGCTTCTCGTTCTTGATTCGAACTAGTTCGCCTTTGGAAAAAGTGATTCGATCTTTTTTGCCCCAAGCAGACTTATCAGTTAAGTCAATTAAACCACTATATTCTTTTTTTTCGTACATAAAGCGGTATAAAAATATAGTGTGGTCATTATTTGCATTCAGACCAGTTTCTATTTTGTTTGGATAATCTTTTCTATTTATAGCCATTGTTTAGATACACTTTCAATAAGAAGTTGGGTACCGAGTTGGGTACCGACTTTTGATCTAATAGTATAGTTTTACATAGATTAAGAAAGAATTACATTAACGCAGATTAGGGCTTTTTAGAGCTGAGTATAATATAAGATAATTATGTACGTTTGGCTCATAACGGGGTTGTCGCAGGTTCAAATCCTGCAAGACCCACCACATCACATCAAATATCTCCTCACTAAAACATTCCACACCTAAATTCAAATACACCAAAGCGTGTTATAATTTATTAGTACCAAGGTTAAGATGCATTATAAGGTTATACTATCCCCTATTTAATCGACGATAAGAAGGAGTGGATAGGTGAAGAAAAATATCTCTAAAGAGGGATGAGATGAATGAATTAAGTCATTGTAATTATTATGATTTATTTGGATTAGATAGTGACTTGAAGCCAGTTGCACGTTTAAATTTACAAATCTATGAAGACTATTATCCACAAGGTTTTATTTTTGAGAAACATGAAAGTTATTCAGGCTTTAATATTGCTAAACACAATAATGATATTGTGCTCATCAATCAATTACCTAAAGGTTTAATATCTATACGAAATTTTGTTTCAAATGGTCAAACTAAAAGTAGTTTTCTTAATTGCACACCTGAAAAAAAATTATATAGATTTGCAAAATCGCAATGGAATTTAAAATCTTTAAAAGATGGAGAATTTCAAATAAAAGCTGCTATTGAATATTCTCAACCTGAATATAACATTGCAAGAAAAGATAATGAGCATATTTTTAGAAAACAAATTTCGAAAGAATTGAAGCCAACTTTTACAACTGCTGATGATTTAACACACATAATTGATAGTGACTTAACGGCTACCACTATTGATAGAGATATTGAAAAATACATTTTATGTTGTTCGTATGAATATGATAAAAGACTTTATACAGAATTTGACGTTAATAGTTGTTTGATCATAAATAATCCGATAGAATTTGAACGAAGACTTATGCAAAGTATAAAAGAAAAATACCCTCATTTAGAGGGGATTTCAAATAGGATTTCGTATAGTATTCATCAACATTTGCACGGTTCATTATTTACAAAACCGGATAGTTATAAAAATCAATATGAATATAGATTTTTATGGTGGAGCCCTTCCACCCCTCACACAGTTGGTTATGAGAATTTTACAGATACTTCTACTCTTGAAAAAAAAGATCCTTTAAATATATGCATTGGTAATATTGAAGATATAGCAACTCTGATAGTTTTGTAAGCGTATTTAAGAAAAGAAAGAAAAGGGAATAGGCTACTTTTTTACAGATAGTTAAGAAGTAATCCTATGTGTCACTTCCATTTAACATTTCAACAAATTTTTTAAATTTCTCTTCCGATTTCTCTTTTATCGACCATACTTCGATATTTTTTAGATCAAAAGGATTCTGTTGTGCGACCCAGATGGCTTGGAGAAGGCTTTGCTCATCCCTCCAGTGATAATAGGCGGCTAGTCGATCTTTGATGCAGTCAGTAGGGGTCAATAAGCGAAGTACTCCCGCTTCCGTGTCGATTTCTGCAATCTCTGTGACAGGCGCATCGCCGACACCTAATGGACCGGATGGAAATTCGATAAATAAGTGTGTGTCCTCGTGAACAAAATAACGATCTTTTTCTATAAATCCCAACCCTTCCATAACCTTTTTAATCGTTTTAAACTGAGAATTATATTGATTGATGAGGTCTAAATCGTAGGAGGTGTATTCGCCGCGACTATAGATTTCGACACATGAACCGCCTGAGAGGACGACGGGTATATTATTGGATTTTAACGCATCACATAAAAATCCGCCGAGTTCCATCATGCTCATCTCTTTGATCGAGTTCATAACGGTTTTTCCACTCTACGTGGGCGTTTACGCTGAAGGGTTAGCATTTCTTTGGTCTTTGGATCGTAATACTCTCGTGATTTATTCAATAAGGTCGTCAGCTCATTTAAAAAAGCGTATCGGGGATTAAAAAAATAGCGGCGTGTTTTACCAGTCATCTTGCTGATAAATACCCCTCCTTGTTCGAGCTTTTCGAGTTGATTTTGGATAGAGGGGAGGGTGACGTCAAAAAAACGGGCTATTTCTCTGGCATAACCCTCTTCAAATACGAGAATGTACTGTAAAACTAACTCGCGGTTTTTGGTTCCGAATAGTGCTTCGAGCATTGATTCTCCTTTTCTTATATATTAATATAGTTTTTATATCATATGACATAAGTATTATATCATATATTTTAAAGGTAGAAACTGCTTACCGATACTTCTTCGGAAAATCAAACCCTCTTAGTTCTGCCGAATTTGTCCCGATACTTTTCCAATCATCTTTTAGTAACCGCATTTCCACTACCCCGCAAGTGGGGATATTATCGATATCGCCGTTTGTGATGAGGTTGGCACATTCGGTGAATTCGGGATTATGCCCGAAAACAAAGAGGGTATCGACACTGTCCGATACATCGCGGATGAGTGAGAGGATGGTTTCGACATCGGAGGCATAGAGGGCGTGATCGTAGCGGATAGAGTCGGTCGGATAGGAGAGGGCTTTAGCGAATGCGAGTGCGGTGGTTTTGGCACGCAGAGCAGGGCTGGAGAGAATAAGATCGGGGCAAATGCCGTTGTTTGAGAGTATCGTCCCCATAAACGGAGCATCTTTCATCCCCCGATGATTCAAAGGACGATCATAATCGCTTAAGCTTCCATCGCTTCGGTCTGATTTGGCATGACGGATGAGGTAGAGGGTTTTCATAATAGTGATCTCCTATCTTGGGTTGTGGATTGTAAGGGAATGATTATTTGAACCGTTTGATATATCCGTGGCAATAAGGGAGCTTCCCTTTTTTGGCATAGTAGTCCTGATGGTATGCTTCGGCTTTATAAAAGGTAGAAGAGGGGGCTACTTTTGTTGCTATCTCGTATCCGTTGGCTTCGAGTTCGGCGATTAGCGAGCGTATAATTCTTCGCTCATTCTCATTATTGATAAATACCGCAGAGAGGTATTGTTCTCCGATATCAGGCCCCTGTCCGTCACGCTGAGTGGGGTCGTGAATCTCAAAAAATGCTTTTGCGAGCGTTTTATAGGAAATAACTGAGGGATCGTAAATAACCTCTACACTCTCGAGATGGCCGCTCTTTTTTTCGACGACGTCACGGTAACTCGGATTTTTTAAATGTCCCCCCATAAAACCAGAATGTACCTCTTTAACCCCATTGAGCTTTTCGAGATAATACTCGACTCCCCAGAAACATCCCCCTGCAAAATAGGCTTTTGCGGTTCTGGGGGCATCTTTATCTGCAACGGCTGAGTAACCTAAGGTGAACACAAATACGATGAGTATGATTGTTTTCATAGGAGTCTCCTAAATGTCTATAATCTGTACTATACCCTGCAGATGGATAATAGTTAGGCTTGATACTAAAAAAATGTAACGCATTAGCAACCTTATGCTAAAATGGTTTAATGATAAAAACGGCTGGCCATGTAATGTATCGATATCTTATCCTCTTATATATTAGCTTCTTCTCTGCACTCTATGCCCAAGTCAACACCGATGAACTCTCTAAACTTAATGTAGAAGCGCTGGTCGTCAAAGATTTGACGACACGAGAAGTGATCTATTCGAAAGAGGCACTAAAGCGAGTTGCACCTGCCAGTCTCACTAAGATTATGACGGTGATGTTAGCGATCGAACAAGGGGGTCTGAATCGTCCTGTACTCATCACCTCTGAGATGATTCGGGTTGAACCTACGGTTGCAGGGTACAAAGAGGGGGAGATCATTCTCCTCGAAGACCTCATCAAAGCGGCGATGATCAAATCCGATAATGATGCAGCGATGGCGATTGCGTATGCCGTCGGAGGAAATGTCAAAAACTTTGCCGAGATGATGAACGAAAAAGCCAAAAAAATAGGGATGAGAAACACCCATTTTACCAACCCGTGCGGCTACGATATCGGGAGTCACTACTCCACCCCTAAAGACCTCCTCAAACTTGCGGAGTATGCGATTAAAAATCCAATTTTTAACGATATCACGCGACAAAATCAATTTGTCTATTACGGCCTTAATACCAACCGTAAATACGTTGCCAAAACTCATAATAAACTTTTAAATCGCTATGAATACGCGGTAGGGGTTAAAACGGGGTATACCTCGAAGGCGGGTCCTTGTCTGATTGCCCGTGCAAAAAAAGACGGAAACGATTGCCTGATCGTGATGTTAAATTCAAAAGTAAATCGCTGGGTTGTCGCCCAACAGATATTTGAGCAGGTTTTTGTTCAGCGTTTTAATACGTTATTAGAAACTTTGTAGGAGAGTGACCCCAGCCACTGCAGGGCTGTAAGTCAAGCTTTGATGTCGAGGTTTTGTCCCAGACCGGTCAGGTCGGCTCCGGAAGCAGCATTTGAGTGCGGGGAAGCGGGTGATGTACTTTCCAACACTTTGAGAATGGCTTGACTTTGAACGTCTATCGCTTTTTTCATCGCGTATATTTCAGGCCCCATTCCCATATTCGAGTTGATTGAATCCATTGTTGTGTACTCCTTTTTATGAAGTCCTATCTATATCGGCAGATATTGAATCCTCTGAACCGTTTAGTTTAGTTTTGGTGTAATAAAAAAATCCCTATCTGTTAAAAGTTAATTCAAAAATTAAGGGGCGATATTCATTATTTAGGCCTATAATAGTGCATTAAGAGAATAGGAGTACGGTATGTTAAAAGAGTTATTATATACAGGAATGGGCGGAGCGTTGTTGCTCAAAGAGAGAGTCGAAGAGGAGCTGAAAAAGCTAGAAGAGAAAGGGAAACTAAACACCAGTGATACCAAAAGTTTTCTTGAGAGTCTTAAAACCAAAGGGGAAGACGAAGAAAAACGTCTCAAAGAGGAGCTCAAATCTGCCATCAAAGAGGTGATTGAAGAACTCGGAATTGCGACGAAAAAGGATATCGAAGCGTTACGATCGTGAGTTCATTGTATTCACCACGGCGACTTTGGAGCGTTTTTCGTCTTTTACTCTCCTTTTATTTGTTGATTAAAAAGAGGGAGAGTTTCTTGGGGGTTTCCTCTCTCAGTCCCGATAAACTTGCCTCTACTATTACAAACCTCGGGGCGAGTTTTATCAAACTGGCACAAGTGTTGGCTACCCGTAACGACTTTTTTGATGAGCAATACCTTAATGCCCTTAAAACACTTCATGACGATCTCCCTCCGATGAATCAAGCCGCGTATGAGCGGGTAATGGCCAATGCATTTCCTTCCATCCCTTTTATCCGTTTTGATTCTGTTCCTATCGCCTCGGCATCGATCGGTCAAGTACACGCCGCTTGGATAGATGAGAAGACGAAAGTAGCCGTGAAACTGCGACGTGAGGGGATCGAAAAACGGGTGCGTGCTGATATCCGTATCTTGTCGCTGTTTAACGGTTTTTTTCGACCCCTTTTCTCCCATACGACCCGTCATTCGATCGAATCGGTTATTGCGGAGTTTTCATCGATGATAGTCCAAGAGTGCAGTTTAAATCATGAGCGGAGTAATCTGGAAAAGTTTTCGTCGCTCTACAAAGGCTACGATATTATTTTCCCCATTTGCTATCCTTCCCTCAGTTGCGACAATGCTCTGGTGATGAGTTTCGAGGAGGGGTGGCGGTTTGATGATCGGGATGCGATCCTCTCGCATGGACTCGATATAAAACCCCTTATCGACCAGTTGGTCCGTTTTTATACCGATCAAATGTTAGTTAAAGGGTTTTTTCACGCCGATCCCCATCCGGGAAATTTGCTCGTAAACGGAGAAGGAAAACTGGTACTGCTTGATTTTGGGATGGTGAAACGGGTTCCGAACGATACCCGTATTGCCATAATCGAACTGATAAAAGCGGCAAATGAACGCGATTTTGAGAGTTATGTCAGTGCGGCGAAACGTCTGGGGACGGTGGCATACGATGCCCCATCTGCTGAGCTTGCCGAGTTTACGGAGAGGATGTTCGATATTTTCGGTAATGATGCCCTCGATAGCGGCAGTATGCAAAAACTGGCGTTTGAGGTGCTGGAGCAGACCCGAAACCTCCCTTTTAAACTTCCACAAGAGGCGATATATATCCTTCGAGTCAGTGCTATCATCGAGGGGCTAGGTACTACCTATATCGAAAATTTTAACGGGATCAAAGATATCCTCCCGATCCTCCAAAAGAATATCCCTAGAGCGTTGGGTATGAAGGATTCGATTCTTGAAACTTTGATCGATGAGATCAAACGTATCCCCGGTGATATCAATGCGTTCCGCCATATGATTGAGCGGGCAAGCAAGGGGGAATTGAGTGTAGAACTTTCACCGCTCCAATATGAAATGATTAAAAAAGAGTTTCGTGCTGCAACCGCACCTTTTGCCATGGCACTCATTTTGGCTTTGGGGGCGATGGGGTTTTTGATAGCGGGGATTAATGAGGCTGCCTATACTCTTTTAGGGGCGGCGATGATGCGGCTATGGTATCGGTAAACGTGGACTTTAAGAGGATTAAAGTGAGGATAGGATACCATCATCTAATCAAAGAAAAAGTGCCTAAATTATGAAGAGATTGATCCTTTTTTTAGCAATATTCCTGTTGTTTATCTCCGCATCGGCAAAAGATGAGATCCGGTTTGGTGTTTTTGCCTATATGGGATATGAAAAGACCCGGGCGAAATATCAGCCGCTGGTTGAGTATCTGAATGAAAAACTGGATAATCGGGTTGTTTTGGAAGTCCTTACCCAAGAGGAGATGGACAAAAAAATCGCCAAAAATCAGCTCGATATTGCCACTACTAATCCAACCCACTTTCTTGTTGTCCGTCATCAATACTCGCTAAGCGGTGCGATAGCTACACTCATCAGTGCTAACGAAGAGGGAAAACCTTCCAGCCGTTTGGGCGGTGTAATAATAGTACGTCCAGAGAGTCAGATTGAGCATCTTGAGGATATTAAAGGGAAATCGATCTCAACGCCAAGTTTGAAACATATGGGGGGATTTAGAGCGCAAGTATATGAGCTTCATCAAAAAGATATTCACATCAACAAGCATAATAATAAAATTATCGAGACACATGACTCCCATCAGGAGGTGGTTCGAGAGGTTTTAATGCGTCGAGCAGAGGTTGGATTCATTCGTGATGGAATATTGGAAGAGATGATCGCAAGCGGTGACATCAAAGCCGGGGATATCCGAATCATTAACGAAAAGCAAGTGGCGGGGCACCCTTACAAACTCTCAACACGGCTCTATCCCGAATGGCCTGTTTTTGCCCTTCCTCATGCCAAAGAGGGGGATATAAAACTTTTCGTTGCAGCCCTTTTCTCTCTTGAACCCACAAATGATGCGATTAATAAAGCAGGGATTTACGGCTATTCACTCCCAGCTGATTATTTGGAGGTTGAAGAGCTTGCCCGTCACTTACGACTTCCTCCGTTTGATAAAACACCCGAAATTACATTTTCAGATATCTGGGCACATTATAAGGCCATGATTACCGTTTCAGTCGGGGCTTTATTGTTTGTTTTGATCTATTACATTCGTGAAAAGCGTAGAAAAAAGCTCTTTGAATCGCTCCTTTTTAACATCGGAGACGGTGTCTATGGTGTCAATCAAGAGGGTAAATGTACATGGATTAATGCGCAGGCGTTGAAGATGACCGGATTCAGCGAAAAAGAGGTGTTGAATAAGGATCAGCACGATCTTTTTCACCATCAAAAAGTTACGCATGAGGTATATCATAAGTCTGAATGTCCTATATATAAGACTCTTCAAGATCGTCAAACTCGCAGCAGTGAAGAGTATTTGATTCGACAAGACGGTACCTATTTTCCGGTAAGTCTTACCGTAGCGTCTGCGGATGATGGAGCTATTATCGTTTTTAGGGACATTACAGAGCAAAAAATGTTGCAAGAAACACTGCAGCGAAATGAATCGAATCTTAAAAAAGCCCAGGCGATAGCCCATATTGGGAGCTGGGAACTTGATATCCAGACCCATTATTTGTATTGGTCGGATGAAATTTATCGTATTTTTGAGATCAATCGCCTCCGTTTTGAAGCTTCTTACGACACATTTTTGAGCGTTGTTCATCCGGATGATCGGGAAAATGTTAATCGTGCGTATGAATATTCATTGATTACTCGACAAAAATATACGATTGATCACCGCCTTTTGATGGAAGACGGCAGAGTCAAATGGGTTCGAGAGGTGGGAGATACCGAGTATGATCCGGAGGGGAATCCTATTGTTTCCAGAGGAACTGTACAAGATATTACGGAACAAGTTATGATTAATCAGGAGCTTCGCGAGATAAAGTCAAAACTCGAAGAGACTAATGCCGCGTTGAGTCTTAAAAATAATCAGCTCAAAGAGCTTGCAATGATTGACGGGCTCACCCATATCGCAAATCGCCGATTTTTTGATGAGATGTATGAAAAAAGTTACAAAGAGGTTTTCAGAGAGAAAAAAACGTTGGCAGTATTAATGATAGATGTCGATCATTTTAAGCTCTACAACGACCATTATGGACATGCGCAAGGGGATGAATGTCTCATCGCTATAGCCCAAGTACTCAAGAACAGCCTAAAGCGTCCCAGCGATATCATTGCCCGTTATGGGGGAGAAGAGTTTATTGTTTTACTCAAAGATATCGATTTCGATGGGGCACGGCAGGTCTCTGAGTCTCTGTTAAAAGCTGTTGAGACTCTGCAGATGCCTCATAAATACTCATCAGCGGCAGATTATGTCAGTGTCAGTATCGGAATGGCTTTTAAAGAGGTGGGGGATGCTGTGAGTAAAGAATTTCTCCTTAAAAGTGCGGATGATGCACTTTATAAAGCCAAAGCGGGCGGAAGAAACAAAGTGGTCAGTACGGTTTAGAGGACTATCATCAGATAAAATAATGTATACATAAAGTTGAAGAGAAAGAGTGATTTCAAATGATAAATAAAATAATAGTTGAACGTATTTTGTTGGTGGACGATAGTAAAACTTTGGCAAAATTGATCAGTTTAAAAGTCAAAAGCGAACTGAATATTGAGATAGATGTGGCCTATTCTCTCTCAGAGGCAGAATTGTTTAGTAAAAAATATACCTATACTCTGGCGATTCTTGATCTCAATCTCCCCGATGCTCCAAATGGAGAGATCGTCGATGTAATGCTTAAAAAAAATATCCCTTCGATCGTTTTAACGGGGAGTGTCGATAAAGCGTTTCGTAAAGTTATGATCAAGAAGGATATTATTGATTACATCCACAAGGGGGGAATTCACGATATTGACTATTTGATCGATATCATCAAAAGACTCCTCAAAAACCGCCGGCACAAAGTGATGGTAGTGGATGATTCATCGATATTTCGCAATCAGATGAAAAAAATGGTGGAAAATCTCTTTTTCCAAGTTTTTGCACTTGCCCACGGTGAAGAGGCATTGTTGATTCTGGAACAGAATCCCGATATAAAAATGATCATTACCGATTACAATATGCCGGTGATGGACGGGCTCGAACTCACCAAAGCGGTTCGAAAACAGTATACGAAAAATCAGCTCTCTATTTTTGTCCTCTCCTCTACCGAAGATTCGGATGTTTCCGCTATGTTCCTCAAACATGGAGCGAACGATTTTATCAATAAGCCGTTCAGCAAAGAGGAGTTTTCGTGCCGATTGAACAATGCGATCGAAGCGTTGGAGAATATCGATACGATAACCCATTATGCCAGCCGAGATTTTTTGACCGGATTGTATAACCGGCGTCACTTTTTTACTGTAATGGAACCCTATTTTATTGAAGCGGCACAACGAGATGAAGAGTTTATGACAGCCTTGATCGATATCGACAATTTTAAAAATATCAACGATACCTACGGTCACGATACGGGGGATCAGGTGATTATCCACGTCTCTGAGATTCTTCGCTCAAACGTCCAGCATCAAGATGTTGTCTCCCGTTTTGGGGGAGAAGAGTTTTGCCTTGTTTTGAAAGATACGACCCGTGAACAAGCGATTGAAATTTTAGAACGTATCCGCCAAAAAATTGCGCTGACTCCTCTTTTGATAGGAGGGAATCAAGAGATTTTTTTAACGGTATCCATCGGTGCGGCGTTAGAGCATGACAACACGTTGAACGATACGATTAATGAAGCTGATGCCCAGCTTCACTATGCTAAAACTACCGGAAAAAATAAGTTGTGTGCCGTTTAAATAGTTATTTTCAAGCTGTTTCAAGTGAATAAAAAGCAAATTGTTGGCGTCCTGCTTCTTTGGATGCATACATCGCGATATCGGCATGATGAAGGAGAGCTTCTACGGTTTGCCCGTCTTGGGGAAAAATACTGATACCGATACTGCATGCGCTGGAAATCTCTCTTCCTTCAATGAGAAAAGGGGTTGTGAACAATTGCAATATTTTTTCAGCTACGGTCGCAAAATGGCTTTTTGACTTCCCATCGTCGATGAGAAGAACGAATTCATCTCCTCCGTTACGTGCGACAGTATCCCCTTTACGGGTCATTTTTCGTATCCGTTTTGCTACCTGAATCAAAAGCTGATCCCCGACCAAATGCCCTAACGTGTCATTAACCTCTTTGAAATGGTCTAAGTCAATAAAAAAGATTGCGAACTCTTCGCCTGAACGTCTTTTTCGGTCGATCGCATGGTTGATTCTATCATCGAGAAGACGGCGGTTTGGAAGATGAGTCAAAGAATCATGCATTGAAATATGGGTGAGTTTTTTTGTCTCATTAATCAATTTATTTTGGACTTTGAGATAATTGCTGATATCGTGCCGAATTTCGAGATAGGCGATGATGGTACCCTCGCTGTCAAATATCGGTCTCGCATCGACGTCGATATGGTGTATTTTCCCTTTTTTGTCGGTATGAATGTGTCGCTGTTTAGAGGGCTTTTTTGTTTTGTTGACTTGTTCTATCGGACATAGCGGAGAGCCGTCTGCACAAGCTCCGCTCGAATTATTCGATATCTTGTAACATTTTGGAAGCACTTCATTAACACCTTCTCCCCCTAAAGATTTTGCCGCATTGTTCATCATGCTGACACTAAAATCAAGCTCAATATACATAATTGGGTCGGGGATTTCATCGATGATTGTTTGCATCATTGTATGCGAGCGTGTCAATGATTTTTCGAGGTTTAAAATTCGGGCCGCCTTTTCCAATGCTTTAAGCATGACAAGCGGGTCTGTCGGTTTTAAAAGATAATCATCCACATTAAGGGCAATACTTTGGAGGAGCAAATGGGTATCGCTAAAGGCTGAATTGATAATGATGGGAAGATTGGAGTCTATTTCACGCATTCGCTCTATTATCTCGAAAGTATCCATGTTTTGAATTTGAATTTCGGTGAGAACCATGTCGGGACGGCAGTCTAAAAAAATATTTATGGCTTCATCACTGCTTCTGGCGACATGAATAGTGTTGAAGTGCTCCTTGAAAGCACTTAAAAAAGCAATAATAGTCGGTTCATCATTTTCTACATAGAGAAGAGTGAATTTCTTAAGCATTATTCTCCATAAGGCTAAACCATCCCTTTGATTTGTTGAATCAATTGTTGGATTGAGGTGACATCTTTTTGTACCCCAAGAAAATATTTTAGTTTGTGAGTTTTTTTATCGAAAATTGGGCTCATGGTTACTTCATGGAAGATGAATTGACCCGATTTATGATAATTGCGGAGTGTTACGGTGATATCCTTTTGGGCTTGAATCGCTTGTCGTATTTGATCAAGAGCTTGTTGATCATCATCGCCTCCTTGCAAAAAATGGTAGTTTCGTCCAATTATCTCTTCTGGAATGTATCCGAACGCATCTGCAAAAGCGTGATTGACGTAAATAATAGGATGATCATTTTGGTTAGGATCAGATATTGCGATGCCATTTTTAGCTTGGTCGAGAATATCAATCAAATGATCGGTAAAGAGAGGGTGGCTTTCTCGATTCTTTTTCAACATATAGCTTCCGCCATAATAGTTGACGATCGAAAGACAAGGGAGACGCTTGCGTACGTTGCTGATTAAATTACGGACGTTTTTCGGTTTATATTCGTTTTCAAAGTTTTCCCATATATGAAAAAAAATGTCAATACTGCTGATAGGTTTATTGTGGTTAGTGATCAGGAGTTTCAAGACTCTTCTCATATTGGAAGTTAACGGAACGTTTTCATTATGCCATTTTACGGTTTCAGTGGCGGTGTCCCAATAACATCGATCGCAAAGCTTAATCATAGGATGAATATTCATAGTAGCCATTGTAATCAAAAAGTGTCTTCAAAGTGTCTTTATTGGTTAATAATTTTAAGCAAAAGTGTCTTTATTAGTTAATAATTTTAAGCAATAGAGGAAAATTAATAAACAATTGGTGTAGAATATATCTAAATAGTGGCAAAAAAAGTATGGAGAAGGTGATGAAAAAGATATCTCTTTTACTACTAAGTTTATCTCTCAGCGCATGGAGTATTGAGAATACGATAGGGACAACGGGGTATGCACGGCTACAAACCTCTTTGAATGACGAGAAAGCTGACGTTTGCTTCAAAGCTCCCGGAGCAGGGAGCAAGTATCGTCTTGGTAATGAGTGTGAGACCTGGATTGAGTTAGGGCTTTACGACACCATAAAATTCGATAACGGAGCAGTTCTCCATAACCAAATCCGACCGGTTTTTACCGGGCCGAATAACCACAACATCGAATACCTTCAACTCGATGAAGCCTATTCCGAACTCTCAGCCATTTTTGATAATTCCGTTTCATTCTGGGCCGGGCGTCGCTTTTATGAACGTTACGATAGCCATATGAATGACTATTTTTTCTTTAATATGAGCGGAGACGGAGCCGGATTTCGCAACTTAGATTTAGGGTATGGGAAACTCTCGTACAGTTATATTTTCGATCGTCTTGATCCCTCATCTGTTCCTGAGAGGGAAAAAGTACTTTTAGATAGTCATGACCTTCGGTTTACTATCCCCATTGAGCGTGGTGAGTGGATGCTATTTCTAAATCAGATGACGCTTCATTCAAAAGAGTTCAACGTAACGCAGAGTATTCCTGCAATGGACGGGTATGCGCTGGGTGTACTCTACAAAGATACGAAAATTACCCGAGATCTTTTCGGTATGGAGGGGGAGAATATCAGTGCTCTCTTTTACGGCAGAGGTATAGCTAAGGGGGCGGGAAGTGTCTCACCCTATCGGCAAGAGAGATTTGTAGATGCGATTCTCTCTAGTGGAAGAGGGATTGAAGAGGCCAGAACATGGCGTTTTATAAATTATAACAGTTTTGAAAACGACCAATGGGGGATGATGAGCAATGTCGTGTATGAAAAACGGCGTGAAAATGATTTTTCCTCTACGGAGCAGACGTGGGTATCGGCGGGTATTCGACCCTATTGGTTTTTTCATCGTAACGGTCGCTTACTCCTTGAAGAGGGAATTGACCGGGTAAAAGATGAGTTGGGCGATCAGACCTATACGGTGATTAAGAGCACGGTTGCGTTGGAAGCGGCACTCGATAAAGGGGTTTGGAAACGACCAGTTGTCAGGTTGTATTACACCCATGCAGATTGGTCCGAGAATGCAAGGGGCGCTGTCGGGGGTGAGTATTATGCCGATCAGACCCATGGAGATAATGTCGGAGTTCAATTCGAATACTGGTGGTAAAGTGCTATACTATTAAGAGGAGAAAGTAATGAAAAAATTTATAAATAAGTTTATTTTATTGTTATCGCTTAGCGTAACGACGGTGGCGTATGCAGAATCAAAAACCATCGCATTTGCCCAAGATACAATGGGGAATGATTTTCGTAAAGCGCAAGTGTATGAAGTCCGTGATGCCGCACTTAAACACCCTGAAGTAAAATTTGTCTATTCTGATGCAAAAGGGCAAACCTCATTGCTGATCCGACATATCAACAGTTTTATCGATTCGAAAGTTGATTTGATCGTTGTAGGAACCAATGATGAAAAAGCGGTCGTTCCGGTGATCTCTAAAGCACAGGCAAACGGCATTCCGGTGATTATTCTTGATCGCGGTATTGCGGGGAATGACTACACCTCTTTTATCAATTCAGATAACATAAAAATTGGAGAAATGGGGGCAAAATATATCGCGGATCGGTTACGAGGAAAAGGGAAAGTGCTTCTATTTGAAGGGCTTCAAAAAGCCGATGTTACGAAATTGCGTTCCAAGGGATTTATGGATGAGATCGGTAAATACAAAGGGATACGTGTTATCAAACGGACCGGAAACTATCTTCGTAAAGATGCTATTGTCGAGATGGAGAAACTGATTGCTTCCGGAGAAAAAGTGGATGCTATTTTTTCGGAGAGCGACAGTATGCTCAGTGGAGCACGCTCAGCGATGCTCCGTCATGCTATAGATCCCTCCTCTCTTGTTACTGTAGGGTGTGATTACACCTCTGAAGCACGTGACGCTATCCGAGAAGGGACTCAGAGCGGTTCTGTCCTTTTTCCGCTTGGGGGGAAAAAAACGGTTGAGACCGCTTTGAAAATTTTTAAAGGTGAGAGTGTCCCCAAACATATCGTGATTCCGGTTAAACTTATTACGAAAGAGAATGTCGAGAAAGAGATGCCGATTTTTTAATGATTACCAAATTGTTTAGGTCTTTTAGCCTTAAAACTAAACTCTCATTGCTCTTGGTCGTTTCGACGGCAGTGATCTATCTAGTATCAGGGGTTTATTTTGACTATTTTTTACGTGAGAATTTTGTAAAAACTGCTCATCAGAGAATTGAGTATGCTTTTTATCACCTAAAAATCGATCTTAGCGGTGTCGAAGCCGATTTGAAAAAAGGGATCGCTTTTATTAAAGATGATGAATCATTTCTGGCTTCGGTAGAGTTGATTAATACCTATCAGGACAAAGACCATTACAATGCTATATTGTTGGATGAAGAGAAAAAACGGCTTGCTGAAGAGCTTCTCAATCGGGTTAAAATATCGCTGAACAACGATATCGCATTGTACGATGCTAATGAAGGTCTTATCGCATACGTAACGAAAAAACCGAAAGGGTACTATCTCACCTACGTGTCGTTCGAAGAGGGGAGAGCGGTTTTTTACAGCCGTTATGAAAATGAGTATGAGTATGTGAAACAGCCCTCAAATACCCCGCTGCATTTTACTGCTAAGCATACTTCCTATTATACAAAAGAAGATCTTGCCAACGGAGGAGTGGTCACCTATCATCGCCATCAAGATGATCTTGTTATCAAATCGCATCAAAGTCTTTTTGTTGAAGAGAGTAATCAAACGATTACCCATATCGAGATGTCCCGATATATTTCAAGACCCTATTTTCAAGCCCTTTCCAATGATTTGGGTATTGAGATAACAAGCCAAAAATCAAATGAGAACGCTTCACAAAAAGAAGAGTTGCTCATCCGTGAAGAGGAGAATCACTTTTTAGGTTCTGTCCGTATGGCAACATTGGATGGGGATGTCGTCATTACCGCCGCACTTGATAAATCATCGTTGGAGAGTGCACTTCAAGAAAACCGGATCACTTTTTTTGTCCTTATTACAATAATGACACTTTTGACACTTCTTTTGTTACAAAGACTTTTTAAACGGAGTATTGCTCAGCCTTTGAACTCACTCATGGATCAGATCGAAAAGATTGAACGCCAAGATTACACTGATCTACAGGTGATTCACACCGGTGATGAACTGGAGAGTATCTCTAAAAATGTTAATCGTCTAGCCTTGAGTGTCCAAGAGCGTGAGAATGCACTGATGGCATCCCAAAAAAAGCTTGAAGATCTATCGAATACCGATCCTCTTACCAATCTCCCGAATCGACGATTGTTTAATACAATGGTGCAGCATGGAATCGATATGGCTGAACGCAACGGAGATAAGCTCGGGATCATTTTTTTGGATCTTGATCAGTTTAAACAGATCAATGATGCTTTTGGGCATGATGTCGGAGATTTGCTATTACAGGCAGTTGCCGAGCGTTTAGGAAAAATTCTTCGTAATTCGGACACATTGGCACGGATCGGCGGGGATGAGTTTAATATCCTCATAGAAGGATTTAAAGATCGTTCAGTCGCCGGAGCAATTTTGGAAAAAGTCTTGGATGCTTTTAATCTTCCTTTTACGTGTGGAGCACGTGAGATCCGAACAACTGCCAGTATCGGGATATCATTTTTTCCGGATGATGGAGAGTCTCTCTCGAAATTGATGAAAAATGCTGATTTGGCCATGTACCGTTCAAAAGATACCGGACGCAACCGCTATAGTTTTTTTACCGAGGAGTTGGCGAGTATCGTTGAAGATCGGACACAGAGAATTCATGCCCTTAAAAGGGCGGTTGAAAAAGGGGATGAATTTACTCTAGTGTATCAACCTAAAATCTCTGCTTCGAGCGGTAAAATAGTTGCCGTTGAAGGATTGATCAGGTGGCACAGTTCTCTTATCGGATGGGTAAGCCCAGATCGTTTTATCCCTTTGGCAGAAGAGACGGGGTTGATCATTCCCATCGGTACGTGGGTTTTACAACGAGCGTGTGAAGATTTTATGCAATTGCGGAATGATGGGTATAGTTTTCCCTATTTTTCGATAAATACCTCTTCGCTCCAGCTTCAAAACAGCACTTTTTTTGAGATTCTTTCGTCGATCATTGAACAAACCCATATCGATCCGCAATGGCTTGAAATTGAGATTACCGAGAGCTATCTTGCAACGAATGCCCAAGAAGCTTTTGTAACGTTGAGTAAACTGCGTGATATTGAGGTGAAAATTGCCATTGATGATTTCGGAACAGGATACTCTTCTCTAAGCTATCTTCAAAAACTCCCCGTTGATCGCCTAAAAATTGATAAATCGTTTATCGATGATCTTCCCGGTTCTGTGGAGGGGATCGCGATTACACGTGCGATTATTGCATTGGCAAAAACATTTGGGCTCTCTGTCACTGCCGAGGGAGTAGAGACGAAAGAGCAACTGGAATTCTTACAGAAAGAGGGGTGTGATGAAATACAGGGATATTATTACGCAAAGCCTTTAAAAATAGAGGAGCTAAAGGAGTTCATTCTCCATCAAAAGTAAATGATTTATCTCATTTTTTAAGTAATACAGATAGAATATAAGAGATTCAGAGTGTTGACATAATTAAGAAAAACAAATAATAATCGTTTAGGATAATCAGTGAGTCTTTTAAACAATTTACAAAAATCATGGCACTCCTTTATCCGTTTAGGCAATTCGATAGAAGCGCATATTTGTACTTCAACTCTCTCCCCAAAGCCTATACTGAACCGCTTAATGATCATATTGTCGGTGATGATTTTTATGTTATTTGCGAGTGCCGGTATCCTGATATTGAAACAACACTCTCGCTATGTGGATGAGATCGTTATCAATCAAATCCATGAAGTCTCCGATGACTTTCACGGAACGCTCAATGAACAAGCTTCCGGATTATCTATGACATTGCAGCCTATTATTAATGATAAAAGGGTGAAAGAAGCACTGCGAAATGGAGATCGTAACGCTCTGTTGAGGGATTGGCAAAGTGTATTTGAGATGATGAAAAAGGAAAATCGCCTTACCCATTTTTATTTTTTGGATAAACAAAGAGTGTGTTTGCTGAGAGTACATAATCCGGATAAAGATGGCGATCGTATTAACCGATTCACGGCGCTGAGCGCTGAGTGGAACCATAAAGCGGCATCCGGTATTGAAATCGGCCCCTTAGGGACGTTTACTCTTCGGGTAATACAACCTGTATTTGAGGGTGAGACACTGGTGGGATATGTAGAGCTTGGCAAAGAGATAGAGGATGTTCTCCGTACACTCCATATTCAAAGCGATAATGAGATTGCCTTAGTTATTCGTAAAGAACATTTGAAACGGCATGCTTGGGAAGAGGGGATGCGTATGTTAGGACGTAAGGGGGATTGGAATCATCTCCCTCACGATGCTTTGATATACATTTCAAATGAGCAATTATCAAACGTTTTGAGTTTAATGAAAAACCATCATGAAATGGAACGTTTATCTCATCAAGACATTAATCAAGAAGTGGTTAGTGCAGGTAAAATATGGCGGGTTTCAATTATCCCTGTTCAAGATGTTTCCGGCAAAGATATCGGAGATATGATAATCATGAAGGATATCGCTCAAGAAAAATCTGAACTGCTTGATTTTATCATTTCTAATGCTCTAATGGGGGCCCTTTTGATAGGGGTAGTTTTGGGCTTTATCTTTTTAGTATTGCGTCGAACTGATAAAAATATTCGTCACCAGCAAGATAACCTGCGAGAATCGGAAGAGCGTTTTGAACAGCTTGCCGAGCAAAGTCGGACATTTGTATGGGAAGTTAATCGTGAGGGGATATATACCTATGTAAGTCATGGAATCGAGCAGATACTGGGATATCGAAGCGATCAACTTGTCGGGAAAATCTATTTTTACGATCTACATCCGCTGGAGGGGAGAGAGGCGTTTAAACGGAAAGTTTTTGAAATCTTTGAACGAAAAGAATCTTTTGAAAATTTCCAAACACCAGCAATTTCGAAAGATGGAGGGACACGTTGGATCTCCAGCAACGCCATCGCTATGGTAAATAAAAAGGGTATCTTAGTAGGTTATCGTGGGAGTTGTACCGATATTACAGAGGACAAAATTTCCGAAGAAAAAATCAACGTATTGGCTTTTTTTGATCAGTTAAGCGGACTTCCTAATCGGGTTTTATTGCTGGATAGATTGAAACAATCCATGGTTGGGAGTTCACGCAGCGGTCAGTATGGCGCACTACTCTTTATTGATTTGGACAATTTTAAAACACTCAATGATACTCTAGGGCACGATATGGGGGATAAACTTTTAAAACAGGTTGCCCGCCGTTTGAGTTTGTGTGTGAGAGAGGGGGATACCGTAGCGAGATTCGGAGGGGACGAATTTGCCGTGCTACTTTCCGGTCTTAGCACAAATGAAACCGATGCAGCAACCGCCAGTGAAGGGGTCGCTGAAAAAATTCTTGCATCTTTGAATCAACCGTATCTGTTAGGGGAGATCCATCATCGCAGCAGTGCAAGTATCGGAGTGACACTTTATAAAGGTGATGATACGTCTATCGATGATTTGATGAAACAGGCCGATTTGGCGATGTATAAATCTAAAGAAGCAGGGCGTAACGGATTGCGTTTTTTTGATCCTAATATGGAATCGACACTTAAAGAGCGTGCAGGTCTTGAAGAGGATCTTCGTAGAGGGATCGAAGAGAAACAGTTCATCCTCTATTATCAGCCTCAGGTTGATGCGAATGGGTTGATCAGCGGTGCTGAAGCTTTGGTGCGTTGGAACCATCCGAAGCGTGGTCTGGTATCGCCGGCCGATTTTATCCCGGTAGCTGAAGAGACGGGGCTGATTCTTCCTCTGGGAGAGTGGATTTTAAAAACGGCATGTGATCAGTTGGCATTGTGGTCGCATAGTCCCGAAAAGGAAGGGATGAGTATTGCGGTGAATGTCAGTGCTAAACAGTTCAGTCAAAGCAATTTTGTCTCTCAGATACTCTCAATACTGGAACAAAGCGGTGCTAATTCTAAGCGGTTAAAGTTGGAACTTACCGAGAGCCTTTTAGTTCAAAATGTGGAAGAAGTTATTGAAAAAATGGCTACATTAAAAAATGCCGGAGTCGGATTCTCCCTGGATGATTTTGGAACCGGCTACTCGTCGCTGTCGTATCTTAAACGTCTCCCTCTTGATCAGTTGAAGATCGATCAAAGTTTCGTCCGTGATCTTTTAGTCGATCCCAATGATGCCATCATCTGTAAATCAACCATTGCGTTGGCAGAGAGCATGGGACTTTCGGTTATTGCCGAGGGGGTAGAGACCGCTTCGCAGCGTGATGCCCTCTCAGAGATAGGGTGTTATGCGTATCAGGGATACTGGTTTAGCCGACCGTTGCCGTTGAGAGAATTTGAATTATTGTGTACTACACCAAGAACAGAGGAAAACCTATGAGCTTAAAAACGAAAATATTACTCATACTTAGTTTTGTAGTTTTGGGTGTAGCGGCGATCGTAGCTAGCTATAGTATCCTTCATGACAGGGATCAATATGAGGTTCGGATGGGCGATGTTTATCAAAGTGTCCGTCTCAATTATGAAGAGACCCTTCACGATATAATCCGTTTTTATGTAGCTCGAGCAGATGCCAATATGAAAACGGAAGGGGTCTTAAAAGCATTTCGATCCAAAAATCATGATGCACTCTACCACTTGATCTCTCCGCGTTGGGAAGTCATGCGCCAAGAGAACCCTATGCTCAGTGTTATGCAGTTTCATAATGCAGATGGAACATCACTCCTTCGGATGCACCAACCGGACGTTTACGGTGACCCTATTGCCTCTCAGCGAGCTATGGTTGCTCATATCCATCAGGAACATAAAACGGTGTACGGATTTGAAGAGGGGAGAAATGGATTGGCGTTTCGGATACTGACACCGGTATTCGATCAAGGGGTCTATATTGGAGCTGTTGAATTTGGGATAGACGCCTCCTACATCACCGATAAAATAAACCGTTATACCGGCTATCAATCTTTTTTTATGATCCATGAAAAAAATATGGGAGTGTTAAGCGGAATCAGTGATTTTTTCCAAATCGGCGATATGCTGGCGATCAATGTCTCTTCAAATCTTATACCTTTGCTGGAAAATTACAAAAAAAATTATTATAGGCTTGAAAACAGTGTCATCCAGTATGGTAATCAAACATATGCGATAAAAACGATCATGGTAAAAAATTATCGGAGCCAGCCGATCGGTGCGGTGATGTTTATACAAGCGGTTCCTGATTTTTCAACCCATGTAGTTCAAATGATTGTAGCGACTGCATTGATCGCTTTGGTATTGATTTTAGCGTTGTGGATGATTATTAGTCGGGTGTATGACAAGGTAGCTGAAAAAATGAGTTTTCACGAAGCCTACAATCAAACGATTCTTGATGCTATCCCCTCTCCCGTTATTGTCACGGACGGTCATCAGCTTATTGCCGCGAATCAAACCTTTTTAGACTATTTTCAGTATACAAATGTTGCCGCTTTTAAACGTGAACATGCGTGTGTATGTGAATATTTTGAAGAGGGAGATACGAAGGAATATCTTTTGCCGATGGTGAACGATCAGCGATGGAGCGAATATATTTCCGATCATCCTCATATCCATCATAAAGCTAAAATCACGATGGAGGGGAAAACGACCATTTTTGAGGTGAAACTCTCTCTATTAGATTTTCATGAAGAGAAGAGGTTTGTTGTTATCTTTACCGATATTTCATCGATCCAAGAGCGTTCTATGACCGATCCATTAACCGGAGTTGCCAACAGGCTCCATTTTACAATGGTCTTTGAATATGCCATCAACATAGCCCGTCGCGATCAAAAACCTCTCGGCGTTATTTTTTTCGATATCGATCATTTCAAACATGTCAACGATCGCTTTGGGCATCTTATCGGTGATGAAACCTTAAAACGTATTGCGATATTGGTAAAACAGCGGCTTCGTAAAAGTGATATTATTGCCCGCTGGGGAGGAGAAGAGTTTATTATTCTTCTCCCGGATACATCGCTGGAAGAGACATTGAGTGTTGCTGAAATCATTCGGCAAACGATTGAATTTGAAAAGTTTGAAGCGGTTGAGAAAATTACTTGTTCTTTTGGGATTACGGTGCTGGAGAAAGAGGAATCTTCAGAAGAGCTCCTCAAGCGTTTAGACAATTTACTCTATAAAGCGAAAGAGAATGGCCGTAATCGGATTGTGTATTAAAAACTGAGTTTTAAAGTATTTAAAATGAGCTGCTTCTCTTTCGCTGGATTTTCAAAATACCGCTCCCTAACATCGTCTTCTAAAATCGCGATGTCATCGAAAAGTTCGGCGTCATCTTTTTCGGGGAAATAGCGGTTTACCTCCTGTGCCAGAGTTTCGAGGTATTCTTCAGAGGCTTCGTCGTCATTGAAGAGCCCGATACGATTTCCATGCTCGATACTGCAGAGGGCACGGAGTAGATAGAGCTGATCACACCGCTCATCATCGGCTTCATTATAAATCCATGTATTAATTTGAGTGATCTCTGAGCGGTAAAGCTCGGTGGATTCTTTGATAGTCTGTTTTTGGGTTTCAGATAATGACATAGTCTATTCCTTTAGTTTGGGTAGGGCGGTTCACTGTACCGTAGGAAGCCCTTGGGCTTTCCATTCGGTAATCCCCCCTTTGACGTTGAGGGGGGTGAAACCATTGTCTGCAAGGATGCGAGAAGCACTCACACTTCGGTTTCCGCTGTGGCAATAGACGAGTATCTTTTGGTTTTTGACATTGGCGATCAAGCCTAGATTTTTATCTAGAGTCTGCAACGGAATAAGAATCGCACCATCGATATGCTCCTGGGTAAACTCATCGGGTGTCCGGACATCGAGTAGGGTTACTTTTTCCCCTTTTTTTATCATCTCTTGTGCTTGTGCAGGGGAGATCGATTCGAAATTGGTGAGTATCCACCCTTTTGAGTAGGCTACGTAGCCGAGAATTCCGATAAAGAGTATCCAGTATCCGAAGTTAAGCAGTCGTTTTTTATCCATAAAATTCCTTTAAATACCACGCGATTTTTTAATCATCTCATAGGCGGCGTTGATCTCTTGTACCTTTTCAGTTGCCTCTTTGAGATACTCATCCGATGCCCCTTGCGATTTGATAATATCGGGGTGATACTCGCGAACGAGGGCTCGGTACGCTTTTTTGACTTCATCGTTGGTGGCTTGTGCCGTGAGTCCTAAGAGGGTATAGGCTTGATCGATCGAACTCTCTTTGACGCTGTGGCGGTGATGTGAGCCGAAGCGCTCCAACATAGCGGCAAGATCTGCTTCGCTAAAGTGCAAATGGTTGGCAATGACTCGAAGGATCTCTTCTTCACTGTGGCTGAGGGTTCCGTCAATGTAGGTGAGATGTACCAAAAACTCCATCATCTTTTGACGTTTATGAGGATCGTTCTCTAATGCTTTATAGAGTGCCTGCGCGACAGGATCGATATTGTGAGGGGCATTTTTCTCCTCATCGAATATCTCTTTGAGCATTTTTTTGGTTGCTTCGGGATTGGGGAAAAGGGCGCTGATATCGCTAAACATATTGCTAACCAATTCCGCTTCGAGTTCATCGACCCGACCGTCGGCTTTGGCTACTTTGGCACTTAGAGCTACGAAAAGACCCAGTTCGCTATAGGCGAGATTCTCTTTGGTGAGTTTAAACCCCGAAAACTGGCTTTTGGAATAGGTGTGCTGGTTTTGGGAAAAGCTTCGGGAGAGCCAGTAAAAAAGGGCGATAACTACAGCTAAAACAATAATTTGAGTCATTGACCATCCTGAGATAAAAAGTAAGCGACAGTGTATCCATAAAAAGTAACTGTGAGAAGTTTTTAGGTAAGTTATAATGGTGAAAATAAGAGCTAAAGAAGGCAATGAATGAAGATACCTCCCCTCATCTATGGTAGCGCATGGAAAAAAGAGAAGACGGCTGAGTTGGTAGAGACGGCGATTATGAGCGGATTTCGGGGGATTGATACCGCTTGTCAGCCCAAACACTACTATGAATCGGGGGTAGGGGAAGCTTTGAAGCGATTACACTCTCTAGGGATAGAGCGCGAAGAGTTGTTTGTTCAGACGAAATTTACCCCTCTCTCCGGGCAAGACCCCACACGTATCCCCTATGATCCAAAAGCCTCTTTGGAGGAGCAGGTGGCGCAATCGTTTAGTACCTCTTTATTTAATCTACAAAGTGAGTATGTCGATTCACTGGTGCTCCATTCACCGTTATTTCCTTATTCCAATCTTCTCAAAGTATGGGGTGAAATGGAGAAGATTGCCCACAGCGGCAAGGCACACCGAATCGGAATCAGTAACTGCTATGATTTAGAACTGCTCAAACGTCTCTATAGCGATGCAGAGATCAAACCCTCTGTAGTGCAAAATCGTTTTTATTCCGACAGCGGGTATGACGTTGAATTGCGCCGGTGGTGCGATAAGGTGGGGATCGTTTATCAGAGCTTTTGGTCTTTGAGTGCTAACCCTCATATTCTAGGGAGCCGAGAGTTTTTTGCCTTGAGTCAAGAGTATAATAAAACCGAAGCACAGATCCTCTACCGTTACCTCAATCAGATGGGGATCGTTCCGCTGATCGGCTCAACGTCCAAAGTACATATGGTCGAAGATTTGGATATTTTCAGTTTCGAACTGCGCTCCGATGAGATCGCGACTATCAGTGCTCTTTTGCTATAATTACACCCTTTATAACTACGAGGTAGAGCATGATTCAACGTTTGATTTTAATCGCTTTTTTACTCTTTGGTTCAGCTCAAGCCGCTGAGCTTTCAACAATGGACACGATACGCTCCAAAATATTGACCTCGGCCGTATCTCTCTATTTTAGTGCACGCGGATATGGGAAAGTTGACAATGTGACGGTTGATACGACGAAAAAAAGCCTCCGATTCGTTCTCCTCCCTGAGGGTGAAAAACAGCCTCTTAATGTCGCTATCGGATCGTATATGACCCTCACTATCGACAAAGAGGAATACCTTATACTCCAAAAAGTACAGACTAATCGGGTATGGCTTAACCGTATTTTTGCCGATCATATGGATGAGGGGATAAAAGTACCGCTGGGGATTGTCTCCAAAGGGGCAGGCTCATTATTGTTGAGTCTGTAAGATGAAATCTCTATTTTTACTTTTAGCCCTTTTTTCATACCTTTCACATGCCAAAACACTAACCGCTACGTATGAGGTCTCTTATGGGATTTTTGAAGCGTTGGGGGTCGCCGATGCACGGTTGGAAATCAAAGAGGATCAAACTTACAGTATCCGGATTGAAGCGCGAACCAGCGGGATTGCCAAACTTCTTACCAATAATCGTATCGAAACCTATGAGAGTCACGGCTCGGTTGTCAATGGGGTGCTTATCCCCCAAAAGTACATCAAAATAAGACGAACCGATTCGAAAAAATCGACCAAAATCTATACTTTCGACCACGTCAATAAAACAGTCTGGAGGGAGAATATCCAAAGTGATGAATGGGATAAGGTCAAAAATGAATTTTACGCGAGCGAAGATGTCCTCTCCCTCTTTTTTAACTTCAAAACCCATTTGAAATCACGGAAGGATCGCCCTTTTTATGTTGTCGGCGGGAATAAAAAAGATGGACGAATCGATATCAATTTTCCCCGTGATGAGGCATTGAGTAAAATGCAGGAGAAACTCGAAATGAAAGAGGGTGATTTTGTAAAAGTGGTGTTAAATGACCGTATTTTCAGCAGTGCACAGGGGGAATTGCTGATTAATCTAAATCAAGATGGGCTGTGTGAAAAAGCGATTTTAGAGGACGTTTTGCTCTTTGGTGATGTTGTCGGTAAGCGGATAAAATAAGTTTTAAGCCAAGCGATGCTATCATTCTGCCAGTGATGCGGGAATAGCTCAGTTGGCTAGAGCGTCAGCCTTCCAAGCTGAATGTCGCGAGTTCGAGTCTCGTTTCCCGCTCCACTTCTCTCTTTTTAAACAATCCGATTTTATCTTATTTTTTGTCGACAGAGCCGAAGCTCCATCGTTTTCGTTATGGGATGATATCAGTGTCTACATGCAACGTAATGATATTACTATCAACGGTAGCAGTATAAGTATGGTATCCATCTGCGGTTACCGGTCCTCCCCACGATGGATCAAGTGATATTGAATCTCCTGCATCTCCATTGATCGTAAGCGTTCCGTTTTCACTTACATTATCAACATTCTCCGGTGAAACATTGATGAGTGATGTATCCCCATTTTTTAAATCGATTTGACTGAAGTTGTTTGATAGTGCTGCAATATTGGAAAGATCGATTGTAGTATCTCCTTCTATCAATAATATTTGGCCATCATACGCTTCGGTGGTAGTGACTGGTGTGAGGGCAACGGTCACAGTGGCAGTATCGGTTCCACCATGTCCATCACTAATCGTATAATTAAATGTGTCATACGTCATTTGGGTAATAGAATCCAATGCATCGTTTGGATTGTAGAGAATATTACCATCATCGTCCATTGTGATGATTGCACCGCGTGCTGATGTATTGGAAACATCGATAATACTTAACGTATCCAAGTGATCGGTATCGCTATCATTGCTCAATAAATCCGCTTCTGAAAAATAGAGAAGAGAACCCGATGTAACGCTACTCACGGTATTTCCAGTGGCAAGAACTTGAACGATTGAAAAACTATCTGAACTGCCTAATATATCATTATCACCATTCATAATAACTATTTTTGTAAATCCGTTTACATAATCGATAGGCAATATTGAGTTATCGGTATTAGACCAAGTGTGCCAAGTTCCAATCATCCCATTAGCATTGTATATAGCCCATTGTGCTGTATCTTCACTCGTAAAGTTTCCAAATTTGATAAGAGCATGAGTGATGGTTTGTGGAAACGCAAATTGAATTCCTTCTGCACCATCGTATTTGAGATGTCCTTTGTTTATGTACCATTCACTTGGGTCAATCATTTGTGGAGACTGATCATGATAGCCATCAACACCCATCGTCGGTCCGCTGCGATCTACGGATTCTCCATTGATAGCTGTGATGATCACACCATTGCTTGTGTAATTATTATCGGCGTTTAGATTGTAAGAGAGTGTTGTGATGTGCTTGATGACATCAGTACTTCCGGCTTCCCCTTGTGCTACTGGAGCATCGTTAGTACCGGTAATAGTTATTTTAATGATTTCACTATCGCTGCCATCTACTGATTTAACGGTGAAATACTCGTATGCTTTTTCACCCGCACCGAGATGCTGTACCAAGCTGTTGTTAATAGTGTAGTTCCACGTTCCGTTTTGGCTGATAGTTAACTGCCCCCCTATGTTGTCTGCATCTGCGATAACCTGAGGACTGAATCGTTCTTCGCCCTCATCCGCATCATCTATATATAATCTACCGCTTTCAGAGAGTTTTCCGGATAATGAAACATGATGATCTTCTGTAACTCCACCGCGTGAATCCCCCCAAATAGTTGCGTTATCATTGGTACCGGTAATGGTGATTTTAATCATTTCGCTATCGGTACCATCTAGTGATTTGACGGTGAAGTATTCATATACTTTTTCACCCGCACTGAGATATTGAACCAAGTTGTTATTAATGCTGTAATTCCAATTGCCATATTGGTCGATACTTAAGTGACCGCCTAAATTATGCGGATTTGCAATGACATTGGTATTAAATTTTGCTTCGCCATCATCCACATCGGAAACATTCAATTTACCGCTATCGTAGAGCTTGTTATAGGCACCTACTACATCTTCCGTTACTCCCCCTTGGGAATCTCCCGAAATAGTCGCATAATCATTGGTACCTGTGATAGTGATTTTGATCGTCTCACTATCGGTACCATCCAATGATGTAACAGTGAAATATTCATATACTTTGGCACCTTCGTTAAGATGCTGCAGTAAACTATTATCAATACTGTAAGTCCAATGACCGTATTGGTCGATTGTCAAGTTTCCGCCAATATTATTCGGATTTGTGACGACGTTAGTATTGAATTTTGCTTCACCTTCATCCACATCGGAAACAAATAAATGTCCGCTTTCATAGAGTTTTCCGGATGAGGTAACATGCCAATCTTCGCTCACTTTACCGGCATCATCACCGTAAATGATTGCAAAATCATTCTCTCCCATAATAGTAATAGTGACCGTCGATGTCGAAGTTACCCCTGAATCATCGCTCATTGTATAGTTGAGTATAACATTTTTAGTATCACCCTCATTTAGGCTTTGATTCCCCCACCAATTCGGTATATATTTAATGGTATCGGTATTTTGATCGATCCATGCGAATCCATTTTCTATTCCACCTTCCACAGATACACTCAGGAGGTTGAAATTCGATGGGTTATCGCCCGAATCAACATCGGTATCGTTAGCTAATGCATCGATCGTTAGTGCAGGGTGCCAGAACCAGATAGGTTGAAGATCATCTTCACTGATGCTTACTTCATCAGCTACTGCGACCGGTGCATCATTAGTCCCTTGAATACTGATTTTTAATTCTGCTGTTGCATATTTATCGCCATCGGTAATGGTATAAGAGAATGTTTCAGATACACGATCCCCTTCATTCAGGCTGTCAACTTGTTCTTTTCCATTTTTGAGCATATAGACGTAATCGCCGTTTTCCCACATGAATAGGACACCGTATTTGCCATTGACCAAAAAGTCATAACCGGTCGGTGCATGTGGGCCGCCGGGACCGTATCCACCTTCACTGCCGTTGTGCCCGCCTTCGCCCTCACCACCGCTATGTCTGCCTTCACTTTCACCGCCGCTGCGTCCGCCTTCGCCTTCACCACCTTGACCACTGACTTTTTGGACTCCAACAACCCAAATACTTTCATTGTCGACATCACTGTCTCCGCTTTCAGGGTCTGTAATGACATTTCCTTCTGCCATCGAAGGATGCTGATGATATCCTGCTTCTTTTACGTAATTACGGTCTCCGACCGCTACAGGCGCATCATTGCTGCCGTTGATGGTAAGTCTCAATACCGCATCATCTGTGAGAGCCCCATCCGTAACAACATAGTTAAAACTTTCACTTAGAGAGTCTCCTACATTCAAGGCGTTGACATCAGCATTTAAATCATTTACGGTATAGGTATATTCACCCGTTTCGGCGTTGATAACCAAAGTACCGTATTTACCTTCAATAATAAAGAAACCTCCCGCATAATTGGCAGAATTAGCCGTATCATTGGAGCTAACAGCACTTACATCTAAATCTGATGGAGGATTTGGAAGTGAGTCATCGGTATCATTTTCCAATACATTTCCGATTGCTACAACGGGTGCATCATAATCATCACCGCTCCCTTCTTCAATAGCAATGCCGCTATCATCAAAAGCTTCAGGGGCAAAATTTTCATTTTGTAATGCATCAAATGTGACACCAAGAGCATTGCCTTGTGTCCCTGTTAAATAACTGTTTGGATTTCCGCGTGCATCGTTACGATCAGCATATTCCGCACCTGCATTCGCTTCCCCGACTACTTCTTGACCGGCTGCGGTCTCTTCCATGTTCTCAGGATTTAACGATTCCGCTAATGCTTGTTGGAGTGCTTTGACATCCAGAGCTTCTCCCTCTTCTAATGCGGCAAAAACAGATTTATCTAATAAAATTTCGTCATATCCGTTGAGGGTGAGTTCACGCCCCCCCTCAAGAGTCAAGGTCACTTTTGAGTCGGCACCCAAGGCATAGACCATTTCATTTTCATGAAGTGCTTCCCCGACTTTTAATACATGCAACTGATCATTGGTAGTTTTAACTGCAGCTTTTCCACTGATAGATTTAACTTTCCCGACTGTACGTGCCATGATAGACTCCTTATATTTTAATACTATAAATTGTAGATCAATTTAGAGAAAGAAAACATTGTACTTTGGTCCAATTTTACAATTTACCCTGTACCTTGGTACAATAGAAAATGCTATTTATAGAGAAATTTCTTTAGCGAAGTATCAAAGCAAGGGAGAGACGATCAGAGATTTGCAATTTTTCGAAAATAGAGGTGATATGTGCTTTTACGGTTCGTTTGGTAATTTGTGTTCGTTCCGCAATTTCAGTGTTATTTAACCCCTGCGCTACATATTCTGCTACCTCTTTTTCTCTTTTACTTAGGAGGCTGAGGCGAGGGGGTTCTTTCTTTTCATTCGATGGGACATAGGTCTCTTTGATAAGGATATCCAAAAACTGTGGAGTGAGCCAGACATTCCCATCGCTTACAACATCCATAGCATGGGTGAGATGTGAACTGTTCAGATAGCTATTGCCATATCCTTTGACTCCCATTCTAAGCATTGCTATCCCCTCTTGAAATTTTGGTATATCGCTGAGAAGGAGGATATTAGCCATTGGGAATTGGTAATGGAGAACTTTCAAAAATTTTGCTATTTCATTTTTCATAGAGTTTTTATGCAATAAAAGGGTGCTTTGAGGATGTGTTTTTAACATCTCTAAACATGTATCTTCATTTTGGCAGTGGATCATTTCATATTCACTGCTGAGGGATTCTTTCCACCCTTTTAAAATGGATTCACGTATTGTATAGGTTAATACCGGCTTCATCTCAGTGTTCTCCTAATGCATTTTGTTTAACTTTTAAAATCGGTTTGAGGATAAAATCCATTACCGTTTTTTTACCGGTGAGAATATCTACATCGACTGTCATCCCTGCCATAATATCCAATGGCTTTCCGTCTTTAAGCAAAAAACTTTTGTCGGTCGCAATGCGGACCAAATAGAAGCTGTTGTCTTTTTCATCAGTGATCGTATTGGCGCTGACGTGTTTAACTTTACCTTTGAGCCCTCCGTAAATTGAAAAATCATAGGCGGTAAATTTGACGTTGGCACTTTGCCCCGGATAGATATAGGCGATATCGGAAGGTTTGATTTTTACCTCCACCATCAGCATATCATCTTCAGGGACAATTTCGAGCATATCCATTCCCGGTTTAACTACCCCTCCGATTGTATTAATCAAAATTTGATTAATGGTACCGTTGACAGGCGAGCGGACGATGGTTCGATCCACTCGGTCGGCGAGAACCGATTCGGATTCTCTGATTTGTTGGATTTCAGCCGTGACACTGTTGAGCTCTTGTTTGGCTTTATTACGAAATTCGTAGACGATTTCCATCCGTTTTTTACGAAGCTCTCCAATATTTTCTTGGATTCTGGCGATGGTATGTCCGGTTGCTTGGTAGTCCCCTTTGATCATCGCTGCTTGACGTTTCATTTGTAAAAACTGTACTTCAGAGACAACCATATTTTTCGTTAACGGTTCGGTAATTGCCATCTCTTGGGATATAAGGTCATAAGCATTTTTGAGCTCTTCTCGTTTGGCTTTACTCTCCAAAAGCTCTTTTCCTTTTTGAGAAATTTGTGCATCAATGATCGATACGGCATTGGAAAGCTGGCTTCGCTGTGACATATGGAGGTTTGCCTCTTGGGAAATCAGCTGTGACATCCCCTGATGATCGGAGGTTGGGACGGAAAAACCTTGTCCACTCGCTTCAGCATTGAGACGATACGATTTTGCTTTAAGTTCATTGATTTTGAGTTGTTTTTCATTAAAAGAGCCGGTAAAGCCGACATCTTGAATCTTCATCAAAGGTTGCCCTTTTTTAACCCGATCTCCCTCTTTCACAAACATTTCAGAAACAATACCCCCTTCCAGATTTTGAATTGTTTGGATTCTTTGAGAAGGGATCACCTTACCTGAACCGCGTGTGCGCTCATCAATTTCAGCAAAACTGCTCCATACGATCAGCCATAGAATACCGATACATGCAACCCAAACGGCGATATGTGAACGGGAAGTTTGCTGTTCTAAAACAGCGGCACTCAAACTCGACATATATTCGATATCTTCAGGCGAGTAATCTTTGGATTCTACTCTAGGCTTAGGGTTAAAAAACGGGAACTTAATCATTGGATCCCCTCGTTTGAGGTTTATTTTTCATGAGTGCTGACATAACCTCTTGTTTACTTCCATCCATGACCACTTTGCCTCGATCAAGAACAATAATACGATTGACCATTTTCAACATTCTGGTATCGTGCGTTGATAATAAAAGCGTTTTATCTTTGGTATTTTCATTGATTTGTTGGACCAGATGCAATGAGCTGTTTTCGTCCATTGAATTTCCGGGTTCATCGAGTAAAAGAATCGGTGAATCGAGTAAAAATGCCCGTGCAATACCGATGCTTTGGCGTTGACCGCCGGAGATCCCGTCTCCCCGTTCACGTACCGGCATATCAAACCCTTTTGGATGGTACTGAACGAATTCATCCACCCCACCGATTTTTGCGGCTCGGAGTATGGTACCATCATCAGCATAGGGGGCTTTCGCAATAATATTGCTTTTTACTGTGCCTCGGAAGAGGGTTACTTCTTGGGCGACATAGGCAATGTTTTGACGCAGATCTGCAGGATCAATTTGGTTTATGTCGATATTATCGATTAATACCGAACCCTTATCGGGTGCATAAAGCCCTAATAATAGTTTCAAAACCGTCGTTTTACCTGAACCGATTTTTCCGATAAATGCTACTCTCTCTCCCGGATGAATGGTAAAACTAAGATTTTCAAATATAGGAGAAACTTCATTCGGATAGGTAAAGGTAACATCACGGAACTCGATCAATCCTGTAAATTTAGGAAGATTGAGAAACTCTTTTTCTGAAGGACGCTCTTCGGGGAGTTTCATGATGTTATCCAATGTCATATAGGCCGTTTTTGTATGTTCGTAATTGGCCGATAACGATGCTACTTGCCCCATCGGCGCGAGTGCGCGAGAAGATAGAATAACAACTGCGATAAGCCCGCCCATGGTCATTTCATGATCTTTGATCAAATAAACACCGACAATCAAAATGATGACGTTACTGAGCTGAATCAGAAAGGTTGTGATACTTCCCAGCGAATTTGAGAGGACCCGTGATGCGAGACCTTTTGATGCGACATCTCCGGTTGCTTCCTCCCAAATGTATTGGGAATGGCTGTTTATGCCCAACGTTTTAATTGTTTCCAATGTGTTTAGGCTCTCTACGAGTACGGCATTTTTTGCTGCATTGGCATGATAGGTACTCTCAACACTCCGCTGCAAAGAGCCTTTGATACTTAATGCATATAAGAGTATCAGTGCTATAAAAACAATCGGGACCACAGTAATGACACCGCCGATAATGTAGATAACCAATAAAAAGATAATGGTAAAGGGGAGGTCAATCAACAGTGTCAATGTAGAGGTGGCTAAAAATGAGCGGATACTGTCAAACTCTTTTAGATTATTGGCAAATGAGCCGACCGATTCGGGGACATTGGCAAACTTCAGATTCATCACTTTTTGAAAAAGGATGGAAGAGATGATGATATCGCTTTTTTTAGCGGCAGTTTCTAAAAAATACGACCGAACAAACTTCAATAGGATATCGAGAAAATAGACGACAACCACTCCAAGTGCAAGAACATAGAGTGTTTCGGTCGCATCATTGGGGACTACTCTATCGTACACATTCATCGTAAATAGCGGACTGGCAAGGACAAAGAGATTGATGACCAATGAAGCGATCAGAACATCCGAGTAGATTTTTCGAGAATGTTTTAGCGAACCCCAGAACCATGATTCTTTATTGGTATGGATGAGCGGATCGACATATTGGTTAAAAGAGCGGCTTTTTTTAAGATAATAGGTAAATCCTAAATATTGGTTTTCAAGCTCTTCAAGACTTATCCACTGCTCGATTCCTTCATCATCTTCAGGGCTGATGATCAAGGCCTCTTGAGTGAGAGTATCCATTTTTTCGAGAATGCAAGCTCTTTGATTTTTGAGTATCAAGATCACTGGCAGTACAAGAGGCGAAATGCTTTTTAGCGGACGTTCGACAAGTTTGGCTTTATATCCGGCTCTGGATGCCGCGCGTGAAAATACCGCTTTTGGGTTGTTGATAGAAAACATTTCCGCAGTCTCTTTTCCGGGAGCGATTGGAAGATCAGCCGTCAACGCTTCGATGCTATAGGATTTGCCATAGCGTTTGGTAAAAATTGATAAACTGACCAAGAGAGGGTCAATTTTAGAATATTGCAGCATGCTATCCCTTTAGGTTAACTCAACACTTTTGTGAAACGTTTGGTCAGCTCTTCCCATCGATGCAATTTTTTTGTTGCGATGGAGCTTTTATGTTCCCACCCATCTTTGTACGCAATAAAATCATTCAGATTAAATCTATACAAAGGTATATAATTTTTATTCAAGGTCTCCGGTACGATTGTAAAAGCACGATTATCCAAGATTAACGGGATCGCACCTTTGTATTCGTAATACGCTAAAACCATATGCCGTGTTTCGAGATTATCGGTCACAACGTAGGTCAGAAACAATTTCTCTTCGGGTATACCCATCTCGAGCAAGGTGAAAAATTTCGCGATTGCATAATCTTCACAATCGGCTTTTCCTTTTCCTAACATCTCTATGGGCGTTGCCCAATAGTCAAGATCTCCCCATACTTTTTTATCACTGGAATAGGGGACCTGATTAAAAAAATCGTTGACACGAACCAACCGCTCACTGTCACTCAGCCCATGGGCATCTTTTAAAAGTTTTTTTAAAGAAACAAAACGCTTTTGCGCACTTTCATCATAGTGCATTGCAATCGATTGAAAATTGTACACCCCAATCTCTCTGGCACTCAGCGATGTTTTGACTCCAAAGACTAAAAAACTTATGATAACAGTCCGGTGTATCAGCTTTTTAGCCATTTTGACGTTTTACGTACCCAACTTATAAAGTAGGGACTCCTCCAAGTTCTTTAGCTAGAGTTCCGGTCCCTTCTAAAATACGATAATTGGAAAATAAAAAATCATATTCACTTGTCGTGACCTCTTTTTCAGCTGTAAAGCGCTCATTTTCAGTATTGAGCATGTCCAGCAGGGTACGTCTTCCGAGGGCAAACTCTTGTTGATACGATTGGAGCGTATTTACAGTGTAATCTCTATGTGCTTTGAGATAAGGGAGCTGTTTTTCGAGTTCTTCATGGGCAATCCAAGCGTATTCAAGATTCTCTTTAACACGTAATTTAATATCGTTACCGCTTTGTTTTTCTTTGAGAACATTAACTTGCTGTTTATCCCGATTGGCTTGGTAATAACCGCCTGCATAGAGGTTATAGCTAGCAACAATCAAGGCAGATTTGGTTTCGTCCGGCCCGACTTGTCCTGCGACATTATCGTTATTACTGTTACGCAGTTCAGCATCCACGCGCGGATAATAGGCTTTCATAGCTAGATTGACATCGTGCTCAGCTGCTTTGATATTGTTGTTTTGAACCAATAATGAAGGGTAGTTTGCATTAGCTTCTGCGAGTGCTTCATCAAATGAAGGTGAAACTTTGTATCCGAATACCGGTTTGACAAGTGTTTCTGGGGCAACATCTTCACCGTAAAAACGTTTAAATTTTGCCATTGCGTCACGATAGTTGCTTTTTTGAATAATGACATTTGAGTTAGCAAGAGCAACGCGTCCTGAAGATTGATCAATCTCTGATTTCGAACCAAATCCACTTTCTGTACGCTCTTTGATCTTTTTATGGATATCTTCATGGGTTTTAAGATTGGTTTCGGCCAATTTCAAAATGTCATATTGTTTCAACAATTCTAAATATGCTTCTGTTGTTTGCAGGCTGAGCTGATTGGCTTTTTCCAACACGTTGGCTTTGGCCGCCGCAACACGTGCCTCTTGTTTTCGGACATCTTCGATTGTTCCAAAACCTTCGAAAAGATTTTGGGTGAGTTTTATTTCACGATCGTATCGCTTCAGAGAGCGGTTGAGGTAAGAAGCGGTCGTTGTTTTTTCATTTCCGTACCGTCCGATAATATCAATGCTCGGTAAATAACCTGATTTAGCCATTTCAACATCTTGTGTCGTGGCTTTATAATTTTCGATACTTTGAAGGATGATTGGGTTCGTT
>Ga0209262_10000145_pt1 | contig 41646 bp, 47 predicted proteins | sample Lowcelwee11metaG_FD_187171 | JGI IMG/M metagenome (GOLD analysis project Ga0209262, IMG submission 187171) | Freshwater pond sediment microbial communities from the University of Edinburgh, under environmental carbon perturbations - Low... | ecosystem: Environmental > Aquatic > Freshwater >... | reverse complement strand
CGAGATCGACAAAATTTCCAGAATGAGCGAAAACCGCTCTATCACCCGTGACGTTTCGGGTGAAGGGGTACAACAAGCTCTCCTTAAAATCATCGAAGGAGCAGTCGTTAACATCCCTCCTAAGGGTGGGCGTAAACACCCTAACCAAGATTTCATCCAAATCGATACTTCCGGTATCCTTTTCATCTGCGGCGGTGCGTTTGATGGTCTCGGGCAGATTTTAGAGCGTAAAAAAGGGGCCAATGTCATGGGGTTTGGACATGACAAACGCAGTACTACCGATATCGATGACAGTTTTGAAAACGTCGAGCCGGATGATTTGGTCAGCTACGGCCTTATCCCTGAACTTATCGGACGTTTGCCTATTATTGCGTCACTCAATAAAATTACCGAAGAGGAGATGGTTCGTATCTTGACCGAGCCGAAAAACTCTCTGGTGAAACAATACACCAAACTTTTTGCCATCGATGATGTCGAACTCACTTTTGACAATGAGGCGCTAAATGCGATCGCAGCCAAAGCATTGGCTCGTAAAACGGGAGCACGCGGACTTCGTGCCATTATGGAAGAGACAATGGGAGATACAATGTATGAACTACCTGAATACAGCGGTTATGAAGTACTCATTACCAAAGAGGTAGTAGAAGACAATGTTCCCCCAGTCTATATTAAAAAATCAACTCAAAAAAGTGCATAGGAGAGTCAATGCTATTTAATAAACTAATCGGAATGTTCTCAAACGATCTCTCTATCGATTTAGGGACAGCAAATACCCTTGTTATTTCAAAAGGGAGAGGGATTATCATCAATGAGCCTTCCGTCGTTGCGGTAAAAACTGAAAAATACGGTCAACAACGTGTCCTTGCCGTAGGACGCGAAGCCAAAGAGATGGTAGGCAAAACTCCGGGGAATATCAAAGCAATCCGCCCTATGCGTGATGGCGTTATCGCCGATTTCGATATGACTGAGAAAATGATCCGTAAATTTATTGAAAAAGCGCACGGTCGTACCTCACTTATCAGTCCTCGTATCATTATCTGTATCCCATACGGCCTTACGCAGGTAGAGCGTAAAGCCGTACGTGAATCGGCGATGAGTGCAGGTGCACGTGAAGTGTACCTAATCGATGAGCCGATGGCTGCTGCTATCGGTGCGGGAATCGATATTCGGGAACCAAAAGGGAATATCATCGTCGATATCGGAGGGGGAACGACTGAAATCGGTGTTATCTCTCTCGGAGGACTTGTTCTTTGCCGCTCTATCCGTGTTGCAGGGGATAAAATCGACCGTGCTATTATGGATTACATCAAACGCAAATACAATCTCTTGATCGGTGAGCGTATCGCGGAAGATATTAAAATCAACATCGGTACGGCGATGCCATTAGCGCAAGAGCTGAAAATGATCATCAACGGGCGTGACCAAGTTGAGGGCCTTCTCACCTCAATCGAACTCTCCAGCGAAGATGCTCGTGAAGCGATGCGTGAGCCGCTTAAAGAGATTCTCGAAGCGCTGCGTGACGTGTTAGAGAACATGCCGCCGGATTTGGCAGGGGACATCGTCAATAACGGTGTTATCCTCACAGGTGGCGGTGCACTTATTCGCCAACTCGATAAATACCTCTCAGAAATTATCAAAATTCCGGTCTATGTAGCGGATGAGCCACTCTTGTGTGTTGCACGCGGAACCGGTCGCGCATTAGAAGAGATCGATCAACTCCACGAACTCTTCGATAATGAATAAACAAGCGTTAACACTCACTGTACTCCTTGCCATTTTGGTAGGAGGAGTACTCTATTTTACCAATTTTCTTCAATCCCCCATCCTACGGTTAACCCTTGCGATAAAATCATCGTATCTGGATAGTGTTGAGAGTATTCAGCACGCTGTTGATGAACATTTTAATCAGCAGAAAACCATTATCGATCTCCGTCAAAAAAACCGTTTTTACGAACAAGAGTTGCTCAATCTGCATCAAGTTGCCGATGAATATCAAAAACTTCTTCAAGAGCACAACAGTACCTTCCGTATCACCCCTGATACCAGTTTGGTTCGAACCCTCTCTTATGTCCGTTTCGGAGATCCTCACCGAGTATGGATTGAGATGGAGAAATTTGATCCGAAACGGGTTTACGGACTCCTCTATCGCGGATATGCAGCAGGAATTGTTGTCTCAAAAAATAAACGTCCTATCGCCCTCTTAAACGGTGATGTCAAAAGCTCCTATGCCGTTAACATCGGAGTTACCATGGCTCCGGGAATTGTTCGGGGAAATAATTCACGCCGTTTGATCGTGGAATTTATTCCGACTTGGATCCCTATAAAAGTTGGAGATGAAGTCCTCACCTCAGGACTTGACCGCATATTTATGGCAGGGCTTAAAGTGGGAAAAGTTATCTCCATCACACGAGCTAGCGGATATCAAAGTGCCGTTATCGAACCTTACTTTTACGGTAAAAATCCTGCCTATTTTCACGTTATTACCAAGGTGAGATGAAGGTTGTAATCGGATTTTAAGTGCTTCTCGTCTATAATAATAAAATTTTTATGACGAGGGGTCTCAATGCCAAAACGCGACGACATCAAAACGATATTACTCATCGGATCAGGCCCGATCGTCATCGGTCAAGCCTGTGAATTTGACTATTCAGGAACACAAGCGGTCAAGACGCTCAAAGAGCTTGGTTACCGCGTAGTTTTGATCAACTCGAATCCAGCAACCATTATGACCGACCCCGAATTTGCCGATCGTACATACATTGAACCAATCAAACCTGAAATCATCGCCGAAATTATCAAAAAAGAGAAAGTCGATGCTATTCTCCCTACAATGGGGGGACAAACGGCTCTTAATGCCGCTATGAAAATGCACGAACTTGGGATGTTGGAGGGGATCGAATTCCTCGGTGCTAACCCAAGTGCCATCAAAAAAGGGGAAGACCGCCAAGCATTCAAAGAGTGTATGGTAAAAATCGGGATGGACTTGCCGATTTCCCGTTATGCTTATAACATGGAAGAAGCGATGGCGGCTGCCGAAGCAATCGGGTTCCCGATCATCATCCGTGCGTCGTACACTCTCGCCGGTGGCGGAAGCGGTGTTGCGTATAACATCGATGAATTTAAAATGCTCGCTCAACGCGGACTCGATGAGTCTCCAATCACTGAAATCTTGATCGAAGAATCGCTTCTTGGATGGAAAGAGTATGAGATGGAAGTTATCCGTGACCGCAACGATAACTGTATCATCGTCTGTTCTATCGAAAACTTCGACCCGATGGGTGTCCATACGGGTGATTCGATCACTGTGGCTCCTGCATTAACCTTGACCGACAAAGAGTACCAACGTATGCGTGACGCATCCTTCGCTATTTTACGTGAAATCGGCGTTGACACAGGGGGATCAAACGTACAATTCTCCGTCAATCCTGAAACAGGTCGTATGATCGTTATCGAGATGAATCCGCGAGTATCGCGTTCCTCTGCACTCGCTTCCAAAGCGACCGGATATCCGATTGCCAAAGTGGCAACCCTTCTTGCGGTCGGATTTACCCTCGATGAGATTACCAACGACATTACGGGAACTCCTGCGGCGTTTGAACCGGTTATCGACTATATCGTCACCAAAGTTCCGCGCTTTACGTTCGAGAAATTCCCAGAAGCGGAATCGACCCTCACCACCAGTATGAAATCGGTCGGTGAAGCGATGGCAATCGGCCGTACTTTCAAAGAGTCGGTTCAAAAAGCCCTCTGCTCTCTTGAGACAGGACTTAGCGGTTTCGATCCAATCGACGGTGATCTCGAATTCGTCAAACATGAGATTCGCCGCCCGAATGCAGAGCGTATCCTCTACGTAGGACAAGGGTTCCGTATGGGACTATCCAAAGCCGAAGTATTTGAACTCTCTAAAATCGATCCATGGTTCCTGACCCAAATCGAAGAGATCATTGCCCAAGAAAAACTGATCACAACGGCAACCCTCACTGATGAGCCTCAACTTCGCCGTCTTAAAACGGAAGGTTTCTCCGATAAAAACATTGCACGTCTTATCACCCTAAACGGCGGAAGTGCAAAAGAGAATGATGTCTACGAAGCGCGCAAATCTCTTGGAATTGCTTTCGAATACAATGAGGTCGATACCTGTGCGGCAGAGTTTGGTTCACTTACTCCGTATCTCTATTCAACAACCAACATCAGCCGCCTCGGCCTTCAGGCACCGCGACAAAGCGACAAGAAAAAAGTGATGATCCTCGGCGGAGGACCGAACCGTATCGGTCAAGGTATCGAGTTCGACTACTGCTGTGTTCACGCTTCATTCGCCCTCAAAGAGATGGGGATTGAAACCATCATGGTCAACTGTAATCCTGAAACGGTCTCCACCGACTACGATACCTCCGATGTCCTCTACTTCGAGCCGATCGATTTCGAACATGTCCGCTCCATCGTCGAAGCGGAACAGCCTGATGGGATTATCGTCCATTTTGGAGGGCAAACACCGCTCAAACTTGCGAACGGGCTTCACGAAATCGGTGCTAAAATCGCCGGAACCTCTGCGGAAGTGATCGACTTGGCGGAAAATCGTGAAAAATTCTCGGCGTTTGTTGTAGAGCAAGGGCTAAAACAGCCTGAAAACGGCATCGCCATGACGAAAGAGCAGGCATTTGCCGTTGCCGAAGAGCTTGGCTATCCTGTCCTTGTACGCCCTTCGTATGTTTTGGGCGGACGTGCTATGCGTATCGTCTACAATGAAGAGGAGCTTCGTACCTATATGGATGTTGCCGTATCGGTGAGTAACGATTCTCCGGTTTTGGTCGACAAATTCCTCGACCAAGCGGTTGAGCTGGATGTCGATGCGATTAGTGATGGCACTGACGTCTATATCGGCTCGGTTATGCAGCACATCGAAGAGGCAGGGATTCACTCCGGAGACAGTGCGTGTTCACTCCCTCCGGTAAGCCTCAGTGCTGAGTTGCAAGCACAAGTGGAGCAACAAACCAAAAAAATCGCATTGGGTCTCGGTGTTATCGGTCTACTTAATATCCAATACGCGATCTATCAAAACGAAGTCTATTTGATCGAGGTCAACCCTCGTGCATCACGTACCGTTCCATTTGTCTCCAAAGCGACCGGAATGCCTCTCGCAAAAGTCGCTACACGTGTCATGGTGGGTGATACCCTCCGTAATGCTCTCAAATTCTACGATAACTATAATGTTGTTATGGAAGCGGATGGTCTTCTCAAACCGCGTCTCAAAGGGCACGTTGCGATCAAAGAAGCGGTATTCCCATTCAATAAACTCTACGGTGCCGATTTGGTTCTCTCTCCTGAGATGAAATCGACCGGAGAAGTTATGGGTATCAGTCAAAACTTCGGAGTCAGCTTCGCAAAAAGCCAGCTTGCCGCAGGAAATAAAATCCCTACCTCAGGAACGTGTTTCCTCTCCTTTATCGAAATGGATAAAGCTCACGCCCCTGAAATCGCTCGTGGATTACACAACCAAGGGTTCAAACTCGTAGCGACTCGCGGCACCCAAAAAGTGATCGAAGAAGCGGGAATCCCGTGTGAAGCCGTCCTTAAAATTTCTGAAGGTCGCCCGAATATCGAAGACGTGATGAAAAATGGTGAGATCTCTCTCGCGATCAATACCTCCGATAATAAAACATCGAAAAAAGACGCCGAATTGATTCGTCAAATCGTTTTACGTATGGGAACTCCATACTTTACGACTCTCAGTGCGGCACGCGCCGCTATCGAAGCGATGGGGCACATGAATGATGATAGTTGGATGGAACCTCATGCCCTCCAAGATTATCTTATCCCTTAAGTTATGAATAAAATTCTCCTAGCACAAACCGACACCACTGTCGGTTTCCTCTCCCAAGATGCTTCAAGGCTCGAACAGATCAAAATGCGTCCACACGATAAGCCGTTTCTCAAAGTCTATGCCGAGCTAAAATGTTTACGTCAGGATATTCGACTCCCCTCACGCCATAAGAATCGTGTTCGACACAGTAAAAAAACAACGTTTGTTGTCAAGAATCAAGCTTTTCGTTATGTAAAAGATCCGGAACACGCACGACTTATTCAACGCTACGGATGGCTCTACTCCACTTCGGCTAATGAGAGCGGAAAAAAGTATGAGAGTACATTTTGCCGATCCGTCAGTGATATCATCATAGAAGATTATCGCGGCCTTAGCGAACAAAGCGCTTCAAAAATTTTTCGCCTTACACCATCATCTTTAAAACAACTACGATAGGAAACACTCATGAAACATTTTACCTCTGCTAATACCATTATTACAGGAAGCATCGGTCTTGCCGTGCTCAGTGCCCTTAGCGGATGCCAAAGTGCACCGGAAGAGCAAGCGGCAGAATCGCAAAACAAATTCCTCGTCGTCGAACAGCAACCTAACGGCAAATACGTTATTGTCGAAGAGATGCCGACCACAGGTCCAAGCCGCGCAATTATCAAAGAGACCGATGAGAACGGAACGGTTAGCGAGAGGGTTATGAGCGAAGCGGAGATGAAAGAGCTCGCCGATCAAGAGTACAAAAAAATGCAGGAAGGGAAATCGGAGCTTAATGCCGAGCCTCAAGGAGAGGGAATGGGGCTTGCCGGAACCATTCTCGCAGCGGCCGGAGGGGCATTATTAGGAAATATGATCGGAAATGCGTTGATGAACAATAAAAATGTTCAAAGACACCAAGATGCCTCAAATCGCTCTGCCTATCACCGATCAGCTTCAGGAGGAAGCAACTCAGCCACTTCTAATAGCCAAAAGAAAAGTTTCTTCGGTAATTCCGCATCGAGAAGTACCTCTTCCAGCAGCAGTTTCGGAGGATGAGTATGGTATCCCTTCAGACTATCAAGGCTATCGATGATCGTACCTTAGAGCAATTCGGATTCGGATGGCATACCGACAGCGACGAGAGTAAATATGTAGCCGACGCTCTGGTTATCGTCTCCGACAGTGAAGCTGAAGCCTACTATGAAGCGGTTAATGAACTGTACGATATGTATGCCACTGCCGCACAGCATGTCATCGACAATAACCTATTCTTCGAACTCGGTATTCCGTTTAATCTTATCGAACCGATCAAAAAAAGTTGGGAGAATGATGTCCATTGGCATCTCTACGGGCGCTTTGATCTCGCAGGGGGAATTGACGGAGCACCGATCAAACTTATCGAGTTTAATGCCGACACCCCTACTTCTCTTTTTGAAACAGCCATTTTGCAGTGGGCATTGCTTAAACATAACCATATGGACGAAGAACGTCAATTCAATAACGTCTATGAGGCAATCAGTGATAATTTCCGTCGTCTTATTACCCTTTTCGATGATCCCGAAACATTTGAAAAACATTACGACGGATGGAAAATTCTTTTCAGCTCGATCAGCGGCAATATCGAAGAGGAACAAACAACCCGTCTCCTACAGCAAATGGCAATCGATGCCGGATTTGTAACGGGATTTGAGCCCCTCGGCGGTGTGAAGTTTGACGATGAAGGGATCTATGATAGCGCAGAAGAACCGTATGAGTATTGGTTCAAACTCTACCCGTGGGAAGATATTGCTATCGAAGAACCGGAACTCGCCACACAGCTTGCCACTATTATGCAAAACCAAAAAGCAATTATTCTCAACCCAGCCTACACGTTACTCTTTCAATCCAAAGGGATGATGAAAATTCTTTGTGATCTCTTTCCGGATTCCCCTTATCTTCTTAAAACCTCGTATGAGCCTCTTAAAGGGCTCCAGCTGGTCGAGAAACGGATGTTTGGACGTGAAGGTGCCAACGTACGGATTATGGATGCCTCAGGCTCTGTGATCGAAGAAAATGACGGACCATACGGTAACTTTAAACCCATCTATCAAGAGTTCGTCGAATTTCCAAAAGATGCCCAAGGAAACAGCTACCAAGCGGGAGTCTTTTTTGCTTACGAAGCATGCGGATTAGGTTTCCGTCGCGGCGGAAAAATTCTTAACAATATGTCAAAATTTGTGGGACATATACTTCGATGAAAGTATGCGCCTGCCAAAATATCATGTTTGAGGAAATCGTTGAAGCGATGAGAGAGGTCGGTAATAATCCAGATGACATCCGTAAACGTACCGACGCAGGGCGTGGATGCGGTGAGTGCTTAGAAAGCGGTTGCGAAGATGTCGATCTCCCCTTCCCCGATGCGCTTATAGCGGCAGAGACGGTTTTAAAACACTCCTAACGTCATTCCCAACTTGATTGGGAATCCAGTAGTATTAAAACTCATTTTTTGTAGCCACTATTTTTTTTATCAGCATACAAAACGACATCTTTGATTACGAGTTTTTGAATAGCTGAGATGAGAGTTTCCATTACTGCGTAATTTGGCTGTTTATTTTGTGTTGGAAGCAGAATATTTAACTCATCTGCATCTTTTGCATAAAAATTTCTACCATAACTAAATTGCCCATTATAAGATGTTTTGTGAATTGCGGTTGTTACAAAAATTGACGCAAATTTTGGCAATTTTTCAGTATGAACAACCGCGATATGGTCATCACCGCCATATTGATAATTACGATATTTTGCAGAACCAAACATATCAATGGTTGTTGTATTTTCTGAAAAAACAGTAACATCGTTTCCGATAAATGCAGAAATTCCTTCGTCAGTTTCGCCAGCTGTTACAAAAGGCAAAGTTCCAGCAATTCTATCAGCACTTTTCAGACGTTTTCCACGAGTTGACTTTCCAAATAATTTTTCAAGATTAAAAGTTTGCCATGTAACATTTTCAAGATCATCTAAAACCTGTTTCTCTTCAACTGTCAAAGTATATTCTTTTAGTCCAGTTGCTGCCAAATACACTTCCAGTTCTGCTATGTGCTCTGCTTCCAGCTGCGCTATGAAACTTTCCATAAAATCAAAATCTATTTTTCCGTTTTTGGTGGGAAGTTGGATTTTTGTTTTTGCGATTGTTTCAACAGTTGACCCAATTCCCCAAGTAAAAGTATTTAATGCTTTTTGAAAACTTGCAGTTAAATATTGCATAATTCGCTCATTTTGATTCTCATATTTTGCTTTTAAGACTTTAACTTTATTACCAGTAAAATATTTTTGCTTTTGATAAAAAACAGAAAAAGTATCCTGTGCGAATGATAATGTATTTTCGTCATTTGCATATAATTCATCTTCAATAATATATCCTCTAACCCCATTATTTTGTGTTGTTCGTACCACATATGGATAGCTACCGCTAACTTGATTATTAAAAATATTATCAATTTCATTTGCATGAAAAATATTTTTACTAGATAGCACCTCAAACAAATCCTCTAATTTATACTCCCCCCACTCAACGCAATCTAACATTTCATTGAGTAGGCTATCTACTTTCCCTCATCACCTCTTTGTTTGAGGATCGTTGAGACTTCCCACGCCAAGTAATCGCTTACAGTTTTTTTAAAATCTTGCAAAGAAGGTTTGGTATCTATCGGCGCGGTTTGGTTCCAGTCGGCTCCATTTTTGGGATCTATGGTGCTTTCGTAATACTCTTTATCGGTAAAAATGTTTAGTTTTGATTTCCCAAAACGCACCAAATTTACCAATTCTTCATAGCGTTCTTTTGCTCTATCGGTGTCTTTTAGGTTATTACTTGCTTTTTTACGGCTGGTTCTCGTATATCCATCATTAGAAAAATCGATAAACTTCACCATTTCATCTTTATGGTGCTTTTCATTTACTTTAAAAACATAGACATTAGTTTGTACGCTGGATTTGCCAATAAATATATCTACTGGCATTTTAATACTAGCTATTAGAGTGTGTTTTTCTAATATTTTTCTATTATATTCTTTGGCTTTTCCTGAACCTGCTGAGTTTTGAATAATGATAGCACCATAACCTTTGTTCATCATACCAAGGGCACGTTCGACAAAAATCATTCCATTTCCTTCGACAGAATATGGAGGATTTAGCACAAAAGCATCCGCAGGAAATTTATCCTCAGTTTTACCAAAACCGTACTTTCCATCAAAATCACTCAATGAGTCTTTATTCAGAATATTTGAGCTTCCGTCGCCCATCATAATCATATTGAGAATTGCTAACATATAGACACTTGAAAGTAACTCTAAACCTAGCAATTGTTCAGCTTTTATTTTTATCTCTTTTTGGGTGAGTTCATCAGGTGAAGTAATACTATTTTTAGCATCGCTCAGCATCTCATTCATTGCAGCAACCAACAATCCTGCCGAACCCGTGGCAAAATCCCATACATACGAGTCTTTGTTCACCCTTGCCAGTTTAACCAAAAGAGTAGCGACATAAGATGGTGTAAGCACCACATCGTTGAGTTTATCTTGTGAAAAGCCAAGCCAACCGTACATTTCATTGAAAAGTTTTCCTGTGAAATCGGTGGTTAAACCTATCTTGTAATATATCCCCAAATCATCTATAATCTTGACAAAAACTCTTTTGAGTTGGCTTTCGCCATTTTCAACTTTGTTAATATTTTCAGTTAAAAGTGTATTTTGTAGCGTTCTGAGGATTAAATCTTTTTTTTCTATAGGAATTTCTTTTGCATCTAAAAAGGCTTTAATTTTTCGCACCACGATTTCGCCATCAGTGTTGCCTGTTTCGGTAGAAGATTTCAAATCAGATTTTTCAAGTGGAGTAACTTTCCCCGGAATACCAAGTGTTGCAATAATAGAAGCTGCTACAAGATAAACACGATCATTTTCCCCCAAACCTTTTTCGTTTTGGTAAATATCGTTGTTGAGCTTGACCAAACTGGTATCAATCTCTTTTTCTCGTTGTTCTTTGAGTTTATCAATCTCTTCCTGCGATAGACTCAAGGTTTTTACTTTCTCAATAAACGCATCAAAATTTTTAGGTGCTAAAAATGAAAAATCAGAAAATTCGCCTACCTTTTGTCCGACACCAAAATTGGATTTTGAAACATAATAGACACCAATTTCGTATTGGATTTTTTCACTTGAATCCTTGTATCCCGTCATCCCGATAGCGATAATATCGGTGTAACTCGTATGATGCAGTATAGCATTTGCATAATGCACTGCCCCATTTACGGCAAAAGAATTTATATTTTTCAAATGAGGTTCATTTTTTGCAGTCCGATTTTCAACTTGTCCGTTAGAATCAAGCTTTTCCAATTTATCTTTATACCCTTTATATTCAATCAGTATCGGGAAAAAACTTAAATTTTTATCTTGCAATAGTAGTTTTGCATCAGGATAGTTTCCACCCACTCCACCATTTTTAGAGTAATAATCCTTAAGTGCTTTGTCAATTTCCGCATTTAAGGGGTTTTGTTCTAATTGATATTTTAATTTGTAAGATTTAAGCCATCCATTAGCTAAATCTGCAATGTTTGGTTCTATTGATTGTGCCATTAATTTTCGCTTTTTTAAGAAATGTAGAAAATATTTTTCTATTTTAATCATTAAAGGCAAAATAATTGCTTCAATAAAACAAAAAAAGCAATAATATTGCTTGTTGAGTTGTTATGGCGTTTGGGTTAATTTTCTAAGAAAAAAGGCTTGGAATGACCCAAAGAGATATGGCGGGGTATTTAGGAGTAACGCCAATGACATTACGAAACTGGCGTAAAGAAAAACCCAATCTCTACAAAATCATTATGCAGGGCTTCGCGGTAGAAGATGTGAAAAAGCTATTAAAAGAGAGTGTTGAAAAGTTAGAAAATGCGGGGGAAGAAGCTAGAAAAAAATAAGGTATAATTTTTCATAAAAAAAAGGAGACTCGATGACAGCCTACCATCTCGATATCCGCGACGAATCAGTTACTGAAAAAATTATTGCATTTTTAAAATCATTGCCTGAAAATAGTGTTCAGCTCTCAAAAGAAGAGTATGATGAAGAACTCGAATCGATGATTGACATAGGGTTTCAATCTGATGTTATAGGGACACACGAAGAGGTTTTTGCCAAGCTGGGCAAAAAATATGCCCTCTAAAATCTTCTATCTCGAACACGCTTACACTGATCTTGAAACCATTTTAGATCATATCGCCAAAGATTCCCCCTCTCGTGCCGTCGAATACCTCGAATTTCTCAAAAACGGCATTTCAAAATTATCCAATTTTCCATACTTAGGTGTTATGTGCAAACGTAAACATATCCGTAGAGAGTGCCGTGTTCTCATCATCGAAAATTATCTCGTTTTTTACAAAACCAACGAATCTTCAAAAACCATTATCATCGGCAGGGTTTTACATCGTAGTATTAATTACAAAACAAAAAAGCTTTTTTAATACAACTAATGAATGCTGGATTTACCCGCATGGGGCACAATTCCCGCCTTCGTGGGAATGACAAAAATAACGAGATTTTAAAACCCGCTCACCAAAAAATCAAGCGCGGCGATAATCTCGCTTCGTTGCTCTTTCAAAGAACACACTTTTTCTCCCAATACAGATTTCTCAATTCCTGAAAGTTCTTGGGTTAGCATCGCTACACTCTCCCCGTTAATCTCGAAAATCGGGTTTAGATGCTGAATATTTTTCTCTTGTCGAACCAAAGGGACGACGACTCGTGTCGATAATGAACCAAGCAAATCGACTTGAATATCGAGAAGGTAGGGAAACTCCTCCGCACTTTCACTGTTAGCGTTTCGATAGACGTCAAACTGTGCCATCAAAACCGTCGCAATCGCTCACCAAATACACCCCGTTTTTGAACGGAGAGATTGTATTCGGAAATAGCATCTTGATTGTCTGCAAGCCATTGTTGCGATTTTTGATCGATAATAGTTTCTGCCAAGTTTTCTTCCAGCATTTTTGAGAGGTTAATTTTAAGCTCTTTTGCTTGTAGTAGCAAATCACTGTTAATACTGAGATTTGCCGACTTTTTAGGGGCATTCGGATTATAAACGGCTGTCATAACATTCTCCATACGCATTATCTATGCGCATTGTATCATAATTTTTCTCTACCCTAAAAAAGCGCTCTGAAATCGTTTTTCATCGAGCGTGGTGATCCCTATCTCTTTGAAAAACTCCAAAATCGGAAGTTCTTGGAGATAGCTGGAGATAAAATCGGGGTCGAAACATTGAATCGTGGCGTATAAAATGTCATTCATGAGGGGGGATCTCTGGGTATCGGTGTAAGCGTAATACTCTTTAATTGAGAAATCATGGTGATCTCGTATAAACTCGATTGCCTCTTTGATCGAACTGATAAATGCTTCACAGACCAGAGTGTTGTTAAAATAAAACGCTTTGTTAACAAAAATATCCAAAGCGCTAAAGTTCGCAAATTCTGCATTCTCAGCATCCAGATATAGTACATCAAGACCCTCGTGCTGAGCTTCTATCCCCTCAAAGTTATAGAAATAGAGCCAACATGCGTCGGCTCCTTCTTTCATATATTTCAAGTGTTCGAATCCATTGGGGATAAAGGCGACTTGTTCACGCTGAATATTAACCCCTTCTTTGGCGTAAAATCGACGAATGATTTCAAATCCGATGGTATTGGTTGTTTCGTTAGAGACAGGAGTCGTTACGGTGATATTCTCACCGTTTTTGAGCTTACTATAAGAAGAGGCTTTAAGAAGCACTCCCCCTTTAGTCTCAAAAAACATCCCCAGTGAGAGAATATTTTCGTCAAATTGTTCAATCAGATGAAGCGGCTCATTCGTAGTGAATTGAATCGTACCTTCTCGCAGTTCATTCAGTCCATCATAGTGTTCGTCCGGTTCAATAAGTTCGAACTCTATCCCATGTTTTTCAAAAATTCCCATTTGTTTCGCAATGATAAAAGGGAGATGATCGGGATTTAAAAACCATTCGATGGCTAGTTGCAGTTTCAAAGATGCATTCCCCCCTCTTTATGATTAATCGGACCCCTTCCATGCCCTAAGGAGGGAGCAGAGCGAATCGCCTCGGTAATGAATCGCTTGGAACGCTCAATCGATTCCTCGAGAGAATACCCGAGTGCAAGGTTCGCCGTTATGGCAGAAGAGTATGAGCACCCCGTTCCATGTAGCGAAGAAGAATCGATCAGTTCAGATGCGAAAATCCATTTTTGATGTCCAAAGTAGAGTAAATCGGCACTCGTCGTGTTTATAATATGATTTTTGATGAGTACGGGAGAGGGATGATCGATAAGAGCACTTAATGAATCGGTCTCTCCAATTTTATAGCCGAATAATCGGTAGGCTTCATGGAGGTTAGGAGTTGTAAGGGTGACATCTCGACTCAGTTCTTGAAGGGCTTGAATCGCATCCTCTTCAAGAAGTGTTGAACCTGCTTTTGAAATGCAGACGGGATCTAAAACGATAGGTATATCCAGCGGAGCAATAATTTTCTGGATCATTCTAATAATGTCACCACTGTAAAGCATTCCGATTTTGATCGCATTGATTTTGAAATCACTCAAAACACTTGCGATTTGCGCCGCAATAAAATCGGCTGGAATCGGCTGAAATGCTTGAACTCCTGTAGTGTTTTGAGCCGTAAGCACAGTTATGGCACTGGTGCCGAATACCCCGAATGCTTCAAATGTTTTGAGATCAGCCTGAATACCGGCTCCGCCGCTGCTGTCGGAACCGGCGATAGTGAGTACAACTTTCATATACGTAACCTCCACAATAATGGGAAATTGTAGAGAAATGACCGTTTTATTCGTAGGAGATTTTTGTTATTTAAACAGATGACGAAACTGTTTTGCCCCCTCTTTGGAGCTTTCGATAGACTCTTTGATCCCCTCAAAGGTAAAGCTAATACGACTTTGATCAATTGTTTCCATCTCTTTGATCCGATTGAGATTGATCAGATAGGAGCGGTGAACCCGCAAAAATCCATACGGTTCCAACAGCGTTTCGACATCCGATATTTTTTTCGGATAGTAGGAAAACCCCTCGCGTGATCTCAAAACCACTTCAGCAAGGTCTGCTTTGACGTAAAATATCTCTTCAGGGGTGAGGAGATAATGATTATCTCCCGCTTTGGAGATAAGACGGAGCTCTTTTATTTTGACAGTGACACGACTGATAGAGCGCTGCAGAGCTTCGGCGGTATACGGTTTTAGGAGATAATCAACTGCTCCTACATCAAATGCCCTAAGGGCATGATCTTCATGCGCGCTCTGATAGATAATAGAAAGATTCTCATGATGATAGCGTAGCGCGAAGCCTAGTTCGATCCCATCCATCTCAGCCATCGAAATATCCAAAAATGCGATATCAAATGGGTATTGTGCAGAGAGTTCTATAGCTTCAGTTCCACTGGAAGCTTGGGTAATGGAGGTGTGCCCCAAAGAGGTAAGCAATCGTGTCAACCGAGCAAGGGCAAGGGGTTCATCATCGACGATCAGTATGTTCATGACGTTCCTTTAGGGTTAATGTGTACGTGGGGGGATCAATATGGGTAATGGAGAGCGTGCCGCCACACAAATGTTCAAGCCGTTCCTGAAGGTTAGAGAGTCCGATACCGAAAGCACTGGAGGTGATTGCTCTGCCGCTATTGGAGACTTCTAGATGCAACGTAGTATCCAGAAAGGATCGGATGGTAATTCTAAAGGGATCAGATGAACGGATCATACCGTGTTTGATCGCATTTTCGCACAAAAGCTGAATGGAAAATTTTGGGACAAGCCATTGGTTGAATTGTTTGTCCGACTCAATACTAAGGGCAATAGTACCACCAAAGCGTATATTTTCGAGTTCGATATAATCGTTTGCATTTTTAAGCTCTTCATCGAGGCGTATAAGGGGTGCTTCTTGCATAGTATTACGGAGAAAGGTAGAGATTTTTAATACCGCTTCTTCGGCTCTATTAGGATCTTGGTGGATCAACTCTGCAAGTGAGTTGAGGGCATTGTAAAGAAAGTGGGGATTAAGCTGTGTTTCGAGAGATCCGACACGGCTTTGGACAAGGAGGTGATCAACATGCTCTTTTTGGTTTCGTGTTTTGACCACGCGATACATCAATGCCCCGATCAAGTAGGTGAGAACTCCTATTATCGATCCGCTTTGATACGGGTGGGTAGCAAAGAGGAAAAGCGTCTCTATAGCAGTGCTTTTAAGGGTATAGTAGGTTATAAGAGTCCCTAAAAAACCGGCTAAAAATGAGAAAAAAGCGGCAACAACATTCCACCATCGTGTTGCCATCTTTGGGAGGATATAGCGGTTCATAAAAGTGATAAAAAGCAGCGAAAACGTCGTGATAAAAAAACCTAATGCCATACCGAATAACCCGCCGTGAAACGGGTCTAATCCCAATAGATGGTATCCGAAATACGAGAGCAAAGTTGAAAATAGGGTCCCGATGATCAACACGCTCATCCAATCACGCCACGTGATCCGTAACTCAAGATGCCCCATTAATCAACCTCATACAATTAAATGCACCCATCACGACTCCCGGCCACCCTTGAGCAGCGTATGAAGTGTCTCCTACCTGATAAAATCCCTTTATCGGAGTATCATTTGAGGGGAGACGGGGGAGAAGATTAGAGAGTGTCAAAGGGTTTCCTCCCAGTTGAGTTCGGTTGATATAGCGGCTGAACGTTTTGGGCGTTGCCGCAAAGCTCTCAACTATCGAATCATTTGATAGAATGAGTCTATCACAAATCCATCCTTGAAGTAAATCGTGGAGCTCTTTTTTCTGAGCTTTGTAGCGTGAAGAGCTTAACTCAAGCCAATAGCGTGAATCGGTATGTATCGAAGCGGTGATCCGATACTCTCCTTCTTGGGCCATTTGTCTATCGTTTTTATCGCTTAAAGAGACAAAGAGAGATTTGGAGAGGGTAAAAGGGAGGACGGAATCTGCAATCAGTTGATAATGGTGTCCAAAGTGCTCCGTTGATCGGATCGTCATATAGAGTACAAAAGCACTTTGGTGATTATCAAGGAATTTAAATTTGGTGTAATAGTTTTGGATCTCCTCATCGTCAAACCAAGTTGAACTCTCATAATGGGATGTCCCCATGATAAGGTTTCGGGTACGAATATTCCCATGAGATGTACTGATGGTATAGATCCCTTTGTCGCGGCTAATCGTGAGTACTTTGCACTCTTTACGAACATCGGGTATTTTAGAGGTGAGAGAATCACAAACCGCTCCCATGCCGCCGATAGGGTAATGGGTTTCGCTAAAGGTATATCCCAATGCAAGCGCCGCTGTGAAAAAATTGATCTTTTCACTCGTAGCCTGAGTAACAATAAGAATTTGCGCATCCAAAAAATCGATAAATTCAGAACTGATATCACCGTAAAATTGGGTAATGAACTCGTGGGCATTCGACAAAAGATAAGGACGAAATTTTCTCAGAAGAGGAAAATAGCTCATTAATGAGACTATTTTTTTAAGCCAAGAGCGGTTGGAATAATAGTATCCCTCCATACCGTAAAATGTTTCACTGATCGTATGAACAAGCTGCCAAAACTCACCATGTTTTGGATGGGGATAGCATTGTTCCATCTCTTGAATAAAGCGATCGAGATGACGATACCGCTTACAATTTTTTTGCCCATGCATAATAGTGATAGCAGGATCGGTAGAGATCAGTTCAGGAGTTACCCCAACGGTTTCAAACACTCTTCTGAGGATCCCCCCCTCATGGTAACCTGCAACGGTTGTGGCACCGGCATTGTAGGGATGGCCGTTTCGGATAAAGGTCGAAGCACACCCTCCGAGCGTGGGCTCTTTTTCGATCAGTACAACATCCTCTCCATGAGCGTTAAGGAGAGCAGCTATACTGCATCCGCCGATTCCTCCCCCTATGACTGCATATTTTCGTATCATGACTGCATCGAGTAATAGAGCTTTTGAAGCGCTTCGATAAAGAGCGGATGATCTCTAAACATATTATTCAAAATACTTTTACTTCTGAGAGATTATTCGGACCGGCTCGGATGTCGGTTTTCCGAAATAGTATCCTTGTGCCAAATCAGCACCGTTAGCGGTACAAAATGCCAGTTCTTCAGCCCTCTCTATCCCTTCAGCTAAAACAATAATATGATTGTCATGGGCAATTTGGACAATTGCCCGAAAAATAGATTGATTCACTTCGTCGGTATCGATTTGATCGATGAGGGCGCGAATCTATTTTGACGATATCGGGAGAAGTTTCGCAATCATATTCAAAGAGGAGTAACCGCTTCCGACATCATCAAGAGCCACCATATAACCTTGTGATTTGTAAAAATCTAAAATCCGTTTTAAATGATCCAGATCTTCAACGTAATCACTCTCTATGACCTCAAATATAATGTTTTTCGGATCAAACTCAAGTTGAGAGGCCCATTTAACGGTTGACTGGAGACAATGTTGCGGATCATAAATTGCGGTCGGGATAAAGTTGATGAATACCTTGGAGTTGATATGTTTGACTGCCGCTGTTTTCAGCGATGTTTCACGGCAAGCACGGTCGAGATAAAAGAGCATATCGCCCTCACGTCCCCACTGAAAAAGTTTGTCAGGATAAATCAAAGTTCCATCATCATTCACACCACGTGCTAAAGATTCATATCCGTATATTGTGTTGGTTTTGATATCGATAATAGGTTGAAAATGGGTCGTGAGCGCCCCTTTATCAATCAGAGTAGAGAGTTCTTTTGCACCGAAAAGGTCTTTATACTTTTGAAGCGATTTAATCGATTTGAGTTTCGAGGCACTAAATGCTTCGCCAGCTTCAAGATAAAGAAGATGGATCTCCTCACGCTCGATTTTTGAAAAAAGGTTTGATTCGCACATTGATCCTAAAAATGTCGAAAAACTTTCAACATGTATCCATAACGTTTGAGTATCTTCAACTTTATAATTCAACTCGATTTCTCTTAAATACTGGGTCATTTTCGTTGCCAGTTCAGGAACGGCACACGATATGACCAACTCGCCTGATGTCTCAGGAATGAAGGGGAGATAGTGACATTTAGTACAACTCATCATATAACCTTTAAAGTAGCGTTATCAATAAAGTAATTTTGCGTTGCTTTATGACGATACGCAAACATCCTGTCCATATCTTTTTTAATGAGAGGAAAAAACAATCGCCCTAAAAAACCTAACCCTAAAGAGAGTGTAATGGTCTCCTCCATTTTTGTTGCGTGTTCATTTAGCGGACTAAACCGTCGTTCGTGATGAAATGTGCTAAAGGGACCACTTACCATCTGATCGACGACACTATGAGGACAATCAAACCGCGCAATCTTCATCTTCCAGTACGTCGGTATACCGAAACGTTTGATCCGTAATTCAACTATACTCCCCTCGTGCATCGGTACATCCATGGACATGATCATTACATCGATCCACGGTGGAGTAATCAGAGGAAGATTATGAGTATCGGTATGAAATGCGCATACTGCTTTGAGCGGAGCGTTGATAGAACAAGAATAATGGAGAAGAAAAGCTTTCATCATGGACTACTTTTTCTTCATATTATAAAGATTACGATGTTTTTTTCGTACCCTTATCGTGTCATTTGATCTGCTCTGTTGTAGATGCGGGCACTACAGACTCCTCGGCGATTTTTATCTCACCTCTTTTTGATTCATTTTCCCCTGCAAAGCATTCGATATATTCATCAGTGAAAAAGTGACGATAAAGATTAAAAGTCCCGGGAAAAAACTCACCCACCATGCAATATCAATCACCTCTTTTCCGCCGCTTAGGATACTTCCCCAGCTCATTTGTGGAGCAACGATCCCAAGACCTAAAAACGAGAGCCCCGATTCTGCCAGAATCGCCCCCCCTACCCCGAACGTAAAACTGACCAAGACGATCGGAGCCAAAAGCGGTGCATAGTATTTCAACATTATTTTAAGAGGATGCACCTTAGCAATATGCAAAATACGAATATACGGTTTCGAAGCGATGGCAAAACTTTCAGAGCGGATCAGACGTGCTGTACCCATCCATCCGGTTATTGAGATAATGAGCACCAGGACCCACAAAGAGGCATTGACATAGCTGACCAATGTTAAAAGTAAAAATAGGGTCGGAAAAGTTAGAAAAAGGTCAACGACAACGATAAAAATTTTGTCATATCCCCCCCGAAGCAATGCGGCACTCACCCCATAAAGCAAACCGACAAGGGTTGAGATAAGGGCACTTGCAAACCCTATGACAAGTGATACCTGCCCCCCTTCCATCAGTCGTGCCATCAGATCCCGTCCAAGCCGATCCGTTCCGAACCAATGGTGTAAGGACGGTTCAACTAAAATTGATTTGGGGTCTAAAAGGAGAGGATCAAGTGTGTAGAAATAGGGGCCGATAAAGGAGAAAAAGATCACCCCGACAAGCGCGGCAATACTAAGGGACGGCATTACTGCTTTATGCCTAAAAGTGTCGTCATCATCTGATCAATCGTTGTGATAACTTTGGCGGCGGCACCGTAGGAGGTTTGATACCGGATAAGATTAGCCATCTCTTCATCAATACTCACTTTACTAACCGAATCGTACTCTTGCTTGATAGCATTATACTGTGCGGTAAGTGACTCATTCGTCAAAATAACTGAATTTGTTTTTGTCCCGACTTTCGTCACCAAAGTATCAAAATAGCCGTATATCGTATCCGATGTTTTATCAAATCCCGTTCCAAATGTTACTTTAGAGAACTGTACTTCAACCATAGCCAAAGCAGTTTGGTTATCGCCGTTTGCAGGAGATCCGAACCCTTTTATTTTACTGGTATCCTCTTTTAATTCACGGTTAAGAGAGATATTTTTCGCATTCGATCCGTCTAAAAAACGATTTAGACCCGTTACCCCGGCAAAATTTGTCCCTTTATCCTCAATCGCAAAGGTGTACCCCTGCTCACCGTATGAGCCTTTAAAATCGATTTGAAAAACTTTTTGTGTTGCATTAAATGACCCGAGTAGCATATCATCGATGTCATTAAGGGCATTAGAGTCTAGATTATCATCTTGTGAGCTGTTGATTTGACCGGTAATGCTATTCAACGTCATCGGAGAATCATCGATGAGAGTTCCCTCATCGAGGCTAATCGAACGCCGTCCGACCTCATTTCCGTCTATATCATACACTACGATGTCAAATGTCCCTGATGTGAAATTTTCATCGGTACTCAATATGGATTGATTATTGGAAAAACTAAGAGAATTAGAGACCATTGATGTGGTCGCACTCTGTGCATACACATTGTTGGTCGCTTCGATCAGCCCTTTTGCAAAGGAATCAAGATTATTGATGGCCTCTTGCAAAAATCCGTCTTCAAATTCTCCGTTTGTTCCGATGGTTGAGCCTCTTAATTCCAAAAGTGCGCCGATTTTCCCACCGGTGATACGATCAGCATAGGGAATTTTAACCCCGTCTTGACGCTCATAGTACAAATCGTTATAACCGTTCGGATTCGATTCGCTGTCCATCCCTATCGGGTGAAATGAACCACCGTCAACGATATTGAATCCCCCTACTTGAATTGTATAGCTCCCTTGTTTGAGGGCAATATTACTATCGATAACATTATTCGTTTCAATTTGCCCTACCAGTACTTTTGCATTGACTAGCTTAGTCAACGTTATCTCAAGCTGATTTCGCTGATCACGCAAATCATTGGCATTGTTTGCCCCACCGGCTTCTGCTTTGTTAATCTCAATATTTATTTTTGAAATCTCTTTAGCAATGCGATTGACCTCGTCGACATTGACTTTAATTTGATCATTTAAAGAACTCTGTAAACCCGCTACTTGTGCGCGTGTTTCTTGAATATGCTGCGTCATTGTTTGCGTTTGCTGTGCAAGGGCTACTTTGAGGGCAGTGTTACTGGGATTGTTAGCAAGCGATTGCCACATATCAAAATAGTTTTGTAAATCATTTTTAATACCGACATCATCGATTTCCGGAAAATAGGTTGAAAGCTCTTCGAGATTTTTTTTCAAGGTATCGGAATTTTCTTTGCTTTGAGCTACATTGGATAAGCGTCCGAATACAAACTCATCGAATACACGTATGATTTCTGTAATCTGAGTCCCGCCTCCCCGTTGCCCCGGATCGACACTGAGCGGTTTTGCCGCAGCGGTAACAACACGTTGGCGAGAGTATCCTTCGGTTTCAGCATTGGCAATATTGTGTCCAGTGGTATCGATCCCGATTTGGGCTGCGTTTAACCCGCTGTAACCGATGTGCAAAGCGTTAAAAATTGAGGCCATATTATGCTCTTATTTCCAAAAATGAGGCTTCCGAGGTCGCCACTTTTTGATAACCATGCATTTGCGTCGGAACCAAACGCTCGAGCAAAGTATTGTAAAATGATCCTACACTCAAAACCATTTTTGCGTATTGCTGATTCACTTCACGTAAAAGAGAGAGATGTTCTTTAAGAGAATCGAGTTGCTGATGTTGTTCGTTATCTAAGAGTTCAGAGAGAGGTGATGTCGGATGTTGTGTCATCAGTTTTGATATTTCACGATCGATCATCGCTTTTTTTTGTTCAAAACTTTTAATTTTTTCCTCTTTAATCGACAAACGGTCAAACTGAGGATTGTGTTTTGCCTCTTTAATATCATTGATATCATCGCGCGACAAAGATATGAGTGTCTCAAGATCTTTGATAGCACTCTGTAACTGATAAGACAACATCATAAACTCCTATACGGTTAGGTCAGCTCTTGCGCGATACGCTTGGCTAACGTTTCGATATCGACACGGTATTCCCCTTTTTCGATAGAGGCTTTTAGCTCTTCGATTCGGCTTGTGTCACCTTGTTTGGTAATAGATTGCGTGGATTTCTCCTGCTCTTTGCTTTTTAATGCCGGTTCTTGATATGTCGCTTTAAGCAGCGATCCGTTCACACTTGAGATCATGGTGAATCCTTGTTAGACGTTTATGATATGTACATACCATATCGGCAAAAACCATTATTTATTTAGTCTATTTCTCTATTTTTTCACCCTTTTGACTAAGGTGTTCGAAAAGCATTTGGGAAAACCCAAATCCTCCTGCACTCGCATTGGAAAGCTCTTCTCGATACATCGATTTAAATATCTTGTCTCCCGGATCGTTGGAACTCGTAAAAACATTTTTTTCATCTTTCATCGCTTCATCGAGCATCATTTTGACGATAATCGCTTCAAACTGATCGGTTTTCTCCCGAAGAGCTTTGTCCCCCTCTTTGGTTCCGATGGTAGGAATCGCTCTTTGGTGCTGTACGCTCGTAATATCCATCAGATGATCTCCAAATCAACCGAAATTGCACCAGCACTTTTCATCGCTTGCAGGATTGAAATCATCTCTTTTGGACTTGCACCCAGTTTTTGGAGAGATCGTGCGATATTAGCAACTGTCGTCGTCCCTTTTTCGGTATAAACTTCATTTTCATTCAATCCGATAACAAGACTTTTGTCCATAGCCACACTTCCTGCGGGTTTGGAAACATTGCTTTGAGAAAGAATTTTGACGGTGATGTCTCCTTGGGTTATGACGACCGGTTTCACCTCAACATCGATACCGGCAACGATAGTCCCCGTCCGTTCATTGATAATGATCTTTTGATCTTGGGCATAGTCGATGTCGAGACTTTGTACTTCGGCTAGAAATTCAACCATCGATTTATTTTTGGGTAACTGTAAAGTAATCGTTCTCGGATCAATTGCAGAAGCGACGTTTGAACGGTATTTTGCATTAATCGCATTTTGTATCGCTACAGAATTGGCAAAATTAGAGGTCTTAAGTGAAAGGGTCGCATTTTGCTGATGAGAGAGGTCTTGGTTAATTTCACGTTCTACCAATCCTCCGCCATATACCATTCCAACCGTCGGATGCGATTCGGCACCGGCACCTTTTTCATTTTTACCGCCGATACTGATAGAACCTTGCGCAAGTGCATAAATTTTGCCGTCAACCCCTTTGAGAGGGGTCATCAACAATGTCCCCCCCTCCAGCGATTTTGCATCCCCGATGGATGAGACAGTAACGTCAAACGCATCCCCTTGGCGTGCAAAAGGGGCAAATTTAGCGGTGACGACAACAGCCGCAACGTTTTTGGATTTGATATCGACAGGGTTCATATCGATGTTCATCGCTTTGAGCATGTTCGCAATCGATTGGAGGGTAAATTTAGAGGTCGTACCGTCACCCGTCTTCTTCAAACCGACAACGAGAGAGTAACCGATAATTTGGTTATCCCGCACGCCGACGATATTAGCGACTTCACTGATACGTGCCGCTTCGGAGAGGGTTAACAAACAAAAAAGTAATACGAAGATTCTCATGCCCATCCTTTTATTCCAAAGGATAAAGCAAAGGGCATTCCAAAAATGGGTTATGCGTAATAAGTAAGTGAAGTTTTTCCGAAACGTTTAGATTTTAGGCGGTTAAAGTGCCCGATAGCATCAGGCAATTCGAGGGTACTCATATGCTCAATAATAATTAATGTCGCCATTTCAAGGGGAAGAGATGCGATCATGGCAACCATTTTATCGTAAATCTCTTCCATCCCCTCGCGGATTGAAAAAGGGGGATCAACGTAGATAAAGGCACTCTCACCCAACGAAGCAAGACGCTTTTTGACGTGAGCTATGTTGGTAAAACTGTCCCCCTCAACAATCTCGCAGGCCGACGGATCGGTTTGAGCAATATTTTCACGGAGCGTTCGGATCGCATCGCGGTCTTTTTCCATAAAAATAATCTTTTTTGCCCCTCGGCTGAGGGCTTCAAGTCCGATGGATCCGCTTCCGCTAAACACTTCCACCAAAACCGCATCAATGATATCAAACTGCAATGTATTAAAAAACGACTCTAAAACAATCCCTTTTGAACTGCGTGTCGTCTCTTTGGAAGGGAGGCGGAGTGTTTTACCTTTATATTTTCCGGCAACAATTTTTTTGGTAATGGGTGGATTATTTTTCATAAAATGCCCGTATCGCTTTGAGAATGTTATCTTTGTATTCTCGCGTCAGTTTATCAATATGACGTTCCAAGATATCAAAGCTCACCCCCTCTTCACTGGAAGGAAAACTCTCCTCCGGAGTGATGGCAGCAGCATAGTGTTCAGATTCAAATTTTTGATTCAGAGCGTGGAGCAATTGTGCTTTTGAAAACGGTTTAATCAAATCGGAGGATGTTTCTACGCCCACCACGAAGGTAGGATACTGATCGTCACGAATATTTTTATCACGGATCAGAATGTCGCACTGACGCAAAGAGCTCAAATGACCTTCCAAAAAAAGTTCCAAGGAACGTTGTAGTAATGGAGAATCACACTGAATAGCTACTTTCACGCCGTTTACCTTGTATAAAATATTCGTTTATTTAAAGAAAGGTATTTTAGCACACTCCTCTCTTGAATTGCGTTAAAATGGTGCCGAATAAAGCTTATACTACATATAAAGTTAGACAGAATGAAATTTTTTTACACAAAGAACAGATTCAATCTCGTTTGGATGAATCTATGGATCGGAATAACCCTCTCCATCTTGGTTATGGCTACAGGAATATGGATTATTCATAACGATATCCAATCTCGTGCACTGGAGAGACTAAAACAGCAGCATGCGCTGAATCAGTCCCGTATCGATGAATTTCAACACACACAGTCTCAAATTCTACAATCTCTCTGTAAACATCCCGACCCATCTCTCTTTTACTATTTTCTCAAAGCCGACACCCAAATAATGCAGATACGGTTTATCGATTTAAAGGGAGATGAGAAGATACGATTCGATCGTCTTCGTGATGGGAGTATCCATCAAATCTCGACGGATAAGCTCCAAAACAAAGCCGATCGTTACTATTTCAAACAATTTTCCGCACTCTCAGAAAACGTCGTTGATTTTTCCGAGTTGGATCTTAATATAGAACGCGGAAGGCTCGACATTCCCTTTAACCCTACTCTTCGAGCCGGAATAGCAGTGTATAAAGACGGCATAAAAATCGGAATCATCGTTATCAATTATTATATGCAAGAGTGGCTTCAACACCTCAAAAGCGACAATGCCTCAACATTTTTTCTCATTGACCAAGAGGGCTACTTTTTAATTCACCCCAATCCATCTTGGTCATGGTCGAGATACCGATCTCCTGCTAAACGTGTACATGAGTACTTCGGTCTCTCTGCGTCACATTTTTCTCTTCTTAAAGAGAGTAAATATCGCTGGATCAATGAGGATACCGTTGCCTTCTCTCTCGATCTCTACGGACAAAAACTTTTGGCTCTTTATCAGCCTAAAGTCTCGTCCAATGATGTTTTAATCCGCAGACTTGTCCAATTTGGAGTCATTATTCTTTTATCCCTGATACTTGTAGTGATTCCGTTGATCGGAATTATTCGGTTCAATCTTCGACGTTTCGAAGAAGAGAGGACAAAAAATAAAGTGATGCTTGCACATCAGGCAAAACTCGATGCAATGGGGGATATGCTCGGCGCTATTGCCCACCAATGGCGCCAGCCGCTCAACTCGATAGGTCTTATTATGCAAGATTTGGTCAGTGCATTCAATCATCGTGAGCTTGACAAGGAGTATTTGAGCGTATCTGAAAAAGGGGTTATGGATCAGTTGCAGTTTATGTCACAGACTATCGATGCTTTTCGAAACTTTTTTGTCGATGAAAAAAAAGAAGAGCCATGTAATCTAATCGATATCGTCACGGAGATTCGGACCCTTTTTCAAATACAATTCAATACGCATGGGATCACTCTGGAGTCGGTTTGTTCTAAAGGGCGAGAAGTGCTGCATTCATGCGAAAACGAGTCAGAGCCGGAGAGATTTAATCTCATAAGCTCTCCCGCGCTCATTAAACAAATTCTCCTCTCTTTGATTACCAATGCAAAAGAGGCACTGGAGAAATCCTCTTCGGATAAAACAATCACCCTCACCCTCTATGCCTACAAAGAGACACTCCGTATCGATGTCAGCGACAAAGCGGGAGGGATCAATCCCCCCACCGCAAAACGAATTTTTGAACCCTATTACACGACCAAAGAGATGGGAACGGGGCTGGGGCTAACCATTGCACATACCCTCGCCAAACGCCATTTAAAAGGTAATCTCATCCTTCAGCCGCACACCAAAGAGGGAGTATGTACCTTTACCCTTATTCTGCCACGCCTTTAATCTTTTTATCAGAGTATAAATGGTTATAATTGGCGCTGAATCAGCAATAAGGAGGGAAAAGCGAGTGGAAAGCTATACTGAGTTTAAAAAATATTCTATTTTAATCGCAGAAGATGATCCCATCGCATTGCATTCTCTCGTTAATATTCTCAAACGCTATTTTAAAAACGTACTGACCGCCGTTAACGGTTTTGAAGCGTATGAAAAAGCACTATCCCAAAAAATCGATATTATACTTACCGATATGCGTATGCCCAATCAAGACGGTGCCGATTTTATCAAACAACTGAGAAAACTGGATATTAACATGCCCGTTATTTTTATGTCGGCACATACCGATTCCAAAACCCTTCTGCGAATTATCCCCTTAAATATCATCGATTATTTGGTCAAACCGATCCAAATTGACCAAGTTTTGCACTTGTGCCACGAGCTGTTCAAAAAGAAAGAGGCGATTCTCAGTGAACAACAAGCAGCTAAGCATCTCTATCAGCTCTATAGCGGTGTCGTGGTTGATTTGGCTCATAAAGTTGTCACCCAAGAGGGAGAGATGATTTTACTCACTAAAAAAGAGTTTGAACTCCTCTCGCTGCTGATCAAAAATAAACAATCGGTTCTTAGCAAAACCCAAATCGAATATCTCTTATGGGATGGTGAGATTGTCTCGGATAGCAGTGTAAAAACCCTTGTCAAAAAATTACGTACTAAAATCGGAGAAGAGTCGATTACAACCGCTAAAAATCTCGGATATAAAATATGCATTGTATCTTAACCGCTTCTCTTCCTAAAATAACCGAAAAATAACCCTGCACAGCTACTATTACCCCATTATGCTATCTTTGAAAATAAGTAGGATACTTTTGAACTCAAAATAATTATCAGTTGTCAAAAAAGCTCTACGAAATGGAACTACCATTTTTTATAATGTGTTTAGGATACTGAGATAAATCGATGTTACAGTTTGTAAAAGACAAAGGAATAAGAATGGAACACATACTTAAAGATACCGATTTTTTGGTATCGCAAACCGATTCAAAAGGGAAAATCCTCTTTGCCAATGAAGATTTTTGCAAGATAGCGGGATATACCCTCGAAGAGTTGATCGGGCAACCTCACAACATCGTCCGCCATTCGGATATGCCTAAAGCCGCATTCAAAGATCTCTGGGATACTGTCAAAAGAGGTGCAGTCTGGAAAGGGTATGTTAAAAACAGTACCAAAAACGGTGGATTTTACTGGGTATTTGCTACCGTTTATCCAAACATCGCCTGCGGAGACGGCGAAGGGGGCTATATGTCATGCCGACGAAAAGCTTCACCTGCTGAAATCAAAGCGGCAGAAGAACTCTATAAAACAATGCGATAACCAAAGGGCAATGCAACCATGAACAACACGACAAAAATAGCTATTTTATCGGTATTAGGGATTTTAGGTTTGGTACTGACCATCACAATCAGCTCGATTTGGATGACATCGGGAATCATTATACTTCTTATGGGAGCGGCCATTGTCCTCAGCACCGCATCTTCTTCGGGTTCTGAAGCATTTACTCAGCAATTGGTTGATTTCCAAGAGCTACTCCAGTTTAAACGCAATCAGCTCAATGATATCCCTGCTACAGCAAACAGTATCGAAGAAAAACTAAACCGTCTGGCTAAAACTCATGAATCAATTTTAGAACAAGATACCAAAGTAGCCGGAGAAATGGTTCTCCTTGCCGATAAAGTGAGCCGTGGACATTATATGTGCCGTGTTGCAAGTGATTCCAAAACTCCTCATGTTCACTTGCTTCGAAAAACTATGAATCATATGCTCGATTCGACAGAAAAAAATCTCGATCAGGCGATCAAAGTTTTAGAATCGTTGAGCGAAGGGAAGTTTTCTACCCGTGCCAATGTGAGTGTCGAGGGTAAAATGGCTCAAATGCTCGAAAAAATCAATGCTTTAGGTGTTGCACTGCAATCGATGGAGCAGCAAAATAACGAAGCCAAAGAGGTACTGAACAACAATACCCAACAGCTAAAAAATACGATCGAAAGCCTCCGTGCAAAAGAGTTTGTCGAACTTAACGGTATGATCAACACAACCGTCGAGCGGATTCAGCGTGTGGCGAACAAAGAGCATGAACTCTCCGACAATCTCCAAACACTCGCCGGCAATGCCCAAGAGACAAAACAGATTTTGACCACCATCGGGGACATTGCTGATCAGACTAACCTTCTGGCACTCAATGCGGCGATCGAAGCGGCACGTGCGGGTGAACATGGACGAGGATTCGCCGTTGTTGCCGATGAAGTACGCAAACTCGCCGAACGTACCCAAAAGAGCCTTGCTGAAACGGCCGCTACAATCAACATACTGATTCAAGCAATCAACGACAACAGTGAATCATTAAATAAAAACATGGATGAAATGATGGATCTTACCACGTACGTCGGAAGTGTGGATGACAAAATGGAAGAGCTGCTTCACTCTATGGATCGATTGCAATAAATGGATCAGCGATGGAGATAAGATGAAATTCATTAGCTATTCTTGATTTAGGTCAAGAATAAAAGTTCCCCTAATCCGTTACACTTCGGCACATTAATCGCAACACGAAACGGAACAACTAAATGAACAAACTCATCACACTGCTTTTTACGACACTTGGTCTATACGGAGTGGAAGGATACAGCGTCTACCAAAAACACTGTATGCAATGCCATGTCGAAATAATGGAGAAAAAAGAGGTACTCAGAGTCCTTCACACCCTCAAAGCTCCCCCTATGATCGAAGTCTCCAATCGCCTCAAAGAAAATGTCGTTATCAGCGACGAGGATGACGATGTCAAACGGCGTGTTATTATCGCATTTATCAAAGACTACATTGAAAATCCGAGCGTCCAATACAGTATGTGCCATCCAATGGCGATTGAGAAATTCGGGATTATGCCCTCGTTAAAAGGGAAACTCAGCGAAGAGGAACGCCAAGCCGTTGCGGAATGGGTACATGATCGCTATAGCGGTGTTGCGTTTAAATAATTACGACTGCAATAAATAGTGCTCGATGCTGTAGCGAAGATCTTCGTCCATATCCATCACACTCTCCACCATCCACTTCAGATAGGCGGGGTCTTTGAGGGCGATCTCTTCGATCCTCTTTTTGGCGTATTTCCCAAACGGCAAACGGCTCAGAAGAACATGGCTTTTGGATATCTCGATCAACCGTTCAACATCCGCCAAATCGAGAAGATACTCCAAGACCATTTTCGTATGGAGTGCGTCACTTAGAGCATGATGTGGAACGAGCGATACCCCATGTTCTTGAAACACCCTCACCTCCTCACGATACAGTCTCAGCTCATACCGTAAAAATTGAAGACTATACCCCTCCAAATCATCCATCAGCGATTTGGAACATTTGAGGGTATCGATAACGCTCCCCTGCCATGTCACCCCCTCTTTTTGGAGCATCGAAAGTTCAAATGGGGCATTATGCGACACCAAAATATTCTCAGGAGTATTGAGGCTTTTGAGTTTTTTGGCACTGACGGACTCCGAAAATGAGGGAACATCACTCACCATCTCATTCGTGATTTGATGGATCGCCGAAGCGGCGGGAGGGATTTTTTTTCCGGGATTGATCAATTCGAAATGGGTTGACTCCCCCTCAATAATCCCCAAAGCGCAGATTCTGTCTTTGACCTCTAACCCTGTCGTTTCCGTATCGAGAAAAATCACGTTCTACTCGCTCGGGTAAGATTTAAGTGTTGCCATTAGATTATGATAGTGTTCTAACGTACGGAAGCTTTTCTCAAAACGCCATCCCAATACAAACGCGATAATATCTCTCTTCAAGGGTGGACTCAGTTTTTCGGCACGTCCGTAATAGGCCAGTGAGATATTTTTATTTTTGACTTTAGCTTCTTTGTCGTAGATAATCGCAATGATTTGAGCGTATTTACCCTCTTTAATGGCCCCTAAATCCTCATCGGCTAGCGATAATCCCGAGAGGTTAATCGCTTTAAACTCAAACAACGCATCAAACTCTCCGACTTTGGTATTAATCCCCAATTTTAGGTACAGTTCTTCGAGTGATTTGAGGTTGCTTTTGCGTTCTAACTCGTAGCTGGAGATCTGTGCCGTCAGGTTTTTCAGACGATCAAGTGCCGAACTCACATTTTCTCCTTCGAGTATCGCTATATTTTGATAATTTTAACCTATGTTGACTTATAATATCAAACTTTTATACTTGTGGGAATTTAATGGACTATTTACGAATTCAAGGGCCGACTAAACTTAGCGGTACCGTCACCATCTCCGGCGCAAAAAATGCCGCATTGCCACTCATTACGTTGGCGCTTTTAGCCCATAATCCGCTAAAAGTCACCAACATGCCCGAAGTTGCTGATATTAAAACACTGCTCAAACTTCTCCAAAACCTCGGTGCCAGCTGTTCATTAGAGAACCATGTCCTCAACGTAGACACCTCTACGGTCAACCACACGATGGCAAACTACGATATCGTTAAAACCATGCGTGCCTCTATTCTCGTCCTCGGGCCTCTCCTTGCCCGTTTCGGACATTGTGAAGTCTCACTTCCGGGCGGATGTGCTATCGGTCAGCGCCCAATCGACCTTCACCTAAAAGCGTTGGAGCAAATGGGTGCGCAGATCACGATTCACGCTGGATATGTCCATGCCGTAGCACCGGAGGGGCTCAAAGGTGCCCATATCATCTTTGATAAAATCACCGTTACCGGAACAGCCAACATCGTTATGGCTGCAGCACTGGCACATGGGAAAACCGTCCTTGTCAACTGTGCGAAAGAGCCTGAAGTGGTTCAACTGTGTGAAATCCTTCGCGATAGCGGAATTGATATCACCGGAATCGGAACTTCGGAACTCACCATCATCGGAACAGGCGGTAAAACTATCGATATGGTTGATTTCGAAGTTATCCCCGATCGTATCGAAGCGGGAACGTACCTGTGTGCAGGTGCTATAACCAATTCTACCATTACGCTAGAGCGTGTACGCCCCGATCACCTCGATGCCGTTACGGCAAAGTTAGAGCAAATGGGATGCCGCGTCGAATGCACTGATAATACGATGACGATTCATCCTGCAACCGAACTCAAACATGTCGATATTATCACCCAAGAATACCCTGCATTCCCGACCGATATGCAAGCACAATTTTTAGCTCTTGCTACGATTGCCAAGGGAGCCAGCACCATCGAAGAGCGATTGTTTGAAAATCGTTTTATGCACGTCAGTGAGTTACAACGTTTGGGTGCCGAGATCAAACTCAGCGGCCACACCGCTACTGTTATCGGACCGTGTAGCCTCGTAGGTGCCGATGTTATGGCAACCGACTTACGTGCTTCAAGCGCACTCGTACTGGCTGCTATGGCAGCTGAGGGAACTACGAACGTCCACCGTATCTATCACCTTGATCGCGGATATGAAGACTTAGAAGGAAAATTACGTGCACTCGGTGCCACTATAGAACGGCTCAAAGAATAACTCCCTATCAGGGAGTTTCTCCCCTAACCTTTATTCCCCGCATCGATAACTAAGATTGGTAATATAATATTCGCACCTATTTTTTGGACGTATCCGAAATATTTTTCTAAGTAACTTTTTCATACTAAATCGTATGCAAAAAATATTCCAATATTGAGTATTTTAGGGAAGAGAAGAGCTCTCCTCAGACGAGGAGAAGAGGGAGGATTAAAGATCTCCTTCGATCACTTTTTGGAACGTACCGTAATAGATATTTTGCATATTGGTAAGATCCATTTTCACATCATTCACTGCAAATACTTTTCCACCTACGCTACCGATTTTCGACCATGCTAACTCGCCTACCATCGCTTCGAATGCAGCGCAGTTTTCAGGTGCGACTTCGATGATCGCACGTGACATACTCTCAGCAAAAATATCACGAGAATCGGTTACAGGAATTGTCGCTTGTACCCCTTTATCACTCACACACGCCATTTTGGCGAGTGCTATCGCGACACCGCCTGAGCTACAATCTTTTGCCGCTGAGAGAAGTCCTTTTTTATTCGCTTCGATCACGAGATTCCATAACGCACGCTCTTTATCGTAATCGATAACTGGGATGGTTCCTGCTACGACGTTGTAAAGCTCTTTCATATAGAGTGATCCGCCGAATTCCGAACGGCTTTCACCGACAAGGTACAATGTATTTCCCTCTTTTTGGAACGCAGACATCAAGACTTTGTTTTGATCTTCGTTCACCCCTACCATCGCGATCGATGGGGTTGGAAATACCGATTTCCCGTTCGTTTCATTATAGAGCGATACGTTCCCTCCGATTACAGGTGTATTGAGCTCAGCACACGCCTCTTTAATTCCCAAACACCCTTGGCCAAACTGCCACATTACTTCAGGGTTCTCAGGGTTACCGTAGTTGAGACAGTCGGTAATCGCTTTGGGAGTCGCACCGCTCATCGCAACATTACGACCGCTCTCGATAACTGCCGCAGCAGCTCCGGCTTTCGGATCGATATAGCAGTAACGGACATTACAATCGGCACTCATCGCCAACGCTACGCCGTTTTCTTTGATACGGATGACGGAAGCATCGAGTTCGCCACCCTTTTTAACGGTATTGGTCTGTACCATTGAATCGTATTGCTGATAAATCCACCCTTTATCGACCACTTCCATAGATGAAAGGAGTTTTTCAAATGCTTTTTGATTATCAACCACTTCAAAATCACCGAGAGATACTTTTGCAATCTCATCGAGGTACGTAGGACGCGACATAGGGCGATCCAACACTGGAGCCTCTTCGCTCACCGGATCAACCGGAACCTCTGCACATTTTTCCCCGTGCCAGAAAAGTTCCATTTTCCCCGTCGCCGTTACTTCACCGATAACCGCACAATCGAGATCCCATTTTTCGAAAATATCGATAATCGCTTGCTCGGACCCTTTTTTAGCACAAATAAGCATACGTTCTTGCGATTCGGAGAGCATAAATTCATACGGCATCATCCCCTCTTCACGGGCAGGTACCTTATCGAGATGCATAATCATCCCGCTGCCTGAGCGTCCCGCCATCTCGAATGAGCTCGACGTTAATCCCGCCGCTCCCATATCTTGAATCCCGACGACGTAATCGGTTTTGAAAAGCTCCAAACACGCTTCAAGGAGGAGTTTTTCGGTAAACGGATCACCCACTTGTACGGTCGGACGAAGCCCTTTAGACGCTTCGGTAAAGCTATCCGAACTCATCACCGCGCCGCCGAGACCGTCGCGCCCTGTTTTAGATCCGACATAGATGACCGGATTACCGATCCCCTCCGCTTTTCCGTAGAAAATCTCATCGCTTTTTGCCAATCCGAGAGTAAAGGCGTTTACGAGGATGTTACCGTTATAGCACTCATCAAAACTCGTCTCACCGCCGATAGTCGGAACCCCCATGCAGTTACCGTATCCACCGATACCCGATACGACGCCGCGTACCAAATAGCGTTGATGAGCACTAATATCATCTTGGTTCAATACATTTCCGAAACGGAGTGCATTGAGGTTGGCGATAGGGCGCGCACCCATGGTGAATACGTCACGCATAATTCCGCCGACACCGGTTGCCGCACCTTGGTAGGGTTCGATAAAACTCGGGTGGTTATGGCTCTCCATTTTAAAAACTGCCGCATATCCGCCGCCGATATCGATAACACCCGCATTTTCACCCGGACCTTGAATAACCCACGGTGCTTTAGTCGGGAAACCGCTCAAATGTTTTTTTGACGATTTATAACTGCAGTGCTCGCTCCACATAGCTGAAAAAATCCCGATTTCAACGAGGTTTGGCTCACGGGCGAGAATTTTTTTGATATGGGCGTAATCATCCATTGACAACTTGTGTTGCTTTAGAACTTTTTCGATATCTGGAAGGGGAGTGCTCACAGCAGTTTCCTTGAATAAAATAATAATGCCGCGATTATACCAAAGGGTACAAAAGCGCCCCCTTAATTTACCCTCTATTTACAAAATCGATATAAATTTAGTGTTCTAAAATCATTATCGGAGGTTTAACCATGACCCTGTCTAAACGTCTTTTAATCACTTTAGGTGCTGTACCCCTCTTAGTGAGTGCAGCCGTCACCTCTCCTCAACAAAAAGTAGACAAACCGTGTGAACAAGGTTGCCCTTTTTGGAGTTTGGAAGAGATGGAAAGTTTTTTTAACCACCCGATTCCGCGCATGAGCAGTATGTACAGTGCATCAAGGATAAAAGAGAGTAACAAAGCCTACCTCATCAGTATCGATCTGCCGGGGATGGATAAAAAAGATATTTCGATCGAAACATCAGGAAATAGATTAATGATTTCGGGAGAACGGAAAGAAGAATCAGAGAGTAAAGAGGGGTCGAAAAAATCGTATCGGCAATTCAATCAGAGTTTTTCACTCCCTGATGATGCCAACCTCGAAGCGATCAGTGCCACATCCACTAACGGCGTACTAAAGATCACCGTTCCTAAAACAGGGAAAAAAGTATCTAAAAAAATTGAGATTAAATAAGGTCAATGAAAACTATATTCTTTCTCAGTACGGATATTTTTTTTCAGTGAAAAGATATCAATATAGGTAATTGCACTCACTTCGTAGCTCTTTTTTCCGCTGGGGAGTTGGACGCTAAATTCGTCCCCCTCCTCTTTTCCCAGCATTGCGCGAGCCAGAGGCGAATGGACAGAAATTAACCCATTTTCAGGTTCACTCTCCAACGTTCCGCAAATACTATAGGAAAATTCCTCTTCCGTGTTCACATCCATAATCGTGATCGTTGCACCGAAATGGGCGCGGGAGTGATCGAGAATTGATGGATCGATCATTTGGGCTTTTTGGATCATCGAATTGAGATAAAAGAGGCGTTTATCAATGTGACGCAGTTTCTCTTTTGCCGCATGATACTCCGCATTTTCACTTCGATCCCCCAGCTCCGCCGCCCGCTGTTTTTCGACATTCACACGGGGCTTCTCGACATCTTTTAGGAATTTAAACTCACGAAGGAGTTCATCATACCCTCTTGGAGTCATCGGCTCATTGCTCATTACGCCGCAAATCCGAGGATATAATAGGTAGGTTTCCCCTCTACCTTTTGAAGTTGAACTTTGTATTTCTCAGAAAAATGGTTGATTTTTTCCATTGCGTCACTTGAACTGATCTCACTCGTCGCATCGATCTTGATCTTAAAATAATCGTTACTGTTCGACATCGCCACATACGATTCATCCGTTTTTAGCGCTTCGTGCAGATCCAAAATATGTTTGATAATTTTCTCATACCCGCCAGTGTTTTCTTCGATTCGACTAAGTTGAAGACTAAGGGCTTCATTAGGGGCATATCCGAGTTGGTTTAAAATCGCTTCATGTGTCATTAGAGTGTTCCTTTGTAAAAATAGAGGGGTTATTCTATCATAGAAGTTTTTATTGACTATAATAACTCTATGAAATCACTCTTAATTCGTCTTACCCATGGTCTTTATGACCAAGATATCACACCCCAAGAGCGTGAGCACATTAGTGAATGGCTTACACGAAAACTTCTAACGCATGAAGATAACAAATATCAGCTCGCGTCTCAATACCGCGCAGGTATCGTCTCTTTGGCTTCTGAGAGCGGTGCCTATCTTCAGACATTGGGAGAGAGTATCCGTGACCACTTTATTGAAACCAATAACCTGATGGGGGCGAAAAGCGGTGATTTGGTCATCGCCCAACGGTTACTCGGAAAACGGGGCGGTCCTCAGGCAAAAGTCGTCGTGATTGCTGGACGGAGTGAAGCGTTCAGCGTCGCCGTCGTCACGATGAAAAACGGCTATTTGAGCCTCCAAGACATCCGCACCGATCATCCCGCAGGATTTGCCCTCAATGATCTTCCCGAAACAGCCGAAGGCTCACTCTATCAGATCAACAACCAAAGCGGAACCATTGCCGCTTACCTTGGAAATCTCTCTGATCCGAAAGTGGATGAGAAAATCGTCCTCGCCCTCTACAACAAACACGATGCGTTTGAGGATGACGTATTAGCCATGGCACGAGAGTTTCCCAAAGAGGTCGATGCCTCGCTTTACCCCAACCGCCGCGATCTGCGCCATCTGCCGTTTTGTACCATCGACCCCGTCACCGCCAAAGACTTCGATGACGCGATCTGTTACATCCCCGAAACCTCTACCCTCTACGTCGCCATCGCCGATGTGAGCGAATACGTCCACCCTTTCGGTGCGATTGATGCCGAAGCGATTTACCGCAGTTTCTCTATCTATCTTCCCCATCGCTCCATTCCGATGCTCCCGAGAGAACTCAGCGAAACTCTCTGCTCGCTCCAGCCTCTCGTCGATCGGCTCGCCTATACGTTTGAGATGCACATCGACCCCGTAACCTATGAAATGGATTCCCATACCCTCTATGAGTCGATCATCCACTCTCACCGACGTTTCAGCTACGAAGAGATCGATGCCTTTTTCGAAGGGAATCTGGAAGCCAAAACCGAAAAAGAGGCGAAGGTATTAGCCTATATCCCTCTGCTCAATGATCTCACCTATAAGCTCCGTGAAGAACGGATGAAAAAAGGGTACAACTTCCGCTCCAGCGAACTGGAGATGCGGATCGATGAGGAACAAAACATCGTCTCCACCGAGTTTGCCGTCGAGACACCGTCGCACGCGCTCATCGAGGATTGTATGCTTCTCGCCAACAAAGCGGCGGCATCGATGTACGAACGTGGTGTTTTCCGTATCCACGAATCCCCTAGCCCGATGAAACTCCAAAGCCTCTACACCGAGCTGGCAAGTATCGGTATTTTCGTCGAGTCCCAAGGCTCCATCAAAGAGACGATCATGGCGATCCAAGCCGAGGCGGAGCGGCGTGATCTCATCAGCGAGGTCGATACCCTCATCATCCGTGCTCAGATGCAGGCGCGCTATGCACCGTACAATATGGGGCATTTTGGTCTCGGGTTTGATCGCTATACCCATTTTACCTCTCCGATCCGCCGTTACAGCGATCTGATCGTCCACCGTCTCCTCAAAGCGATCAAAGCAGGTGATACCGAAGAGGGATCGTATGTATTACGCAACATCGAGTCTCTTTGTACCTCCATCAGTGAAAAAGAGCGCGAAGCGAGCGACATCGAAATCCGCTTCCAAGAGCGTAAATTCGCCCGTTGGGCAGCCACCGTCATCGGTCAAGAGTTCAAAGCCCGTATCATGCGTGCCGAAGAGCCGTTCATCGCCGAGATTCACGATACCATTACGGGGGCAAAAGTACAACTTTCCTCACAATTTGGTTTGATGCTCTTCGATGACATCATCGTTAAAATCGAAACCGCCAACCTTGCCACCGCGAAAATCACCGCTTCGTTTGTGAGTCGCATCGAAAAAGATGATGAAATGCACGCAAGCGTGCATGGGCACTCTGCCGAAGAGAACTCAGCGTTAGCGCAGCCACAGGGAGCTTCGCTTCGTGGCGTAGGAAAATAACATGAATAGACAGGATTTAGACCGTCATCTCCAAAATAATTCAGCACCACGAGCGATGGCACTCTTCGGCGAGAGCCATTTTCTTATCGACCGCTATGCCCATAGACTTGCCCAAATCGAAGGGGCATCGGTTCTAAGCCTCTATCACGACGAATACGATTTCAATACCGCCAAAGCCCACCTTTCCCAAGGCTCACTTTTCGGTGATCAAAATCTCCTTATCGTCAAACACGAGAAAAAGCTCCCAAAAGCCGAACTCGATACCCTCGTGGAACTCGTCGGAAAAAACAGTGATAACACCTTTATCTATTGCTACTACGGCGAGGATGTCAAAGGAGCCGATACCGCGTTCAAAGGCGCGCATACGGGTTCCGTACGTTTCTTTCACCCCTTTGCCGCCGAAGCACGCGCCATCGTCATGCAAGAAGCGCAAAGCTCAGGGGTTCAACTCGATAACCAAGCGGCATTTCACCTCCTCGACATCCACAACAACGACCTCGCCCTCGCCTGCAACGAGCTCTCCAAACTCTCCATTTTAGGCAAGCCGATCGGGATGAAAGAGATCGATGAGCACGTCTTCGGTCTGAGCGAAATCAAACTCGATCACTTCATCGCCCGTGTCATCGAGAAAAAAGAGTTCCTCCCCTCCCTTCGCCACCTCCTCGAATCGGGAGAAAACGAGATACAGCTCCTCACCGCCATCAGCGGATTTTTGACACAGTTGTATCTTTTTAACAGCGCCATCAAAATTCACGGGGTCGCCGATTCGGCTCTGGTACTTGGGTACAAACTTCCGGGATTTGTCGAAAAAGAGCGTGCCGCTCTCTCGATCAAAATCTCACCTGAAGGGTACAAACGGGGAATTAATCTCCTCCTTGATACCGAGCTAAAGATGAAATCGACAGGCTCGCCGGATCAAGAATCGCTCCTCCTATCAGCACTTCTTAAACTCCAAAGTGTTCTCTAGCCAAAACTTAAATTAAGCGGATTTTTAGTATAATCCGCGCGTTCCTTGCTCTTTGCAACACGACTGTCGTGCTGTATAACAACCATAAGGGGCGAACACCATAAGGAGACATACGCTATGAGACATTACGAAAACCTAGTAATCGTAAAACCAACTCTTACAGAAGAAGAGATTAAAAACACCATCGCTCTCGTTGAAGAAGTGATCACTGCAAACGGCGGTGAGATCGTTGCTCGCGACGCAATGGGAATGAAAAAATTAGCTTACCCGATCGAGAAAAATGCTCGCGGTTATTTCTACGTTATGTATTACACTGTTGCACCTGCTGCAATTGCTGAAATTGAACGTCGTTTTCGTATCAACGAAGAAATTTTGCGTTTCGTAACAATGAAATACGATACAAAACGTGAGATTGCAGCTTGGAACGGTATGGTTGAAAAAACCAAAAAACCTGCTCCGACTGCTGCTGTTGCTGAGAAAAAAGAAGAAGTAGCGTCTTAAGCCATTACAAGGAAAACCTATGTATAACAAAGTCATTTTGGTTGGAAATCTTACCCGAGATATCGAGCTTCGATATTCACAAAACGGTTCGGCAATTGCCAAAACCGCTATTGCAACCAGCCGTAAATTTACGGTAAACGGCGAGAAAAAAGAGGAGACATGTTTTGTCGATATCACTTTTTTCGGCCGTTCAGGTGAAGTAGCCAACCAATACCTTCGCAAGGGGAGCAAAATCCTTGTTGAGGGGCGACTCTCGTTTGAGCAATGGGTAGACCAAACAAACGGCCAAAAGCGCTCTAAACACTCCGTTATCGTTGAAACGATGCAAATGCTCGATTCACGCGGCGAGGGTGGTTCTCAGGGCGGTTACAATGAATACAGCGATGCTGGAAATAGCGGCTATGATGCACCTGCACCTAAAGCGGCTTACACTCCTCCACCGTCGTATTCTAAACCCGCACCGGCAAGAATGCCGGAAAACAATCTCCCAGAGATTGATATAAACGAAGACGAAATTCCGTTTTAGAATAAGCACAAGGATAGAACCATGTCAGAAAAAAGAAAATACAAAAAACGTTATTGCAAATACTGCGAGCAAAAAGTTGATTTCATTGACTACAAAGATGTACAGTCATTGAAATATTCACTCTCTGAGCGTTTCAAAATCATGCCTCGTCGTCTTACAGGTAACTGTAAACGTCACCAAGATATGGTTACAATCGCGATTAAACAATCACGCGCAGCTGCGTTGATTCCATACACTGTATCACGTAAAGTGATCGCTGGCGCTTCTTTCGATAACAACTAAGAATCAGCATCACCAATGTCGGCATTTTGCCGACATTCCTCTCTCCTCATACAACACTCTTTAATCTTTTACTTAATCCATCCAACGTCTTGGGTCATATCCATCAGATGGGCGTACAACTGCCGCTTTTTGAAGTTTTTTAATCAAGGTAATAACATTCTTACCATCGACAAAACTTTGCTCTACAGAGCCGTTATCGTGACGCACAAACCCATGCCGCTCATAAAAACGTATTGCAGGTGAATCATAGAGAACACTTACACTAATATTTTCATAGAGTGCCGCTGCTTCAATAAACAGTTGCTCAATCATATGTGACCCTATCCCCTTCCCTCTGCGCTCAGGAAGTACTGCCATATTCAAAATAGGGGTATTATCATCGATGTAGCCGTTTGAACCGTGATCGGCATTTAAACGGCGTATCCATACGGCTCCTGCGAGCTGATTATCGACAAGGGCATACAGACCTAAGTCTTTGCTGGTATAGCCGTAAAATTCGCTGTAGATAGCCAATTTCGGCAGATCAGAGAGTGGTTTATTGACGTCGTCTAAGCGCATCGCATAATGGAGCATATCGGTCAGAATTTTTTGTTCAGAGGATCTGAGGAAATAGAGTGTTGGTTTCATAAATAAAAGTATACATCAGCAATACTAAGAGGTTAATTTTGACAATGAGTAAAAAATTTGTGATTATTTAGAAGAAGAATTAGAAGGTAAATCTGAGGCCAGGCGGCGACCTACGTTTCCACACCTGAAAGATGCAGTATTATGAGCGATGAGGGTCTTAGCTTCCGGGTTCGGAATGGGACCGGGCGTTTCCCCCTCTCTA
>Ga0209262_10000144_pt1 | contig 41844 bp, 41 predicted proteins | sample Lowcelwee11metaG_FD_187171 | JGI IMG/M metagenome (GOLD analysis project Ga0209262, IMG submission 187171) | Freshwater pond sediment microbial communities from the University of Edinburgh, under environmental carbon perturbations - Low... | ecosystem: Environmental > Aquatic > Freshwater >... | reverse complement strand
ATTGACTGAGCTTAAAAACGAATCAGACTGTATCGTCGTTATCCCGAACGACAAACTCCTTTCAATCATCGATCCGAAACTCGGAATCAAAGAGAGTTTCAAAATCGTTGACAGCGTACTTGCTCGTGCTGTTAGCGGAACATCGGGTGTTATCCTCGCCAGCGGCGACAACGATATCAACCTTGACTTCGCCGACTTAAAAACTGTTATGAGCCACCGTGGTTTGGCTCTTATGGGTGTGGGCGAGTACAAAGGTGAAAATGCAGCCTACGAAGCGATCAAAAATGCTATCGAATCTCCCCTTTTGGACAATATGTCCGTTAACGGTGCACTCGGTGTATTGGTTCACTTCAGTATGCACCCTGAGTTTCCGTTTATGGAACTCTCTGCGGCTATGGACGTTGTCCATAACAGCGTGGATGAATCGGCGGATGTTATCTTCGGTACGACGACCGATGAGTCGTTGGCAAAAGATTTCATCCGTATTACCCTCGTTGCGACCGGTTTTGAGAAAAAAGCGGCTCAGGGGATCAATAACTGCGAATTTGAAAACAAAGAAGCGGTTGCAGCAGCTGCCGATAAACCACGTGTTGTAGCCCGTCCTGCAGTCCGTATGGTTGCTAACGGTGACTATACGGAAGACTTCTTGGATGTTCCGACGTTTATGCGTCAACAAAGAGACTAATCTCTCTTTACCATGCTCTCATTTGACACGCTCATAAAGGCCAAAACGCTCCTTGGCCTGAGCGACAAAGCAACCCTCTCCGACATTAAAACCCGCTACAAGAATATGATGCAGCAATGGCATCCCGACAAACACCCGCATGATACCGATACGGCACACACGATGAGTACCCAAATTAATGAAGCCTATGCCCTCTTATTGGAATATTGTTCCAAATATGAATTTAACTTTGATGAAGAGTATCTGAGAGAAAAAACCCTCACCCCACAGGAGTGGTGGACAAAGAAGTTTGGAGGAAGATAAATTTACGATTTTGGTATAACCTAAATTTATCCATATTTAAATCTTCATGAGGATGTTTAAGATTACTTCCTATACAATTTAGTACATCTCCACTAAAAAGGTGGTTCCAATGTCTTTCTTCAAATATCTTTTTTTAGGTTTGATCGTCTTTACTCCGTTTACTTATGGCGCGGTCGGAAAAATCTCCGCCCTCAAAGGGGAGAGTTATCTAGAGAGGGATCAGCATCGAATAGTCCTAAAAAATGCTCTTCCTATTGAAGAGAGAGATACCCTTATGACTGAAATAAAAGCACAGGTACAAATGCTTTTTTTTGATAATACTGTTATTACGATAGGGAGCAATACTGTTTTTAAAGTAGAAGAGTACCTCTTTGATGAAACCAATGCTAAAGCGAAATTTGCGCTCAAAAGCGGTATTTTTAAAGCGATTACAGGAAAAATCGGGAAAAAAGCCCCCGAAAATTTTTCGATCCGCACTAAAACAGCAGTTATCGGAATCCGTGGAACGACGATTCGCGGTAAAATCACAGAGAATGCCGATGTTATTATGTGCGACCAAGGTATCATCAACGTCACTTCATTAATAACCAATCAAACATACATCATTCCGGCAGGCAAAATGATCATCTTATCCCACGATGGCACATCAGTAGAAATTTTGAACGTTACCCCTGAAGAACTAAAAAAGATGGGGATTGAAGAGGAGTTTCTCTTCAGCTCTTCCTCCTCTGTTTCGGAACGTCTACAAATTGAGGATCTCCAATCACTCAATGCACAGTTCCAGTCTCAAAGTGTGGAAAATACAAGTACCGCCACAGAGAGTGCATCGGATGCACTCGATAGAAATCTGCAGACACAGCATGATGATACCCTTAACGCCCTAATTCCACTTAATGATCAAATAGGTGGACCGACTGCCGGTCCGTAACCGGTCGATTTTCTTGAAGGAGAGAGGATGAAACGTATTTCATTTATTGCCTATGTAGCAATATTGTCACTTAGCGTAATAACCGCTGAAGCTCAAAACAGTAGTGATCTTTCACAAATGGCACATGAAGCGTATAGTGAGAAATCCTATGAAAAAGCGCTTACTCTTTTTGGTACACTGAGTGAAACCGAACCCCAAAACAGTGACACCCATTTTTACTATGCTCTTTCCGCCTTGCAATTACAACGTTACGATGATGCCCTAAGTGCATTTGAGAGAGTATTGATTCTCAACCCTTCCCATATGCGTGCGCGACTTGAATTGGCACGTCTGTACTACGAGACACACCAGTACGAGCATGCTCTCCTCGAAACCAATATTCTGCTTGAGTCAGAGCTCACTCCCAATGCAAGAGAGAGCATAACGGTATTCAAATCAAAAATTGAAAAAAAAATAAGCCGTGTCACATTTTCCGGTAACGTTGCAGTTGGAGGAGGATACGACAGCAATGTAAACAACGATATCGGAGAAAAAGAGTTTTTCGTCCCTCTAGCCGGTACAACAGCTCTCGGAAGAGACGAGACAGACGACACTTATCTGTATGCAATGGCGGTTTTACACGCTGGATACGATTTTGGAGAGCGTGAAGGGTGGAGTCTTAAGAATACCCTTGCAGGATATACCAGACACAATACGGAAGTAGAACAAAATGATCTAAACTTTTATTCACTTCGGATGACGCCGACTTGGGATGACAAAAGTTGCAAAGTTGAATTTCCACTCGAATATGAACATATTTATCTCGATAACGATACCTATCTTTACCGTCTGAGTGCAACCGCTAAAGCCACGTATAAAATCAATAAATATTCACAATTTTCCGGCAGTTATGGATTTGGACATGAGTATTATACAGATAGTACACTGGATGTAACATCTCACCGTATATTTGGATCTTATCAACAAGTTTTTGGCACTGATCCCATTATCCTTTCGCTTCTTGCCGGATATATTGCCAATAATGCACTCAGTGAGGTGCGAAATGACGTTGAAAATCATATTTATCAGTATGGGATAAAAGTATCAAAAACACTCCTCTATAATATGAACGGCTCCATAGGCTACAAAGGACAAACGATAAAATATGAGGAGTCCGATCCGCTGTTTGGTAACAAACGGGCCGATTCTCTCCACTCTTTTGAAGGGCAAATAGGATACCAACTGAAAAAAGACACCTCAATCAACGCTATTGCAGGCTATTTGAATCACCGTTCCAATCATGCCCCCTACGATTATGACAAAATGACTCTTCTCGTCAATTTCATCTACAGTTTCTAACTATGAAAAAACTCCTATTGCATCTTACGATGACGATTGGAGTGGTAATGGCCATTCTTTACGCCTATCTCGCTTCACCTGCCTATTTTTTGTCATTTGAATATAAAATTAAAGACTTGATGTTTATGGCACGAGGTGCGGTAGCAGGCGATGAGAGGATCGTCATCGTCGATATAGATGAAAAAAGTCTCAAGGAACTAGGTCAATGGCCATGGAGCCGCGACAAAACAGCGACACTTCTAGAAAATCTGAAAAACAATGGAGCATCTATCATCGGGCTGGATATTGTTTTTGCCGAGCCCGATAGCAGTTCCCCAAAAAATGTTTTCAAAAAACTCGGCCTTCCCACAAACAATATTGCTGACTATGATGCTCTCCTCGCCCATACTATCGCCAATACCCCGACTGTAGCCGGGTATATTTTCGTCCTCTCCGATGACGGGGTGGCTCCCGAGAATCCCCCCTACCATAAACCGGTTACAGTTGAACAAAACAGACCTGCCGATTCTTATCTTATCAAACCCTACCGTGCCATACTTAACCTCCCATCTATAGATGAAAATGCCTATGCCAGCGGCTATTTCAATATGACCCCCGACATTGACGGAATCGTTCGCAGTGTCCCACTGGTCATGGATTATCAAGGAGGTATCTACCCTTCTCTAAGCTTGGAGATGATGCGGCTGGCATTGGGGGCAAACAGAATCACTATACAATACGATGAAAAGGGGATCAATCACATCCGGATCGGAGAGCTAATAATTCCAACCGATTATTTTGGAAAAATGAGGATTAATTACCGAGGCCCTCAGAAAAGCTACCACTATATTTCAGCCATCGATATCTACCGCCAAAATATCAGTCCTAATGCTCTAGAAGGGAAAATAGTTCTCGTAGGTACTTCTGCTGCGGGATTAATGGATCTTAGAAGTACCCCACTGGATAATATTTTTCCGGGAGTCGAAGTTCACGCCAACCTTCTCGACAATATGATTAACCAAAATTTTCTTATTAAACCGGTATGGGTTGACGGAGTCGATATCTTGAGTATTCTTCTCTTATCCTTCATTACGTTTATTTTACTCCTGATTCCAAGCGCTTTTATCGCATTCACCCTATTTATTCTGATAAACTTGACCCTCATAACTGCCCATTATCACATCATGACTCTCTATGGAATCCTCCTTAACACACTGCTTCCTCTTTTTGCGATAAATACCCTTTTTGTTGCAGGACAAGTAATTAACTACTTTCTAGAAACAAAACAGAAAGAAAAAATAAAAAATAAATTTGCCCGCAAGGTGAGCCCCGCTGTAATGAATGACATACTAAAAGAAAAAGGGGACGTTTTATCTGGTAAAGAGCGTGACATAACTATCTTTTTTTCCGATATGCGCAACTTTACAAATATCTCCGAGTCTCTTGGAGATCCACACCACCTAATCCGACTGCTCAATATCTATATGGATCCAATGACAGAAATCATCGTCCACTCAGGGGGGACGGTTGATAAGTTTATAGGTGATGCGATCATGGCCTACTGGAATGCCCCTTTGGATGTCGATGATCATCCCGACAAAGCGGTCAAAGCAGCACTTGAACAGCTCTATGCCCTCAAATCTTTGAATGAACATATCCGTCAAGACCCAGAATTTGCCTCTGCAGTTGCGATGGCGGATCAAAAAGGTACTATGCTTATTGACATAGGCATAGGGATCAATACGGGAAGAGCGGTTGTAGGGGAGATGGGCTCGAGTGGACGAAGCGACTATACGGTCATCGGTGATACGATCAATCTAGCTTCTCGTCTCGAATCACTGTGCAAGTATTATAATTCGCGGCTCAACATCTCCCATTTTACGAAAGAGAGACTCAAAGAAAAGTATTTTTTTCGTTTTCTTGATTTAGTAACCGTCAAAGGAAAAGCCGATCCTGTCGAAATTTGGCAGATTCATGATTATGACATCTCCGACGAATACCTGCTGACTCCGAAAGCCAAAAAGCGGTTGCGAGATGAACTTCTTCTTTACCATGAAGGGATAGAATTTTATCGAAACGGTGCATTTTCCGAAGCGGTGAAACGATTTCGTGAAATTGATCAATGGGAAGACAAAAGCAATCAGGCAATTTACAAGATCTATATCGAACGGTGCGAACACTATCTTCAATTCCCTCCTGAATCGTTCAACGGCGTTTTTATCCACACAACCAAAGGATAACTTGATATCGTACTAAGATATCTCTCGATCCGTTGTTATTAATGAAACGCTATCGGTCCAACAGAGCGTGCATGGATGAATTGCTGAACAACGGCATTGGATGAATTGCGAAAGCTCTCTTTATCTCCCGATTCGACAATCACTCCGTCAAAAAGCATCGCATAATTATCCCCCGCTTTAAAACTCTCGGCGATATCATGGCTGATGAGGATAGAGGTCATATTGATCTCTTCGCGAAGACGGCAGATCATTTGGGTAATAAAGTCACTCGTTACGGGATCAAGCCCTGAGGTTGGTTCATCGTATAAAATTACTTCCGGTTCCAGTGCGAGGGTACGTGCCAATCCGACACGTTTGCGCATCCCGCCGCTGAGTTCTTCGGGGTAGAGCGATTTTACGATTGCAGGATCAAGTCCTACCATCGTGAGCTTTTCATCGATTTTATACTCTAACTCTTTTAGGGAAAGATTTTGATGCTCACGCATCGGGAATGCAACGTTTTCACGGATATTCATACTGTCAAATAGCGCCCCGCTTTGAAACAAAAATCCAACCTTGGTTCGGATAGAGCGGAGTGTCGTCTCATCGGCGTTATCGACCCGAATCCCATCAACGGTGATGGTTCCCGAATCGGGTTTAAGCAGTCCGACGATATGTTTAATAATCGTCGATTTTCCGCCGCCGGAAACACCGAAAATGACCGTTGTTTTCCCTTTTTCGATCTCCAGATTTACCCCACGCAAGATTTCCCGCTTTCCAAAACTTTTAGTAACGTTCTCAAAGCGAATCATTTTTTCACCACCATCACATAAGCCCTGCGGCTAAATAAAATCAACAGCATCAGGAGCAGAATTTTAAAATCGATCTCACTTGCTTTATGAAGAGCTTCGAAAGAGGCATCGATAGCCGCTTCTCCCCGTGATTGATACTCTAAAATTTTTGGGGTATAGACGGCACTGAATAAAAGCAGTGTTCCGATAGAGCCTAATGCACTTAAAATCGATATTTTATCAATCTGCATCACTTTGTAGCGGGAAATTTCGTACAAAGCGATAACCGCACTCATAAAATAAGCCCAATAGGTAAAACGGCGGAAAATTTCCCCCATGATTTTTCCCTCTTCGTAGCGGGATAAAAGCGGAAGGGTGAGATAAACTTCTGAGTGGAAGACTACGGCGGCAACAAATACGCCAAGTACCAAAACAGCCCCTGCTGTCATAGCAATCAATAAAAGATAGATAATATCAATAACTGCTTTTTTATTCATGAATCGCCTTTAAAACAAATCCCCGATCAAACGAGGCATAATCGGTATAAAAATCCAAAGATTGTACCGCAAAATTTTTAAGATACTCTTGCACCTTTAATCGCTGGTCGTATCCCATCTCACATGCAAAGGATGGAATACGGCGGGCATAAACTTCATTCAGTAGTGCACGAATGATCTCATCCCCTATTTCACCGCCGAAGAGTGCATTTTGAGGTTCATACGAGAGGTTAGAATCCAAAGGAACGTCATGGGCGATATAAGGGGGATTAGAGACAAGAAAATCTATTTTTTCGGAAATAGAAGAGAGCAAATCCCCCTCACGCAATTCAATCCGTTCGCTCAGCCCGAACATATCAATATTACGGCGGGCAACAGCCAAAGCACGGGGCGAAATGTCAACGGCAATAAAACGGGCATTCGGTAAATGCAGAGCAAGCATAATCGAAATAATTCCGCTCCCTACCCCCACTTCAACGATGGTTATCGCTTCCTCCACTGAAACACGCGCCAATACTTCATCGATCAAATGTTCCGTCTCAGGACGGGGGATTAAAGCTCCCTCATCAATATAAAATTCACGACTGTAAAAGCTGACGCGATTGGTTAAATACTCAAGCGGTACGTTAGCGCTTCGTTTTACTATCCATTCCAGAAGTTTCGGGTCATTCTCATCCATCATATCATCTTGATGAGTAATAAAATAGAGCTGATCTTTGCCAAGATAGGCAATAAGGAGAAGTTCCGCCTCTCGGCGGGGAGATTCAACAACGCCACGCAATCGGTGTGTAATCTCTTCGTGAAGTTCGTTTAGTCGTTTGGACATGGATCGGCATATCCTTCATTTTTTTCAATGTGGATATCATACCCTAACGCACGGAGCCGATCCACGACCGGAGGATGGGTCGTATGAAAAAAGCGATAGAGCGGATGCGATAACGGAAAGCTTTTGTTTTCGCTCACCAGTTTTTTGAGGGCATTGACGAGATGCTCGGCACCTCCGAGTTCTGCACCCGTTTGATCGGCTTCATATTCGTTATGGCGGCTCATAATCCCCATCAGCGGCATCATAACAAAACTGACAACAGGTAGGAGGAGAATAAAGAGCATCATGACGATATGAGGGCTTTGTGAAACCCCAAGTTCCATATAAAGGGTTTCGGGCAGATTACCGAAGAGGGCAAACATCCCAAACAGCATTACCCCCACCATCGTGATATTTTTATACAAATCACCATGGGCAAAATGCCCTAACTCATGTCCCAAGACGGCGACAAGTTCTGAGGGGGTAAGCTTTTGGATAAGGGTATCGAAGAGTATCACCCGCTTAGATTTTCCGAGTCCTCCGAAGTAGGCATTTAGACGGGCATCGCGTTTACTCGCGTCACTGATAAAAACCCCACTGCTGACAAACCCCGTTTTTGCCATCAACGCTTCAATCTGATCTCGGAGTTCAGGGTCTTCCAACGGAGTCACTTTATCAAAAAAGAGGGCTCGGATGGTAGGAAAGAACATATTGATAGCAATAACAACGGCCATAATAAAGGCAAAACTCCACAGCCACCATAGTTCACTTGAGGTAATGATCATCGAGACGATCCAAACCATAAAACTACCGATAACAAGGGTTAAAAGGGTACTGATGAGGGTGTCTTTGACAAACTGACCCGTTGAAGAGCGGTTAAATCCGTACTGAGCATCGATTTTGAATTTTGCAATCCAACCAAACGGCAGCATCACAAGTGCATTGATCATAATTAGCCCCATTACGGCTATAATCGTTTGTATTATCGGAGTTTGAGAGACTAACGCAGCATCAAGCCAAGCCATCATTCCCCCTATCCAAAGGAGAAAAAGTCCGTATTCAACAAACGTCTCCATCATTCCGAGCTTCTCTTTGGCAACTGCATAGTTAGCCGCATCAAGATATTCTCTCTCACCCATCAAAACGGCACCTTTACGCTTCATCTGATTGATATAGCCGATCTGCATTACACTGACATACAAACGGATGATAATGTAAAGGGTATAAACTCCGATAACGGTCGTGATCATAAAATTCCTTGGAATTCTGCCTCACTAGAGGCAAGCTTCAGTGCCATAGCGGCAAGCGTAGCTTAACGGGGCTTTGCTCCGTTAGCGTTTTAAAATTAAAACGGGGATTTTACCATTATTTAACTGGAACTTTCCCGATACTCTCATTAACCATAATTGTGTCTTGTGTACTGCCATAAATCATTTTTGCCGTCACAAAAATAGCTCCGATAAGTAATCCGCTAATAATAACGGCCCATACTACTTTTTTCTTTGACCCTTTTAAGGTATTGTAGTCCTCGATAGAACTAAGGGTTGGTTCATTGTCTTGCATGGGAAACTCCTCAAATTTAAACGTAAGATAATCGTAACCATATTAACCTACAAACAGTTAACAAACCACCTCTAAAATGACGATTTAAGTTTAATTATTGGTTTATTTAAACGTCAGACTACCATTTACCCTCAAGAGTGAAAAGGAAATGAAAGTTTGAATTCTCTTTATCAATCTGCGTTTCATTGAGCACCCCTGCCACATACCGCTTGGATGTAGTCGTGATAGTTGAAGAGGTAATATTCTTGAGATTTAGTCCGATTTTATAGGTTGAATCAATCCGTTTGGTTGCATATAAATCCAACGTTCCATACCCTTTTTGCGATTCCGAAATTCCGTTTTCATCGATAGGGTCATCATAACCGCCGACATAGCGATAGGCTGCACCGTAGGTTAGGCGATAGGGTTGAAGGGTGTGATCTATTCCGATATTGTAGAGATAATCACTCGTCCCTTTGATCGTACGTTTTACCCCATTTGTTACGAGCGAGGAGTGTTGAAACGTTGCATTTCCAAACAGACCTAAACCACTGACATACATCTCAAGTGATTTTTTGAGTTCAACCTCTAAGCTCCAAAGTTTCCCTTCTCCCGCATTCTCAGGTCGTTCAACATATCGGGTTCCGTCCCACGTCGTCAACTTTTCAATTTTATCATCGATCATACGATAAAATCCACCGATACTCACGATCCCTTTGTCCTCAAAAAAATGCTCATATCGAAGTTCGTAACTAAGTGCTTTCTCCTCTTTTAGATTCGGATTTCCGGTGATATCGGGATGGTTGAGATCATTTTCATCCAAGGAGCTGTCAACTGAACTAGAGAGTTCACTCAAACGGGGTAGCTTAACTGTTTTAGCGATACTGGCACGAAGATTATCGTTTTCGCTCACTTTATATACCGCATGAAGTGAGGGGGCAAAATAATCAATGGCTACATTCTCATCAAATTGGCGCACAGAGCGCTCAAATCGGAGTCCCGGAGTTACAATCACACTCTCACCTAAAGTTATTTCGTCTTGAATATATAACGAACCTTTATCTTCACGCAGACGTTGATGATCATCAGAGTTGACCACACCATTTAGATAGGTCACAACATCATCTTGTTGATGTAAACGCTTGAGTTCTGCACCGGTTTTAATAAAATGTTCATCCATAGCACGGGAATAACTCCCCTCTGCTCCGAAAACCCGAAAGGAGCCTTCATCATTTTGTTCACTAACAGTTGAAGCATTATCAGTAATGGTTAGGCCGTCTGAATCGTTTTCATGAAATTTAAGTTTCCACTCAATCAGCTCTGTCCCTGAGAGATTATAATTACCGGAGAGTTTAGCCCATAACATCAAAGCATCTCCCTCATCGTGTTGAAGAATGGTTTCATTCACACTGCCGTAGCGGTTCTCTGTACTCTCTTTTGAATAATCACTCCGATTAAGTGAGCCGTCAAACATATATTTTTCTTTTGAAGATGGCAGGTAAATGAGTTTGGTATTTAGTGCAAGCGATCGATAGCGCAAAGAATTGTCGGTATAGTCATTATTGGTATCCGTATGGGTTGATAAAGAGGTATCTTGAGAATTATCAGAGAGAGTCGTATTAACCATATAAGAGAGTTTTCCCTTTTTTCCCTCTTGCTGAGCAAACAACGACGTCATCGCTTCACCTGCATACGCTCCGGCCATAACTTTAGCGATTGTTTTTCCCTCAGATGCCGGTTTTTTAAGGACGATATTGACGATACCTCCCATCGATTCAGCCGTATATTCAGCCGAACCGTTAGTCATAATCTCTAGACGTTCAATCATTTCAGGACTGATCTGTTCCAACGGATTACCCCGCTTTGTCGCAGATATCTCTTCACCATCGATCAGTACTTTCGTGTACCCTTTTCCAGGAGAGCCTTTTTTTCCTTTTCCATCACTGATCGTGACACCCGGAGTCCGTTTTAGCATCTCCAGAGCATTCATATCCCCGTATTGGGTCAGCTCATCAGCTTTTATGATCCTCTTTGCAATCGAACTGTCTTTGCGTTCTTCGATGACACTGTACGTCTCTTCTACGGAAATTTTATCGAGCTTAAGTATCTCCTCGGCACAAGCAAAAGAGAGGGTACAGGTAAGAAGTATGAGGGGACGGTAAAACACATTATTCCTATAGTAAATAAAGATACATTATCGGTATTTTATCCAATCTCCGAGCAAAGTCGAAATCGGTTAATACGTCGTTAATGCAATCTTAGCTGCTCGGGTTGCCAAAGATAAAAAATATCTCTGCGAGCCCAAAAAAGATGAAAAGCAATTAAATCGTAGATTGGTTACCAAATATTTAAAATTCGTTTACATTAAAATTACCGAAAATAGATTACAATGAAAGGATGAAACGAAACCTATTTTTTCTCACCCTCATCCCATTATCATTACTCGGTGCCGATGCGGCGTCGCTTCTCTCTCCTGAAAAGCAAACGCTTCTAAAATATCAGCAAGAGGTCTATGAGTCTGAGCACCAAAAGCTCCGATACAATTGGATTTCTCCTCTCAATCTGAACGCTATCTATGATTATGATAAAAGTGCTCAAGGGGGTTATCACAGCGATACCGAAACCCTCTCTGCCTCCATCTCCCAAGATATTTTCCGTTCCGGCGGAATCACCTATCAGATCAAATATGCCGATGCCAAAAAACAAAGTGAAACGATACGTCTGCAAAAAGATATCGCTCTCTATAATCAACAGCTCTTCATCGCCCTTTTAAATTACCGAAAAAATAGTGTTTTACTAGATCAAAGTAGGAAACGTCTGGAAAATAAAGGGATCGAGGTATTTATAAAACGGCAGTTATACGAAGCGGGAAAAGTGGATATTACGGAGCTGAATAATGCCTTGATGGCAAAAAGTGTTGAGCAAAAAAGCGTTGCCTCACTCAAATACTCTCTCGCCGAACAACGATATGAGATTGCAAAGCTCAGTGATATCAATCCGGAAAACTTTCAACTCCCCCGCTTTGACCTCGTAGGAAAAGAGCAGTTTGTAGAACATCAATTTGATGTAGAGTACAGCCGTGCCCAAGCCGATACCCTCAAAAACCTCTCAGGGGTAACCAGCAGCCGCTATCTTCCCACCCTCGCTCTCAACGGTGATGTCGGGTACCGCCGATACGATCCTCAAGAGCTAAGTGGTTACAGCGGAAACTTTTACAGTGCAGGGGTGCAGCTTACCCTGCCCCTTACCTATAACGCCTCCGCTACGATCCAAGAGGCACAAGCAACGTATCTCAAAGAGAATGCCTCTATCGCCGATAAAAAAAGGGAACTTGATGCTGCGTATGCCCAAGTGATTGAAAAAATTGAAAGTTATCGGGAGAGCATCGCTATCACCTCCGAGAATCTGATCCTCTATAATGATCTTTTGCGTGCTATAGAAGCGGGAGTCAATGCCGGAACCAAAACGGGATATGATTTGCAAACCCTTAAAAATACGAAAGCAATCGAAGAGTTGGAGATTACAATTAATGAGATCAATATCCAAATCCTCCTTGCACAACTCCATTTTGCCCTTAATCCTTCGAAGGAACTTTTATGAACCCAACACCTGACTCCATCAACCAAACTCTCGGACTCGGTTCTGCGAAAAAATCGCCTCTTAAAAAATACATTATTATCGCCGCTATCGTAAGCCTGATAGCGGGAGGGGGATGGTTATGGATAAAAAACCAAGCCACTTCAAAAACCGAATATCTCACCGCACCCGCCGTGATAAAAGAGCTGACCACGACCGTATCGGCAACGGGGAATTTAGAGCCGACCAATACGATCGATGTAGGGATAGAGGTCTCAGGTACCATCACCGACGTCCTCGTCGATTATAACGATCATGTGCTCAAGGGGCAGCTTATGGCACGGCTGGATACGACGAAACTCTCCTCCGCCGTTACAAGTTCCGAAGCGGCACTGCTACGATACAAAGCCAATATATCTGCAGCAAAGGCAACTTTAGCCAATGCCAAAAACGAATATGAACGTGTCCACAAAATGTACACCTCGACAGGGGGAAATTACCCCTCTAAAAAAGAGGTCGATGAAGCCGATAATGCACTTCTCTCCGCCAAAGCGGGAGTGGATGCCGCGATTGCCCAATCGGCACAGGCAAGTGCGGAGCTCGAAACACATCAGGATAATCTTCGCAAAGCGATCGTCGTCTCCCCTATCGATGGGATCGTGTTGGAGCGCAAAGTGGAACCGGGACAAACGGTTGTTGCCGCAATGCAAACCCCTGTTTTGTTCAAAATGGCAAAAAGTCTGAACATGATGAAAGTGATCGTTAGTGTCGATGAAGCCGATATCGGCGAGGTCAAAGAGAGACAAACGGTGACATTTACCGTCGATGCCTATCCCGATCACCGATTTAAAGGGGTTATCACCCAGCTGCGTCTGAACTCTGTTATGGTAAACGGTGTCGTCACCTACGATGCCGTCGTCGAAGTTCCTAATGAAAACCTTCAGCTTCGTCCGGGGATGACCGCTACGGCACAAATCATCACGGGTGTTTTGCCCTCTGCCCTCACCGTCCCTAATGCGGCACTCCGTTTACCCCTCCACTAGAGAAAGATGCTAAAGAGAAAACAGCTCAAAAATCGGCAAATACAAACGGAAAATCGGTATGGATACTTCGGGAGGGAAAAGCTGAAAAAAGAGAGGTGAAAGTCGGTAAAAGTGACGGAATTTCCACCGCCATTTTGGGTTCTGCACTGAAAGCGGGCGATGATGTTATCATCGGGATCAAAGAACACTAACGATGGAAACACGCATACCTCCGGTAATCGGCTTTAAGGGTGTCACCAAATCCTACGGGGAAGGGGAAGCGGCCGCGTATGCCCTGAGGGGGGTCGATTTTGAAATAGAGCACGGTGAATTCGTCGCCATTATGGGACCCAGCGGATCGGGAAAATCAACGGCTATGAATATCGTAGGTTGTCTCGATACCCCCTCAACAGGGCAATACCTCTTTCAAGGAATCGATGTCGGTACCCTCTCTCGTGATCAGCGCGCCCTGCTGCGTCGCAACTACATCGGATTTATTTTTCAGGGGTTCAACCTATTGGGGAAAACCTCAGCGGTCGAAAACGTCGAACTGCCGCTCCTCTATCGTGGCTTTAGCGCCGATGTTCGAAGAGCAAAAGCCCTCGAGGCGCTTAAAAGTGTAGGGTTGGAACATGTGGCTCACCACACTCCGGGAGAACTCTCAGGAGGGCAACAGCAGCGTGTCGCCATCGCCCGTGCTATCGTTACCGATCCACTGGTGCTCCTCGCCGATGAGCCTACCGGAAATCTCGACACCGCCAAAAGTATCGAAGTCATGGAGCTGTTAAAATCCTTTAACCGTGATAAAGGGATTACCATTATCATGGTGACGCATGAGATCGATATGGCGGCATTCGCTAGCCGTAAAATCCACTTTCGCGACGGAATGATCGACAAGGTTGAGCAATGATCTGGAATGCTTTTATTTTAGCTCTGCGGGAGATTCGGCGCAGTGCCATGCGCTCTATTCTCACCACACTCGGTATTGTCATAGGGGTTGCATCCGTCATCGCGATGGTCATGCTCGGCGATGCGACCACCGCCTACGTCACCAACAGCATCTCCAAACTGGGGACCAATATGCTGGTGATTCAACCGGGTCAGGATCGCCACGGCCCCCGAATCGCCGATGCAAACACCAAACCTTTTACCCATACCGATGTTGAAACCATTAAGCGCGAAATTCCCGATATCCATGCGGTTGCCCCCATCAGTACACAGGGGATGAAAGCGGTTTACGGGAATCAAAACTACTCCACCACCGTTGCGGGGAGCAATAATGACTACTTCGTCGTCAAAGATTGGGAGACCTCTTCGGGAAGAGTGTTCAGTGCCGCAGAGCTCCAAGGGGGGAAAGCGGTTTGCGTCATCGGCTCAACCGTTCATCGTGAGCTTTTCGGCGATCAAGACCCCCTTGATTCTTCCATCCGTTTGGGTAACTTTTCATGTCATGTGATCGGTGTCTTAGAGACCAAAGGGGCCTCTATGTTCGGAATGGACCAAGATGACCTGATCGTTGTCCCTTTAGGGATGTTTGAACGCCGTATCAGCGGCAATCGCGATATTTCCGTTATTATGGTCTCCGCGACCTCCTCATCTATGATCGAAAATGCCAAATCCGCTCTCACCTCATTACTGCAAGAGAGACGTCGAATCCAGAGCGGAGATGAAAACGATTTTAACGTCCGAGATATGCGCGAAATCGTCCAAACCCTCTCTTCCACAACGAAGATGCTCACCATTCTCTTAGGGGCGGTTGCCGCAATCAGCCTCCTCGTCGGCGGTATCGGCATCATGAATATTATGCTCGTCTCGGTCACCGAGCGGACTCGTGAAATCGGAATCCGTCTCGCCATCGGAGCACTTGAGAGGGAAGTACTGCTTCAGTTTTTGGTCGAGGCGATCGTACTCTCTTCTTTGGGGGGAGTTATTGGAGTTATCTTAGGGGTCGGTGTTGGGATAGGGGTCAGTCTCTTCTTTGATCTGCCGTTGGTGTTTAACACCTCAATCGTCATTATCGCTTTTTTATTCTCTACCCTCGTAGGGGTCGTATTCGGTTATTTCCCCGCACGCAAAGCGGCCAGACTCAATCCGATCGACGCGCTGCGGTATGAGTAATCGGTCGATAGTGTTACATACAGTCCAAAAGGAGCAATTATGCAAATTGGAACCGGATCATCAATTAACCCTTACACCCAAAGTGCGCTAGAGTTAAACGAAAAAGAGACCCAAAATTTTAAAGAAAAAATCAAAAACGGAGAGATTTCGGGCAAAGCCCTCTCTCAAGCCTATCTTGTCGAATATAGCCTCAAAATAGAGAGTTATTCTGCCAATAATCTCGAAGCCCAAAGTGCTTTGTTCGATTTGGATAAAGTCAAAGAGATTCTCAGCTCAATCGATTTTGATGCAATCGGCTATACCGGTAAAGCGATCGCCGATATGAATCCAGATGAAGCCAAAGCATTAGTAAGTGAAGAGGGATTTTTTGGGGTCTCTCAAACATCAGAGCGATTGTCCGATTTTGTATTAAGCGGCGGAGGGAATGATCTCGAACGTCTTAAAGAGGGTCGCGAGGGGATTATCACCGGATTTAATGAGGCTGAAAAAATGTGGGGAGGCAGGCTCCCCGATATCTCCTATGAGACACTTGAAAAAGCGTTGGCTACAATTGATGAGACAATCACTGCTTTGGGTGGAAATATACTCGATACGACAGCGTAACTTATTGCGCACTTCTGCAATGTGGGCATGTTTTAGCAGCCAAAGGAATATCCATCGCACACTCAGCGCACGTTTTTGTGGTGGGGAGCACTTCAGCTGATGGTTCTGGAGTTTTTAGTTTATTGTAACCTTTTACCATAATAAACATCACCCATCCCAAAATCAAAAATGAGATCGTATCATTGATAAATACTCCGAGCTTAATAGCAGGAGCTCCTGCAGCATCAAGCGCTGCCAATGAAACATATTCTTTACCGTCCAAAGCAATAAAAAGTGATGAAAAATCGACTCCTCCCATAAGAAGACCGACAGGAGGCATAATAATATTTGTCACCAATGATTTGACAACCGTTGCAAATGCTGCTCCAAAGATAAATCCTACCGCCATATCAACGACATTCCCTGTAATGAGAAATTGTTTGAACTCTTTGAGCATAAGAAACTCCTGTTTTAATAATTGAAATAATTGTATCACAAAAATATTTGTCTAAAATATGCTTAAATTTTAATCATTCATATCTATTTTTTCTTACATTTATCTCTATGTCACTAAATAAAGGTTTTTAATGCTCTCTTTAGCTTGCCAAGACACTATCCGAGCTGCCGTATGGCTCTTTACCAAACCTTCAGATGTACTCCTGCGAAAAGTCAAACGGATTTAAAAAAATCCCGACACATTTGAATAATCTTTTCCTGTCGGGGTTTTCCTACCGGTTCACTCTGACGAATGAAATGAACTTGATCGATCAGCTCATGAATCCCAGCCGGGATAACCGACGTTAAAAATTGTCGCAATGCCGAACTCACCGCAGGAGCACGACCTGCGGTGTTGATCCCCACACACAAATCCCCCTCGACGATCAATGCCGGAAAAATAAAAGAGCACAAGGCAGGAGAGTCGACACAATTAACCGGTGTTTTGCTCATCATACACGTATGATAAATTTTTTCCTGTTCGCCTAAATCATCCAACGCTCCTATGACTAAAAAACGCCCCTCGCAATCACTAAGCTCATATCCTCTCTCGATTAATTGTATCGAATGCCCCTTTGCAAGAGTACGAATCTCAGGATGAATTTCGGGTGCTATGACACTGAGTTTCGGCAAGAATTTTACCAATTGTTCAATTTTACGTAATGCCACCTCCCCTGCCCCAATAACCACACAATCTTGATCTTTTAAATCGACGAACATCGGGAAAAGTGCCATTGTCAACCCTTTATAATAAACAGATTAAAAATTAACAAAAAATTTGTTTTTCTTATCGCTATTTTACACTATCTCGTACCGACACTAAATGATCCGCTCTCTTCGCAAAGCGCTCTGAAATCAGCACGTGTTCAGATTCGTCCCCTTTAAAGAGAAAAAATTACCGCTGTTAAACTCCTATCCGCTATAATTCATGTTATGAATACTTTCCACATCGATCCGATTCCTACTCTCCCTACACGCCTCTGCCGCTTGGCGGCACATATTTTAGGATGGATTTTAAGCTACGGAAATTATGGTATCGCATTGATCGTATGGTGGAAAAGCGACTGGTTTATCGCCATAGGAGGATTGTTGTTGGGGTATATAATTTTTGGGATCATCCGAAGCAAGCTTCGTAATGATTCGATCCCGCTTATTCAGAGGGAAACCCCCTATAACGATTACGCAATAGCGACTTGGTATCTCTCACGTAATCATTGTTTTTAAAGGAAAATGCTCACAATCAGTCACGATTGCGATGCTTATGATGCCCTTTATGCTTTCCATTATCATGGTGTTCACGATCTCGATCTACATAGACCACTTTCTCTCGTGTAACCACTTGTGTTGTAGAACGAGTTGTCTCTTTGCTTCCGACTGCCGCTCCGAGCGCACCGCCGACACCGCCCCCGATAATTGCACCGTTTTTACCTCCCGTTGCAGAACCGACTGCAGAACCCACTCCTGCACCGACCATACTTCCTACAACCGCCCCTCCGTCTATCTCACCTGCACTCACATTTACCGCAGCTGCCATTAAAACAGATAAAATCAAAGTCAATTTAGTTTTCATACTCGTATTCTCCTCATATTTATTCATGGAATTTTACCCATAAAATGGTCATATTTCAGTCATTGGAATGTTAATCAATTTAAATGAAGCGATAATCCCCCTAAGCTCCCATCCGCTATAATTCGCATCAGTATCTTCGTTTCAAGGAATTAACGTTTATGGCATTAGTCGATCTCCTCGGTGTCAGCAAACACTACGAAGCTCAAAAAATTTTAGAAAACATCAACTTCCACATCGATGAAGGGGAACGGGTCGTCATCGTCGGTAAAAACGGCAGCGGTAAATCGACGCTGATGAAAATCGTTCACGGCTCTCTCGACGCCGATGGCGGGGAACGGATAAACCGTCAAGGGATCGAGATCAAAATGCTCTCCCAAGTGCCGAAGTTCGATCCCTCTCATAATGTCCGTGAAGCGATCGAAGCGGGGCTAGGGGAACTCAAATCAGCCAAAGTACGTTTTGATGAGATTTCGCTCCTCCTCTCCGAAGAATTCGACAATGCCGCCCTCCTTGAAGAACAATCGCATCTTACTAATTTTCTCGATCACCACAATGCTTGGAACTTAGATGATAAAATCGAGCGGGTCATGCACCATTTTATGCTCAAAGAGTACGAAAACAAAAAAGTCGATCTCCTCAGCGGAGGGGAACAGCGCCGTGTCGCTCTTGCCTCGCTACTTCTCCAAAAGCCCGACATACTGCTGCTCGATGAGCCGACCAACCATCTCGACGTCTATATGGTGGAGTTTCTCGAAGAGCTGATCCTCAAAGAGCGCTTCACCCTCCTCTTTATCTCGCATGACCGTTATTTCATCGATCAAATCGCAACCAAAACGATAGAAGTCGAAGATTGTGCCCTGCGGGAGTTCAACGGCGGCTACAGCAACTATCTGGAGCAAAAGCAAGAGCTTCTTCGCACCATGGCACAGCAGCACGACAACCTCCTCAAACTCCTCAAAAGCGAAAACGAATGGCTACGCAGAGGGGTAAAAGCACGTCTAAAACGGAATGAAGGGCGAAAACAGCGGGTATTGCAGCTACGCGAAGATGCCAAAAACAACCCGTCCAAAATCCGCAAAATGAAACTGGAACTGGAGCGGGAAGCAAAACACTTTAACCGAGGTGAAGGGATCAACCGCCAAAAGATGCTGTTTGAGATCGAACATCTGGGGCTAAAGCTCGGTGATAAAACACTTATCAAAGATTTCTCGACCCGTATTTTGCAAAAAGATGTTATCGCCGTCGTCGGACCTAACGGAAGCGGTAAATCGACACTGCTTAAAGCCCTTCTAGGACGTCTTAAACCGACAAACGGCATCATCAAGATGGGAGATCTCACCATCGGCTATTTCGATCAGCACCGTGAGATGCTGGATGATAATCTCAACCTCATCGAAACGTTCTGCCCTCACGGCGGAGACCGTGTCGATGCACAAGGGCAGGATTACCATGTTTACGGCTATCTCAAAAACTTCCTCTTCCCGAGAGAATTTCTCGATAAAAAAGTGGGTGTCCTCAGCGGCGGAGAGAAAAACCGCGTCGCCCTCGCTCTGCTGTTTACGAAAAAAGTGGACTGTCTCATCCTCGATGAACCGACCAACGATCTCGATATCCCAACGATTAACATCCTCGAAGAGAAACTCCAAAACTTCCCGGGTGCCGTTATCCTCGTCAGCCATGATAGATATTTCGTCGATAAGATCGCAAAAAAACTCTTCATCTTCAAAGGGGACGGAACGATAGAGGAGAGCTATAAACCTTACAGTGAATACCTCGAAGACGAAAAAGAGCTTAGTGAAATGGATGCGATGGAGGCCGAATTTGCCAAATCCGCAACCGCCACGGCAGTAGTGCAGAACGAAAAACCGAAAGTATTCAAACTCACTTTTAACGAACAGCGTGCTCTCGAAAAGCTACCCGCTGAAATCGAGGTTCTCGAAGCCAAAATTGATGAACTGAACGCCTCTCTCGCCGACCCGAAAAAATACGAAAAAATCGGAATTAGCGTTTTGGCAGAAGAGTTGGAAAAAACCAAAACTCTCTATGAAGAAAAAGTGGATGAACTCTTAACGATAGAAGAGAAAGTCGAAGAGATCGAAGCGCTCAAAAAGGAGGCTTAACGCCCCCCTTTGCCTCCACCCATTCCACCGCCCATACCTGAGCCCATACCGCCCCCTTGCATCATCCCCTGACCTGAGCCTTGGTTTTTCATTTTCGGAGTACGGTTTTCCGGTTTTTTCATAAACTTCTCATTCTGTTCTTTACTCATCGATTGCTGACGGTTCATCAGCTCGTTATGAAGCGCTTCGCGCTCTTGCTGAGATGTCATCGTTCCCCGTTTTTCCAAAAGCTCGTCCGTTTTCATCTCTTTAAAACGGTTTTGAATTTCATGTTGAGCTTCTACACGCTCTTGATTCATAGCAGGCATCTCTGCACATGCGATAGTAGAAAGTAAAGCTGTAGCCGACATGATCGTAAGTAACATTTTCATTGGAAACTCCTTTGAGTAGTTTCGATCATTGTAATACTATTTTGTTAACAGTGTGTTAAGAGTCTCTGTCATGATTGTAGCTATCCCGAAAATTTAAGCTATCCGTTTCGGAAATGTTAACCGAAAACATGTTCCCCCTTCGTTTTGAATCAATTCAACTGATCCTCCCAATTGTTCGGTGAGAATTTTACGGGCAAAATAGAGCCCGTAGCCATGACCTGATTCACTCTTAGTACTTACTCCCGCTTCAAAAATCTTTCTTGCCTGTTCGTGCGTCATCCCATCACCGTTGTCATAGATATCAACACTCACCTTTTCACCGTCTTCCCATCCGATGAGTGTGATTTTTTTGTCAATCTGATCTGATTTTTCCAAAGCTTCTATCGCATTTTCGATAAATACCGAAAAAAGGTGAAGCAGCCGACTGCTGGGTACCTTGGTATCAATAATCATCTCTGCAGCAAGATCAATCTCTAAAATGATGTTTGCGGCATTTAAATGAGGCTCCAAAAGACGTTTCACCTCCTCAACGGATATTTTTACCTTTACCGCTCCAGTCTTATCACTGTGAAAGTGATATAAACTCTCCAAACTGTGAGAAAGATGGTCTAGAATCTCTTCACTGCGTTCTAGTTCATCATCGATGCACGTGCATGAGTATTCCATTAATCTACGCCGTATTCGAAGCAAATAGGTAGAGAGGGTATGCAATGGACGTCGCCACTGATGGGCGACAAAAGCGACCATTTCACCGAGCTGTACCATACGTGCTTGTTCGATTAATAATTTGTCTTGCAAAGCTTTGTCATCTTCAAGCTTTTTGCGTTCGGTAATATCGGTACCCGAAACGACGACACCGACAATGCAGCCCTCTTCATATACCGGATGGTAACGTACTAACAGATATGTTCGCTCTGCTTGGGTAAAATCAAACCATGCTTCATATGAGATATCTTCCCCTCCCAATGCCCGATCCAAATACGGCTTTACAATATTGTTAAATATTTCCACTCCTAAAACGTCTGCCACGTGATGCCCCACAATCTCACTGTACGGACGATTGAACGTTTTGATATAGACCCTGTTGACAGCTCTGTAGATATAATTTGTATCGACAAACGAAAGTCTGTTATCGGTATGATCGACGAGATTAAACAGATGCGATTTAGAGGTGTATTCGGTAAATGCATTCATAACAGGCGATATCCTAATTTCGGAGTCGACTGAATATTGAGACCAACTATTTTTTTTCGTAGATTGCTCACTACGATTTTAAGGGCATTACGACTTATCTCCTGCGAACCGTATAGTACATACTCTATCTCTTCATAACTAACAATCTTTCCCCTATGCTTAAGTAAAAGCTCCATCAAAGAAATCTCCAAATGGGACAACCGCAACATTTCTCCATTTTGAAAAATAGCTTTGCTCTGAAAGTCATAATATACTTTTTCACTAATATCAATATTCTTTAAAATTTTATCTTTTTTGTTTCGTTCCAGTATTTGAAACAATGTATCCAATTTATTCATCGTAATAGGCTTGAGCAAATACTCTTCAAGCTTTAAAGGTATGGCATCAAGTAGATAGTGTTGGTGTGAATAAGAACTAAGAACGATAATAGGTATGGTTGTATTGGTAGCACGAATCCGCCGAATCAATGCCAACCCATCCATCTTTGGCATTTCAATATCCGTCAAAATAATATCCGGGTTTTTCTCTTGATATATTTTCCACCCTTCTATCCCATCATACGCACTGTAGACGTTAGCAAATTTAGATTTTAACAAATAAGATATGTTATCGTTACTTTCCATATCATCTTCAACAATGAGAATTGTTTTATCACTATTTCTAATATACATGATTCTCTTTTTGAATTAATTTTCCTTATTTTAACCCAAACTAAGTTTAACGAAACCTTTTACAAACCACTATCCATTAATATTGCACACAAACTGATATGGAAGGGGCTAAATGCAAGAATTGACTTTTGGTGAACACGATATCATCGTCTCTAAAACTGACACGCATGGTAAAATAACCTATGGAAACGAGCTTTTTTTACGTCTTTCAGGCTATGAAGAACAAGAAATCATCGGAGCACCGCACAATATTGTCCGACATCCCGATATGCCTAAACTCATTTTTAAACTCTTATGGGACACGATCCGATCAGGTCGCGAGATTAATGCTTACGTCATCAACCAAGCCAAAAACGGTGATTATTATTGGGTCTATGCAAACGTCACTCCCTCATTCGATAAAAGCGGCAATGTAGTAGGATACTATTCCGTCCGTCGTAAACCCTCCCAAAAAGCCCTCGCACAAATCAAATCGCTCTATCAACAACTGGTGAATGCCGAACGCTCAGGCGGAGTCACACAATCACAAATGATACTAGACGAGTTACTAAAAAAACACGGAGGCCGCTATGACAAATTCATCCTATCTCTCTAAATTACAACGTATTGCGGCTCTTTTTATAGGCTTGTTTGTATTTGGATACGCACTTAAGCTCTTTACAGGCGGATTTAGCTGGATCGATACTATTTTACTTATGATCTATGTTTCTATCGCATTTATTTTTAATGCACAGCTAAGAGGGCTAAAAGTCCATCTGCGTAAATCACTCAATGTTTTAGAAGATGCCGTTCAAGGAGATTTTGAAGCACGTGCTACGCACATTACTGATTCAGGCGAAGTGGGAAGAGTCTGTCACGGCGTCAACAACTTGATCGATCAAATGGAAACATTTATGCGTGAAATGCGTGCTTCGGTCGATTATGCCTCTAATAACGAATATTTCAGACGTTTTAACACACAAGGATTGAATCCAGCATTAGCTTATGCCGGAGATAAAATAAATGGCAGTATTACCTCCATGCAAGAAAATTTCCACCATCAGCTCCGCACCGAACTCAATGCGGACTTGGCAACGATCAACAAAAATAACGAACAATTAATCAGTCTCCAAAAAAGTTTTATGAACAACACCTCGAAACTTGAAATGATTTCAGGGAACGTTAAAGAAGCGGCAGCCATGTCGATCGAACGCTCGATAGACGCTGAAAAAGTAGGCACTAAACTCGAAGGACTCAATCTCCTAATCGATCAAAATGCTAATTCCACAGCTATGCTAGAGAACCGATCCAAAGAGATCACCGCCATTATCAACCTTATCAGCGATATATCCGATCAAACCAATCTCTTGGCCCTTAATGCCGCAATCGAAGCAGCACGTGCCGGAGAACATGGACGCGGTTTCGCCGTCGTTGCCGATGAAGTGCGTAAACTTGCAGAAAGTACCCAAAAAGCAACCGGAGAAATCCGTGCTACCGTACAAGTACTTCAACAAGAAAGTATGGAAAACGCCGCCAATTCAGTCGAAATGCGAGAAGTAGTTGGCGAATTTACCACCCTGATGCACACCTTCCAAGAGAGTATGAATCATCTTCGCCATAGCACTGAAGTTATTGATAATGAACTTTCCGGTATCCAAGATCGTATTTTCATCAACCTCATTATGATTGACCATATTGTTTTCAAAACCAATGCCTATACCTCAATCAATTTAGGGAGAAAAGTAGCTGAATTCGGAGGACACACCCAGTGTCGATTAGGTAAATGGTATCTGAATGAAGGGAAAAAACGTTTCGGACATACCCAAAGCTTTGTCAAAATGGATAAACCGCATTCTATAGTCCATGACAACGTAGTGGAATCGATGAAATGTCTTGAGGGTGAAGATACTTGTGTCGTAAACCGAGATCTTATCCTAAAAGATTTTAAAGCAATGGAAATTGCAAGCAGCGAACTTTTTGGCTTTGCCGAAGCAATAATTGAAGAGAATCAACGAAAATAATCGAAGGCGGCTTAATCCGCCTCGATCTCAATTTTAAACTTATCATCCATATATTTTCGCGCTTCTTCATCACTCATGGTAGAAGATTGCAACAGTGCATTTTGGATTTGAACCATACTCAACTCTTTTTGGTTCTTCCCTTGCAGTGTGATCTCGTCAATCTCCCCTTTTAGCATCTGGATCATTGCCCGAATCAAATCTTTTTCTACCACTCCCGGAGTATTCGGCAAATCGGCTTCAAACCGTTTTGCTATCGCTGCGTTGATCGCTTTTGAGGCTTTTTCTTTATCATTTAGCTCCAAGGGGCTAAGTGCAAATTCTTTTAAGAAAATCGTTTGTTCCTCTTTTTGCAGCGTATCGGTAAAACTTTTGACCGACTCATAGGTAACATCCGAAATAGCACGGTTTTCCACCGTGAGTGCAAACTCTTCCAAAATCATCGAATCAGGAGCCGCACTTGATACTTCACGCGCACTCATTGAAAATTCTAACGGCATAATGGCATTATCGATACGAAACTGATCGAGTTGGAGATGTTTGATATGCATTGAATTCCCCTCAACCTCACCATGAAGTGCAAGGTTAATCGTACTGAGCTTGCCGAGTGTACTTTGCTGAAACGCATTACTCACATTTTGGGCAATCATTTGTCCGATAATCGGTTTAGGGAGAGCGACTTCATCGGCTTCGATATCGATAGAAGCTTCAACATTTTCCCCTTTTCCAAAGGCTTTAAATTTTGCCAACTCTTCTACGTTACCCATACGAAGGGACCCTATACTGAGCTGCTCTTGTCCCATGATTGAGAATTTTATGGCTTCTATCTCACAATCGGTTGCAATGATTCCGCTGCAATCGATACTCTTATAGCTCATCTCTCCGCCGATCAATACAAGACTCTCTTGGTATTCGCTAATAGCTTTTACCAACTCCTCTTTCACTTGTTCATTTTTATAATGAGCCAATGCACTCGTCCCTACAATCAGCACTGCCGCAGCGAGAGAAAGATGAAGTTTATATTTTTTATAAAATGGCTCGTTTGTTTTTTCTTCTACCGGTAATTCTTCGTTCACGCGTTCCCTTATTGTATGTAATCAACGACTTTTGAGAGGGTCGTTACCTCTTTGATAAAGCTCACTACTTCCTGATGGGCAGGATGAGGGACATAAACATCCAATGCCGCCTGTTCCTCAAACTGTGACACCAATACCATATCAAACGATCTCTCACTTCGGCTAATATCGATTCCCACTTCCATCGAGTGGAGCGTATTGATTTTCGAAGGGAGGGCTTCAAGCATCTCCTTCACACGTGCCATATTTGACTCTTTATTCTCTTCTTTAAATTGGAACATTACGATATGTACTAACATCAATTTCTCCTTATCTTTCAATCAAATCTTTTAAACTTTGACGAGGCGATTTCCCCTCCAAAATTGCGTACACTTCTGCCGCGATAGGGAGATAAATATTGCGAGCTAATGCTATCTCATGAAGAGCATATGCCGTTCCTATCCCCTCGCTCACTTCACCGATCTCTTCACAGACCGCCTCTTTTGTTTTTCCGCCCGCTAACCCAAGCCCTACTCGATAATTACGGGACATCGAAGAACTCGCCGTTAAAAACAGATCTCCCGCACCGCTGAGACCCAAAAAGCTCTCTTGCGTTGCACCGTATGCTCTGCCAAAACGCTCCATCTCGACAAGCCCCCGTGCGATTAAACTGGCCGCCGCATTATGACCAAGAGCCAACCCCTCACAAATACCCGCAGCGATAGCGATAACGTTTTTATAGGCTCCCGTAATCTCCGCTCCGATCACATCAGTGCTGGTGTAGGTACGGATAAAAGAGGGGAAAAGATTAGCAATCGCACTCGCCGTATCTGCAGATACGGAATTCACCACAAGTGCCGTAGGAAGAGAGCGCATCACTTCACTCGCAAACGAAGGACCCGATAAAAAGGCGATATTCTCCGCAGGCACATACTCCCCGTAAATTTCATTTAAAAACCGTCCGCTAGAGGCTTCTATCCCTTTTGCGGCAACAAGAATTTTCTGTCCGTTATAGACAAAATTTTCCTTTAGCCACTGCGCGACCTGCTGTGCGGGAACCGTAATGATAAGGTACTCACATGCAAGTACTTCGCCCAGAGATCTGAAATTTGACCAATCACGAGGTGTTCGTGAGGTAATAATCACCTCATTTTTCTCAGACATGGCAAAGGCGAGAGCTTCGCCCCATTTACCTGCTCCGATTACCCCGACTTTAGACATTTTTGACCCCCATCGCTTCGGATAATGCTTCTATACTATCTTCGTATCCGACCACAACCAAAATATCTTCAGGATCAATGTGATGGTTATGTCCTCGGGAGGTAAAACTGAAAGTTGCAGCCAGCTGATGATCGACAATAGCAAGAACCAATACATCAAATTCCTCTCCCCAATCGATATCATGAAGATGTTTACCGACTAAAAAAGAGTTTTCCGGAACGGCAATCTGCGCTATTTTCAAAAAAGACTGCTCATACAAAATATCATGCAATACTTCGGTCACGGTCGGTTTTTCCAACATTTCCGTAATGACATTGGCAGTAATCTGCTGTGTTGCCATCACTTTGTTCGCCCCCGCACTTTTCATCTTTGTAGCACTCTCATGATCACCGGCTAGTGCTATGATGGGAAGCTCTTCAAATATAGAACGTAACGATATAGTTAAAAAAACATTCTCCGCATCTTTATCCAACGCACAAAAAACGATTAGGCTCGTCGTATCAAATCTCTCTTCAATGCTCTTCCAGTCTTCCCCCAGATCAAATAGCTCTGCCTCAAATCCGGCTGATTTTGCGGCACTACGTTCCGATTCATTCATTACAAAAATAGCAAATGTAGCATATTCAGGAGCAATTTGAATAGCTATCTGTTTTGCATATTCATTAAATCCGAATACGATGGCACTTTTATAACTCATCGTTTAGCCTTTCGTCGCATTAATGCTTTAAATTCATCAATCAAAGAGCGTGTCCCCACGACAATAGCCACATCTCCCTCTTCAGTTAAAAGTGTATTGGAGGGATTAAAGAAAAAGGATTGACCCGATTGTTTGTAGACACCTAAGATAATGAGCCGCTTATGAAACATTGTCATTTTAGCTGTATCAAAAAATTGTTTTGCCATAACCGCATCTAAAACTATCTCTTCGATAAAAACACCGCTATTTTCAGAACGGAGAGCGTGAATCACTTCAAAGGCAACCGGTCGCCCACTGACCTCTTTAGACATCAAAGCAATTAATTCTTGAGTATATACGATTTCATTAATCCCTGCAAGGGTGAGTTTTCGACGATTTTCATGATGGAGCAAAATAGATAACAGCGGAACTTTTTTTGTGATTTCACGAATTGTCAATGCCGTATAAACATTTAGAACATCACTCTCCTCGAGCAAAATTGCGGCAATTACCTGAGACTCAAAATCAATCCTGAGTGAATGATACGATTGAAGTGATGCGGGATCATAATTAAGAGCTAAAAAACCCTCTTTTTGCGCTTCGGCCACTTTTTTTTCATTGCTCTCGACGATAATAACTTGCTTTCCATTTTTTAAAAATCGGTGCGCAACCTGATGTGCCAAAGAGCTATATCCGCAAATCAAATAAAATTGATCAATCTTTGAGACATCATCGATCAGCTTATCTTCTTTAATCTCATCGAGTTTTTCAGTAAAGGCCGATACAACGATAGAGGTAGCAAATGAGATAACCGCGATCCCCGCTACGATGATAACCATCGCAACCGTTCGTCCTTCTGTGGTTACCGGAACGAAATCACCGTAACCTACCGTGAAAATGGTCACAACCGACCAATAAACCGCATCAAAAAGGGTGTTGATCGGCGAAGCGGGATTGTTTGCTTCCATCACGTAAATCAGAACAGAAGAGACAATAATGATAACACTCGCGAATACACCAAGAGTGAGAATTTCAAATTTTTTAGATGCAAGAATCGAAACGAATTGGGTTAAACTTTTTGCATATCGGAACAGCTTAAAGACTCGAAAAAGGATGAAGACCCGTAACAATCGCATCTCATGGAAAAACGGCATAATCGCAAGAAGATCAATAATAGCGGCAGGTGAGAGGACGAATTCCGATTTAACAACGATGATGCGATGAACTATCTGCCCCAATCTAAACGGTCGTTGTAAAAACAAATCGTGTTCATACTGTTCTATAATTGCTTTGGAAGTATCACTATAGATCCAAAGACGCAAAAGATATTCAATCATAAAAATAACTGAAATAATGTAATTATTAAAAAATAGCCATTCCGGTTTCACCTCATATTTAACGTGGTGTACCAGAATATAGACACTAATAACGATCAGTACGATCATTGTGTAATCAAAAAACTTTTTATACGGGTACGAAGAATTTTCGAGGAGATTGTGAAAAAACTTTTTGGTATGGCGATAGCGTGGGGAGGCGTGAAGAAAAAATGCTAACCTTACAATCCATCGACCAATCATAACTAGCTCTTACTGCGCTAGTTTGGATTGGAGAATTTCATTGAGGGTATTCGGATTTGCCGAACCTTTCGATGCCTTCATCGCTTGACCGACGAAAAATCCGAAGAGTTTATCTTTCCCCGATTTATATTCAGCGACTTTATCCGTGTTTGCAGCAAGGATTTCATCGATCAACGCTTCAAGCGCACCCGTGTCACTCACTTGTTTAAGCCCTAGTTTTTCGATAACAGCATCGATATCCCCGCCGTTTTCAAGAAGGTAATCGAGAACCTCTTTCGCCGCTTTACCGCTGATGACGCTCTCTTCAATACGCTTGACGAGGGTTCCGAGCATTAGTGCACTGATCGGCGAGGTTGAGGGGCTCATACCGCCGCTCAAACGCCCTTGCAGCTCTACCGTAAGCCACGTTACCGCATTTTTCGCACTGATCCCCTGCTCTAACATTGCTTCGAAATAGTGGGCAGTTTCGAGTTCTGCCGTAATAACCGCCGCATTATAGTCGTTGATTCCGAACTCACTTACAAAACGCTCTTTTTTTGCATCGGGGAGTTCGGGGATATTGCAGACATCGGTATACATCGCATCATCGACGATCACTTTGAGCAAATCGGGTTCAGGGAAATAGCGATAATCGGCCGCTTCTTCTTTACCGCGCATCGAGCGGGTCTCTTGTTTCACTTGGTCGAACAAACGGGTTTCCTGAACGATCTCGCGCTCATAGGTGCCGTCTTCCCACGCTTCGCGTTGACGCGCTACTTCGAGTTCAATCGCACGTTGGATAAAGCGGAAACTGTTAATGTTTTTGATCTCGACACGGGTATAGAGTTTCTCATCACCCTTTGGACGGATAGAGACGTTTACGTCAACGCGGAATGATCCCTCTTGCATGTTCGCATCAGAGATATCGATATAACGGACAATAGAGTGGAGCTTTTTGAGATACGAAATTGCATCTTCGGCTGAGCGCATATCAGGCTCGGAGACGATCTCAAGAAGCGGTGTTCCTGCGCGGTTTAGATCTACTTTTGAGATAGCACCGTCATGGATGTTTTTCCCTGCATCGGCTTCGATATGGGCTCGGTTGATACGGATCGTTTTGTTACTTCCGTCTTCGAAATCGATGGTTAGCTTCCCGTGTTCAACAATCGGGGTGTAGAGCTGAGTGATTTGGTAGGCACTCGGGCTATCGGGATAGAAATAACTTTTACGATCGAAAAACGAAGTACGGTTGATCGTCGCTCCGACTGCCGTACCGAACATCCCCGCTTTACGAACCGCCTCACGGTTCAGTACAGGCAATGCACCCGGAAGGGCTAAACATGTCGGACAGGTATTTGTATTTTGTTCGTGGTTAAAGCTGGTAGGGCAAGAGCAAAAAAGTTTAGACTGAGTGTTGAGCTGGACGTGAACTTCCAAACCGATAATGGTTTCAAACATAACGAAAATTCCTTAAGGGATAAAATATCTAATCGATGCAAAGCCGTATACACCGGTAGTGGATACAGCATTTATTTGCTCGCAGGCAGTAATACCGCCCAACGCAAAAATAGGTACTCTTATTTTATCCACTATTTCTTTTAAATCCTCTAAACCCTTGGGGTCACCTTTGCCGGGAGAGAAGAAAATCGGGCTGTAGGTGATTGCATCGGCACCGAGTTCTTCTGCACGTTTTGCCTCTTCGTGACTGTGGGTACTGATTATGACGTATAGCCCCAGTTCTTTCGCCTCTGTGATCACATCAAACTGTGTGGAGGTAAGGTGAACCCCATCGGCTCCTAAAGTGTTTGCGAGGGTATAATCACCGTGTAAAAGGACATTAGCTATCGTGTATCGACGGCAAATCTTGACAAATGCAGACGCAAGTTGTGGATACTCAGAGGTGAACTTATCTCGATACAGGATAAAATCGGGAATATTTTTGGAGAATACCGCCTCCAATGACGATTCGAGCGAATCGGCACTACTGCCGTAGTAGGAGGGATCGGTGATAAGGTAGGTTTTCACGCGTCCGTAGAGGGACTTTTGACACTCTCTCGAATCTCTTCGAGAAGTTCATTTTGTTTTGCAAGAATATCGTTACGATCGCGAGCCATTGACATCGTCTCTAATACCAACAGTAAAAATACCGCTAAAAAGATAAAGAGGAACGTAAACATCAACGCGGGGACAATACCGAGGAAAACGAAAGATTGAAAGGTGACCCAGGCTCCGACGATAACGAAAGCCCAAGAGACGCCTCCGAGGAAGCTTAAAAGTGCATCGAATGTACTTCGCTTCATAAAGAGGGCTTAGTGGTCGTCGTGAAGAAGAACTGCACCGCCGAGGTAAACGTAGGTGAGCATCATGAAAATGAACGCTTGCAAGAAAGCCATAAAAGTAAGCAATGCAAACGGGATCATCGGAAGCAACCAAGGAGCCAACATCAAGATGACCATCAAGAACATGTCGTCCCCTTTAACGTTACCGAATAATCGGAAGCTCAAAGAGATGATACGAGAGATGTGAGAAACAATCTCGATCGGGAACATCAACCATGCCAACCACCATACAGGACCCATAAAGTGTTTCAAATAGCTGATCAAACCGTTACGGCGGATACCCTCGAAGTTATAATAAGTGAAAACAACCAAAGCAAGTGCTAGGGTAAAGTCCAAAAATGCACTCGGTGCTTCGAAACCGGGAATAACTCCGATAACGTTTGCGATACCGACGAAAAGACCGATGGTCGCAACAAGAGGAAGGTAACGACGAGCTTCCGCTTTACCCATAACGTCTGCACCCATTGCAAGTACGCCGCTAAGATACGCTTCCATAACGTTTTGTGCTCCGCTTGGAACAAGACGGAGATTCGAGGTTGCCATTTTCGCGATCACGATAACAATAGCCGCTGTAAGCAACATGTGTGTGAGGAAAATAAACGAATGTTCGTGGCTGATAAGGCCGAAGAAGGTAAACAACTCACCCATAAGTAGCGTTCCTTTGCATGAAAAATTAGCGGGATTTTACCCTGATTGACATTAAATTCCTATAAACTCAGATGAATCAGTGACCGATCTCCGTTTAAAATATCATCAACGATCCATTTTTAAGATATTCTAGAGGAAAGAAATAGAGGAAAAAAGAGGCAAAGAGTGAGATTTTCCCCAGCTAAACTGGGGAAGAAAGAGAGTTATTTTGGCCCAAATGTCGTAACAATATATTCTGCCATTTTATCATCGGAAATTTTACCTTCCCTATCTTCAATGACTTTCAAATTTTTACTCATTATGGAGTGATAGGAGTTACTGTCAAAATCTTTACTTCGTAAATCCATCAGTTTATGATAAAGCTCATCTTTTGTATAACTATTTAGCGGAGGTCCAAAAATATTACTCTTTTCTTGCGAAGCAGCACCTTGACCTGTTGCTTCTTTTACCGTTGTTCCAGACTGTTCTTTAAGCTTCGGGACTCCGTTCGCTGTCACTCCGTGACAGTTGGCACATCGTTCTTTATAAATATCACCCATTTTATTTGCTGCTTGAGCAGCATATACATTTGTCACCAATAATGATGCAAACCCTATCATAAGCAAACCACGTGTTTTCATCTACAGCTCCTTATATCGATATGGTTAATCATAACACTTTAGATTTAAAAAAGTCTTATAATTGCTATAAACTCAAATGATGTAATTCTCTTTTAGCGGCAGTAATATCTTTTTCAATCGCCTGTTTCAAAGAATCAAGCGAATCAAACTTCTGATTTTTGCGTAAAAATTTGACAAAACTGATCGATGCTCTCTCGCAATTCCCGATCTTCTCACCTAAAATATGGCTCTCAACCGCATAACTCCCATCGGTTGTGACACGGTGCCCGACAAAAACAACGGAGGGGTGAAAATGCTCCTCTCCATCGATACGGGTGAATGCGGCATATACCCCCTCATAGGGAAGCAGATACCCCGGGCATTCGAGATTGATCGTCGGAACAAGATCGGTTTTCCCGATCCCCTGCCCTTTGATCACAGAGCCTTTGATAGTATAGTTGTGACCTAAAAATCGGTTGGCGCCGCTGAGATCGCCGATTTGGATTTTGGTACGGATTTTATGCGAATGTACCGAATCACCCTCGATACAGACCTGATCGATCACTTTTACCTCACCCGAAAAAAGTTCACCCAGATTTGCGTGAGAGTAGCGGCGATTTTTACCGAAATGAAAATCGTACCCGACCACTATCTTCCGCAGGTTAGGAAAACGCTCTCTTAGCATTGCAACGAACTCTTCTCCTTCAAGATGACGGATATCTTCGAGAGAGTAATAAAAAATCGGATAATGGGTATAGTGCTCGCGCTCACTCTCTGGTGTTAAGTTGGCATACCCCGTCTCGATGACGACAATCGCTCCGTGTTTTCCCAACTCATTGAACAGTTGCTGATGCCCGATGTGCATCCCGTCAAATCCGCCGATGGCAATCGCATCAACCTTTGACAAAGCCATAACACGTCTCCTGATTTCCCTCTTTCCCTGCGATATGGGCAACCTCTTTCGCGATGAGTTTCCACCCGATCAACGCACACGCATCTTCGAGACGGATCATCGCTTTTCCTATCGCTTTATCGTCTTTGACGACACCGTTTTTGTCCCGTTTCACTTCACGCCCCACCTGAAACTGCGGTTTAAAAAGGAGTACGATGTAGTTGGATGCGAGGCGATCGATTGACTCAAGAATCAGTTCCAACGGAATAAACGCAACATCACACGTTACGATTTCAAAAGGTTTTTCGCTCATAAATTCCCGAATATCGGTATTTTCATGAACACTCACGCGCGGATCACTGCGAAGACTCGGATGGAGCTGATCGCTTCCGACATCGACACACGTGACACTCGCAACACTGTTTTCCAAAAGAACTTGGGTAAATCCCCCCGTAGAGGATCCGATATCAAGGGCACGAAGTCCGTGTAAGCTCCACTCGGTATAGGGGAGAAACCCTTTGAGCTTAATAGCGGCACGGCTGACATAAAGCTCCGTATCGGCCAGTTCAACACTCATCCCTTCCGCTACGTCATAAGAGACTTTATCGACAATCTTCCCATCCACACTCACGGCGTGCTCTTTAATGAGCTGCTGCGCTTTATTACGGCTTTCAACAAGGCCGTTTTCTACCAAATAACTATCCAGTCTCATCGTGTTCCATTATTTTTTAATACGTTATGGTGGCATAACTTTGTTTAGGATACCATTGCGGATCAGTTTTTAGCTCAAGGATTAGGTATGCATTCAGTTCATGTGGTCGTCATCGGCGGAGGATACGGCGGTATTCGAGCAATCGAGCATTTAGCCCATAACAGCCACATTTCTATCACCCTTATCGATAAAAATCCTTACCACTATATGCAAGCGGAAGTATACGATTTCATCGCCAACAAAGTCGATATGTCGCATGTCATGATCGACCTCCCCTCACTCACAAAAAGTTTCGGTTTGGTCACATTTATCTGTGAAGAGGTAAACGGCATCGATACGCCCACCTCTACCGTCTTAACCGCTACCCAAAATATCAAATACGATCACCTCATTATCGCCACCGGAAGCCGTACCTATTTTCCCGATTTCATCAAAGGGCTACGCGAACATACCCACGGTGTCAAAAGTATCCCCGCCGCTTTGAATTTCAAACAACAATTTGAACGCTCCCTTCTCAACCGCATCGAAGCGCAAACTCGCGGGTGCGACGTCGAACCTTTTAACATCGTCATCGGGGGAGCGGGTCTTTCAGGGGTAGAGATCGCCGCAGAGATGGCGGCGTACGCCAACCATTTTTACCAAAACGGCAACTTCGGATGTCGCGGAGTCGATGTCTACCTCATCGATGCGTATGAGTCTATCTTGTTCGGGATGGATCCATTTTTGATTGAGAGTGCCTATGAGCGGCTGAGTAAACTCGGGGTTCACGTGTGGCATAACAACCGAATCAGCGAAGTACGTAAAAACGAGATTCTTCTCGACAACGGTAAAATACTTGATTTCGAGTTTATGATTTTCACGGGGGGGATCGCCGCATCGACCCTCACCCAATACCTCGGATTTGAAACGAATACCAAGGGGCATTTGATCGTCGATGAACATCTCAATATCCCAAACCATCCGAATATTTACGCTATCGGCGATATCACGCAAGCACTCAACGAAGAGGGGAAATTCATCCCTCCGACCGCCCAACTTGCCGAACGAGGAGGTGAGCACGTCGCCGCCAACATCTTACGCTCTCTCAAAGGGAAATCAAAACGCCCCTTTAGGTTTAAAAATCAAGGGGTGATGATCGCCCTCGGAGGGGAATACGGAGCGGGACTCCTCCCCGGAGGGATCAAGGTGAAAGGGTATATCGCCTATTTAATCAAAAAGGCTATATTTTGGCTCTACACGGCTCCCTTGCGGCGTCGAAGCACTATCGGAAAGCGTCGTTAGGGCGCGGAACTCGCTCTCAGTGAGGAGCGTTACACCCAGCTCGACCGCTTTATCGTATTTGCTCCCCGCATCTTCACCGTACACCACATAATCGGTCTTTTTGGAGACCGATGAGGCAACTTTCGCCCCTAACGCTTCCAATATCGCCTTGATACTATCACGCGGAACCGACATTGATCCCGTGATAACAACACTTTTCCCTTTAAACGGGTTCTCGTGAGCTTCCACTTTGATCGGGGCTACGGGATTCAACAGTGTGCGGAGTTTTTCGATTTTCTCGCTGTTAACACGGGAAAATTCGAGGATCGATTCGACCATCTCACCCCCGAACCCCTCCAATGCCAAAATTGCTTCACGGCTCGCCGTATCAAATGCCGTTCCGAACGCACCGCACAATGTTTTAGAGGCCACTTCGCCGATATGCTCGATCCCCAGTGCATTGATAAAACGCCAGCAATCACACCCTTTGACCGCCGCAATCGCATCGATCAGGTTACGGCTCTTTTTCTCTTTGAACCCTTCCAGTGATAAGAGCTGTTCCATCGTAAGACTGAAGAGATCAGAGAGTTCGCGCACCATCCCTGCACTATGGAGTGCTTCGACGATTTTATCCCCTAGCCCGTCGATGTTGAGGCATTGTTTCGAGGCGAAATAGATGATGGAGTTGACCACCCGCGCTTCGCACCCCATGTTTTGGCATTTTATGAGCGCCCCCTCATCGAGGAGTTCACTTCCGCAAACGGGACACTGCGTCGGTCGGTGGATGATCTGCTCACTCCCGCTCCGCTCCGCCGTAATGACTTTAACGATTTTCGGGATAACGTCGCCGCTTCGGAGTATGATCACTTTATCGCCGATGCGGATATCTTTGCGCTCGATTTCATCGAAATTATGAAGCGTCGAGCGCTCGACCGTAACCCCCTCGATATCGACCGGTTCGACAATGGCGACAGGGGTGACGACACCGCTGCGCCCCACCTGCAGTATGACCTCTTTCAGTGTTGTCAGTTTCTCGATAGCGGGAAATTTGTACGCCGCCGCCCATCGAGGATTTTTCACCGTATAGCCCAACTCATCTTGCACGGCTATCGCGTCCACTTTGATCACCATCCCATCAAGCAGCATCGCGAAATTATCCCTCTCAACCCGCATCTCATGGTAAAACGTCTCGATCTGATCGGCGCTCTCGCACAGATGAGTCATGTGGGGATTTCGAAATCCCAGACCATAGACCCACTCCATCCGCTCGCTCAGATTTTTGATCTCCAACGTGTTAGCTCCGATACCATAGGGCATAAAGACGAGACGGCGTGACGCGGTGATACGGGTATCGAGTTGACGGAGGCTCCCCGCCGCCGCATTACGCGGATTGGCAAACAGCGATTCGCCGTTACGGGAACGTTCCAGATTGATCTTCTCAAAATCCTCTTTGAAGATCACCACTTCACCCCGAATCTCGATCCGCCCTTTGTACTCTATCGTGAGGGGGATACTCTGGATCGTTTTGGCGTTTTGGGTGACATCTTCCCCCTCGACACCGTCTCCGCGCGTGATCGCCTGAGCCAAAACACCGTTGTCATAAATGAGATTGAGACTCGCCCCGTCAAATTTGGGTTCGCAGTAAAAGCGGACATCGCCATAGCTCTTGGTGATACGGTTGACCCACGTCTCCAACTCTTCACGGTTGAAGAGATCTTCCAGACTCCACATACGGCTAAGATGTTGAGCTTTGTCAAACTTATCCTGAGGGACATCCCCGACCCGCTGTGTCGGAGAATCTGGGATTATTTCGTTTTGATGTTCAGTCTCATACGCCACTACTTGATGATAGAGGATATCGTACTCCTCATCGGTCGTGATAGGATCGTCAAGGACGTAGTAGTGATAGGAGTATTTTTGGAGTTGTTTGACGGCGCTCTGGTATTCGGTTTGGGTCATCTCTAATCTTTATTGTCTAAATTTTTATTTTATTGCATTCTCTATCAGTATCCACATTTTTTCCGGTTCTTTTTGCAAATACTTTACTTCCTCTTTATAGGTCAAAGAGAGCTCTTTAGCAACGGTGTCTCGTATCTCTTTTGCCGTTTCGCTTCCGTTCTCAACCGCCATATCCAACAGCGCATAGGCGATAACGCTGTTTTTAACAACCCCGTTTCCGAAAACGAACATCAGCCCTAGATTGGTTTGCCCCTCCGCGTTTCCTTGCTGCGCCGCTTTAGAGTACCAATGCATCGCTTTTTTTAGCTCTTTTCTCTCTTCATACATTTGGCCTAATCGTACTTCGGCATCGCTATACCCTTGCAAAGCGGCTTTGTGATACCAATCTATCGCTTGAATATCATTTTGAATCACCCCTTGGCGCTGTGCATACATATCACCCAAACTCGTTTGTGCGGGTGCGTGCCCTTGGTCTGCGGCTTTTTGAAACCACTTCAATGCTTCTTTATAATCTTGGGTAGTCCCCTTTCCCGTATGATACATCAGCCCTAAATTATATTGCCCATCCGGATTGCCCTGTTCTGCCGATCGTCGATACCATTTGAGAGCTTCGTCTAAATTTTGTTCCGTGCCTCTGCCGTTCTCTACCATCCATCCAAAAGCGTTTTGGGCTATATCATCCCCATGTTGAGCCGCTTTGTGATACCAATAGGCCGCTTCGGTATCATCAGGAGAAACGCCGTATCCGTATTCATACATCTCACCTAGATTGGCTTGTGCGGGGGGATACCCTTGCTCTGCCGCTTTTGTATACCAATAAATGGCTTTCTCATAGTCTTGTGCCATATGAGAGCCGTTATGGTACATGACACCCAACTTATATTGAAGGGTAGCATCACCGTCTTCGGCACTTTTTACTATTCTTTTAAACTTTATAGCATGTACGATGGGATTAATGAGTGAACCGAACACATTAGCCTCCTGCTTTTTAGTTTTTGAGTTTATTTTGTTATTTTATCGTTACCAAACCTAAATCAAAGACGTAGATATCATTATTCACTAAACCGCTTCAATATTGTTTACTAAAAGTGCCTGACACCTTTTCCTCCAAAAACAATGCATGCTTTTCTTTTTAGTAAAGAAAAGAACGAAAAGAAAAGCGACCTCACCCCAGAACGCTGGCGGTACGCTTTACCCTACGGCGAGCGACCTTGCTCTGGGTGTGGTGTGAGGGCAAAAGTACTGGATAGAAATGATTTTCGCGGAATGCGAAAATAGATAAAATCAAAAAAAATTTACTTACATTAATTCATGAGTAATAAAGTTTTCAAGGGCTTCGAGCCATTCCAATGCAGCTGATACTGGAAATATTTTGTACGAAAGTTCCTGATTTTCCATTGAGATATCAATCATAATTTCTTTCCATTGAAAAGGAAGGCGTTCTCGATCTTTATCCTTAAATTCAATCAAAAAATTGTGATTCATTGTATTACGCATTATCCGAATAACATCAAACCAAGGTTGATTTTGTAAGTTTTGATAATTGTTAGTCTTTTTACAATAATCGCGTGTTAATTCATAGCATTCCGAAACAGCTGATCGAATAGTCAATAGGTGGAGCTGATCAGCAGTGTGAATCAGTTTATTTGTATTTTCTAAAAGTTGAAATGTTTTTATAAAACTAGGACTTTTAGCAGCTTCTTCACCAATAATCTCATAAAAACTTTTTGATAAATTACCCTTAAGCGTCAAAACACGCAATATATTCACTAATCGGATATTTTGTGCATGCGCCTCTATAACGCCAAGTAAATCATTTTTTTCAAGCATCTAAAATTACCTTTTAACTAAAGTAATTTTTCTCTATTTTCCTATTAATTGACAATTTTGTTGACTATATCGTCCTTCTGCCAACATCTGTTGGATATCTTTGTCATTCATTTTATCACCTGATTTTATTATATCTTTTAGTCCAGAATCTACAGCTTTTTCATATACTCGTCCTAATGCGAAATCACTTGTTGGTCCTTGAATATGCAACAACATACCCATCGGTACAGTATTAGATAAATCTTCTTGTTTTACTTTATTTTCTCTCAAAGCGTTTATAAATGTAATCCCCTGAGAATAACCATACCTGAATAATCGTTCTGCTTCCTTTGAATTACTGTATCCAGCTAAAACTGAACATTCAAAAGCACTCCAGCTTGATCTTCCCATTAAAGCATATTCAGATGAGCTTGTAGCAAAAGCATGTGTTCCACTTATTAATGTCATCATAGTACAAACAACTAAATTTCTAATTCCATTCATTTTTTTTCCTTAATAACTTAATTTAATCTCATCAGTCTACGTTAGATAAACAATAGATAACATTTTTTTAAATATTTTACTCTGAAATGAGGAAGTTTGCAAGGGGAAAGAAGATAGATCCCGTATCGAGTACGGGATGACAGAGAACTGGATTCCCAATCAAGTTGGGAATGACGGCGGATACTTAGAGACGAACGATCTTCGCCCCAAATCCCCCCAAATGTTGAGGAGCATCGCTAAAGCTTTTGACACTCGGATGAGCTTTTAAAAACTCTTTGACAGCATAGGAAAGTTTCCCAGTTCCTATCCCGTGATAGATAATCACCTCATCGAATCCCTGCAAGAGTGCATCGGAGAGAAATTTATCCATCCGCTCGCACGCCTCTTCCCCTCGAAGTCCGTGAAGATCAAGTTTGAGACCGCTTTTTTGATCGATCTGCGAGGTGACGGTGACCTTGGGCTTTTTCGGGAGGTTGCCGCTTGGTTTCAAATCCGTGAGTTTGACCCGTAAACGCATCCCCTCCACCTCGATCATCGCATCTTTGGCTCCGACACTGACTACCGTACCGCGCTGTGTACGATATTTTACCGCCTGCCCTACTATGTAGGTGATCGGTTCGGGTTCGGCGATTTTAGGAACTTCAACTTTAGGGAGTTTGGCTTGCGCCTTGTTCAACTGACGGTGGATAGAGGCCATATCCATACCCCTCGCCGCCTCTTTTGCCTCTGCGATAGCGAGATCATAGCCTGTACGAAGTTTCGCTTTTTCGGCTTCTAGCTCGGTTCTGAGATATTCCCGTGCTTCTTTCAGATCACGCTCTTGCGATTTGAGGGTTTCGAGCCGCTCATCCACTTCGCGGTTTTTCCGTTTTAGCTCACGCTCCAGTTCGCTTCCCCGCTCGATGAGAACACTCAGTTTTTCGTGGTTCTCACCGTAGAGCGATTTGGCACGGGTGATGATGGCGGGGTTGATCCCATATCGGGCGGCGGTTTCAAACGCGTAGCTCTTACCGATCACCCCTTGCAAAAACTCATAGGTGGGTAAGCGTCGCTCTTCGTCGTACAATGCCGCCATCAGCTCCACATCGTCGCGATCCGCCATCAGTGCGGCGAGACGTTTGTGGTGGGTAGTGACGATGATCTTTTGACCCCGTTTGATCAGTTCATCGAGGACGATGGCAAAGAGTGCCGCCGCCTCGTCGCTGTCGGTTCCTAGTTCGATCTCATCGACCCCAACAAGGGCACTTTTGTGCTCGAAAAGATGGCTAAACTGCACCATCCGCCCCGCAAAGGTAGAGATATCGTTGCTCACGCTTTGGGGATCGTCGATCACCGCTTCGATCCGTTTGAAACTTCCGATCCGTGATTTGTGGGGGTTGATCTTCATGGGAATGAGATATTTCGCCATCAGGCTCGCCGAAAGGAGCGATTTGAGGAGCATCGTTTTACCCCCCGCGTTCACCCCCGTGATCATCAAAAGGTTGGAGCGGAAATCGACGCTGATCGGTTTGGGTTTATGGATGGCGGGATGGGAGAACTCTTCGAGGACGATATCGGTGTTGTTTTGGGGTTTTAGGATCGCGAAATCGCGCGTGCGGGCAAACAATACACGCGCTTGATAGTGATCGTATCGATCAAACTCGCGGTCAATAAATCCGATAAAAGGGACGAGATTGGAGAGTTTCGCGCTGAACCGTTTCGCGTACTCATAAAGCTTGCTCTCCCGCTCCTGCAAGACATAGCGCAACTGCTCTTTCGAGCGGAGCACTGCATCGGGGGCAACGTAGAAAAATCCCGCACCCGTTCGTCCG